>Ga0209515_10005551_pt1 | contig 16255 bp, 18 predicted proteins | sample Subgroupgradi54m_FD_187454 | JGI IMG/M metagenome (GOLD analysis project Ga0209515, IMG submission 187454) | Subsurface groundwater microbial communities from S. Glens Falls, New York, USA - GMW60B uncontaminated upgradient, 5.4 m (SPAdes)... ...
TTCCCTCGGCAAATCCGATGCCTGAGCTAAAACAGACAAATGCTATCAAGAATATTATTTTGTTCATTGCTTATTTTTCCCTCTACCCAATGTTATATGACTCAGAAATGCAAAAACTCCCCAAAAAAATGTCGCCTGAAAAAATTCGGAAACACCCCAATTAGTCGAACTTCCAGAACTTAATAAAAACCAAATAAATATAGTTAATGCCCACATAATAGCAAAAAACCACAATGAAACTACTTGCCTCTTTCTCATAGAACTGCGTTTCCGATCGCGAACGGTGCCCTATCCGCATATTTTTTCCATATTACACGTGTTTTTGCCCAACCATCGCCGGATCTATATCCTTTGCACAATTGAACGCCAACAATTAAAGGCACAATAGGTATAATCAATATTAAGTTTCTCTTTAAAGAAGAAATAAGCCCAATTGGCTTGCCTGTCTCAATATCTAATACTTGAATTCCCATAGCCATCTTTCCCGGCGAGCTACCATTCGAACTACCATCTTTCATGGCAAATATCGGGAACAAAAGCCAACCCAGCGCCTGATAAAATGTTTGTGGCGCCGCTGTTCCAGCAAATCTTAGAATTATCACTATGCAATAGCCCAAGGCGTACATCAATCCCCAATAAAGTAGTTGATCCAAAAAATACGCTAACTGCCTATTATTTGCAAAGGAGTAATAGCAATTTCTGCAAACGGCGATTCCATAAAGAATTTTTGTCTTTTTGCCCATGTATTTATCACGTCCGCAAAGTGGACATTTTTCAGGCACCTCAATAGCACTTAAAGTCTGTTTTGTAACTTTGCGATTCATCGTTTTTATAGCAATATAGGCAATGATGGGGCTAACAAGTATCAAAATAACAATTATTTCTGGCATTCCCATATTCATCCCTCTATAGATTTGCTAATTTTTAACTTGCCTATTAAATTAATGAGATAAATCCCTATCCCAATATCAATTGGGAACCATACGGTGCGAATCAAATAAACAGGGATTAAGGGATTAAACAAAAACGCAATAATAATCAGAGGCACTTTATGGGCGCTAAGAGGAGGAAATAACTTCAATTTACAAATAAAATATATACATACGCCACAAACAAATAAACGCAACAGCGTATAAAATCCGTAAGGCCATATAGGTAAAACAGCCAAAAAAAGTGCGGCGACGGCCGATTTTAATAAGTTTATAAGGGTCATTAATCCCCTCTGGCTTCTCGAATAGCGTCTCTGATGATTCCTTTCAAGTAACTACTAAACCAGAGGACGCCAAATATCCACCAAAACCACCAAGAAAAGTCGCTGTCCCATCCCCACCCAGGCCAAATATAATTTTGCCTGAACTTTAGCTTTCCATTTTCATCATACATTCTCCGGCTAATTTTTTTATTATTCCAAGAATAGTCTTTCAGTTTTAGGGTTTTATCCTTGTAAAATTCTGAGTAGATAATTAGTGGCGATTTATTGATCGTCACCTTTTCGGATTTAAGCACGTCGTTATCAGTATATTCTCTGTGGATCTTCGGCTCTTCCGTTGAGTTACTTTTTAATAATGCGATTGCTAATCGCCAAAACCATGAGTCGGAATAATTTTGATTAAATTCGATTTTTCCATCTTCTGAATATTTTTGCCTTTTAATTTTTTTACCTTTTTTATAGGTATCTTCGTAACTAATCTCTCCCGATTTATAGAAGCCTTTTGCGACTCCATTTTCATCGTTATCAATGTAGGGCATTTCTTCTTTTAATTCGCCGCTTTCATAAAACCTCTTTTCCAATCCATTGCCATTATCAAAATTTGCTTCACTTTCTTTGGAGCCGCTCTCGTAAAATTCTTTAGAACTGCCTTGCCACTTTCCGTTATGGTAGAAAACCTCCCCTCGCGGCTTCCCGCTTTCATAGAAATACTTACAAATCCCTTCACGCTCTCCGTTAACAAAATTACAAGTATAATGAATCTGCTTATTTTTGAAATAGAGCGTGAAAATACCATGAGGCTTTCCATCGACAAACAATGATTCTGATTTAAGCTCACCTGTGTCATAGTATGTTTTTTTAGTTCCAGTGATCTTTCCATCCTTATATTGGGATTCCACCTCTATATTCCCATTTTCATAAAACTCTTTTGCAGATCCGTCACGCTTTCCATTTATAAATGATGCTTCGTAGGCAATTTTCCCGTTCTCATGAAACCATTTAGAAGTTCCATCCAGCTTGCCGTCTTTGAGAGACTTCTCAGCTTTGATGCTGCCGTTTGGATAAGTTTCTTTAACGATCGGCGGTTGATTTGCTACATCGGCAAAAGCACAGGCAGTCGATATAATTGTGAAAAATATAGTTGTTATGATTTTCTTATTCAGGATTTGCATCATTTTTTTCTAAAAATATACAGGAGGAATCCACCGATAGTTATTACGGGTACAAAATACAAAAAGGCCTTCCCGACACTTGGTTGATAACTACCAGCTTCGTTTAGACTTATAAAGACCATCGCCAATACCATAGACGATAAAATAATCCATTTTGTAACACCTTTGAATTTCCAGCCCAGAAAAACAATAAATCCAAAGATCGAAACAATGATGGCTATTATAGAAAAGGTTTTTACTACCTGGAACTTTTGTTCCTTTAATTCTTTTTTGCTTTTTGGATAATCGTAAACTCCCAACTCGCGAAGATTGGTTTTTGCATTCTCTACCCATGTTTTTGAGTAGTCAGAATCGTCCTCCATTTGCAATTTTATATATTTTGTAAATAATTCTTTAGATTTATCTTTGTCTGAATCTTTATATAACAGGGCAAGATTGTATATAGATGCAGCATTATTTTCGTCGTATCCCAAGGTCTGTTCATATTGAACAATCGCCTTATCTTTTTCGCCGATATCGTGATAAAGTTTAGCGAGCTTAAATCTGGCATCTGTGGACTTTGGTTTGAGTTCCAAATATTTTTTAAAATACGTCTCTGCGGCCGCGTTGTTCTTTGCTTCTAAGTAAGTATTGGCGAACGCTAAATAAATTTCGTCTATTCCTGAAAAAATTGTCTCTGATCCATCTCTTCCAGATTGATTTCTAATTGATAAGGCTTTTTCTAACCATTCAATGGCTTGGTCATATTCCTTTTTTTCTCGGTAAGCATTTGCCAATCTGATCCGAATCTCTATCGAGGACTCTACAAACTTTTCATTTTGATCCCACAATAATAATTTGGTAATGGTCTCGTCGTATCGCTTTCTATTTATCAATTCATTTGTAAGCTGCCACCACGCATCACTGTCCAATGGGTTTAAATCAGTGGCTTTTTCCAGTAATTTAATTTGTTCGTCGCCTTCGCTCAATTGACCTTTAATTGAATAGGCCTCGGAATTCTCTTGGATCGCTAAGGATTTATCTGCGTTTTCTAGCGCCTGCTGCCGCAGCTTGATGTCTTCCTTGTTTTTCCATTTACTAGGCCCGCCTGAAATGAACAAACTATTTATGCTTATTTGTCTTTGGTAGGCGCCCGCCAGAACACAATATGCTTGGAATGACTTGGGATGATTTTTCAAATAACTTTCTGCTAATGACAAAGCCCTGGGAAGATTTTCGTCTTTGTCTCCGGGATAAATGAGAAAAAGTTTTGCAAGGAACAAGTCTTTATCTTCCGGCGGACTCAGAGACTCAATCTGTGCGCGAATTGCTGGAAAATTTTCTTTTATTTTTTCGTAATTAATGTGCCCGAGATTATTGAGAATAATATTAATATTTTCTTCGGGCGTGACTTGAGTGGGCGGAGCTTGATCTTGAGCGAAAGAAGAAGTTGGGAGCATCAAAAGACTCGCCAACAAGATAAATCCGATCTTCATTTTTATGGGCATTATTTTTCGTATATTTATTATCGTCTCTCCCAAATTATTTTTTTTCATTAAATAAGCCTAAAGGGTCTTTTGGATTATATTCTTTATCGCCTGGCTCAAACGGTACAACCCTATAATTTCTCCCACCAACATTTATTATCTCGCCCACTTTATAATCTTTATTTTGGGAGCTGCTGGTGGCCAACTTCTCAGTTTCAGCGTATGCGCCGCGATTCGAAAAAATAAAAAAGAAAAGACCCAGAGCAATCGATAGTATTCCAATTGTGAATTTTTTCACTATTAGCCTTTTCTTAAGATATTTGGTTGCACTACGTTGCACTGTTTTGTATCTGTTCCCCTGCTAAATGTTAAGTTTTTAAACTATGATAAAAAGATAGTCTCAATAAGCAAAAACCTTAATAAGCGTATATAGTTACATAGCGCATACGATATGTAAAGAACATAGCGTATGTGCCACAATCGGGGCCATGAAAGATAAAGAATTGGCTCTTCGATTGGGCAGACATTTAAAAAATGCTCGCAAAAAGCACGGGCTGACTCAGGATAAGCTGTCGGAATTGTCTGGGGTGAGCGTCGAACACTTGCGCCGACTTGAAGGTAGATCATCACCTTCGAATCCCTTTTTAAGATCTCTCGCGCATTAAAACTCAGCCTTTCCGAGTTTTTTAGATCCTTCTAAGCTCCCCCGGGTCCCAGCAGAAATCATCCGTCGCATCTTATTACCTCTGGACTCCGCCGATGGCTTCTGCTGAAACCAGTTCCAGACTGTGGTTTTACTGTGGTTTTTTTGGATCGAAAAAATTAATTTTTAAGGGAATTTTGGATTTAAAAGTGCGGGGTTTCAGGTGGGTATTTTATTTATAACTGCTTAATATCATTACTATTATAGCTTCTCTCAAAGTCTTTTCTGTACTCCATAAATCGACCCTCTTCTATCGCTTTTCTCATTGAGTTCAACAATTGTTAAAAAATAAAAGGTTCCAGGCCAAATTGCTTTCTAACGTTTTCCGCATAACCTTCCGCTTGTCGTTGGCCCACTCGTGCATTTTTGGATGTCCTTTTGGCCTCAATGATTGATAACGGCGTGTGACCATCCTCATCAAGCAAGATGTAATCGGCAAACTCATTTTGGAGCGCGGCATCGCCATCAGTGGAAACACTACCCCACTTTTTCTCCATGTGATATTCTTCGATTACATCGGACTTATTTTTAACGTCCCAAAGGCGTTTTTTAAGCTCGATATCAATTATTTCTTTTCGTGTTTGTGCTTCGTTTAGTCCCATTAGGATTTTATCTTTCGCACTACTTTCCTTTAGCTTTCTCCCCAGTTTTCTCCACAGATTTCACCACAGTTTTCTGGTCACTTTTCTGGGTAGTATCTAACCCTCAGAAAATCTTCGAGGTAAATCTCACCCAATATACCCAAAATACCTTGTGTATCAAAAGTTAAGTAATATGAGACACAAGATGACTTGTGATTCAGTCATGAAACACAAAACTAAGCCACTATATCGATTCATAGCCTTCTAAATTAACCGAACAGCAGCTCGTGATGCTTCGCATTCCCGACTTGGTCGGCCACTGAGTCGTTAAGTTTTATCTGATCACTTCCCAGCGACCACCTTTGTCAGGACCAACCCGGCGGGGTAGACCCTTTTTCTTTAACTGATTAATATTTTTGTCGATGGCTGGGTGTTAACACCGATTTTGTCTAACAACTCCTTCTTCGAGATAGTCGAATTGTCTTAGATCAACTTGATGATTCTCTTTTTGAACCCCTCCCCCCTGCTCCCATAATGATTAAATTAACCGCCCATTCCAAAGGAGAGATAAAAATTCCTGCCAAGGTAGAATTTCAATCTGTTTTGCGATGTGCCGCGGTTCTTTTTCAAGACAGACCACGATGGCTTTTTTGACAGGAGTATCTTGAATCAAGGCGTCCAACCCTCGTAAATCGCCTTCGTGCACCTTGCCCGCCTTAATTTCAACCGCCACTTCACATTCTCCCAAAATAAAATCTACCTCTTGTCCGGAGCTTGTACGCCAGTAAGAAATCGGCATTTCCGGGTTCCGGTAGGCTTGATAAGCGCGCATTTCCATTAACATCAAGTGTTCAAATGCCTTCCCAAAATCACTGTTGCCCAAAACGGGATGCCGCCGCGCCAAATAATTGGCCACACCAACATCAAAAAGATAAAATTTCTCCGCTAGAATCATCCTGCGGTTCTTGGACTTTGTCCAAGGTCTGACCCGAAAACCAAGAAATGTGTCTTCAAGAATATCAAAATAAGCACGCACAGTCCGCTGATTGACTCCGGTTTCACGCGCGATGTTGGTATAGTTCAGGAGTTCACTGGAGGTTAGCGCCGCCACGCGCAGAAACTCGGAAAATGAAGGGATATTTTGAGTAAGCGCCTCCGCGGCTATTTCTTCTTTGAGATAGTCCGCGACGTAAGCGCGCAGTTCTTCCACGGGGTTTCCGGACAAGAAATGAGGAGGCAACATTCCGGAGACAAGCGCTTGCTCAATTTGAAAACCTGATACCTCGGAATACGAAAGCGGCATAAGAGTGCGTCGCCACGCACGCCCTCCTAAAAGGTTGGCGTGTCCTTTTCGAAGTTTTCTCGCGCTCGACCCTGTTAAAAGAAATTGAGCGCCGCAATTCTCAATCATCCAATGAACTTCATCCAGGAGTTGAGGCGCTTTCTGAATTTCATCAATTACGATAAGTTTTTTTGTTTTTTCGAAACGTTCACGAAGCAGAGCCGGTCTTGCGGCATACTCCGAGAAAATGCCCGTTTGAAGAAGATCAATTAAAACGGCCTCTTTCAAATGATGGCGGATCCAATAGCTTTTTCCAGCCTTGCGCGGTCCCCAAAGGAAACAGGATTTCCCCTTGGGAAGCGTTAAATCGATTTGACGATCTAAAATCTCTTTTTTCATATATGTCATATTATCCGGATAAATTTACATATGTCAATGATTTATCCCGAGGCTGTTATTTCCCGTATCAAACAATAATTTGCAGTTCTCTTACAAACCCTTCTTCTGCGCCTGGGTCATGAAAATAAACCCCTGTTTACGCCTTTGCCCTAGTCATTGGTTAATTGTGACATCTCTGTGACATAGAAGAACCGAAAAAAGCAATGTCACGTAATTCACGTAATCCGTGAAGGCCGTTTTCCGAAAGATTGAGAGGGAAAATGAAATTAAATGAAAAATAGGAGCAGGTTTGGGGGGGATTATGAATCAGATTTTGCGCGTTCAACCCGTTACCCCAAACCCACCACCTCAAATACCAAATTCTCCTCGAGCCAATACCTTTCAAAATGTTCCCCCGCTAGTTTTAAATCCGTTGGGTTAAAACCCGGCGGATTTTTTATTTTGTCCAAGGGGGAAACGTTGTTTTCAGGCCAGCAGAACGGCTTCGATCTTTTCGATAAGCTCTTTGGACAGAGGTTCCGTTTTGGAGCCGTAGCGGGCGATGACTTTGCCGTCGGGGCCCACAAGGAATTTGTTGAAGTTCCAGCTGATGTCTCCATTAAAACCGGATTCGGCGGTGAGGTACCTGTAAAGAGAATCCATGTCTTTACCCTTGACGCTGATTTTAGAAAACATCGGAAAAGTGACCCCGTATTTTAGCGAGCAGAAACTTTTGATTTCCGGGTTTGATCCCGGTTCCTGCCCCAAGAAGTTGTTGGCGGGAAAACCCAGCACGACCAGGCCGCGATCCTTATACCTTTCATAAAGTTTTTCCAGCCCCGCGTATTGCGGCGTAAAACCGCATTTGGACGCTACGTTCACGATTAGAAGCGTTTTTCCTTTGTAGTCTGAAAGCGGTTTGGCTTCCCCGTTGATGGTTTCCATCGTGAAAGAATAAACGGTTTTAGATTCCATGGCGATACCCTCCCCGGCACAAACAAGAGCGGCGCACGCGGCAACCGCGATGAAAGTAAACTTTTTCATTCATCCTCCCTGCGTTCTCATTATACCGGACATGGCCCCGATCGGTAAAATGAATTCCAAGGGGGAAACGTTGTTTCCCCCTTCGGCGTGTCCCTGCCTGCCTGCTGGCAGGCAGGCTTCGCCTCGCTATGACTGTTAACTATGACACACCGCGAGGCTCGGCACTGAACCCCTTTCCGAAATGGAATGGTTTATTCCATAATTAGTAAAGGACGAGGGGAAGAGTTCCCCTCGTCCTTTGTTATCCTACTCCCCTTGCTGTGGAAGTCGGGCAGATCGTTAAATACTGACAGTTTTTTGGTTTTGGGAGCAGAATATCAAAAAGCTAACGTGCCCCTTCGGGACGGGGTCCAGCAAAATGGGTGAAAAGGAGCCGTTTAACGATCCTTTGGAAACTCATGGTAAGTGTAAAGAGTGTCTCCAAAAAGAAATAAGGAAGAAGCATCATGTCGACTTATCAAGATGAACTGAAACGTGAATTATTTCAAAAAATAGCTGTGTATTACGAAGCAGTTGATGAAAGAGACAAAATGGAGGAAGATGCGGCAGAGCAAGGTATTGGAATACACGAATTATTTGAGTCAGACGATGATTACGCAGGTTTAGAGGTTAGGGTGCAAGATTTAGCGGATAAAATTCAGAAGATTATGATCGAGGTCAAATCCAATCCGCTTCTCGGATTAAGTATCGATCAGAAAAAGGACTTCGATTTTTTTAAGGATTGGTCTGATAAAAACTTTTCAGCAAATTTCGATGACTATCAACGAGACAAAGCGCCTTGGATTCAAGAGCAAATGAGAGAAAGATTACAGAAAATTCCGGCGATAGGTGAAGGATTTCATATGCCCCCACGGGAGCGTGGGCTTTATCGACAAGTCGTTTTGTGTTATCAGAACGGGTGCTTTGAGGCGAGTTCCATTCTTTGTAGAGCCATAGTGCAGGCAGTTGCAGAAAGATTGATCCGGTTTCGGAGCCGGGGCGACTTGCTTGTTGGGCCCAATCGAGGAGAGAATCAACTATCTCTTATGGAACTTTTAAAACAAGTAGAGACAGGAATATCTCCAGAGGTTATTTCGTGCGGGATGCGTATTATCGCTACGGCTGATGAATTGTTGCATAAATCTGATCGAACAAGCGGAGAAAAAGAAGCGCTCAAGATCATCCGAGATTTACAGCTCTATCTTCAAAAAATTCCGAAGACCGCGTCCCTTTAAGAGATGAAAATCATCTGCTCCTGGTGCAAAAACGCCATCTGTTATCACACCGAAAGATCTGCGCTCTTCCTTTATCGCAATCCAGATACAGGACGCCGTCCGGCGGGGAAACATTAGCCGGTTCTATACCCCACCACCGCTTGGTTGAACGCGGCAAGAATTTGTTCCTCGAATTTTAAATTAAAAAGTTTAGTCTGTTTCGAAGGGCCGTGAGCCGTGATATGGCTTTGACGTAAATCATAAGGGATACGGCAATCGCGTCTCGCTCTGTTTTCCAAGTGGCTTGCGAGCGCGATTGTCCGAGGGTTCCCATGATTTACGGAAAAGCCATGCGGCGAAGACCGAGAAACGGACTAAACTTTTGTTAAACGGGTCAAATCCCTTCTTGACTGCATGTTAACCGGCCGGCTTCTCCCGGGCCAAAGATCCGCATTCTTCCTCATCGCAATCCATTAAACCTAAACCGAACCAATCCCCAATCCGCCTAAAAGGAACCTATTGCCGACAGATTAGTAAAAACCACTCCCTGTTTTAAACCCTCTACCAAATTAATCGATACAAAATTTTCATTTAGCTGAACGAAAACGCTGCCCTGCGTCGTCTTGTTATGTAGAAAGACGTTTTCACAACACTTTTCAGACATAAAACTAACTTGTAATTATATTATAATTATACTATACTTATGACAGCTATTCAGTTCGTTTGGGATGAGAATAAAAATAGGGCCAATCAGTTAAAACACGGAGTTTCTTTCGAAGAAGCCAAAACGGTTTTTTATGATGAAAAAGCTATCCGGTATGATGATCCCGATCACTCCAATGGCGAGGAGAGGTTTCTAATGTTAGGCGTCAGCAATCACTTGAGAATACTTTTTGTGAGTCATTGTTTCAGAGAAGGAGATTCGGTCATTAGGATCATTTCAGCCCGCAAGGCGACAAAAAAAGAAGCCGCGTGCTATGAGGAGAAATAACTGATATGAGAAGCGAATACGATCTGTCCAAATTAAAAGGCCGCCGCAACCCGTATGCCAAGGCGTTAAAAAAGCAGGTGACAATCCGCTTAGGAAAAGACGTGCTCGATTATTTTAAATCCATGGCAGGGAAGACGGGCGTGCCGTATCAGAACCTGATCCATCTTTATCTCAAAGATTGCGTGGATTCGCAGAGAAAATTAAATTGGGCCGCATAAAAGAAACCTATCGTCGATAGATTAGAGGCAAAGATCCGTGTTCTCCCTCATCGCAATCCATAGGCATTTTCCACCGATAGACAATCAAGCGTTTGCCCTGATTCCACTGGGACTGCCTTAGGCTTATGATATCGGCGTGACACTTTTCAGCGCTTTGGAACGTCTAAAAAGTGGAATCGAAAAATGGACACCCGGTATAAAAGAAGTAAAGGAGAAACAAAATGACACTAAAAAATTCTAAAAAATGGCTGGTTATCCTCGCGAGCGTTGGGCTCATGGCGGGGTTTCAAGGGGCTGCCTTGGCTGATTCTTCCAACTGGCTGCAGTCGCTGTTCGGCGGGCAGGATGCGAGCAAAGGCCAGAACACTCCGGACCAAAAGCAGATCCAGGCCGATCAAGCGGCAGCCGTACAGTTCCAGCAAGCTTACCAGAATGATCGTCAGGCGCTGGCACAGGCTTATCGGTCCGGCGACCGGCAGAATATTCAAAACTTACAGTCTGCCGTGAATACGGACATCTCGCACCTGCAGGCCAATGCCCAGGACCTGGCGAAGGACGGCGTCGCCAATTCTTACAACGTCCCCTCTTATCCCTCTTACCAGTACAACCAAGGCCATGTTGGGTCTGACGGCAGAAGATGGAACCACAGACCCGAAGACCAATACAATAACGGCCGCTGGCACAATAACCATCGCGGCTGGCACGACAACAATGGCCGCTGGCAGCAAGATTCCCAGGACCAACGGCAGGAAAATTGGAATGGTCAACATCGCAGATATGATTCCAATAACAATAATGAGTAGGTAACTCGAGGGTCGTCCAACCCCCGCACGAATTCCATAGGGGGAAACTTCCAGTTTCCCCCTCTTGGCGTCGCGCCTTAAAGATTTAGGCGATGCTCGGCAAGGCCGCATGCCCGCGCATGCGGCAGTTTTCACTTCGGCCTTGAAGGCCTTTGTGTCGCCTGCGCGTCGTAAATTATTGGAACGGCGCGACTGTCACCCCTTTCGGAGTGGAATGGTTTAAAAACACCACTTTATCACGAGGGAAAAGGAGAGAGTCTCCTTTTCCCTCGTGTGCTCCTTTTTCCTCTGCTGTGGAAGAAGGTTTTAGCGCAATATGAAATGCTGGCGGTTTTTTGGTTTTGGGGGCAGAATATCAAAAAGCTAACGTATAAGGGGTCAGGACTCATTCTCATGGTTAGCGGAAATACTGGCAGCTTTTTTATTTTTGAGAGATAATAACGCCCCTAATTATTTATAAGGAGAAAAAATGAATAAAATTTTAAGTTTCCTGATGTTTTTTTGTCTGTCAGCCGCCGGCGCGGCATTCGCGGGTTATGAGACCACAGGCGCCGCACCCGCCCCAAAGGCGAGTTCCGCGGAGTTTGACCGCATCAAAAACTGGGCGGGAAAATGGGAAGGCACGTCCACCGGACATGGCCCGACTGAAAACGTGACGGTGGAATACAAAGTGACCTCCGGCGGAAGCGCGGTCGAGGAGAAATTATTTGCCGGCACGCCGCATGAGATGGTGTCCATGTATTATGAAAATAAAAACGGCGAAGTCGGAATGACGCATTTTTGCATGCTCGGCAATCGCCCGCATCTTGAGCTAAAAAATGCCGGAGCGGATAAGCTGGATTTTGACTGGGTCCCCGGCGGCGGGGTCGATCCCAATGAAATGCACATGCATTCTTTGAGCGTCGCCACGCCGGACAAAAACCACATCACGCAAACCTGGACGGCTTTCAAAGACGGCAAGCCGCTCGACACCACGGTGATCACGCTGACCCGGGCCAGTTAATCGCTCAATAATACAAAATTCTCTCATTCCCTGACAACTTTGTAGACGATCTCGCCCTGTTTGGCTTTGTTGAATTTTTCGCGCGCGACTTTCTCCAAATAAACCGGGTCGTCTCTTAAGAGCCGGAGCTCCATCTCCATGCGTTTGTTCTCGACTCGGATTTTATTGAGCTCTTCCTCAAGCGCCTGGCTTCGTTCCTCGAGTTTTTGAACGTGCACCATTTTAGGAATCACCAGCGCGATAAAAATGACGACAAATACGATAAAAACGACGGCCGTCACGGATTTTTTCACTTATTTGAGTCCGTAGCGCGCTTTTTTGCCGAGCTCTTCTTCGATGCGCAAAAGCTGGTTGTATTTGCAAATCCGGTCCGTCCGCGAAAGCGAGCCGGTTTTAATTTGACCTGCGCCCGTGCCCACCGCAAGATCGGCAATAAACGCGTCCTCGGTTTCGCCGGAGCGGTGAGAAGCGATCACGCCATAGCCTGATTTTTGTGCCAACCGGATCGCTTCAAGCGTCTCGGAAACCGTGCCGATCTGATTGACTTTGATCAGGATCGCGTTGGCCGCGCCGAGCTGGATGCCTTTAGCGAAACGTTCGGGGTTCGTCACAAAAAAATCATCGCCGACAATTTGTATTTTCTTGCCAAGCTCCTTCGTAAACTTCACATAACCATCCCAATCATTTTGATCGAGGCCGTCTTCGATGGAATAAATCGGATATTTTTTGATCCATTCCGCGTAGATCGAGATCATCTCGTCCGCCGAAAAAAGTTTTCCAGGATTGGACTTCCAAAATTTATACCCTTTGCGGCCACCCTCGTCAAAAAGCTCCGATGACGCGCAGTCAAGCGCGATCTTGATCTGGCTCCCCGCTTGGTAGCCCGCAGCTGAGATCGATTCCATGATCACGTCCATCGCCTCTTCGTTGCCGAGATTGGGCGCAAACCCGCCCTCGTCTCCGACCGCCGTGATATGTCCTTTTTTCTTCAAAGTGGATTTGAGCGCATGAAAGATCTCGGTGATCCAGCGCAGCCCCTCGGAATAAGTTTTGGCGCCGAGCGGAGCAATCATAAATTCCTGAAAATCGATCTTGTTGTCCGCATGCTTGCCGCCGTTGATGATATTGGCCATCGGCACAGGCAGGAGATAATTTTTATTCTTATGAATATTGCCGATATGCTTCCAAAGCGATATTTTTTGAGAGACGGCCGCCGCGCGGCAAACCGCCATCGAAACCGCGAGGATCGCGTTCGCGCCGAGACGCGCTTTGTTCGGCGTCCCGTCGAGCTTGATCATGAGATCATCCACGGCTTTTTGGTTCAGCGCGTCCTTGCCCTTCAGCGCCTTCGCCAGACCCGCGTTCGCGTTCTTGACAGTCTTGAGGACTCCCTTGCCGAGATAACGGCCTTTGTCCCCGTCACGCAATTCCACCGCCTCGTATTCGCCGGTCGAAGCGCCGCTCGGCACAGCCGCGCGGCCAAATGCGCCGTTTGACAAAAGACAGTCCGTCTCAACGGTCGGATTTCCGCGCGAATCCAAAATCTCTCTTGCTCTGATCTCCTTTATGATTGCCTTGGCCATGTTCTCCTCTTTTAAATAAAAATGTTTGAACGGCGGTTGATAAACTTTTGAATCGCGGCCGGATAAATCCTGTGCTCTACGCGATGTATTTTCTTCTCCAGTGTTTTCAAAGTATCATTTTTTGAAATTTTCACGCGGCGTTGAAGAAGAACCGGCCCCGCGTCCACTTTGTCCGTCACCCCATGAACCGTCACGCCCGTTTCTTTGGCTCCGGCCCGAAACGCGTCGCGGATCGCATGCGCGCCTTTAAATTCAGGCAAATAAGACGGGTGAATATTGAGTATTCTTCCTTTATAAGCCCGGATAAAGTACGGCGAAAAAATCCGCATGAAGCCGGCCAATACGACAAGACTCACGCCTTGATTTTTTAAAATGCCGGCGACCACGCGCTCATAATCTTCGCGGGTTTTAAAAAGCTTCGGACTGATCAGGCAAACGGGGATTTTATGTCTGGCGGCTCTTTTTAAAGCACGGGCCTTTGGGTTATCGCACACCATCACGGCCAGTTCGGCTTTTAATCTTTTTTTCCGGATTGCGTCAATGATCGCTTGAAAATTGGAGCCAAAACCCGAACAAAAAATTGCGATTCGGGCGCGCACGGCCAAAACTATCTCCCGATGGCCCGGTCGATCTTGCTCTGCAGCTCGTTCTGGCTCATCGCGCCGATGATACGCTCGACCTCTTTGCCGTTCTTAAAAAGAATCATCGTCGGGATGTTCATCACGCCGAATTTCGCCGGCGAATCCTGATTTTCGTCCACGTTGAGCTTGGCAATCTTAAGACGCCCCTGGTAAAGCGGCGCCACCTTGTCGAGAATCGGGCTCATCATTTTGCAGGGCCCGCACCACTCGGCCCAGAAATCCACCAGCACCGGCGTGGCGGACTGGGCGACCTCATTATCAAAACTTGAATCCGTAACTTTCAAAACAGCTTCTCCCATTATCGTGCCTCCTCTAAAATTTCAGCTGGTGGTCAGAATTGAACTGACGACCTGCTGTTTACGAAACAGCTGCTCTACCAACTGAGCTACACCAGCGAAAAATTATTTCTTCGCCCCTATTCTTTTGCCCCAAAGAGCCGAATACTTGTTCAAATCTTCCGCCAGTTCTTTCGAAGAAGGTTGAATCTTGACGGCGTTCCCCAGCAAAATGTCCCGCGAGGTCACGTATTTTCCGTAATAATCGGTGTTGGAATGGTTGTCCTGCGTGAGCACCGCGCCGTCCAGCGCGATACCGCCGAAAAGCCCTCGGCTCCGGGAATAAGAAATAATCCCCGCCTTGAGCGAAAGATCCGTCGAGGCCTGCGAATCCCGGCCCACCGGCCCCGCCGCGATCGAGGCGTCCGCGCCGAGCGTAAAATTGTTCGACAAAAGGCCGCTTAAGCCTCTTTCGTTCATCACCACCAAAACAAGGTCTGTGGCCTGAGCGCCGATCTGAAGGCCCCAGCTTCCGCCGCCGATCGTGGAAAACGCCACCGGGCCCCATTTTCCTGTCTTCTCGTCACGCTTCAAGACCACGCCCTTGCCAAAACGCGCGCCGATGATGAACCCGCCTTTCAAAACCGACGGATAAATCGCGATCGCCTTGCACTTGGCCAAGAGCTCCTCGGGAATACTCTGTTCAGGGATTGCCATGACTTCCGAGAGCACCTGCTTGGCCTCCCAAATCCGGTTATCCAGCTCAGTGTTGGCCGCGCCGGCAAAAGGAACAGACGCAAAACTTCCGACCATTGCGATCAGAGAAATCAAGCCGATCATTTTTATTTTCATAAAGACCCCTTTTTATACAGGTTGATTGAACGTGCGAATACTCCACGAAAATTCAGTAGAATTATTCTATCATAAAACAAAGAAATGACATTTGAATTTTTAAAACGGGATGAAGATTAAACGGCTTTTTGCGCGCGGGGCGGCAAGGCCGTTGGAACGGGCATGGTGAGACCCTTTCCGGCAGGTTCAACCGGAAGATGAATCTGCGAAGCGAGTCCAAAAACCCACATGAGCTGAATGGTCCGGTAAGTCAAGTCCACTTCCCACCAGCGAAACCCGTGGCGCGCCGAGCGCTGGAACGCGTGGTGATTGTTGTGCCAGCCTTCCCCGAAACTTAGAAGCGCGACCCACCAATTGTTGCGCGACCTATCGGTGGTCTTGTAAGACCGGTAACCCCAAATATGCGAGGCGGAATTCACCAGCCACGTGCTGTGATAAACCAAAAGAGACCTGACAAACATCCCCCAAACGATAAACGGCCATCCGCCCAAGGCATACAACAGTATCGCCAGAAAAAGGGCGGGGACAATATGAAACCGGTCGAGCCAAACGAGAAAACGGTCGCTGGCCATGTCCGGCGTGTATCTTTTACAGGAATCAAACTCTGCCAAAAATTTTTCGCGGCCAAAAAGCCAGGTCATGTGCGCCCACCAAAAACCTTTGAGCGGGCTGTGAGGATCGCTGTCGGTGTCCGAATAGGTGTGGTGATACCGGTGCGCCGCCACCCACGAGATCGGTCCAGCTTCTCCGGCCATCGTGCCGCAAACCGCCAATAAATATTCCACGAACTTAGGCGTACGATAACTGCGGTGAGTGAAATAGCGGTGAAACCCCAGACAAATGCCGACACCTCCAGATCG
>Ga0209515_10005552_pt1 | contig 16253 bp, 15 predicted proteins | sample Subgroupgradi54m_FD_187454 | JGI IMG/M metagenome (GOLD analysis project Ga0209515, IMG submission 187454) | Subsurface groundwater microbial communities from S. Glens Falls, New York, USA - GMW60B uncontaminated upgradient, 5.4 m (SPAdes)... ...
ATTGGTCCTGATGGTGCAGGAAAATCTACTCTTATCAAATCATTAGAAGAGCAGTTGAAGCGTTATAATCGGAAAGTTAGGGTTATTTATACGGGACGAGGGAGGTCTCAATTACTTCCGATTAGAAAATTAGGAAATAAGTATAAATATAAAGAGAAACAGAGTGATAAAACAAGAAAAGATTCTATTTTAAGGAAAGAGTTGTTGTATACTTTATGGGCATTTGTTTCTACGGTTGATTTATTGTCGAGATATTTCTTTAAAATTATGGTTGCACGAAGAAGAAGGACGATTGTGTTGACAGATCGGTATTGTTCAGATATCTTTCTGATGAGATATGTGCCTCTTTTTTTGAAGAAATTGTTATTACGATTATTCCCTAAACCTACTCTTACTTTTTATTTGTACAACACGGTTGGGGTGTTGCATTCTCGTCGTCCCGGGGAAACAGTTGAGGAATTAGAACGGCAACTGGAGTTGTTTGGATATTTGCAGCATTATTTGAATGCGTATGCTATCCAGACTGATGATTTAGATGCTACAGAACGAGAGGTTATTTTGAAAGTGATGGAGTTTGTGTATAGGGAGTGGTATTGACTATTTTACATGCGAAATATATATAAATCATTTATTAATTTGTGATTAGATGGTAGATTTAAAAAAGAAATATAAAGTTGTTTACAATCGAACAGATTGTATAGGGGTATTAACGTGCAGTGCATTTTATCCGGATCGTTGGGCGATTAACAAAGATGATGCAAAAGCAGATCTTGTTGGTGGAATTGAGGATAAAAAAACGCCAGGAACATGGATATTAGAGTTTAGTGAAGAAGAATTACAGCGGTTCAAGTCTTCGGCAGAAGTATGTCCGGTTGCGGTGATTCATATTTATGATATTGAGACAAATGAGAAAAAATGTGATTGTTAAATTCATAATCTTTAAAACCGAAGTTGTTGCAACATAAATATGTTATCTGTACATTCACAGGATACTTTTGTGTCATCTAAAATACTTACTTTAGAACAAATTTCCCAGAAAATAGACCTGCTGAAAAAAAACGATAAAACAGTAGGCTTGTGTCATGGGGGGTTTGATCTATTGCATCCAGGTCATATTCTTCATTTTGAATCTGCTCGTAAATTGTGTGATGTGTTAGTTGTGTCAGTGACGTCTGATCGGTTTGTGGCAGGCAGGAAAGGGGATGGACGGCCGGTGTTTTCTGAGCAGTTGCGGGCGTATAGTATTGCGGCGTTAGTATGTGTTGATTATGTTGTTATTACGGATTTTGCCAAAAGTGTGGAATTGATTGAATTATTGAAACCGTCCTATTATATCAAAGGGCCTGATTTTATTGGCAAGAGTACGCCTGGGATTACGTCAGAGCGGGAGGCGATTGCACGAATTGGTGGGGAGATGAAGTATACGATGGATGTGAAGCTTTCTACAACAGAGATTATTAATTATATCAAAGATGAGTTGGATCGTAAAGAGATATTGGTTGTACTTGATCGCGATGGAACGTTGATTGAGCATTCGTGTGATTTTTTTGGCAAGCAGGAGAATTGGCAAGAGGAGTTGAAGTTGATTATGCCAGTTGTGAGTATGGTTTCTTATTTGCAGATGAAATTTAAAGTAACGGCGGTTGTTGCGACTAATCAGGCAGGCGTTGCGCGAGGGTTATATGGTTGTGCGCGGGTGGAGGAGATTCATCGGTATATGGATGGGTTACTGCGAGCGCAGAGTGTGGTTATTTCTTCGTGGAAATATTCGCCGGATGTAGATGTGGCGTATGCTGAGCTGATGAAAGGTCGGATGGAGTTTTTGCCTGAATTTGTGAAAGAGAAGACTTTGCGTAAACCTGGTGCGGGTATGGTTGAGGAAGCGTTGCGGGAATTAGGTAGGGTGCTTGGTGATTTTAGTTCTGTGATTGTGTTTGGCGATCAAACAGAAGATGAGGGGTTGGCTGTGAATTTAGGTGGTCTGTTTATTGATGTGAAAGGGAAGACGTTTGAGGAGATGAAGAAGGAGATTGGTTCTTTGTAAGATAAAAAATATTTTTTTTATCGTTTTAGATATTCTATAATCTTTTCAATGTTTATATCTACAGGCAGTGTTGTGTCAATGCGCAGATGTTCGTATAGGGTTGGGCCGGGGACGTTGATGAAGGTTTTTAAGAATTCTTGCCAGCCTGCGTTGTATTTTTGTTCGTCACGAGGTGCTGCGCGTTGTTTGAGGTGTGCTAGAATAGATTCTGCAGGAGCGGTGCAATACACTACTGCGACATTGAAATTATGTTTTGTTGATGCTTCAAGCATGGCGTCAAGGAATTCGGTGCGGTTGCCTTGGATTACTGGTTTCAATGTTCCTTCTGTTATACAAGAGATACCAGTTTTTGCATTGCATGTTGCTAATTCGTACATGGATTTTGTGATATGATCTGCAATTTGTTTGTATCTGAGGGTATCTCGTTCATTACCAAAAATATTGTCCATAAGTACTTCACGTTGAAAGAAGTAGATGCCGGTTTGTTGTGATATCTGTTGGGCGAGCGTGGTTTTTCCTACGCCGGGTGCGCCCATAAAATTGATAATGGTTGGACTTTTCATGATTTTATAGCTTGGATGATACTTTTTAAACTTTATGGGCTTTAGCACTACTATTCCATAGTATTTATAAACAGGTTTATGGGTGAGACAAAGATGGCTGGTCTAGCAAATATTAAAATTGTTATTTTTGATCTGGATGGTACGGTTATCTTTCCGCACGCAGTAAAATCCTCAATTAATTATTATGGGCTGGCATTAGGAATAGAGAAAGAGTGGGAAGAAACTATTACGCGATTTCATCGCTCTGAATTAAATGGCGTTCTGCCGCAAGAACATACTACTTTATTCCAGGTATTAAGCGCTTTACTTAAAGATAAACCCGTTGCACCTGTTATTGAAATATTAGATAATCTTCCATATACAAAAGGGTTTGGTACGTTTTGTTCTTATCTTCAGCAGGAGGGTATTAGAACTGCGTTGGTGTCTCATAGTGATTATATAGTTGGGAAAAAAGTTCAAGCGAAATATAGCATTGATTGTGTGGTGACAAATGAATATCATACGTATCAAGGTAGATTTACAGGTGAGGGGACAATACGTGTGCCGTTTGGTAAAAAAGGTGATGTGGTGAAGCGGGTTTATACTTTATTTGGTGCTGATTATGATTCTTGTTGTTATATTGGGGATAGTGCGAATGATGTTGATCCATGGAAAGCAGTTTCAGTTCCGTTAGGGATGAATATAGGAAAGCAGCATGTACCATATGTGTTACAACATTTTACGGATTTTTTTCAGGTTAAAACGTATTTTGAAGATGTGTTGGAGAGGTGTTCATGATGAGATATGTTCCTCCAAATACGTTAGAAGAACTGATTGAAAATTGGTCTGAAGCGTTAGCAGGATATGGAACTCTGAGAGATTTTGCAAAGAATACAACAGTTGAGCGAGTGTTTAATGTACAAAATTTGCAAGAGTTGCCTTTCGTTGTGCGATATGCAGAAGGATATGCACAGCGAGAAAAATTGATGGCAACGCAGAAGAAAGAAGCACAGCTACGGCGAGGACAATTGCCCCTTTGGCCTCATGATGGTTCGTTGGATTGCTTTTTATGTGATAATGTGGGACAAGCAAAAGTACGAGGAGATAATTTAGTATTTTCTTGGGATACAAGTAAGGATTGTGTTGTTTTGCCAAATAAATATCCTAGTATGACTGGGCATATGTTACTTGTTTGCAAAAAACATGATGATTCTAAGTTTAAAGTACCGCAGATTGTTTCACCACATTATCTTGAGCAGATGATGGATTTGTGTAATACATATGTGTTGAAAGCGGTACGAAATCATGCCAAAGCAGGGATGAGTATTCCGAATCATGAACATACTCATTTGAGTCCATTACGGGTGAAAGAGAAATCTGGGGCAGAAATTTCATTATGTTCGTTAGACTATGCAGAGTTAGTACCAACTCTTTTTGGTAGGTCTATTTATCGTTTGAAAGAGAGTAGATTTGATACGTTATGTTTTTCATCTGAAGATATAGTAGATGTTTCTTTAAAAGTTATGGAAAAATTAGAACGTGATAATGTCATATTTACTTATATTTATACCCCACATAAATTTTATCTTACTCCACATAATACTACAGTAAAGCAGGATAAACGTCGGCAGTACGGGGGTGGAGGGTCAGGTACATATGGGTGGGTGGGAATGAAAAAAGAAGAGATGACATTTGAAAAATGTATGAATGTGGGGAAACGTTTTCATCCATTGAAAGGAACTTTTTGTTGGGAGAAGTATTTTTGAACATGGATCTGACAACTATTGTTACTGATTTGTTTATATTTTATCGTGAATGTAATTTTCAATATCCAATTCTAAGTTCGATGGCAACGGCGAGTGTTATTTTTCCTGCGGCGGATATTTTATCTCAATTAATCGTGGATAAAACAGTTAATTGGCAGAAAGTAAAGTATACAACAGGTTTAGCACCGTTGTATGGCTTGTATGGCTATGGTTCGGTACAAATGGGGGGAGTTGTTGAGAAATTTATTTCTGCGGATCCGTTAGCAAAAGCGGCATTAGGGCCTAATTTAATTGGAAATGTGTTTAATCTTGTTTTTTTTGTGAATAATGCAGTTGGTGAGAAAAAGGGATATCAATTGCAGGGATTAGGTTCCTATTATACATCTCTTTGTTCTGGGAAAGAGCGATTTTTAAATTATGTCCCTAGAAAAGAATATATACAATCAGTGATTGGTACAGTGACATTTTGGAATGCATTTCAATACTTAAATTATTCATATATATCAGATGAGATGCAAACACCGACTACTTTGGGTGTAGCGTTTGGTTGGACGGTGTTGCTTTCATTCTGGTCGCAGATTGGAAGAAAGAAAAGAGGAGTTTGACTAGTTGATATTTTCAAAGTTCTCAAAACGAATGGTTGAGCAGTGGTTTAATCAAATTGGTGGGAGTTTTTGGATATAATCTATAATAGAAGTGGTAGATAATTTTTCGTCCTCTGTGAATATGAGTATTCCTCCTAGAGAATTAAGCAGTCTTTCTTGTTCTTTGAGTATAGGGTCATGGCCGTTTTTATAATCTTGTCCTTTTATGTAAATATCTGGTTTTACTGTTCTAATTACTTCTGTTGTGTCTTCACTGATGGTCACAAAATCTACTGTTTTTAACTGACTCGCCGCGAAGGCACGTATTTCTTGTGAAAATATTGGTCTTCCAGGGGTGTTTCGGGTACGAGTATTAAATTCATCTGTGGCAATGGCGATGATAAGGATATTGCATTGCTTTTTTGCAGATTGAAGATGAATGATATGGCCGGGATGGAGTAAATCAAAACTTCCGGTGCAGAGGCCTATTTTTTTTCTTTGGATTCGAAAAAGTTCAATTTTTTCAGAGAGGGCAGAGAGAGTTATAATTTTTTTAGAGAGATACTGTTGATTATTGGTTGTGATCATTTTGAGTTGAATGGATGTTGTATATTTTTTAAATAACTTGTTTTATATTTTGTTGGATGTAACGGAGAATATCAGTTGTGGAGAGTTTTTCATCAGTGGTATAGACTATTTCTCCTCCCCATGTACTCATCATTTTTTTTGTTTTTTGGAGTTCAATATTTTGTTCATCAGCATAATCTGGTCCGCGAATGTAATAATCTAAGCTTATATCTTCAATGAATTGACGAATATTATCTGTACTTTTATTTATGGTAATGTAATCTACAACATCTAGTTGACTGATAGAATAGGCACGGGCTTGAACAGAAAAGATTGGTCGACCATTACCTTTTCGACTTTGACTGAATGTATCTGATGCGACTACCACAACTAAAATGTCACAGTATTTCTTTGCAGAATGAAAATGTGTCATATGGCCGGGGTGAAGTAGATCAAAACTACCATCACATAATCCTATTTTTTTACCTTGTTCTTTTAACTTAAGAAGAAGAGGTATAATTTTTTCTTGGGGTAGAATATTTGAGGAAGTATATTGCTGATCAAGTGTAGGAATCATGGTGTTTTATATAACATTATTGGATTGATGATCTCTCATGATTATGTTACACGTTGACTGTATACTGAACCTACATTACTATTATTTAAATTATTTGTCATAATACGTTTTACACAATGGGCAAGTATAAGATGATGAACATCTTCTGAGACTTCCATATCGTTTATTTCCGCATGTAACGAAAGGTCGGCAATTTCTTTTATCTTGCCTCCTTTATACCCGCATATGGCAACTGTTTTTGCGCCTTTTTCTTTCCCATATTGGAGCGCTTTGACGATATTTGTGGAATTTCCACTTCCAGATATGCCAATAACAACATCTTCTGGATTCAGAAAATTTTTAAGCTGTTCGATAAAAATGTCATCATAAGATATATCATTCGCGATTGCCATTAATGCGGGAAGATTGTCATTAAGACACATCACTTTAAATCGTTTATTTAATCCATAAGATACGCCTTTGACGAGGTCGCCACAGAAGTGCGATGCGGTGGCGCTACTTCCTCCGTTCCCAAAAATATAAATGGTTTTTTCGGTATGGTATGCTTGCATTAATACCTCAACAAAAGAGTTTATGGTATCTACATTTATTTGGCTGATGGTATTATTTACAGATTCAAGATATTGTTTAATCTCAACTTGGAATAGATCTTTAACAAATAATTGTATTTTTTCTTTGGTAATACTTTCTTTGTTTCCAATAATATTAGATGCAATAGCACCAGCACAATTGCCAATAAAAGGAATTAGTTCTGGATCGAATTTAGTTTGTGATTGCAGATAGGCAAATAAAGAACTAAGAGCAAAAACAGCATCTCCTGCTCCGACAGTATCTTTAACAGACTTGATAAGGATAGGGGTGTTATAACTAATTTCTTTGTATAAATATACACTGCCATTTCTTCCTCTTGTTACAAGAATATTTTTATGTCCAGATTGTGTATAGACCTCTTGAATAATCTGTTCGATTGGTTCAAAGCGGTGCTGAAGGGGGAGACGAAATTCTTCTTCATTAATCGCACAAAAATCTGCTTTCTGATATAAATTGAAGTAATTATATCCCATATTAGCACTGTTAGATTGCACATTTAACGCTAAAAATTTTGCTTTTTCTTCAATAATTCGGCGGAGAGGTTCATTAAGAAAACCATGACCAAAATCACTTACGATAACCAAGTCATAGTTTTGAAGTTCTGTTTTTAGGTACGTTTGAATTTCATTGGTTAAAGAGGGGATAATTGGTTTGTCATTCATGTATTCTACTTTGAACATTTTGTGTTTACGATAGGCTTCTTGTACATACCGACGTTTGATGGTCGTTGGGGCATTTTCTTTGGTAAAATATTTAAGTTGAATATTGGCTGCAAGACTTTTTTGCACAAATTCCAGATGAGGATTTTTATCTCCTAGAATTGTTACAAGTGTAATATTCTTCACAAAACTACTAATGTGGTTTGCAATGGCTAAGACACCACCCGCATATTTTTCTTCATAGGCAAACTCTGTTGAAAGAATAGGGTCTTTACTTGCACGACCTTTGAGTGTTACGAAAGCGTATTCATCAATAATTGTATCCCCAATTACGAGAACACGTAGTGAACTTAAGTTGCCGAAAAGTTGTTCAATTTCTTTGAGCGTTACTTTCTTTTTGAGGGAGGTAATGTATTCTTTCATATTTAATCTATTTTTGAAGGATTTCCTTTTAATGTTTAATGAATCATAGTTCGATAGTCTTGGATGGTGACTAATTTTTGGTTTCATTTTTGTATAGCTTAATTCATTTTCCACAAGTTAAATAAAGGCTTCTTTTTCATTTATAAATAAATGATCACAAAAGTTAATTTAACCTCACATGACTTGGAAGAAGTACAGAATGTAAAGATAGATGGTTCACTTCTCATTGATGATTTTTTTGATTATTCTAAAGTAATTGTGCGAAAACCATGGGGATATGAATATTTGATGTATCAAAACGAGCATGTTGCCGTATGGATTTTATATATTAAATCAGGATTTCAAACATCGATGCATTGTCATCCATCTAAAAAAACTTCTTTAGTGATATTATCTGGAACGGCGGTGTGTTCAACTTTACAAAGTGAACATGTTTGTTCAGCTGGTGATGGATTACTTATTGTGAAAGGTGTATTTCATTCAACCAGATCTGTTTCTGAGGAAGGAATCGTGTTAATGGAGATAGAGACGCCGGTTAATAAACGGGATTTGATACGTTTGGAAGATAAATATGGAAGAGTAGGAAAAGGATATGAATCTGTGAATGAAATGTCATTCAATATTCAAAATTATAATTATATCTCTTTTATTGATTCAAAAATTTATTATAATGTGAAGAAAAAATTTGGGATGTGCAGTTTATTTTTTGCTCAATTTGATAATTATGGTGATTTGAAACGAATGTTTGAAAGAGAAAGCTGGGGAGCAATAAGTATTTTAAAAGGAAAAATAGTTGATGATAAAGGACTTATTGTTCTTGATGTTGGCGATACAATAGATATAGAACAATTACATACTTCTCCAAATTTATCTATTAGTGACACAGTAGAGGTTATTATCACTAAAAAAAGAGATCAAATGATTAAATTATCTGATTTTGTTATTACTTTTCTAGAAAAAGAAATGATTCGTGATTTTTTTGTTGTGCCGGGAAGTTCTAATGTACACTTACTTGATTCTGTGGGACGAAATACAAATATACGATATGTGTGTACCCAAACGGAACAAGCAGCAGTTATGGCGGCAGAAGCTTATGCTAAATCAAAATGTGATGTTGCGGTTGCAATTATCCCCTCAGGATGTTCACAAACAAGTGCGTTAGTGGGTGTGGCTGATGCGTGGGTTGATTCTACACCTTTGCTCATTATTTCTGGACAAACAAGATCGGATCAAATAGCTTCTTCAGGATTACGTCAATTAGGGATACAAGAATTAGATGTCATTAGTATTGTAAAACCTATCACCAAATATGCTGTACGTGTTGATGAACCGAATTCAATTCAATATCATTTACAAAAAGCGTTACATATTGCAAAATCAGGAAGACCTGGGCCGGTGTGGATTGATCTTCCAATTGATATTCAAGGTACGATTATTGATGAAGAAGAATTATATTCATTTGATAGATCTCAATATCAGGATAATAATGTAGATGGTGGTTCTGTGCTATCCCAAAAAATAAGAGATACATTTCAATTATTACAAAAAGCATCACGACCAGTTATTCTGGCAGGAAGAGGTATTCGTTTAGGGAAAGCAGAAAAAGATTTTTTAAAACTCATTGAATTATTGGGTATACCGGTTCTTACTTCACGTGGGGGAGCAGATTTATTAGCTGAGGACCATCCTTTATTTTTTGGTCGTCCAGGAGCATATGGTCAGAGGAATGCTAATTTTGTGATTCAAAATGCAGATGTTTTACTCTGTATTGGAGCACGATTATCATTACCACAAATTGGACGAAATTATAAAGCGTTTGCACGAGAAGCAAAGATTGTTATGGTAGATATTGATAAAGAAGAATTACGTAAAAAGACAATACAACCTTACATTAGTATTCATTGTTCTTCAAATAACTTTATTAGTGAATTGTTCTCTTCTTTAAAATTAAATCCGGTTGTAGTAACATCTGAAAAAAATAATTGGGTAAAACAATGTGGAGAATGGAAGAAAAAATATAGTGATTGGAAAAAAGAGACAATTTTAGTAAATAAAAATAAAATAGAAAATAAACAAGGAATAAATGCCTATTTTTTGATGGATGTACTCTCACAATTAGCACATTCTGAACATACTATCACCGCCGATGGAGTCTCACCAATTGTATTTGTAATGCAAGAATTTAAATTTAAAAGTAATCAAAGACTCATTCTAGCATCCGGGTTGGAGAACACTAACTTTGCTTTATCTGCAAGTATAGGTTGTAGTGTTGCATCCGGAAAAGAAGTTATTTGTATTTGTGAAGAGGGTGGTTTTTTACGTACAATATCTGAGATAGAAACCATTTTAAAATATAAACTTCCTATTAAAATATTTGTATTGAATAATACTGGTAATTCTTATGTTCGTGAAACACAACGAGATTATTTTGGCGGGAGATATGTTGCAACTTCGGAAAGGGTACAATCTCGAGTATTAAATGTTGGATCTGTTGCAAGTGCGTATGGTATCCCTTTTTTTTCATTTGAGTCTGAAGAGAAATTATATTCTTCTTTAGAAAAAGAATTTAAACATAGTGGACCTGCTTTATATGAAATTAAAATTTCACCTCAACAAAAAATAAGTCCAAAAATAACATTTACAGTGAAACCGGATGGAAAATGGGTTTCAAAACCATTAGAGGACATGTATCCTTTTTTGGAGAGAAAAGAATTTAAAGAAAATATGTATATCACTCCATTAGAAGAAGCGATGATTGATGAGAATAATCACACCAACAACGATAACACTTTATAATAATAATAATAATAATAATAATAATAATAATAATAATAATAATAATAATAATAATGGTGAGGAGGGTAGCAATAATGATAGTGATAATACAACTGGAGGAATATAATGATACGATTAGCTGATTATGTCATGTCTTTTTTAGAGCAACAAGGTGTTAGAGATATTTTTGTGGTAACAGGAGGGGGGTCTGTTTTTTTGGATGATGCGTTAGGTATTAGTAAAGGAATAAAATATTATTGTTGTCATCATGAACAATCAGTGGCAATGGCTGCAGAGGCATATGCGCGAGTAAAAGGCGATTTAGGTGTTTCTTTAGTCACGACGGGGCCGGGAGGAACAAATACAATTACAGGCGTGTGTGGGTCATGGACCGATTCTGTACCTCATCTTGTCATCTCTGGCCAAGTATTTTTAAATCAGACTGTTGGAAATACAGAATTGCGTCAGTTAGGGGTACAGGAAATAAATATAGTGGATATTGTAAAACCGATCACAAAATATGCAGTAATGGTTGAGGATCCTACAAAAATAAGATATCATCTTGAAAAAGCAATTTATTTAGCAAAATCAGGAAGACCAGGCCCTGTTTGGCTTGATATTCCGGCAAATGTACAAAATGCAAAAATTGAGGAGAACGAGTTAATTGGTTTTAATGTAGAAGAAGCAAAGCCAAGATACGATAATGATTTAGTACAAAAAGTTGCTCAAATTGTAGAAGTATTACGCAAAGGAAAAAGACCGTTATTACATGCAGGTTATGGTATTCGTATAGCTGGAGCAATAGATGATTTTAGACGTCTAGTTGAGCAATATCAATTGCCATTTGTCACATCTAGAAATGCAAATGATCTTATTGAAAGTAATCATCAGTTCTATGTTGGACGACCAGGAACATTTCCCCAACGGTGGGCAAATTTTGCAGTACAGAATTGTGATGTCTATATATCTATTGGTACGCGTTTATCGTTACCACAGACTGGATATAATGCGAAAGATTATGCACGAAATGCGTTTAAAGTTATGGTTGATGTAGATAAAGCAGAATTATTTAAGAAAACATTAGTATTGGATTTGCGAGTGAATGCTGATGCTAAAGAATTTATACTGGAGCTAGAAAAACAATTAGCTCAACAAAAAGTCGAATTTGAGACTAATTCATGGATTACACAGTGTCAGGAATGGAAGAAAAAGTATCCGATTGTGCTTCCTGAATTTCAAAAGCAGTTACGATATGTGAATTCTTATCATTTTGCGGATGTACTTTCAGATGTTTTGAGTGCAGAGGATATTATTGTCACAGATATGGGGTTTGCATTTCAAACGACGCATCAAACATTTCGGGTGAAGAACGGACAGCGTTTATTTACTAATAGTGGTTTTGCATCAATGGGTTGGGGTTTACCTGCAGCGGTGGGAGCAGCGGTGGCAAGTAATGGTGCCAAAAATGTAATTTGTCTTGCTGGTGATGGTGGATTTATGATGAATATCCAGGAGTTAGCAACAGTTATGCATCATCAGTTTCCCATTAAGATATTTGTATATAATAATGCAGGGTATTTAACGCAAAAACAAACATTTGAAGTTAATTTTGGACGAGTTATAGGTTCAGATAAAGCAAGCGGGCTTAGTTTTCCAGATTTTCAAAAAGTGGCAGAAGCACATGGAATACCATTTACGCGGATTTATTCTCATATTAAGATGGATGAAAAAATACGTGCTGTAGTTGATGCACCTGGGCCGCAATTTTGCGAGTTAATGATGGATCCAAATCAGGCACAAATTCCCAAAGCAGTTCCGCGTAAAAGACCTGATGGGACAAGTATACCTATACTATTTGAGGATTTGTTTCCTTTCCTTGATGAGAGTGAATTAAAAGGAAATATGATTGCGGAGAAGTTTAGGTGATGTTTTGGTTAAAATAGGCTAAGAGTATTACTTTAAAGATACTAAACTTTAAATACGAAAAGATTATATATAAGAAATGTAGGTAAACATAAAGAAGTCAGTTGAGGTATAACCATGCTAGCAACAGAATCTGTTTTAATTGAAAAGAATGCCACGGAAGGCTTAGTTAATGGGAATATACAGAAAGTAGATATTACGTTACCTCATTTTATCGGAAAGTCTTCTATTGGTCCACAACAGTTTTCTTCTCGAAGAAAAAAAGTGATGTTAGTATTACCAAATCATCATTGGGCTACGGATGATGAGAATTACACGTTGTGGCTGATTCATCCTACTCAAATATGTCTGCTGGCAGGACAGATTGAAGATAAATATGATGTTAAAATTGTTGATTGTATTATTGATGATGTTAGTGAACAAGATTTTGAAGAAATAGTGCGTCGAGAAAAACCAGATGTTGTAGGCATGAGTAATTTTACGCATGAATATAGCAAAGCAGGGCATCAAGGGATTAATATTGTCAAGAAAGTAAGTCCTAATATCATCACTTTTATGGGAGGGGTATATACTATCACGAGTCCAGAATTAGCTATTGCTAATCCAAATTTAGATTATGCAGTAATAGGTGAGGGAGAAATTATGATTCAGGATCTTCTGGCTCACATCTATGAACAAAAAGAACGTCCAAAAAAAGGTCTAGCTTTTAGAGAGAATGGACAAGTTATTGTTCAAAATCGTGCAGATTTTATTCAAAATTTAGATCTTTTGAAATATCCAGCTTATCATCTCGTTGACTTTCTTAAGTATGCTACTAGATGCCAGAGAGAAAGCCCCGCTCGACCACGCGATTTGCCTTTTGCTCGGGTCTGTATGACACGAGGATGTCCGATTGGTTGTACATTTTGTTGTGTAGAATCCATTACTGGTGGCCCGACGAGATATCGTAGTGCGGAACATATGGTTGGTGAATTAGAGATGCTTAAAAATAAGTATGGGGTTAAGTGTCTTCTATGGGATGATGATAATTTGTTTATGAATAAAAATAAAGCTAAAGAACTTCTTCGACTTATGATAGAACGAAAATTAGATTTTGTCTGGCTGTATGAAGCTACGGCTCTTTTCTGTATGGATGAAGAATTAATTGATCTTTGTGCTCAGAGTGGGTGTAAGTATCTGAATTTTGCGATTGAAAGTGGATCACCGAGAGTTATTAAAGAGATTATCAAAAAGCCAATTATTTTTCCTCGTATAATTGAATTAGTTAAGAGGTTACACTCGTATGATATTGGTCTCGCGGCGAACTTTGTCATTGGAAATCCAGGTGAGACTTGGGATGAAATTTTAGAATCAATTCGTTTTGCTGAGGAGTTGGATAAGTATGATGTATATAGTAAGTTCTTTATTTGTACTCCATTTCCTAAAACTAAAATGTTTGATACTGCTAAGAAAATGGGTTATTTAGATGATTCTATTAAATTTGATGAACATCATTGGACGGGAGGTACGTTTAATACTCCTCATTGGAGAGCAAAAGATTTAGCTGTAGTGAGAGCATATGAGTGGGACAGAATTAATTTCTCTCGTTTGGAAAAGAAACAGAAAATCGCAGATATGATGGGGATATCGCTCCAACGATTAGATGAAATTCGTAGAGCTACTCGTGAGAGGGCAAATCCAGATGAGCATGACAATCATTCACTTCGATCTAATACATATGTTACTACGAAAGAAAAATCTGCTGAGGATGTAAAAGCAGAAGTATTGAAGAAACAGCAAGAAGTTGATTTGAAGCGAGAAGAAGTACGTGGGGGAGTTATGGTTTCTTCTTAGTTTTTAATTAGAGCTAGGAATTGTTGAAGAAGAATATAGAGATTATTAATTCATGAAAAAAATTACAGTAATTTACGATACTAAGAAGTGTGTTGGGGCAGGGAAGTGTATTGAGTTGTTTCCTTCTTATTTTTCCTGGAATGAGGGAAAAGCAGGGTTGCGTAATGCTTTATTGCATGAAGAAATTTCAGCATTGACTGTTTCGTGTTCTTTGCGAGAGATGGATTCTTTTATCATGGCTGCGGAATCTTGTCCGGTGAATGCCATTAAAGTAATTGATGAAGATGAACATAGAGTTTTAGTTGATACTCAAGTGATAGGGGAAGTTGAGAGTAACATGCTTATTGCACAATATGATGATTTAAAGGAATTTGTGATGGACCAAAATGGTTACTTTCTTATACGAATTCTTCCTGAGAAAAAAGAGATTGAAGTGGGGTTATGTCGAGAGGTAAATAAAGTTGCTGTACGAGTGATAGGGAAGAAACCATTAGAGATATACCAAACAATTATAAAACATAATCTTATCACACGTTTTGATCATGCGGCATATTTAGGAAGGGAGTTACAAAAAGCATATATTGCGTTACAGAAAGGGATTGTGTATGTGCAGGATGATGAACTGATATTCTAAATATTTATAAACTTCTTATTGAGTGATATCCTATCTTATTAAAATATTAAAAAAAGTGAGGTTTTTCCATGACACCAGAAACAATTCCTACAACGATGAAAGCAGCGGTGCTTTTTGAATTAAATAAACCCTTACAGATAGTTGATTTGCCTATACAACGTCCTGGTCCTGGACAGATTTTAGTTAAAGTTGCAGCAACAGGTTTATGCCGAGCACAATTATTAGAAATTAAAGGGGAAAATACTATCGGGCCAATGAATCCAAACATGTTAGGTCATGAGGGGGCAGGTGTTGTGGTAGAAGTAGGGTTAGGAGTTACAAAAGTACAAAAAGGAGATCATGTTATTCTTTCATGGATTAAAGGGAGTGGGGTCAATGTTCTTCCACAAAAATATGAGTATAACGGGCAAAAAATAAATTGTGGATTTGTGACAACGTTTAATGAATATAGTTTGGCATCTGAAAATAGGGTAACTAAAATCCCAAAAGAAATGCCGTTTTTGGAGGCTTCAATTATCGGTTGTGCAGTAGCCACGGGAGCAGGGGCGGTGTTCCACAATGCAAAAGTACAACCGGGGAAAAGTGTCGCCGTAACAGGAGTCGGGGGAATTGGGATTAATATGCTTCATGCAGCATCTATCGTGAAAGCGTATCCATTGATTGCTATTGATGTGAATGCAGATAAATTGGATTTTGCACGCAAGATGGGAGCAACACATTGTCTTAATTCTTTAACCCAGAATGTAGATGAAGAAATACGGAAAATAGTTGGGAATGATGGATTAGATTATGCATTTGATACGACGGGAAGAAAAGATATGATGGAAGCGATGTATAATTGTGTTAAAAAAGCAACTGGAAAAATAGTGTTTTGTGGTGTTCCTAATCCACCTAAAACTAAGATTGAAATTGATCCATTTCCTCTTTATTTTGGACGACAAGTGGTTGGAACTGGAGGGGGAGAATGTAAACCTGATGAAGATTTCGAGAAATTTTGTCGATTGGTGATGCGTGGTGATTTTAAAGCACGAGAGATGATTACACATGTATTACCTTTAGAACGGATTAATGAAGGGTTTGAATTGATGAAAGAAAGTAAATGTTGCAGGGTTGTGGTTGATTTTTCGATGAAATAAAAATTATTTTTTTAATTGTCATATCGTTTTAGTAGTTTCAAAAGTTTTATAAACGGACATTAAAATATTAAATAAATATGTTTTTTAAAATTGAGGTTAATCTAACATGGAAGATATAAAATATTCATTAAAAAAAGCTCTTGAGAATCAGGGGTGGATTTATGGTGATCGTTTACAACGAATTGGACATCCTTTTGTA
>Ga0209515_10005553_pt1 | contig 16247 bp, 13 predicted proteins | sample Subgroupgradi54m_FD_187454 | JGI IMG/M metagenome (GOLD analysis project Ga0209515, IMG submission 187454) | Subsurface groundwater microbial communities from S. Glens Falls, New York, USA - GMW60B uncontaminated upgradient, 5.4 m (SPAdes)... ...
GCGTGAGCTCTCTTAAAATAGTTGAAAACGAAGAGAGAAGAACGAGGAGATCGTAAGAACCTAAGGTTCTTACCTAGGTTTTGTAACACAAAACCTCCTAAAAGTGAATTACGCAAAGTTCTCTTTAAGTAATATTCTTATTTTTTATAGTATTGGGGTATTAATTTTAAGATCGTTCCTTTATTATTATTTGTTCTTTTAGGGGAAATTTTTGGCATTTACTTCTCTCATTTTAGTTTATTTCAAGTAGTAACCCTTCTTTTTGGTGTTAATTTTATTTTATTCACTTCTTTGTTAGTTTTAAAGAGAAAATAATATAACTTCTTAAATAGTGCTTACTTTTCTTAAGCTTATGTTTGACTATACATTTTCAGGAAGTGGTGTTGATCTTAATGCAATTATTTATGCATTTTTAGATACCTTAGCAATTAGATATAGATCTACTTTTTTAAAGTGTTATCAAAAGAAGTTTCATGAGGAAAAATTTAAATGAAAATAAAATTTTTAATTAAAGAATTTTTATTTCATCTAAAAAATTCATTTATTGTAATAAATGAAGGTGCACGTATTAAAGATAAGATTATCATGATTATTTATTACATAACACATATTCTTAATTTTTTATTTTTAACTAGCCCAAATAATAAACTTTTAAAAAATATTTCTATAAAAAATAGCCATGGGTTATTCATTTCTTGTAATAATCGTTGGAGTGTTCAATCACTATCCTCTGCTTTTGAACCAGAAACTAAAAATAGTATTGATCTGAAAGAAGGAGTTTTTATTGATATAGGAGCTAACGTGGGCGCATATAGCCTCATTTTAGCAAAAAAATTAAAAAATCTCGTTGTAATAGCAATAGAACCAGAAACTAAAAATTTTGATTTATTAAAAAAAAATATAGCGTTAAATAATTTATCAAATATTACCGCTCTTAATCAAGGGTGCTTTTCTTATAAAACAAAAATGAATTTATATATTAGTTTAAGGGGTTTAGGATTGCACTCTATAATTAAAAAAGTTGGAAAATTTAAATCAATTATCCAAGTTGATAAATTAGATAATATAGTAAATGGACTTAAATTAACAAGAATAGATCTCATAAAAATAGATGTTGAGGGTGCAGAATATGAAGTAATAAGGGGAGCAAGTAAGATTTTAAAAAAATATCATCCCCAGCTAATAATTGAAATTTGGGATAATAAACGTTTTAATAAGATTTTTGATTTACTAAAAAAATTTAATTATAAACTTAAGAAAAGAATATACAATGAATCAAATTATATATTTTCTTGACATTAAACTTATAGTCTAGTGCTAAAATGTCCTAATAACCAAGATTTTTTATAATTTAAGAAATAGGGGTGAAATAATCTCCATACACTACACTTATTTCCTACTCTCCAGAAAATTGTTCTTCTTGTCTTTTTGCAACCCAGATACGAGTAATATATCTTAAATCAAGAGTAGTTTCTCCTGTAAATTCAGTCCTTATCTCTTTTAAGATGGTTTCAAGTTTATCTTTGCCTTCTTTTGTATTTAAATTCCAAAAATTATTTTTAACTGATCTCCAAGCATTAAGATAGTGCTCCAAAGGCATAGTCACATTTTCAGATTGTTCAAAATAAAAAAGGTGATTAAAAAATCCACTACCAAGAATAACATCTGCTTGTTGTTCTCTTCTTACTCCGTGAGAATAAGTTGGATACTGTTTTTTTATTATTTCCTCAACTTTAATTTGAGATGGTATGGTTAAATCACGATTATTCCACATACAAACAAAATAACCATTTGGTTTTAAAACTCTATGTGCTTCAATTAATGCTTTATCCCTCTCTACAGTATTAAATGAAGAACCATAAGTGATGAGATTGAGTGTATGATCTCCCAATTCTGTTTTTTCACCAGTTCCTTTAGTCCAAAGAACATTATCATAACTTTTTGTTCTCTCCATACCTATTGATCTCATTGCTTCATTTGGTTCAAGTGCAATAATTTTTCCTACATTATCTGCTAAAAGTACTGTTAAATTTCCCGTTCCTGCACCTATATCGCAAACAATATAACTTGGATCTTTTTTTGCCTCGACATATTCAAGAAGTTTACTTATCGCACGAGGAGAATAATTCGGCCTTTGAGCATAAAATTTAGCTTGTTTTGTATAATCCCATTCATTTTTCATAATTTTTAATAACTATTATTTTTTATAAATATTTAGCTTTTTCATTATAAGCTTATTCTAAAAAAATAGTTAATAATCTTTTTATTAATTTCAGCATCACACCATTCTCTTTCAGGATGCCACATAATACCAAATATTAGAAAAGTAGGATGATAAAATCCTTCTACAATTCCATCTGCAGATAGTGCAAATATCTTTAGTTCCTTTGCAAGTTCTTTTTCACTCAATCCTTGATTATGAAAAGAATTAACATTTGTTGTATCAACACCAAAAAGAGTTTTAAATTTTTCATCAACAATTTCTATTTCGTGATTATTTTTAACATGAGAAATTTTACTAAAAGGAGAAAGATTTTCAAGAAGTTTTCCTCCAAAATAGACATTTAAAAATTGCATTCCACGACATTGTCCAAGAAGAGGCAATTTATTTTTTAGAGCATAATCAACGATTTTTCTCTCAGTTGCATCTCTTTCATCAGCATATTCTTCTTTTTTACTCGTTTCATTATACATCCTTGGGTTGATGTCATTCCCGCCTGAAAGGATAAATCCATCTAAATGTAATTCATCTAAATAAAGTTCAAGGTCTGTTAAAACATTGGGAATTGGAAATAAAAGAATGTTAAACTGAGAATAATAAGTTAGATAGGCTTGTTCTAGTGCATCCTTTCTTCCAAATTGATCAATAATTACTCTTTGAGATATTCCTATTCTTTTCATAAGTTGATATATTTTTTAATTTCTCCCGTTTTAACCCAAGTTAGTGCCTTTTCATAATCCTGGGCAGTATCAAATTCTAACCATCCATGATTGACATGTACTGCTTTTACTTTAACTCCTCGATTAATTAAATGTTGAAGCATACAAGTCATATATGCTTTTTTAAATGATGTTGATTTCATCCAAGCAAGATCATGATCCCAATACTTTTTTTTATTTTCATAATAGCTTTCTTTAAATTTTTTTATTCCTTCTTTACTAAATTTAATCATTCCAATATATCTTGATTGTGCTTCTTTAAGTTCACATGCTGTATTCCCTAGTTCAAAGATAAAATTTTCAGTATCATATTGTAAACTTTCTACATCTTCTTTCCAATTGTCTGTTCTTGCTTTCCAATATTCAAGCCAGGAATCATCAACTAAGACATTCACTTCAGCAGTACTTTCAAGTAAAGTTGTAACTAAACGTGGTTCAAAGATAATATCAGAATAACACACTAAAACTTCATCATTAAGTTCAGCTTCTGCAGCCATCAGAGAAACAACCATATTTGTCGTTGCATATTCTTGATTTAAGTAATACCTAATATGTTGAAAATCTATTTTTTCAGGCATATATCCTCTTACAATTATAATATCATTAATTCCTGCTTCTCTTAAGGTTTCTATTTGTCTTTCAATAAGAGATTTTCCTAAAAAGTGTAACATCCCCTTTGGAAGTTCTTTTGTATAATTACCAAGTCTTGTTCCCATTCCAGCTGCTAAAATAATTGCTTTCATAAAATCCCTTTTATTTGTTGAGTTTGTGCATTTAGTTCTACTTTTTTAAAAGTTTTTATATAATCAAAAATAGTACTTCCACACCCTATTGCAGCAGGTAATCCAAATTCAGCGCATCGTAGGGACATATGAGAAGCAACACCACCATATTTAGTAATTAGTCCTTTTATATGATGTCCAAAAATCCAATCATATCCTGGATCTGCATGTAAGATCAGAACAATTTTATTTTCAAGATCTAAAGGAGAAATATTATTTTCTAGATAAATAAGATCTCCAACAATAGTCTTATCTGTAATAAAATTAGGTTTATTATCAAACTGATGAAAGTATTCAACACTCTTTTCCATATAAACTAAGGGAGGCATTTTAAGTGCTTTTGTTAAGAGGTATTTTTCTTTATTCAACATTATTTTTTCTTTTAAATATTCAAGATAATTAAGAGATTTAGAAGTATAAGAGAAATGAGTGATATCACTTATCTCTAAAAAACTTATCTCTTCTTTTGTAAATCCAAATTCAGATAAGTACTTTTCAGAATAATCTAAAATAAGACTAAGGTTTTTTGTAAATTCAAATTTAGATGTTTCTCTTGCAGAAATACTTTTTCTTGCAAATTCAAAAAATTGTTCTGCAGTTACAAAAATACTTGATTTTTCTAAAGCCTGGTCAAGGATGTTTAGAGTAGTTTTATCTAAAAAAAATTCAGGTTGTTCTTCTTCATAAGCACTTTTATCTAAAGTAAAATATTCTTCAAATGCATCTTTATACGTTGCAGAACAGATATCATACGTTCCTGGTCTAAGATGGCCAAAAGTTTCTAAAAATTCTTCTTTCGTAATTTTATTATTTTTTAAAAGGTGTAAATGATGTAAAAATTCTTTAGCAACTGAATTTAGAGAAAGAAAGAGCTGATTTTTATCTTCTTTTGTAAGATACTTATTTTCAACAAGACTTTCTAAGATATTTGTTGAAATAAAGGCAAGTCTTGCTAATTTTGCAAAAGGTAACGTACCATAATATTTACAATCATGAAGTAATTGAGCTATTTTAATATCATAACTTATTTCTGATTGCATAATCTTTTTCCTTCTCATTTCTAATTCTTTATTTAAATCAAGTTCATGGTGAAGAGAAACATTTTTTTCATGAAGAATATCATTTGTAAAAGCAATTAATGCTTCTCTTATCTCTTTTAATTGTAAGGGAGAAAAATTATTTTGTCTCATTTCTTGTTCTTCTTTTTCAAATCCAACTTTGTAACAAGTATGAACAATCTTAAACTCAATTTTATCATGGAGTTCAGGATTATTAATGAGTTTATCGATGTAGAAATTGATAAGTTTTTCAGAAGTTGATTCTGATAAGTTTGCAGGTAAAAAAGTATTAAAACTTAGTCGTACATCAATATAGGGTTTACCTCCAAGAGAAACAACACCAGGATGATAGCCAACATCTCGATATCCTAGTTCTTTACGACTAAGCGGCCAAATATAATCTGTAATAAGTTCTTTATAGAGTGAAAAAGCAAGAGGTTTTGGAGATTCTCCAATCATTTCAGCAGGATTCCAGTCAGGCATCAAACCAAAGATCGCTTTATATCCATATAAATTTGGAAATTTTTTATCATTTGCTTTAATGAACTCTTTTATATTAAGAATTGTTTTATGAATGTCTTTGTCAAGGCTGTATACTTCTTCTTTAATGTTTGTTAGAGGTCTAAGTTGAAGTAAATAGAGTCCGTCTGAATTAAGTGCAAATTCTAAATCTAGAGCATCATTTTTTGTTAAATGTTCTAATTCTTGAGTAAGTTTTATAATATTTCTAAGATGAACATTACTAGGCAAGGTATCTAAATATTTAAAATAAGTAAATGTTTTTAATTGTGCAGAGTTTCCAGAAGTAACGGTATCTGTTCTTCCAGAAGTATCATCATAATTAATAATGTAATAAGGTGCGCTAGTAACATTACATCTTGTGAAGACAACACCACTTAAGAGAACATCAGTTACTTGTTCTTGGACAATAAGAAGATCATTTTCTATCATTTCATGATCTTTAAAATAAGAAGTACTTACTTGATTGATTGCGTTAATAATCTCTAAATCATTATCTAAACGTATATTTAAAAGAGATTTATAATTTCCAGCCATTGAAGAAGAAGCAGAATCTTCATTTTTAGCACTACTTCTAACAACAAGAAGTGTTGAATGTAATTCTGTTTTAATTTGCTGTAAAACTTTTTCTTTATCAAGTTTCCATTGTTCTACAGAGAAAAAAACTTGTTTTGGAATGATTCCTTGAGTTAGGTTATCTTTAAGAAGGTCTAAGGTTTCAGCTTTACTCTTAAACTCAAAGCTAAGTGTTGGTTTCATTATTTTTTTTAGCAGTCCAAGATTTTGTTAAATAAGGGACTGTTATCGTCTCTTTTTCTTTTAATACATTTGTAATTTCATACATCACTTTTTCAAATCTTTCTTGACCTGCAACAGTTTGCAAGTGATGTACTGCTCTCCAGGTATTAAGATACATAAGTACAGGCATTGTTACAGCATGTTGCTCTCTTAGTTCATAAATATTTTTAAAATATCCTGATTGTTCTAAAAGAAGACCATAATCTTCTTGTTCTCTTTCACCACGAGAAAAGTCTGGAACTTCTCTTTTTATTATTGATTCAACTGTTTCTTGAAGAGCATCACCTTTTTTTACTAAAGGATTCCATAAAAGCGTGAGATATCCCTCCTTCTTTAAAATTCTATGAAATTCAGGAAGGGATCGAGCAGGATTTGTCCAATGAAATGAAGAAGCCATCGTAACCCAATCTGCAAAATTATTTTCTAAGTCTGTTTCTTCAGCAGTACCAGTCATCCAAGTAATGGGAAGGTCTGCTGTATAGAGAACTCCTTGAGACATCATAGCTTCATTAGGTTCAACTGCAGTACAAATAATACCTCTTTCTGAAACTTGTCTTGTCCATATTCCCGTACCTGCTCCAACATCAACAAGTAAACTTCTTTTAGCTAACATTTTAGTGTGATTTATTAATTGAGTTAGTACATTTTCAGAATATCCCTGTCGGTACTTTCTATAGTTTTCTGCGAGTCCAGTGTAATCTGCTATTTGTGTAATTTTATTCACCTTCTAAATTAAATAGATTCATAATTTTTTTAATGTTTTCTTCAAGTTCATTAAGATTATTGTTTTCTAGTATGAGTGTTGGATTTTTTGGAAATTCTGGATGTTGATGTATCCCCATAACATCAAGAACATGAGAAGTATAGAGTCCTTTTTTATTTCTTTTAAGTAATTCTTCTTCATTAGCCCTTACTAAGATTTCATAATAAAATTGATTGTTTTTTCGATTATACTCTTGTACATCATAGAAAAGAGAAATTGTACTCATAACAACATGAATTCCTTGGTTTGTTAAATTATGACATAATTTACTATAAATTCCAGCAGTTCTTTTTCTGCTTTCTAGATCATAAGTATGTTGTTCATTTAAAATCTCTCTTAAATGATCTCCATCTAGGTGAACTGAGTTTAGATCTTTTTTCTTAATTTCTTTATAAATCTTCTCAGCAAGAGTAGTTTTACCTGATCCAGCTAAACCTGTGATCCAAATTAACTTTCCTTCAGATTTCATATCCTTTAAATCATTATAAAGTTTATAAAGATAATTGGCTTATCAAGAGAATGGTTCTAGTTAATAATAATTGATAAAAGTAAGACTTATTAAGAATAATAAGATTAAAATTTTATGTTCCAAAAGATATTAAAAAAAATAAAACCAGCAGATAAGGAAGAACTTCTCGTTTCTCTTAAAGTAACTTCGTTTTTAGAATTATTAAAAAAAGAAGTAAAGAACAATGAAGTAATTATTGGAGGGAGTTTTGCAAAAGGAACATGGCTTAAGGGAAACCATGATATTGATGTCTTTATCGCTTTTAAGAATAATGAAGAGATGAGTAATACGTTAGAAAAGAGTATTAAAAAATCATTTAAAAAAGTTGAAAGAATTCATGGGAGTAGAGATTATTTTCTAGTAAAATATAAAGGATTAAATTTTGAACTAGTTCCAGTACTAAAAATAGAAAAAGCTGAAGCTGCAGAGAATATTACTGATGTAAGTCCAATGCATGTTTATTGGGTGAAAAAGAATTCAAATAGCTTTCTCAATGATGAAATAAGAGTAGCAAAATATTTCTTAAAAGTTCATGGTTTTTATGGTGCAGAAACATATATTGGAGGATTCTCTGGATATGTAGTTGAAATCCTAGTTATCCATTACAATGGATTTTTAAAATTTATAAAAGGGGCTGCAGAGTGGAAACAAGGAAAAATTATAGATATTGAAGGTAAAAATAAATTTACAAATGAACAAAAATTTCCCTTAATTGTCATAGATCCAGTACAACCAGAAAGAAATGCTGCAGCAGCACTTACAGGAGAAAAATTTAATGCCCTTGTAGAACTTTGTAAGACAATGAATAAGAAACAAGAAGAGTTTTATTTCAAAGAAAAAAAAGTAAATATAAAAAAGTATGATCTTGTTTTTAAAGTTAAAGTTCTAAAAGGAAATAAAGATGTTGTAGGAACAAAAATTTTAAAGGTTTTTGAGAAAATAAAATTTCAATTAGCTGCTAAAGATTTTGAAATTGTTGACGCAGGTTGGTCTTGGAAAGAAGAGGCGTATCTTTATTACAATGTTAAAAAGAAGCAGTTAAGTAACTATATACAACACAATGGTCCTCCATTACATTTAGTACAAGATGTTGAAAGTTTTAAAAATAAATATAAAAATTATAAAATTAAAAATGAAGGAAAAAGAATATCTGTAGAACTTCCTAGAAAAATTAAAAACTTAAGAGATTTTACTAAAGAAATACTTAAAGATGAATATATAAAAATAAGAATTAAAAGCATTAAGGTGATGTAATTGAAATTCTTAAAAAGGTTATTTTCTAAAGAAGAGAGTTTGTTAAAAGATTCATTATATCTTGTTATAGGTTCTATCATTGGAGGTGTTTTTAATTATTTATTTAATGTAAGTGTTGGAAGGGTTCTTGGACCAGAACAATTTGGTATTATCATTTCTTTAACGGCTTTGATAGCAATAGAAAGCACAGTAATAGGATTATTTGGTCCTGAAATAATAAAAAATGTTGCTGATTACAACCTTAAAAAAGAAAAAGGAATGATTTCTAATCTCTTGAGACGATATCTTTTACATATTGGTTTGTATGGCTTTTTTGGTTTACTTTTGATAACTTTGTTTAGTAAGAATATTGCACAGTATATGCAGATTACAGATAGTTCTTTAATTATTTTAACAGGGGGTTTATTTTTTTTTAGTGCTTTAATAATTGTTCCTCAAAGTTTTATTATAGGATTACAAAAATTTAAGTGGGCTTCTTTACTAAGCATTTTACAAACAACAACAAAATTTTTATTTGCCTTAGTAACACTTTATCTTGGATTTAAAGTAAAAGGTCTTTTTATTGGACTTTTAATAGTAACAATAATAACTTTGATAATAAGTTTTTACCCAATTCGTGAACTATTTAAGTATAAACTAAAAGAAAAGTCCTATAAATCTTCAATAAATATAAAAATAATTATCATTTCTTTATGCACTGTCTTATTTTTCAATGTAGACCAAATACTCATAAAACACTTTTTTAATGAATTTTCTTCTGGACTTTATGGAGCAACTTCAACAATTGCAAAAATACCTTTTTTTATCTTAAATCCAATAACACTCATTATTTTATCCAAAGTTTCACTTAATAATGAAGTTAATAATAAAAAGCTCTTAAAAAAAGCACTGTTGTGTTCTTCTTTAATAATTATCCTTTTTGTTTTAGGGTGTTTTATTTTTCCAGAACTTATCTTAAAAATATTATATGGTCATTTATATCTTCAAGGTGCAAAGATCTTAGGTTTACTAAGCCTATCAATAGGATTATTTTCTTTAAGCAACATGCTAATTTTTTATAGTATGGGTGTCTCTAATTTTAAAATCTTACCTTTATTATTTTTTGTTCTTTTAGCACAAATAGGAGGCATTTACTTTTATCATGGAAGTCTCTTTCAAGTAGTAGCTGTTCTTTGTAGTGTTAATCTCATCTTATTTATTTCTCTCTTAGTTTTAAACAAAAAATCATATAAATTCTTAAATAGGGTTTAATATTTTTAGGTTCATGTTTGAGTACAAAGTTTCAGTTATCATTCCAGTATATCGAGGAGAAAAATTCATTGCTAAAAATTTAGAACTGATAAAACAAAGTTTAACAACTACCTTTAAAAATTTTGAAATTATTTGTGTAATAGATGGTCTTGTTGATAATGGTTTAGAAGAAGCAAAGAAGGTTGAAGGAGTAAAAGTACTCTGGTCTAAAAATAACCTAGGAAAAGGTGCTGCTTTAAAATATGGGTTTGAAAATTCTACTGGTAATTTTATCACGTTTCTTGATGCAGATATGGATATAGCTCCACAAGAATTAAAAAATTTTATTCCTTATATGGCAACTGCAGACGTCGTTATCGGAAGTAAGAGGCATCCTTTTTCAAAAGTGAAATATCCATTAATAAGAAGAATTTTAAGTAAGGGATTTCAAATATGTTATCTTTGTATCCTTGGATTAGATTTAAGAGATACTCAATCTGGATTAAAATTAATAAAAAGAGAGGTTCTTGAAATAATTATTCCTCTTGTTATGGTAAAAAGATATGCTTTTGATTTGGAACTTTGCTTTTTAGCACATAAACATGGATTTAGAATTGTGGAAGCTCCAATAAAACTAGATTATAAATATGCTGGGAGTGGTGTTGACGTCCATGCAATTATTAACGCACTTTTAGATACGTTAGCGATTAGATATAGATATACGTTTTTAAAATATTATCAAAAAAAATTTCATGAGGAAAAGTTTAAAAATATTAAATAAATTATCCACTAATGAAGAAAGTAAAGGATTTGGTAAGTGTAATTATATCCACAAAAAATTCTTCTAAAACTCTAGTAAGGTGTTTAAATTCTATTATTGATCAAAGTTATAGGCAGATTGAAATTTTAATCATAGATAACAATTCATCAGACAACACGAAAGTTATTTCTAAAAAATATAATATAAAGGTATTTAATCATGGTTTTGAAAGAAGTTCTCAAAGAAACTTTGGAGCTAAACTTGCTAAAGGAAATTATTTATATTTTGTGGATTCAGATTTCATTTTAAACAAAAAAGTTATTACTGAGTGCATTTATAAAATAAAAGATTATGATGCAATCGTTGTTCATAATAGTCCTGATATTCGTATTAGTTGGATTGCAAAAATAAGAAAATTTGAGGTGGATATGTATAAATATGATCTTACCTATTCAGCAGCTCGTTTCTTTAAAAAAAATGTTTTTTTTGATATTGGAGGTTATAATGAAAAGCTCATTGCTGGTGAAGATTATGATTTACAAAATAAATTAAATAAAAAAGAATATAAAACAGGATTCATAGAATCAGAAAATTTACATATTGGTGAACCAAGATCTTTATTAAAACATATGTTAAAATATTATTACTATGGAAAAGATTTTGTTAATTATAAAGAGTATAATAATTTAGAATCAAAAAAACAATTAAGTTTTATAAGATTACCTTACTTAAAAAATTGGAAGAAATTTATTTTTCATCCAGGATTAGGTATTTGTTTTTTATGTTATCACACTATTAAATTTATTTTTGGAGGTTTAGGCTATTTTAGTGTTAAGTTTTTATTTAAGATAAAAAAATATTCTCAGAAATAAAAATATTTATGAGCAGTTATAATTAAAGATAAAAATATTTATGAAAAAAGAAGACCTCTAAGTACTCCTGAAAAGTTATTATTAATTTTGGAGATACTTATATTCTTGACTAATTTTTTAAAACTATCACCCTCCATATAATTTACTTAATTTTCTCTAAGAAAAAAATAACATACTTTTTTTCTTAATCATTTTTACCTATAAAAATTAAATAAAAAATACACCCTATTAAAGTTATTCCTGAAATAATTGAACCTAAAGAGAAATAAGATTGAGGTTGAAAATAGATTGTTAGTTCATAGTTACCCTTGGGGTCTTTTACTAGTTCATTAGGTTGAATATACCATCCATTTAAAAAACCATAGGCTTTTATATGAGTATTATCAAATCTTAAATTTTTTTTATAAATGGCCGTGATCCAATTAAAATTTTGATAAAGTTTCCAACCTTGATTATAAGATTCAGAGAAGTATAGATAAAAATTTTTTGTTTCATTTAATGTTAATTTATACTCTATTGGATTAATTTTAATGATTTTAATATTTGTAATTTTTGATTTATCAAGATCATTTAATGTTTGATTAATGGAAGAGGCGTAGATATGGTCTAAATAATCTTTATTCTCATAGACAATTAAATCTTTAGTGCCTATATCAATTTTTTTAAGGTATTTTAAATTATCCAATATATTAATAAAGAAATTCCTGTTTTTAAAAGTGTAAATTTGAAAGATATCATTGTCAGTTTTATTATTATCTATAGGAACTATAAAATACTTTATTGAGGATATATCTGCAAGATTATTTGAATATTTTTCACTTAAAAGTTTATTAATTAAACCATCAGTATTTAAAGGCGAAGTCAAATTATTAAATAAAAAAGCATATTCCTTATCAGTAAGAGAATGAATTGATATTCTTGGATTATTATCATTAAATGTACCGAAATTTGAAGGAGCAGGTACCCATAGTAATCTAGAATAATTACTTTGGTTATTGATAAAAAAATTTAACAACACATAATCTTTAGGGATAGTTCTAGCAAGTGAAAGATCTCCCAGTTGATTTAATAATAAAGATTTAGTATTCATTAAAAATAATAATAAAATAAAGATTATTAAAGTTAATCTAAAAAGAGAAGATATCAACCTCTTTTTCTTAATTTTAGTAGTTATGTAATCTATAAAAGCACCTATAAGGATTGAATAACCCATTAAAATGAGAAAATAAAACTTTGTAGCTTCTCTAAAAGCATTAAATCCTGGAAAGTTTTCACGAAGCCATGGATAAATATTTGAAAAAGGCATACCTATCTGTTTAGATAAAAATATGCCTAATAAGGCAACGATTCCAAAAAATAAGATATATTTATTTTTTCTATTTAAGATTAAACCAAGAAAAGCAAAGAATGGAACAAACCAAAAATATGGATTTATTTCTTGAACTTTAAAAAAGATTAACTTATTTCCTGCCCAAAAAGGATGATGAAGAGTAAAAGGATCAGCAATATTACTAAAATAATTATTTCCAAAAAGTGGTCTTTTCAACACATTAGAATCAAATTCTTGTTTTGTTTTAATCATTGGTAAAATCCAAAATAAGTTTAATAAAAGAAATAATAGGGAATAAAAAAAAATATTTTTTATAAGTTTTTTATCAAACTTTATAAAAAAAATGAAATAAAATATCGAAATAAAAAACATAATATAAGTGAATCTTAAATCATATAAACTCAATAAGAGGCTTAAACTTGCAATTATAAAATAAGAACTATTTGAGGCTTTTTCTATTTTTAGACAAGATAAAAAGAATAAGAGCGTTAGAGTACAAGATAAGGATATAATTATGTGCCCACTGGCATTAATTTGTAAAAAATAAGTATTAAAAGAAAAAACAATTGATGTTGTAAGAGCAGCCAACCAATTTTTAAATAATCTATAAGCTAATAAATAGCTTAAAATAGGTGCTAATAAAATAAATGGCCAAAAATAAGTAAATTTCTCACTTACTTCATAAGGAATATTTAGATGAGCCATATAAATTGGAATTAATTCAAAAATTCTCCAAAATGAATAATTAACATATCCTAAAGAATCATAGTTCCATAAAAATCCCTTACTTATTAAAGCTTCTTTAAAAAAATACAAATAATCGCTATAAAAGAGCATATTAAAAAAAAACCATTTACGATAAAGTATTAAAACGAATAACATTAGTAAGATTAAAGGGAATATATTTTTATTGGCTATAAAATAATCTTTTAATTTTTCTATCATTAAATAAACATAATCCTTCTATTAATTAATTTTTCTCTAAGTTTAAATTAATTAAATGAAGATATTTTAAAATTTATTTAATAAATAAACTAACTATTTTTTAATGTCTTATTTTTATATATTTCTTTAGAACTTCTAGGTTAGGAGATCTCATTTAATTTACAATTTATTATTCTAGATCTCAAATAATTAATCTTTTTAAATATGAAATATAAAAGATTAAGGGACGATTCTCACATTTACCTAATTTTTTATTATTAAATTTAAACAAACCAGATTTTAAATCCAAAGGTTTAATAAATAATGTAGTACATTTTGAATAGGGATTAAATCTAGATAGAATACCTTTATAAAAAAAATCTTTTGATAATTTTACATCTTCAGCTTGTCTCCATAATAATTTGTTGTCCCATTTTACTTTTTTCCAGATTGATTTTTTAAGGATATACAGACCACCACTAATATATCCTGTTTTATCCCAATCATTATAATTTAAAAAGCCAATTTTTGGAATATTACCCCAATCAGTACCATAAGAAATCCAATCACCAGCCCTATTACCATTAACATCTTTTATTATACAACTTAATACCTCAAAATAATTTCCATATTTTTTCATCCCAATATACCAATTTTTATCAAAGAGATATTTATCATGGGTAAGAACTATGTTTTCATATTTTGAATTTTGACAAATAAAATTCTTTTTTTTACATATCCAAGGTATTTCAGAATTAAATTTCAAGTACTTTACATTTTTTTTACATTTTTCATTATAAACTCCACATACAATTATTTCAAAATGGGGAATATTTAATGCAATTATAGAATCTATTTCTTTATCAACCCATTCTTCTCTTTTACCATCAGTTATTATACCAAAAGTCCAACTTTTTATATTATCTTGAGGGACTAATGCATCTTTAATTTTTTTTAGAACGAGAATAGATCTATTTTCTTTCTTATTCTCTTCCAAATATATTAGTTTAATCTTATTTTTTAAAACTAAGAGACACTCATTTTTTAATTTTTTAAAGTCTAAAAGTTCATTATTGCTCATTTCTATAATTATATATTTATTTTTTTTACAAGCATAAAACCATTCTTTTAATAAAATTCTATAAAACTTGGTTTTATTTATAAGCTCTTTAGAATAGATAAAATCTAAAGTTTCTGGTTTAAAATAACTTCTTAATGAATATAAATTATTTGGTTCAACATAATTTTTTGAATTTTCAGAAACATCTATTCCATTTCCAATTAAATATTTATCAAGATTTTTCATATTCTAATATTTCCTTTTTTAATTTTAAATAATTTCATTTTATCTAAAATAAGTAGTAGAGTAATATATAAATTTAATTGAGAGAAGATTTATAAATTAGAAAGATTTACAAATACTTATAATGATAAAAGCAATAATTTTTGATTTGGATGGGGTTTTAGTTGATGCTAAAGAAATTCATTATGATGCCTTAAATAATGCTCTTGCTAAATTTAATTATACTATAACTCAAGAAGAGCATCTTTCTACTTATGATGGCTTACCTACAAAGAAAAAATTAATGTTACTTACAGAAAAAAAAGAATTACCAAAGGAATTTTATGAAGATATCTGGATGATAAAACAAAATGAAACAGTAAAAATTTTAAGTAATTTAAGTCCTGATGAAAGGTTAATTCAGGTATTGAAGGAATTAAAAAATAAAGGATACAAATTAGCTGTTTGTTCTAATTCTATTTTAGAATCTACGAAACTTATGTTATTAAAAAGAGGATTTATGGAATATATAGAATTCTTTTTATCTAATGAAGATGTCGTTTCACCAAAACCTTCTCCAGAAATGTATTTAAGAGCTATTCTTAAATTAAATGCTAAACCCAATGAATGTTTAATTATAGAAGATTCTCATGTTGGACGTAGAGCTGCTTTAGATTCTGGGGCTCATTTACTAGGAGTAAAAGATTCTAAAGACGTTACCCTTGAAAAAATAGAAAAAAAGATAGAAGAGATTGTACTTACAGAGAAAATTACAGGGGGCATTAAATGGCAGGATAAGACTTTGAATATTGTTATACCTATGGCAGGAGAAGGATCAAGATTTAAGAATGCAGGATATACTTTTCCAAAACCAATTGTAGAAGTTAATGGAAAACCAATGATTCAAGTCATAGTAGAAAATCTTAATGTTGATGCTAACTTTATTTTTTTAGTGAGAAAAGAACATTATGAAAAATATAATTTGAAATATCTTTTGAATCTTATTGCTCCAAATTGTAAGATTGTTCTTGTTGACAGTCTTACTGAAGGTGCTGCATGTACTGTTCTTTTAGCAAGAGAATATATTGATAATGATAATCCTTTAGTTATTGCTAATTCAGATCAATTTATAGAATGGGATAGTAATGAATTTTTTTATTCTGTTTCTAATAATCAATGTGATGGAAGTATCCTTACTTTTAATTCTACACATCCTAAATGGAGTTA
>Ga0209515_10005554_pt1 | contig 16246 bp, 16 predicted proteins | sample Subgroupgradi54m_FD_187454 | JGI IMG/M metagenome (GOLD analysis project Ga0209515, IMG submission 187454) | Subsurface groundwater microbial communities from S. Glens Falls, New York, USA - GMW60B uncontaminated upgradient, 5.4 m (SPAdes)... ...
TTCAAAATCGCCGATGGCCCGGTGGTTGGCGCAACGTTTATCCAAACCCAAAATCCAACCACCACCATTGCGCGCTACACAATGGCCGACAATGGGCACGTTTTTGATAAGGCTGTAGATATGCCCGGGGCGGTTGCCAAGGCCGTTTCGGGCACCACTATCCCGGGGCTTGCAACCGCGCAGTGGGGGGCCAAAGGTAGTGCGGTGGTGCTCCAATATCTACAGGGTTCAGTGGTAAAAACAGTCTATGTTGGATTCCCCGCGACTAGTTCGGCACAAGCTGCCAACCGTATACAGTTTTTGCCCGACAATGTCGCGAGTCTAGCCGTATCGCCCGATGGTAAGAGTGTAGTGTATCTGCTTATATCTGCAGATGGCACGAGCGGATATGTTGCAAACCTCGACGGTAGTAATCAAAAAAAACTTTTTACACTGGCCCTGAAGCAGCTCTTGGTATCGTGGCCGTCACAAAATGTTTTGCTGCTGCAGACAAAAGCTGCGGCAGGAGTGCCGGGGATGATCTTTTCGGTCCTGACAAAAACGGGCGTGGTCGCACCCTTGGTGTATGCGCCCGGTATCTCCGCGTTGGGGAGTCCTTCATTTAGTAACATTATCTACCAAACCAGCAGCTCGGTGCGCACTACCTACTCGCACGATGTTGCAAGTGGCAAAGACGCCGCACTCTCCTTCCAACCAATCCCCGAAAAATGTTTGTGGAGCAGCTTGGCCGCAGTGATACTCTACTGTGCGGCACCTATAGCCTATGTGCCGGCAAACTACCTCGACCTCTGGCACCAAGGCACCGCAAGCGCCCAGGACGGCATCTTTGGGTTTAACACAGCAACAGGGGCAACACTTTTGGTTGCTTCGCCTGGTGGGCGAGACGGGGGCGTGGCCGCAGATATAGCGCAAATCGCTGTGTCGGTGGACGAAAGATATTTACTCTATGTTACAAAAGGAGACCGCTCGCTTTGGGGCGTGAGGCTTTTTTAACGCGGCACCGACACTTCGGTCGGGGAGCCGACCGAAGTGTCGGCTTAGATGCGGTACTTCAGCACAATATGGCGGAATTTCCCTTCGCCTTGCGACTCCGTTTTGATGTCCTGGTCGTCGGCAAATAGCTCGTGCACCACCAAGCGCTCGTAGGGTGACATTGCGGGCATCTCGACGTCGTGTTTAAACAGGCGCGCCCGCTGGGCAAGCATCCGCGCGCCCTCGCGCACGCGCTCCATTGAGGCCTCATGGTGGCCGTTGACGTCTACTAGAAAATTTGCCGCCTCTTCCCCAAATTTTGTCTCAACCAAACGGCGTAGTACGGTATTGAGTGCTCGCAAATGCTCGCCATTTGGACCAATAAGAGCTGCTGAGTCGGGTGAGGAAATAGCGACTATTGTACGATGCCCCATCTTGACCTCGATAGCGGATATCTGGACACCCAACAACTCAAGGAAGTCTGCCGCTAGTTTTTTGAGTATTTCGGGGCTCATACGCCCTACCATACTCCAAGTTTACTTTTTTTGCACCTTGTCTGTGGGCCCGCCAGAGCCCCGGCGGATAAACCACTCTTGCCCAACCGAGAAGGCGTTGGTCGCGACAAAATACAACCCTACTGCGGCAGGAAGTGAGTAAGATAGTGTCGCCATAAGGGCGGGGAGAAAGTAGAGCATAATACGCTTCTGCATTTTTTGTGCCGCGGCTTTTTCCGGTGCTAGGGTGTTTTTTGCCCCGCCCGCAACCCGGCCAAGGGAAAGGTGTGTTACCACATACTGCGAGCCCCCAACCAACACCGCAAGAAAAATGTTGTGCGGTGCGAGCAAGTCAATAAACCCAAAAAAAGTGGTACTGACGGCGGTGGGCACGGCCACAAACGGGTACAAAAGGGTGGTGGCAATATCGGGAAGCCCTTGTTTAAAAAAGGCAAAATATAGGGCAATAAAAACCGGTATCTGCACTAAAAGGGCTAGGAAGCCGCTTAGTGGTTTGACATTATTGTCCCGGAAAAGCTGCATCGTTTGTTTTGCCCGTTCGTCTTTGTCGTCTTTGTATTTTTTATTTATCGCGTCAAGCTCACCTTGCACGGCCTGCATACCCATCTGGGTGCGGATAGAAGAAGTAAACGCAGGATAAAAAATAATACGTATTACCAACGTCATCGCAATAATGGCGAGGCCAACGTCGCCTTGGGGCATAACCCCAATGAGATATATAAAGCCGTTGTAAATCGGCTGGGTGAGGAAAGTGGTAAATAGGTGGCCAAACATAGTTCGATAAAACTCACTATAAATAGGTTATTTTTGTGGGGTTCGAACAAACAGTGCTAGTGCGCCGGAGTGGGGGAGTGTGAGGCTCTCAAGCTCTAGATATGCCTTGCGTCGTAAAGTGTTGCGGCTGGTGGCCTTACGGGCAACTTTTTTTGACACAATCACCGCAACACCGAGCACAGGGCGCCCTTCGAGGAATTTGCCCGCATAGGTGCCCACCCGGAATGTTTTACCCCGAGCCAGCACTTCTTTGACCTCCGCGGCACTTAGGCGCCTGCGCTTGGGGAGCATAGCGGGTTAGACTGCCACACGAGCCCGGCCCTTGCGGCGACGGCGCAGAAGGGTTTTTTTACCGCCCGGAGTGCTGGTGCGCTTTAAAAACCCGTGGCTCCGGGCGCGTTTGCGCTTTTTTGGTTGGTAGGTTACGGACATAGGCTCAATATACCGTATCCCCAACTACTCCACAACTTGTGCACAAATCGGGTTTTTTGACGCTGCCCTCCGGCTCGCGTATCCTTAGCCTACTTCTTTCTATGACAACCACAAAAGAACTTTGGGAAAATGCATTGGTCGAGCTTGAGCTGACCATATCCAAACCAAACTTCAACACGTGGCTCAAAGACACACACGTTGTGCGGGTAGAAGAGGGAGTGGTATACCTCGGTGTGCCAAGCCAATTTGCCCGCGACTGGCTTTCGACCAAATTTCATAAGGATATTTTGCGTAGTTTGCGCGGGCTCTCCGACAGTGTCCGCACTATCGAGTACGTTATTTCGCGCGGCCCAAAAAAAACTGATGAGGCTAGGGTGGTGCCACCCGCCCTCTCGGAACTGCCGTTGGAGAGCGTCCACGCAAAGACAAACCTCAACCCGCGCTTTACCCTTAGCTCATTTATAGTGGGGCCGTTTAACGAGCTGGCGCACGCGGCGGCACAGGCAGTTATACGAAAGCCTGGCATCGCATACAACCCACTACTCATTTACGGTCCCACCGGCCTTGGCAAAACGCATCTGATACAGGCAGTGGGGAACCATTTTCGCACTAACGCCCCCGAGCGTAAGGTGCAGTACGTCACGTCAGAAAAATTCTCGATGGACTATGTCTCTTCCCTACAGTCGGGCAAGATACAGAGTTTTAAAGAAAAATACCGCCAGTACGACCTGTTGATTATGGACGATGTCCAGTTTTTGGCGAAGATGGAAAAAACAAAGGAAGAGTTTTTCCACCTCTTTAACTACCTCCATAACAACAACAAACAACTGGTGTTCTCTGCCGACCAGCACCCGAATATGATACAAAACCTCGAGGAGCGCTTGCGCAGCCGCTTTAACGCAGGGATGATTATCTCGGTCACCCCACCCGACCACGAGTCGCGTTTGGCGATTATCCGCCTAAAAGCTTCTACCCACAACGTTATCTTGCCTGACGAGGTGTTGGGCTACCTCGCCGCTGAAGTGCAGGGGAATGTCCGCGAACTTGAGGGGGCACTTAACCTACTACTTATCCAATTTGAGATGCGCGGCGAGCCACTCACTATTAACGACGCGAAATCTTTGTTGCGTGGCGCCTCGACAGTGTTTAAAAAAGCCATCTCTGTGCAGGAGGTGGTAAAAATGGTTGCAAGTTTTTACGGAGTTGAAGAAGCGAGTATTTACGAAAAAACACGCCGCAAGGAAGTAGTGCGCCCACGACAAATGATTATGTTCCTGCTGCGCGAAGATTTTAAAATATCGTTCCCAACTATAGGAAATAAACTGGGAGGTCGCGACCACACTACGGTTATCCACTCATGCGAAAAAATAAAAAATGACCTACACACCGACACGATACTCGCCCAAGAGCTTCAGCAGGTTCGCCTTATGTTGAAATGATGTGGATATCTACACGAACAACGTGTGAAAATAATATGAAAAAACAAACACAAACAACACTGTCCACAATTCTGACCTCTAGTTACCCCCACCCAACACTCGAAATAAAAGGACAAGAATCGCTTACTAATAAAGGCTATCTCCGACTTATCCGACTAATCCACACCCCTAATAGTAGTATTAGTAGTTTTTTAGAAAAGATATGAAGTTTGAAACAACAACTGAACAATTTAGTTTTGCCGTTTCTGTCGCCGCCAGGTTTGCCGAACGCCGCCCAAACCTACCAGTCCTCTCTAGTATTTTTATATCAGTCGAGGGGGGTAGGGTTGTGTTGCGCGCCACTAACCTCGAGTGTGGGGTTGAGGTGGTGCTTCCGGTAAAAAGTACTACTCCAGGTGTTGCGGCAGTTCCAGCGAGTGTGTTGGTTGGGTTTTTAAACAATGTGAGAAGTAAAACAGTCACCTGCTCTTTTGTGGGGGAGTTGTTTAAAGTTGAGACCGAGCGTGCATCTGCGCAAATAAAGACAATCCCACACGACGACTTCCCACTACTACCCAAAGTTTCCGCCGATCACTCGTTTACTATAAAAAGTGCCGACCTTGCAAAGGCGATCCGCGCTGTTGCCTACTGCGCTGCCACCTCGACTATCAAACCCGAACTACAAAGCGTGTTGTTGTACGGGGAGGGTAATACACTTACGGCGGTTGCAACAGACTCATTCCGTTTGGCGGAAAAAACAGTCCCCCTGCGCGGAGGCGGCAGTGTGCCCCAAATGCTCCTGCCGGTGCGCAATGCTGCAGAGTTGATGCGAATACTCGATAATGCAAAACAGGATGTAGAGATCTACTACAACGACAACCAACTCTCGACCCAGGTCGATACTGTGTACTACACCAGCCGCTTGATTGACGGCACATTTCCCAACTACAAACAAATCGTCCCGAAAACGTTTTCAACCGAAGCAGTTGTGTTGCGGGAAGATTTGGGTGGGGCACTAAAATCACTCTCGATTTTTGCAGACAAATTTTCACAAGTGTCGCTTGCGATTGAGCCTGCACAAAAGTCGCTCCTGCTCTCCTCGCGCAACCCCGATGTGGGCGAGCAAACAGCCACCCTGCGTGCTACTGTCTCGGGTGAGAAGTTTGGCGTCTCATTTAACGGCCGTTACCTGGCCGACAGCCTGCAGGCAATTGCGGGCGAGAGCGTGCGCCTACAGGCCAACGGTGCGGGCAAACCAATGCTTATCAAAGATGCCGCCGACACCTCCTTCTTCTACCTCGCAATGCCGATGAATCGGTAAAATTTTATGAGTGATGTAGAATACGAAAAATTCCTATGGAAACCAGACCACATTAACTACGCGTGGCTTGGTAACTTTTTCCAGGAGCACGATGGGCACGGACATATGCACTTTGTCCCCCGATATAAAGAACCTCGAACATTTGCTGATGTTACATTTACAGATGAACGGTGGGGTAAAAATTATCCGAGCAATGAAGAATTGAAACTCCCAGAAGACAAACTTTTTCAAATCCGAGCTGTTCTTTGTAAAGAACTCAAGTAAAAATATGGAGGAGGTGGTATTTATAACAGGAAACCAAAACAAGGCGGATTATCTCGCTAAGTATTTAGGCTACCCGGTTGAGCATATTAAACTTGAGTTGGATGAAATACAATCGCTTGATGCTAAAACAATCGTCGAACATAAAGTAAGGCAGGCGTACGGAAAAATAGAAAAGCCGGTCCTTGTTGAAGACGGCTCGCTTGAATTTGTAGCTCTTGGGAGACTGCCCGGGCCGTTTATCAAATTTTTTGTTGAAGAAATGCCGATGGAAACAATGTGCTCAATATTGGACGGGAAAACAAGAAAAGCGATTGCACGAACTACATTCGGATATTTTGATGGAAACGAACCCCGCTTTTTTGAAGGCAGACTAGACGGAGAAATTGCACTAGTCCCAGCAGGAGAGAATGGGTGGGACTGGGACAAGATATTTATCCCCGAAGGATACACGATGACTAGAGCACAACTCAACAATGAAGAATATCAAAAAACATCCATACAACTCCGCCCATTCGCGCAACTCAAAGAATTTTTAGAAAACAGAAAATAGTCTATGGAAGAGATACAAAGACCAAACGTTGGAGTGGGGGTTGTGGTGTTGAAGGACGGTAAAATTCTGTTGGGCAAGCGCCTCGGTGCGCACGGCACGGGCGAGTATGCTGGCCCGGGTGGCCACTTGGAACACCTAGAATCGTTTGAGCAGTGTGCAAGGCGCGAGACGATGGAGGAGGCGGGGATCGAAATTGAGAACGTGCGATTTTTATGCCTCTCGAATCTTAAAAAATACGCACCCAAACACTATGTTGATATAGGAGTTGTTGCCGACTGGAAGTCGGGCGAGCCGCAAGTGCTCGAGCCTGACAAACTCGAGAGTTGGGGCTGGTATGATTTAGACGCGTTGCCGCAACCTCTCTTTGCGGTCGAGCCACACTATATTGAAGCTATAAAAACAGGCCGTAACTTTTGGGACTAATAACTTTATTACACTGGTCCAACAGGGGTGAGGCTTTGTTGCTGGATGATTGGAAGGGGGGTGGGGACAGGCACGCCATGCTGGGCGACCCAGTTTTGCACGGGGGTATCCCACCGTGTGTACTGCGAATCGCTCGCGGGGTTGAGTGGTGGTAGGCCGGTTGGGTCGGCACGGTCGACCCAGTAGAGTATCTCGTGCACCTGGCCGTCGCTGCCCAGCGTTTGCCACTGGCCTCGCAGAGCGGGTTTGGCGCTAGTGCCCGAGTCGCCACGGCTAAAGGCCTGGTTAGGGGTTTTTTGCAGCGCATAGGCCACAAACTCGTGCCACATTGGGCCCACAATAAAACCGGATACTTTTTTGACCATCGAGCTGTTGTCGTTGTTGCCTGCCCAAATACCCACCACCAGGTTGGGTGTGTAGCCGATAGTCCACGCGTCGCGATAGTCGTTGGTAGTACCGGTTTTGACCGCTACATCACGGCCAGGAAACTGCAAGAGATTATTCTCGCCTAGAGGTGCGCGCGCGACTGGGTCGGAGAGTATGTCGTTTATTTTTTCGGCGACACTGGCAGGGAGTATTTGGCTACCAACCGGTTGGGTGTTGTCTTCGAGCACGGCGCCTGTACTATCTTGTATTTTTAGGATTGCCGTTGGCTGGTAGTGCACTCCACCTTGTGCAAACGTTCCGTACGCACTCGACATATCAAGCAGTGTTACCTCGCCGCCGCCCAGCACCAACGTAAGCCCGTACTGGTTTGCCTCGCCCAACGTCGAGATGCCCATCGACTTTGCCAACTCTAAGGTGTCGGCAATGCCGGCCAGGTAGAGCACCTTAACCGCCGGTACGTTGATTGACTGGGCGATAGCATCGCGCAGTGTCATTGGGCCGCGGAAGAGCCCGTCGTAGTTGACTGGCGAGTAGCAAGGCGCCTTGTTGTTTGTGGTGTCTCCTGCCGAGCACACAGTTGAGAACTGGGTGCGCACGTCAAACACCACCGTGTCGGGTGTGTATCCCTTTAGGAAAGCCTCAGCATACGCAAATGGTTTAAACGCCGAGCCCGGCTGGCGCGCGGCGAGTGTCACGTTGAAATTGCCCCCGATTTCGGTGTCAAAGTAATTGCGCGAGCCAACCATTACGAGGATTTGCCCGTTTTGCGGGTCGAGCGCGATCATACCGGTGTTTGATGCATTAAAGTTTTTTTGGTTGCTCGCGGCGTGTGCTTGCACTACCTCTTCGGCTTTGGTTTGGAGGTCAGCGTCGAGTGTGGTGATGACGCTCCACCCACTTTGGTGTAAGGCATCCTCGCCATATTTTTGTTCGAGGTATTGCTGCACATAAAAGACAAAGTGCGGGGCGGTTATTGAGCTTGTCCTTTGCGGCATAAAGGTAACCACGGCGGCTTTTGCCTGGTCACGCTCCACTGCGGTGATATAACCGTGCTCGAACATTTTGTCGAGCACCAAGTTTTTACGCCCATCAAGTGCTGCCTTGTGGTTACCGTAGGGCGAGTAGTACGAGGGTGCTGGTAACACGCCCGCCAAGTAGGCAGCTTCCGGCAGTGAGATGTCGCTTGCGTGCTTGTTAAAAAAAGTTTCAGACGCTTGCTCAACGCCGTAGACTGGGCCGCCGTATGGCGCTTGGTTGAGATATAACTCAAGAATTTGGTCTTTGCTTAGTACCCGTTCCAGTTTTATAGATAGTATCCACTCCTCTAGCTTACGCGCGATACTCTTTACGTTGGTAAGAAGGGTGTTTTTAACTACTTGCTGGGTGATAGTCGAGCCACCTTGCGAGGCCGATAAAGACATAATGTCGACAAATAGTGCGCGCGCAATGGCAGTGATTTGTATCCCATGGTGTTGATAAAACCCAGGGTCTTCAATAGCGACCGTTGCGTTTTGTATATTGGGGGAGATTTGGCTGATAGGCACCAGGGTGCGCTGCGCGTTTTTGTTGAGGTCATACAACAGCACCTCGCCCGTTCGGTCATATATTTTTACCGACTGCTCGATTTTGCGGTTCTCAATGGTCGAGAGGTCGGGGATTTGTAGCGTTGCGGCCCACAAAAACATCGCCCCGGCGAGTATAAAAAAAATCCCAATACCCCAGGTAAAAAGCGCCTGCCAGTGCTTGCGTATAAAGCGAATATGTCTGCGTACGTCGCGGTCGAGCTTGTTGCGGGGGGCCGCCATATAGAGGGCATTCTAACACGCCTGCCCCTGTGGTACAGTGTTGCGTATGAGCGTTTCGACCGACGAAAAAGCCATAGACGAACTATTAACCCGAGGGATTATCGTCAATATTTTGCCTACCAAAGAGGCTTTTCGTGAAAGGCTTCTCTCTGGCGAGCGTTTGCGCATATACATCGGCGCAGACCCAACCTCGACAGCCTTGCATCTAAGTCATGCAAAAAACTATATGTTGCTTGAGGATTTTCGCCGGCTCGGACACGAGGTAATAGTTTTGTTCGGAGACTTTACAGCTCAGATAGGAGACCCAACCGAGCGCGCCTCTGCTCGCAAACAGCTAACACCTGAAGATGTGCAGGCAAATATGAAAACGTGGAAACAGCAGCTCGAACCGATCCTTAACTTTTCCGATCCAAAAAATCCAGCACTAGTCAAATTTAATAGCGAGTGGCTCAGTGAGCTTTCGTTTGCGGATGTGGTAAGCCTCGCGTCGAACTTTACCGTACAACAAATGCTCGAGCGCGATATGTTTGACCGTCGTATCAAAGCTGGCGAAATGGTGCATTTACATGAGTTTCTTTACCCACTTATGCAAGGATACGATAGTGTGGCAATGGAAGTTGACGCGGAAATGGGTGGAACTGACCAGACCTTCAATATGCTTGCGGGGCGCACGTTGTTAAAGCGCTTGAAACAAAAAGATAAGTTTGTGCTTATTGTGCACCTGCTTGAGAACCCGCTGACTGGTGAGTTGATGTCTAAAAGTCGCGGCACTGGAGTATTTCTTAACACAACCGCTGCAGAAATGTACGGTCAGATAATGGCACAGCCTGACGAAATGACTAAGCCCTTATTCATCAATTGCACACGTCTTCCAGCCGAAGAAATAGAAAAAATTATTTCTGCCCACCCCAAAGAAGCAAAAATGCGCCTGGCACGGGAGTTGGTGGGGATGTACCACAGCGCCGAGTTGGCGCAAAAAGCTGAAGATGATTTTACTGCAACGTTTAGCGACGGTGGTGTGCCGGAGGATGCTCCTACTATGCCGCCTGGCAAGCTGCGCGAGATAGTCACTGACATATCAGTGAGCGAATTACGCCGGCTGGTTGAACAAGGCGCAGTTTCTTTGGTGTCGAGCGGTAAAAAAATTGAAAGCATCGATACCGAAATAGCAGCGGGAGACACACTACGCATCGGCAAGCACCGATTTCTTAAAATTACTCTTAAATAAAAAATCCCCCAAATGGGGGATTTTTTACAACTCTTCCTCGTCTTCCTCTTCGTCCTCGTCTTCCTTTTCTTCCGCACCTTCAACCTCTTCGGCCTCCTCTTCGTCGAGCGCAAACTCTTCCGGTGCAAACTCGTCTTGCATACATCAACAATACTAGTTTTTAATTACGCAGAGCCCAGTACAATCAGTGTTGTACCAAACCTGTTGTTCTTTGCAACTGTGCAAAACACTTCCTGTGGATATCTCGCAATTTGTCAAAGCTCCTGCCTACCGGCACAGGTTCTCGTAGGCGAGGGCCTGCGAAGCCTAGGCTTCGCAGGCCAAGCACGTAAGCCCAACTGCAATCGCATCTAGCTCGTCGTCCAACCGTACCCGCTTTGGCAGGGCGATAAGGCGGGGAATCATCACAGCAACTGCGCGCTTGTCGCTGTGGCCCCAGCCCGTCACCGCGACCTTCACTTGGAGCGGTGTGTACTCAAAGAGCGCAAGCCCACGGGTTGCAGCGAGATACACCAACATCCCGCGCACCTCGGCAACCTTCATCGCGGTCTTGGCATTTTTTGCAAAATAAAGATCCTCGAGTGCCATCGCGTCGGGCTTCCATTTTTTTATCAACACCTCTACTTCTTTTCCTAATATCAGCAGGCGCTGTGCAAACGCAATTTTTGCATCAGTGCGGATGCACGCAGAGTAGAGCAATATCTCTCTCCGGTTGCTTGCCCCGAGCGACTTATCCTGAGTCCTATCGAAGGAAGTCGAGTGGGTTTTCTCAACCACCGCGACCCCAAGCCGCTCGAACCCCGGGTCAAACGCCAAGACCCGCTGTAGCTTACTCGGCATTGGTGTAGACGTTATTCACGTCGTCTTGCTCTTCCAATTCTTCCACAAGTTTGGAAAGTTTTTCGAGGTCGGCGTCTTCGAGGTCGACCGTCGTGCTTGGCACTAGCCCTTGCTCGCCCTTGGTAAACGCCCACATCGCCGCGCCCTGTGCAGCCAGAGCAGAATTGTTTTTGCTTAAGATAAATTTGATTTCTTGTGCAGTGCGGTTGCGGTTGTCGGTGTAGCCCTCGATAACAAGCGCGACACCACCGGGGCCGTACGCCTCGTACACGACCGCTTCTAAGTCGCCAGCGGTTGCCGAGGCTTTTTCGATTGCGCGTTCGATGTTGTCGGCCGGCATATTCTCACCACGCGCTTTTTCTATCGCCATACGCAGGCCAGGGGAGTTGCGGTCGCCCTTGGCTTTTTTTGCCTCGACTGTGATAAAGCGCACCAGCTTGCTAAAAATTTTCGACTTCTGCGCGTCGGTTGCGGCTTTTTTGTGTTTGATTTTACTCCACTTGTTATGCCCGGACATAGCACCAGTATAGATTTGTGCAGCCCTGTTTGCAAAACCTTTTTGACAATAAATACAAATTGGCGTATATTGTTTGTGGATATTCTGCCGCACCGCGGCTTACTAGTGGAGAGCAAAGTGGCCTATAAAGAGGACCTTGCGGACGCGAACGAAAAGATGTCTCGCGAACGGAGCCAGCGGAGTCGCACGCTCGTGCGAGACATCCTCATAGCACTTTGCCTTTTGGCGATAGGCCTCGTGGTGTTCGTCAGGTTTGGATAAGACATCGGTTTTTAAACACGAACGGTAACCCCGTTCGTTTTTCTTTACAAAAGTTTTGCGTTGAGGTCGGCAGGTATCACTTTACCCACGTGCGCGTAGGCGGCGGCTGTCGCCACTCGGCCGCGCGGGGTGCGCTCGATAAGCCCCAACTGCAACAAAAACGGCTCGTGCACTTCCGACAGGGTATTTGGTTCCTCGGCCAGCGCGGCCGCGAGCGCTCCCACTCCGGCAGGGCCCCCGCCAAAGCGCTCAATCAACACGAGCAATAATTTTCTATCAAGTGGCGTGAGCCCAAGCTCATCCACCTCGAGCATCGCTAATGCCTCGGCCACCACAGACTCCGAGAGTGGGACACGTTTGAGTTGCGCGTAGTCTCTAGCGCGTTTTAAAAGATAGTTTGCAGTGCGCGGTGTTGCGCGACTGCGCCGCGCTATTTCCCGTACGCCACCTTCCTCCACTGGCACACCTAAAATCTTTGCCGATCGGTGGACTATGTGTGCGATGTCATCCTCCGAGTAAAACTCGAGGCGGAATATCCCGCCTGAAAAGCGGCTACGCAATGGCGCCGAGAGGTCGGCCACGCGCGTGGTGGCCGCAACCAACGTAAACGGCGGCAGTGGCAGGTCCATCACGCGTGCTGAGGGCCCTTTGCCCATCACAATATTCAAAACACCGCTCTCCATCGCCGGGTAAAGTATCTCCTCAATAGTGCGCGAGAGCCGATGTATCTCGTCGATGAACAAAATGTCACCGGCTTCGAGCCCACTCAAGAGGGAAGCGAGGTCACCTGCGCGCTCTATGGCCGGGCCCGAGGTCGAGCGCATCGAGCTGCCCAACTCGCGGGCTATTAAATGTGCCAGAGTCGTCTTGCCGAGCCCCGGGGGCCCATAAAAAAGGATATGTTCGGGCGGGTTGCCGCGCTCACGCGCCGCTGCAAGCAAGATATGGAGATTATTTTTGATTGCATCTTGCCCGATGTACTCGCCCCACGAGGCAGGCCGCAGAGTTTGGTCGAGAAAGGTCTCTTTGGTGGGGGCGGGCGCCTTGCTTGACATAAAATCAATAGTATGCTAACCTCTCTGTAGACTCTTTTTTGCGGGAGTTTTTATTTTTATAATCTCTCGCGCGTCAAGCGTGCATATCTCTAAGCAATGAGCCTCCACGGGTTTGGAGCCATCACAAGGACACCCTGGCAGCGCTGTAATGGCGCCTGCGAGTGTTATCCTCAGCGACGGTCATCCGCTTTTTGACTGGTTCAAAAAGATTATTGCTTAGAGGTACGCCTGCTTGACCCTTCGACTCTCTTCGCTCGCTCAGGACAAGCCCTCTCAACTCTACTCCCGCCATTTCAACGCGCAACGTTGACCCGCGCGGGTTTTGTGTTTTGCGAGGACACTTTTTTACACCAACTCCAAGTCGACTACGCGGCCGAGCTCTTCCAAAGACGTGATGCCGCGCAAGACTTTTATCACACCGTCTTGCTCCATAGTGGGGATTGCTTGCGGCTTTGCCGCCTCGGCAATTTCTCGCTCGCTGGGTTTGCTGCGCAAGATTTCCTCAATCGCGGCGTCCATAAATATTGCTTCAAAAATACTGATGCGGCCGCGGTAGCCGCGGCCGTGGCACTCGGCGCAGCCTTGCGGGTTTGCTTCCCACAGCATCGTTATTTTCTCTGGTACCAATGTGCGGTCGACAATATCTTTAAGATAGCGGTCGACAAGTGCCTGCTCTTGCGGGGTTGCAGCGCGCTCTTTTTTGCACTGGGGGCAGAGTTTGCGCACCAGGCGCTGGGCTAACACGACACTCACCGCCGAGCTCAACACCTTTTCGCTAATGCCAAGGTCGATAAGGCGGGGGAAGGCTCCTGCCGCGTCGTTGGTATGTAAGGTCGAAAAGACGAGGTGCCCGGTTAAAGCCGCGTTTATAGCCACCTCGGCCACCTCGGCGTCACGGATCTCGCCGACCATAATAATGTCGGGGTCCTGCCGCAGGGCGCTGCGCAGCCCTGCGGCAAAGGTGTAATTTTTTTTGTCGACCTGCGTTTGTACGATGCCCTCAAGGTGATACTCGACCGGGTCCTCAATTGTAATTATTTTACTCCCCGGGCTATTTATTTTGCGCATAAACGCGTACAGCGTTGTTGTTTTGCCGCTTCCGGTGGGGCCGGTGGTGAGTATCATCCCGTTTGGTTTGGTGATTTCTTTCTCGATGCGCAGGCGCAGCTTTGGCTCGAGCCCCAATTCCTCAAGTGGCACTGCGATTGATTTTGGGTTGAGGATGCGCAGCACCAAGGTCTCGGCATAGTTGCCCGGCAAAATCGAAGTGCGCAACTCTATTTCCTCGCCCTTTACTTTGACACTAAAGCGCCCGTCCTGGGCGTCGCTCACAATGTTGAGCTTGAGCCCCGAGAGTAGTTTGAGCCGCGAGAGCACCAGGCGATATGTCTCATGGTCGAATGTCAGCACATCAACCAGCACCCCGTCGAGCCGGTAGCGCAAACGCACCACACCTTCCTCTGGCTCGAAGTGAATATCGGAAGATCTGGTTGCCAAGCCGCCGGCAAGAATCACTTCCAAAATACGGGTGATGCGATACGCCCGCTTCATCACGATAGCCTCTTGTATTAATGTGCCGATGTCGCCTAAGCTCGCAACTTTGTCGAGTAAGGCCTCCAGATCTTCGCCCGAGAGCTCAAACACCCCGGCCTTAGACTCGGTTGCATAGGAGATATCAGCGTAGCGGTCGAATGCACGCTTAAGCGACTCCTGCGAGGTCATAAACACCGCCACGGTAAATCCGCGCTCCTCGAGTTTTGTTTTGATGTCTTTTACTTTAGGGTTTTCGGGTGCGCGCGCAGCAAGGCTTAAGCGTTTGCCCACTTGTCCAAACAGCGCCACCTCGGCATCGCGTGCCTGCTCCTCCGGTAGCAGGCGCAGCGCGTCGGAATTGACCGCCACCAGCGAGAGGTCGATGTACTCGACGCCGTATTTGCGAGAGAGCATCTGGGCGAGCTCCTCTTCTTCGCGCTTTTTGAGAAAATCTATACGCTTTTCTTGCTCAGCATCGGCAAATTGCACCATACGTATATTGTAGCGCGTAATTTGCTACACTGGCTCAATGGAGAAGATAGCGCTGGCAGATTTGGATGTGCTTGCACAGAACGTGTTGGCGCAATTAGGGCCCTTAGCATCTGCTCAGGATAAATCGCGTGCAACGCTAGTTGCGTTGCAGGGCGATTTAGGTGCAGGCAAGACAACCTTTACGCAAGCACTGGCGCGTCAGTTGGGTGTGGTCGAAGTTGTACAAAGCCCAACCTATGTGTTGATGAAGTCGTACCCAATCAACTACAAAGGGCTCAGCACGCTCATACATATCGACGCGTACCGCCTCGACGCGCCCGAGCAATTTGCAGCACTCAACCCTAATGAATTTTTAGATAACCCCAACAATTTGGTTGTGGTCGAGTGGCCCGAGCGCCTACAAGGCGTACTCCCAACCCCCGACCTCGTACTCAACTTTTCTTCCCAAGACGCAGCCGCAGGAGAGCGGTATATTGAGGTGGTATGAACGACAGGAAACGCCTCGTGGTTTTGGATATGCACGCGATTTTGCACCGCGCATATCACGCGCTACCCGAACTCTCGTCGAGTAAGGGGGAACCCACGGGCGCGTTGTACGGGCTTATTTCAATACTCGTGCGCGCCATTATCGACCTGGGGCCCGACTATATTGTTGCTGCCTACGACCTGCCGGGCCCCACCCACAGGCATATTGCTTTTGAGCAATACAAAGCTCAACGTGCAAAAACCGATGACGCGCTTGTGGCCCAGATTATCCGCAGCCGCGATGTCTTGGATGCGTTTGGCATCCCACGCTACGAGTGCGAGGGCTTTGAGGCCGACGACGTGATAGGTACGATAGTGGAAAAAACAAAAAGTGAAGAAAACGTAGAAGTTATTATCGCTTCGGGCGACCTGGATATGATGCAACTCCTCGAGGGTGCGCGCGTGCGCGTCTTCCGTATGCGCAAGGGGATTGCGGATTTGATTTTGTACGATCAGAAGCTTTTTTTGGAGGAATTTGGTTTTGCATCTGAACTTTTGCCCGACTACAAAGGCCTGCGCGGCGACCCAAGCGACAACATCCCCGGAGTTAAGGGTATCGGCGAGAAGACGGCGAGTGTACTGATTGCGCAGTTTGGCACAATTGAGAACCTATACAAAATTCTCAAAAAAGATTCTGCCAAAGTCTTGGCGGCCGGCGTGCCAGCGGGGATGGTCAAAAAGTTACAGGAGGGGGAGGAAAAAGCCGAGTTTAGCAAAACATTGGCCGAGATTCGGCGAGATGCTCCAATTGGCTTTGTTCTGCCCAAGCAAGAGTGGCGCGAGGGGGCCGAGCAACAAAAAGTATTTGATATGTTGGCCGTGTTTGACTTCCGCTCGCTGGTGCCGCGGGTTAAAAGTGTTCTTTCGCCGGAGAGTGCCCCCGACACAAGTAAGTCTTCGGGGGCACGCGAATTTTCTGCTGAAAATTCGCTCG
>Ga0209515_10005558_pt1 | contig 16241 bp, 18 predicted proteins | sample Subgroupgradi54m_FD_187454 | JGI IMG/M metagenome (GOLD analysis project Ga0209515, IMG submission 187454) | Subsurface groundwater microbial communities from S. Glens Falls, New York, USA - GMW60B uncontaminated upgradient, 5.4 m (SPAdes)... ...
CTTTTCCGCGGTCGTCACCACTTTCACCGTTTCCAATAACGAGGCCGTGACTTCGGTGAGCTTGTGTTCCTCCAACAACTGCTTTGTTTGAGTTAAGGATTCTTTGGCCGTATTAATTTGTCCCATGGCCGTAGAGGAAGATGCTCCTGCACCCGTAGATGAGGAAGAGGCTCCTGATAATGCCTTGCTCGCATCAGCAATGTTGTCTTCCATCCCTTGAACTTTCCCGTGAATGGATTTAATCAACTCCTCATTACTCATAACCTCTTTCAGGTGGGGTGTGTCATGCGCCACAACCAAAATCTGCACGGCCTTTACCCCAGTGTTCACGGCTGCCACCTCTGCTTCCGCCACCTTGGCCTGCGCTTCTGCAGAGACGCTTGGCTTCACCTTTTTCAAGGCATCAAGAGCATCTGCGCTGGTCTGATCGATAAGTTTGGCGGTCTCAGCCAATTGTTGACCGACCGATTCCTGATGAGTTACCTCGTTCAGTTGTGTTTTTACGGTGTCAAAATCACGCTTCAACATCTCTGCCGAAGCTTTAATACGGGCCGGGCGTTCATCGCCTTTCGATGAAGCGATGTCTCTCATCTCTTGCAAACGACCGGACAAAAATTCCGTTTTTAATTTCAGTTTATCTTTTGTTCCGGACGTAAAAGCCAAACGCGTCTGTTCAATCGCGAGCTTTACCGGATGAAAAAAATCTCCCGGGAGCGATCGCTCGGCCGCTGATACGGTGGCGATTGATCCGCCCAAGGCCACGCTCAAAACGGATAAAAATGCCAACATCGGACCACGAACCACAGCCAGCCATCGACTGGGCAAAAAAGAACGCCCCATCATTCGCCACCTGGACCACATGGAAACAGAAGCGGCCGGCATGCTGTTGCCGACTTGCATCAACAAAATTTCTCGGGTGCGCAAAACCCACGCCGCATCCGGTGTGATTCCGCGCTTGATATTCCGAATCGCTTCCAGTTTCATTTTAATCTCCTGTTGATTCATAATTTCTTTTCACCTTCGAGTGCATCTAAAGCTTTCATGGCACGGTGATAAATCACACGTACGTGGCCGGAAGTTTTCTCCAGAACGATGGCAATATCTCCAAAGGACAAACCATCGACCAATCGTAGCAACAGGACATCGCGGTAATCTTCCTTCAGCTTGGATAATCGATCTAACATGAGAGATAGATCGGCCCTGGCTTCAATGAGCGCCAAACCCCGTGAACGATCAGATGGATCTGTGGTTAGCCCTACATCAGAAGACGTGTCAGAACCATGAAACGTTACAGGGTCGAGCACTTTCTCTGTAATTGCCTGCTTTCTGTAAGCATCAACCACGAGGTTCCGGGCGATTCGATACAGGAAAGCTCGAAAATTTTGAATGGTATTCTCTTGATTTTGGACGTATTGCCAGCAACGCAAAAACGTCTCTGCCGTTACATCTTCGGCCATTTCTTTGGAGGGTAGCTTTAAAAAAACGAACCGATAAATCGAGGTGACATACCGGTCATAAAGCGAGGCAAAAGCCTGCTCGTCGTGTTTCGTGCGAAGACGAAAAAGAAGATAATGGTCAAAAAGACTGGTCATGGACTGATTTTCATGACAAATACTGGCATTATTGTCACACGATAGACCTGATGATTATGCTCTTTCAGACCGAAAAAAGCAAATGACTTAAATAGCAAACATCACAAAAAACCATAAAATATGCTTTATCTCTATTAAAAGTCTATACTTGTGTTGACATTTATTGTATTTTCCTATAACCTAATTCCATGACAATTAAAAAGGTTGATGCTCAAGCCACTGAACAACCTGTTCGGGTATCGGTTAGTGAAGCGGCTAGGCTGTTTGGGGTAAATCCTCGAACCATTAGGCGCGCCATTCAAAGTAATGCGCTGCGCTATATCGTTGTTCATAATCGCTATAAAATTTTATTCTCTTCTCTTGTCACTTGGTCGCAGCAACATCCGACCATTCTTCATAAGCGAGATCAACAAGGCATTGGTCAATGGGTGGAGCAATGGAAAATCCGAAATACGCTGTACTCCCCACGGGCACCAAGAATGGAGTGATCACGCATCATCTTTTGAGTTATCTGTCGTGATCTCTTCCCCTTTTTTGATATCTCTTATTGCAATGTCACATTTTTTTGTAAGATCAGGAAGTGTGTTAGGATTTAAAGAATGGTTCACATATCTCTCGGGATCTGAGTAGAGATAAAGCTGACCCCAATGCGAATGCGTAAACTCTTGTTCACTTTTCGGGAGATTTTCAAACTCTTGCTGCGTGAGCGGCTTCAAATTGTATTTTATAACAATCTCCCCTTTTTTAAAATCCCTGTTCGCGAAAACGCTTTTTCCTTGAAGGTGGCCTTTGCCAACGACAACGTCATTCATATATTTCTCACGATAAAATGGAAAACGTGCCAATGTTTCGGCGTGCCATTTGCAATTTTACCATCTTTCTCTTGTTCATCGAGCAAAATGACTTCCATGTCCGCAAGCAATCTCTTCGCTTGCTCTTTGGTATGAAATGTCATTTCAGGATTCGTGCTCCATTCATCTCGAATGCCGAAAAATTGCCCACAAAGAATTCCCTCTTTGACCAAAGATTGCTTTATGTTCTGAAAAACCGACGAAAATGTTTCTGGTGGGTTGAATGGCAGGGCAAACATGGCCGAGGCGATATCGTATTCATTGTTTGGAAAATCGAAGTCGGAAAAGGAAGAAACAAAATAATGGAGTTTATCTGACACGATCATTTTTGCGGCCCTTACCATAAGTTCTTCTTTATCAACAACGGTCACCTCAAAACCCTGTTCGAGAAGATATCGCGTATCTTTAAGCGCTCCTCCGCCTATATCAATAGCTTTTCCGTTATGCTTTACATATCCAAGAGCTTTAATGAGAAGGGGCGATGGCGGATTATTTTTGGTAATTTGGTAATATTCCGCCCAATTATTTTTTGTTTGCATAAAACAGATCTCCGATAGACAGGATTCTTCTCATCACTCCAAACCGATGATGCCATGATATCTCTGACTGACAATCATGCCTTGATATTTTTTAAGCTTTCTAAAATGATCAATTGGATACTTTGCGGGCTGCGAGAAAAAAATCACTGTTGAAAATCGTTGATTCTTTATCTCTGCAAAAAAAGCGCATTTGTCTATATCGCCAGATAAAACGATAGATTTTTTATCTTTTATTTGATCGAATAAGGCTACGCTATAGTTCTCCATATTTTTCACAAGAACCACTCGATCATTTACATCTTGCAATTGTTGCATCACCTCTATAAAATCGGCCTCTTCGCCTGAACGAATAACGATCGCCCTTCGACCCAACACATGATCTCCACGATCAATGAATTCAACTTCTTGCAATTCTTTTTCCGTCAACGCTTTTTTGAATTCCTCTTTTGCCGCTGGAAATGCGGTAAAAAACACAATTTTACGTCCTTGTCTAAACAAATTTACCATCAACCCAACACTAAAATAAGAAGCTCCACTCCCCTCTTGTCCAGAAATCAACAACGGAAAATCCTGATCATGGAAATCAACTCGTTGTCCATCAACAAGAATACTCATGTTTAGATGATATCAATTTGAGCCTTGTCTCTGCACATTCAAATTCGTAACCTCATACCCAAACAAATCTTTCAACAATCCCACTTGGGTGATATCCGTTCCCAGCACGAGTGGGTTTAAGGTGAGTTTAAGAATCAAGGGATTGTCCGGGTTATTCAAAACCACGATCTCTCCAAACCAATTTCTGGCGCGAATGGCAGACACCTTAATCTCTGCGCCGTTGATTTTTAGCGGCCAAGAAATGAAATTATCTTCTGCCTGCAATAACAGTGGATCATGCTTCCCCTCTTCTTGCTCTGTCTGATGACGAATCTTGGCCATGAGCGCCTTGAGCTGACCGACATCTGTCATGAACTTGGCCGCGGATAAATCCAACACCCCAAAACTTAAAACGGTTTTACGCGTTTTGACGAGCTCCTGGAAAGCATCTGCCGATAACCACAACGCTCCTTGATCCCCATGCAGATCCATGACGCCCTTTCCCCAATAGGCCGGCGGGAATAATGAGTGGATTGTTCCAAGATTAATCTGATTGAGACTTCCGGACGTCGTCACCTTTTCTTGTTGGACTGTTGGGGGAGAAGGGATCTTTTCGCCGATCGCACGCGGGTGGTCTTGCAAATCCTTCATGTACGCTTCTCTGGCTTTTTGCGAAGCAGCGGTTTCATGTTCCGCCGCCAATGACCAACTCACATCCGCTTGTTTCTTGGGTTCAAATTTTTCGATCTTAAGAAAACGCACCCCGCTCGCAGACTTGGTGATGTCCGGTAAAAATGCTCCTAATCCAAAAACCGTTTGGCGAATTTCGAATGTGTCTCCCGAAAAAAAATTCGTCTTCTGCGCCGCTTGTTCGAGAGAAACACCGAGGAGCGCCGATGAGCTGGAAGTTGAGTTCAAAAAAGAAAGCTTTTCACAGCCCGCCCCCATCAAAAGGAGAGAGAAAAATATGGGGAGAAGAAAAAACTTGTATCGCTTCATATTTCACTCTGTTTTATTTCCTATTGGAAGATGCGATTTGATTGTGGTCCACGCTCTTTGCGGCATATGCCAAAAATCCTTTTCCTTTTCCGGCGCAGACACATACCAAGAACTCAAAAGGGCTGTCGCGATCGCGAGAATGACAAAAACCAAGCAACACCCTCCGCAAAAAACCTGCCACCAAGCTCGTCCTGTCCACGCCTCTTTTGGCACATGCGTCCTAAATCCCTCTGCGGATGAAAGATCCATAATTGTTGATAGAATACAGGATGATCTCCCGTTTGTCGACGGAAGCTTGTGAACCCCCAGCTCTTGACGTTTGGCACTCGTTTTTGAGCCTCGAATTCGGTATACTCATAACACTCTATGCCAATCACCTCTCTCGAAATAGGAATGAAGGCTCCGAGTTTTCGCTTAAAAGATCAAACCGGTCAGGAGGTGACTCTCTCTGATTTTAAAGGCAAGCAACCGCTTGTGCTCATTTTTTATCCGGGTGACATGACCCCAGGATGTACCATGCAACTCTGTGCGGTACGTGATGATTGGAGTAAGTTTCGCACAAACGGCATCGCCGTGTTTGGAGTGAACCATGCGGATGCGGAGTCCCATAAAAAATTCATAAAAAAATACACCTTCCCCTTTCCCCTGTTGATTGATGCCGGCAAAAAAGTCAGCGCGCGTTACGGTGCCACTAAACCGATGTTCAAAGCCATGGTGATCAAGCGCAGTGTGGTGGGAATTGATAAGCAGGGAATCATTCGTTATCTCAAACGAGGGATGCCAAAGAATGCAGAAATTTTAAAAACCATGCAACCTTACTCCTAAACTCTTCTCTCTATGAAATCCGAACCAAAACCTCTTTCCTTCAAATCGCTCACGGGGATATCCGACAAAACCATGGCGATCCATCATGATAAATTGTATGTCGGGTACGTCAATAAATTGAATGAAGTGTCGGAAAAATTGATGGTGATGAATGAGTCGGGCGTCGGACTTGATGCGGCGAACCAAACCTATTCAGATTTGCGAGCGCTGCGTGATGCCGAAACGTTTGCGGTCAACGGGGTCTATCTTCATGAATATTATTTCGATGTGTTGGGTGGTGATGGAAAACCAACCGGCACGCTCGTGGATGATTTGATCGCAAAATACGGATCTCTCGAAAAATTCATCACTTTCTTTTCCGCGACCGGCATGGCCGTACGTGGCTGGGTGGTCCTGTGCTGGGATACACAAGCCAAAAAACTCAAAATCTACGGATCTGACGCCCACAGCCAAGGCGGTGTCTGGGGATGTCTGCCGATTCTTGTTCTCGACGTGTACGAACACGCCTACTTCATTGACTACGGATCAGATCGCAAAGCCTACATCACTGATTGGTGGAAAAATGTTGACTGGAAAAAAGCGAACACGCTTTACGAAAGTACGAAATAACACGAAAATACGAAATCCTCAATTCCTGATTCATGATTCTTAATTCTTGATTCCTCCCTATGATTACCATCGGAACAAAAGCGCCTGACTTTAAAGGCATCAAAGCGTATCAAACCGGTCAAAAAGATTTTATCAATGTGAGCTTGTCTGATTATAAAGGCAAGTGGTTGGTGTTTTTCTTCTATCCGCGTGATTTTACTTTTATCTGTCCGACCGAATTGAAAGGTTTTTCCCAGATGGAGAGCGAGTTCAAAAAATTACATTGCGAGGTGCTGGCCGCTTCGACCGATTCTGAATGGTCACACAAAGCCTGGTTTGAACGCGATCTCGCAGATATAAAGTATCCGGTCCTGGCAGACACGACCTTAAAAATTTCGCGCGACTATCAAGTCTTGAATGAAAATGACGGTTCCGCCGAGCGCGGACTGTTCATCATCGATCCGGAAGGTGACATCAAGTACTCGTTGATCAGTGCCGGATCGGTTGGACGATCCGTGAAAGAAACCTTGCGTGTGCTCGAAGCTCTGCAAACGGGCGAGCGTTGTCCTATGGAATGGACGCCGGGCGAGAAGACATTGGGGAAAGGATGAAATTAAAAATCTAGATTGATACTTTTTGTGAGCACGATTTGCTCCAACTCAAACGCATCAGCGTGGCTGCATACGCCGTGATAAGAGACAATATTATCTGGATTTGCCCTTCTCAACATTCTTAAAGCTGTTTTTGGACGGATAACGGTCGCGTGGGGCATTAAAACATAACCGAGAAAATCGATCCCTTGCGTCCAAGTCCGAACGAAGAGCTTTTTTGGATGCAACGAGAGTAGTAATTCACGGTTCAAAAACTCGTTGACATCGTCTGCGGTGGCCAACAAATGTTTTCTGTTTTCTCCAAGGACAACAAAGTCGTCGCAGTAGCGTAGGTAATACTTTTCCCGAAGCGTTATCTTTACATACCGATCCAACTCGTGAAGATAAATGTTGGCAAACAGTTGGCTCGTAAGATTACCAAGAGGGATGCCTCGACAGACGCCCACGGAAAAACTGCCGATAATATTTTCAAGCAATTCGATCGTCTTTGGATCTTTGATCTGTCTCGCCAGCATGGAAAGTAAGGTGTCGTGGTTCACGGATGCGAAGAACTTTTTCACGTCGCATTTTAAAGCGTAGATAGTTCGTGTATGATTGTGGCTGGACTCGCGAAGGAATGTCCGCAGCCGATTCACGGCCGCGTGAGTCCCCTTGCCTACGCGACACGAATAGCTGTCGTAAATAAATCGCTTCTCGAAGAGAGGTTCGATCACATTCACGACGGCTTGATGAGCCACCCTATCCTTCACCGTAGCCTTATGAATACGACGCTGCTTTGGATCATAAATAGTGAATGGTTTATAAGGATCGTGACGGTATTCGCCGGAGAGAAGACTGTCGCGTAGAGCGAACAAGTTATCTTCCAGACGAAATTCAAAAGCCATCACGTCGGCTTTCGATCGTTTCCCATCGCTGAATCTTGCCCAAGCGGTGAAAATATTTTCAAGCGAGTAAATTTGCTCGAACAAACTTTTATTCATTTCAGATTCCTTAAGAAGGAATGTTATGTTACCCCCCCCCCACGAAAATCAACAACACTCATTCCCATAATCCAGGTGACGTACCCATCGTTCGCTCTATTTATATTGCGTATGCGTTTTGGAACGAAGTTTTGAAAAAATTTCCGAAAACACAGCGTCACTTGCTCGGAGCCAGATGTTCGGAATATCTTTTGGAGATACTTGAGCTTACTTTGGCCGCGGCTCAAACATCGGAGACGAAAGAAAAATTAGTGAACCTTCGGCAGGCGAGCATAAAATTGGATACGCTTAAGCTGCTCGTCCGACTTTGCAAAAACTGTAAATGCATTTCCAATTCCTCCTATCTGCAAATGGAATCCCAGCTTCAGGAAGTTGGTCGAATGCTCGGCGGATGGACAAGATCCGTTTCATAAAAAGCCCCGCCCTTCGAGAAGGGCGGGGTGATGGGGAGTCCCGGAAGGACGGAACGGAGAGGTTGTCGTTGGAGTTGTCGTGCGGGTTCGAGTTGAGCTTCACCTGGCGATTGTCGCGATTGAAGTTGACGTAGGGCACGTTCTGCCACGCATTCTCGTCCGGAGCCTAAAATGTGTTTTCTCCTTCCATGACACCGGACTCAGACGCATCCAAGTCCTGAATTTTATGCGGGATCCACTCCTTCGCGCTGGCTGACCTGTCGGCCGAAGCCTTGGCGTAGGACGATTCCAAAAGAAAACACGGAGTACCCATCATTCGCGGCGTATCACCCTTAGCTCCTGCTGGAGCTACGGGTGACACCCCGAAGCTTTAGCGAAGGGGTGCACTCTCCGCATCCCTGCCTACCGGCAGGCAGGCGTGGACGCGAGGATTCTGACGCATATGCGTCCCGACGCCCCGCATAGCGGGGATACGGGATCCCGACTTTACGTCGGGAAGTGATAAGAGATTTCGGCGACCGGCATCGTAGCCAGCTGAGCTGGCCGTAAACGCCGATACATGAGCCTACTTTCCACGTTCAAGCATAATCTACTTTCCTGAAATAAAAAAGAGGACTCGAGAGAACCAAGGTCCGAAGACCAAGGTTCCTCGAGCCCCAAGACTTCAAGGTTCAAGTACCAATTACTCCCGGAAGGACGGAACGGAGAGGCTGCCGCCGGAGCCGCCGCGCGGGCGCGAGCTGAGCCCCACCTGGCGATCGTCGCGAACGAAGCCGACGCAGGGCACGCCCTGCCACGCATCCTCGCCCGGAGCCGTGCACTTCAGGCCCGGGAGCCAGAAGCCGAAGCGCGTCTTGTAGTCCGTGGCCTTGATCCGGGCCGGGTGCTCCGCGCTCATGAAGAGCAGGGCGCAGCCGGGCGAGGACTTCGGGTTGCGGAGGTCGACGGGGTTCTTGTTGACCCCCACGTTCAGCTTGATGCGCCGCCACGAGAGCGTCCACGGTTTGAACTCGGGTCCGTCGCCCTCCGCGTCGTCCTTGCGGTCGTCGGAGAGGAGGCGGAGCTTCTTCTGATCCGAGAGCATGCCGTTCCAGCGCCACTTGTCGTCCTGCCCGTCGACCGTCCACTCCCACGCGAACTCGAACGTGTTCTGGAGCGTGTCGAGCGTCGCGTCGAGCACGACCACCGTCTCGGGGTCGTTCGGATCGAACTCGGGGGCCTGCTCGGAGCCGACCCACGAGAACTTGCCGAAGTCGATGTCCTTCTCCGCGCAGCGCGCCTTGAAGGCCGCGAGCACGTCCACGGTCGTGTTGAAGACGCCGTGCACGAGCTTGAACTCGGGGAACTCGTCGAGCCGCTTGACCCACGCCTCCATGAGCGTGTCGTTGCCGAGGAGCTTCTTCAGCTTGACCTCGTCGCCGCCGAAGCGAGCGAAACGACCGAAGAACTCCAACGCCTGACCCAACTCGATTCGCAGACTGGCCATCGTGACCTGCCTTCCTGCCCCGTTCTACGGGGTCATCGCCGTCGACTAGCCCGGGTTCCGACACACGTCGGATTACCAAACCTGCCTTTGATTGAAAACGGCATGCTAGGGCCAACCTGTCTGCCGACAGGCAGGTTTCTTGGCCATAATACGCCGTTTTCAAGCTCTGTTCTTTTCAATGTTCGACAAACAAATATAGCACAAAAAACGGCTTTTGTCAAGCCGCAATGGTCAGCTAAAATTAGTGGCCTTTGTGCAGGACTTCTATGCCACCTGTTTGGTTTTTTGTGGATGTTTGGCTAACGCTTCTTCGAGCGCGCTCTTGTTCCAGCCGACGATGATCTCTCCATCGATATCGATGACCGGCACACCCATCTGACCGGACGTTTTTACCATTTCATTGGCAGCCGCGGCATCACTCCCCACATCAATATCCGTAAAATGAATACTCTTCTCTTTAAGATAATCTTTGACCAATTTGCAGTAGGGACAAGTCGGCGTGGAATAAATTTTTATGTTCATAGGGTTATCCACAGTCTAGCACACTTGCTGCCTTCCATCATCAGAGCCCCTGTAGATATCTTGCCAAAAGCCTCACCCCGGAGCCTGATCCCCCATATGGCACATCCGGACGTGTCTCTTTTTCGATATACGCAGGCCCGGCAATATCCAGGTGCGCCCATGGAATTTTGTTCACAAAATGCGAGAGGAAAAGCCCGGCCGTGATCGCGCCGGCGCCTCGTCCACCGATATTTTTGATATCTCCTACTTTTGATTTGATCAATTCTTGGTAAGGTTCAAACAGCGGCAGTTCCCACAAAGCATCACCACTCTGTTTGGCTGCTGCCAATAATCGATCAGCGAGCTTTCGATCATTGGACATCAATCCGGAAATATCTTCGCCTAATGCGACCACACAAGCGCCGGTCAAAGTCGCGAGATCGATCATCACGTCCGGCTTGAACGTGGCGGCGTATGACAAGGCATCGGCAAGTGTGACACGACCTTCCGCATCGGTATTCAACACCTCGATCATGGTTCCGTTCATGGCTTTTACAACATCACCCGGTCGATAGGCGGTGCCGGACGGCATATTCTCAACGGCCAAAAAAATCCCGTGCACTTCCACGTTCGGCGCCAGATCAGGCAACGCTTGAAATAAACCGATGACAGCTGCGGCGCCGGCCATATCGCACTTCATGGTCATCATGCTATCCGCAGGTTTGAGCGAGAGTCCTCCGGAATCAAACGTGACCGCTTTGCCGATCACGGCAATCTTTTTCTTGACTGTCCCTTTGGGGCGATATATCAAATGGATGCCAACCGGAGCATGTTGCGATCCTCGACCCACAGCAAGAGCCGCGCGCATCCCCAATTTTTCCATCTTCGCCTCATCCAATATTTTGACGGAAATGCCTGATCCGCGCTTGACCAAAGACTGCGCCACCTCTACCAACTTCTTTGGTGTCATCTCCATCGACGGGGTGTTGACCAAATCACGAGCGAGGATCGTCGCCTCTGCCAAAACTTGCGCCTCGGCAAACCCGCGTTCCGCCGGAGCTATTTTGCCCCGCTCACGCTCACACACCATGATCTGTTTGACTTCCATCTTTTCTTTTTCTTGAGAACTCTTTCCTTTATACGCATGAAAACGATAGGCACCCAATCGGAATCCCTCGGCAAGAGCTTGGGCAGCATCTCTTGTTGGCAATCCGACTGCCCCCGTCCCGGGTAGCACGGTCACAATGGATTTTGCTTTGGCCTCGCGACCGCGACGAACAATATACGCGCCAATTTTACGCGCCGCGTCCGTATCAAACTTGTCGCGATTGCCAAGCCCGATCACAGCAATCTTTCTAGCCTTGGCCTTTCCCAAAGTGGAAAACACAAACCATTCTCCAAATTTTCCCTCAAAACCATCCTGTTTGAGAAGCGAACTCAAAAGTCCATCGAGGGCTTCATCTATTGTTCCAGCAGATCTCCCCAGCTGCTTCATCTCTTGAAACGCGTGGAGAACCAAAAGATCGCAGGACTGATCTAAAATCGAACCTTGTTTAATAGAAATATCCATAGTTCATGAAGCATGCAACATGGAGCATGAAACGTCAAACCGAGGTTGTAAGCCACACAAATCCAAAAAATGCCAAAGGCAAAAAAACGAGCAGGGCGATAAAATATCTTTTGAGTTCTTGGTTGGTTGAACCGACGCTGATCTCCTCCGATTGATCGAAGGGCGCGACAAGAGCGATCACCGTCGCCGAGACGGCAGAGATCAGACACCATAGGCAAAACGCTTTAATATCAAGCCATTGAACGAGAAACAAGAAGGCGGATTCAATGAAGCCGATCACGGCTGCGAGCATGGTGAGACGGTACAGTAGCCGAGGTTTCCAGCTTGTTGCCGCTCGCGCGACCAACAATCCAAATACCGCAACATAAAATATCAATCCTAAAAATGGACGCGGGATACCGAATGTATAAGCCCACTTGGATGCTCGCACCGCTTCACATCCGGAAACAAGTCCGCAACGAATAGGCGCCCCGGTGACATACGTATAAAAGAGATAGGCTGAAGCAAACAGACCGATGAGGCAGGCCACGGCCATGATCAACCGAGCTGTGGAAGGAGAAATTCGACGCATAGATTCACGATCATTTATTTTTGGCCGTTGCAGGTTTTTGGATTCCACAATCCCCTTGCTGCGGCTTGCGCTTCTTCCTGCAAGTGACGTAATTGCGTTTTTCGTTGCCGATTCAGAGGGAACGAAAGGTAGGCGTAGGCGTATCCCTCCTGAACCAACTTGGCATTAAAGTCCGTTCCGTCTTCAAGAACGATGTTACGCAAAAAGCGACCATATTTATCAATATTATCAGCTTCAAAATCAGGATCCAAGCGTATGCGTTTGCCCTCAAGATGACTCGCCGTGTAGGCCGACGCTTCGTGGCCGAAGCATTCAACCGGACGACGCGGATCAACTGATTCAGGCGTATTGATCCCCAGAAAGCGAATGGTCGTTTCATCCCCTTCCCCGTCTTGTCGAACCTTGATTGTATCGCCATCCACGACGCGCCCCACCGTTGCATTCGTGGTGGTGACAGAAGTGACCACCGTCGACGTTGCAAGACCAGAAGGCAAAGCCTGAATTTTTGGCGTAGGCGCATGAGAAAAACGATACGCAAGCCCAATATTTGCGCGCCAAATTCCAACACTGATGAGTACCAGCAATCCGAACCAGACGAGAGAACGTTTGGACAGCATATCAAATCTTTTTAACCCAACCAACCTTCACCTCTCCATCTTCGACTTTTACTTCGTAATGATCGATGTGATGCCCATTGGGCGATTGTCCACTCTCGAGATCGAACGCCCAACCATGCCACGGGCAATGAACTTTTCCGTGCTCAATTTTTCCGCACGAAAGCGGCCCTCCCATGTGGGGACAGATACTGTTGACGGCAAAAAAACGATCACCGATTCTCGCCACAGCCATGGGTTTTTTGTGTACCTTTATGTCTTTGACTTGGCCGTCCATCCAATCTTCCACCATTCCCACGACCTCAAAATGATCCGGTTGGCCCTCTGCATAGATGTGTGGCATAAAAATTATTATGGATAGTTTAACACTTGGCGAGAATTGACGAAAGCTTAAAAAGCTTCTATATTAAGCTCGTTCCTATGTATTTCGTCTATGTTTTAAAAAGCGAGTATGATAGGAAGCGCTATGTCGGCAGCGGCGAAAGTCCTGAGGAAAGATTACGGCGTCACAATAAAGGTGATTATCAATTCACTAAAGGACATCGCCCATGGAAACTGATATATCAAGAAGAGTATCCAACACGATCGGATGCAATGAGACGTGAGAAGCTTCTAAAGAGTGGGAAGGGTCGGGAATGGTTAGATCAAATATTACATTAAAGGAAGTTCAACACTGTTCTCCGGGATCGTCTAACGGTAGGACATCGCCCTTTGAAGGCGAGTATCTTGGTTCGAATCCAAGTCCCGGAGAATAGCGTTGAACAAGGATAGCCTTTTGCGCCATAGGCGCACTCGCCTTAGGCGAGGAAGCCGTGAATCTTGGTTCGAGCCCAAGCCCCGCCTGTCCGCCTCTGGCGGAGAGAATAGGGCGGGAAATGAAAAATTAAAGGCTCAACCTTCAAATGAAGGTTGAGCCTTTTCTGATTCTGATCTTCCCTTAACCTGTTTTATTTCTTTTTCTTCGGTTGCGGCTTTGGCTTAGCTTCAACTTTGAAGGTGAAGCTGCTTTGACCCAAGACCTTGCCCGTCGCCGCATCCGTGACCTTCACCATCATCTGATAGACGCCAAGCGGCAAACGGGTGGAGAGACGGTCTGAAGCTTTGGCCTTGAAGGACTTCTTTGCTTTCAAGCTGACCTTGCTCTTGACTCGTTTTATGAGTTTGCTCTTAGCATCTTTCATTTCTCGAGTGACCAAGACCGTCTGCTTCTGTCCCGCCTGGTTCACGTATTGATAGGTAAAGGTGACCTGACTTCCCGGATAGATCTGTGAGGGACTTACTCCGGAGATGGTTACAGCCGATTCAGGCTTCACCTCGGGTACTGGTGGCGGAACGGGTGGTGGTGTCACCACGACACCTGCCGGAGGGGCAACAACTGCGCCAGGCTGGCCTGGGGTAGGCGTTGGCGTTACCGGTGCGATGGCAAAACTTCCACCACCTCCGCCGCCACCACCTCCGCCACCTCCTCCTGCATTTCCTCCTCCATTATTCGAGACGAATATATATGTCGCTGTGGTAGAAGACGTGTCTGTAGTGTCCTGGGCGTCTGTATAAGCAGACGTACCCACACCGCTCGCGATAATTTCGAAATTATTATTTCCGAGGGATGCCGCATTAGAGCTCACCAAATTCCTGGCAGAGCTGTTGCGGAAAATTCCTGTCGCAGCACCTGTTTCCGTCAGCGTGATCGTTTCAGAATCTCCACCGGCGGCCGCGCCGACCGTCACGGGAATCGTGATGGTTTCTACGGTGTTACCCAGCAGGTTACGGTTGGCATCTTGCACTTCGATATACACGGATCCCGGAGTTGTGTAAGAGGTTTGCTGCACGCCATTTGCATCCACAAATTTAACGTATTCTGTGCTGTGTACGATGGTGCCAACACCACTTTCCGTCATCGTACCTGTGTTAGTGATGGGACCAACGGCTTGCAATCTATTTGTTCCGACAGCAACCGTGTTTCCGCTCAAGATAGTGGTTGTACTCGCAACCGTAGTTGAAGCGGTCAATGAATAGGTTCCACCTCCGTTGAAGGCAACCGTATTGTAGACAGCCGATCCGACATTAACGGCGCCTGATGCGGTGTACTTGGTCGCACCTGTTCCGGCATTGAAGGTTCCGCTGTTGGTAAAGCTGTTGCCGATATTTAAGGTACCGGTTCTCTGATTCAGAGTTCCGCTGGCTCCATTGGTGATAGCTCCGGTTGTTGTCGCGGTTCCGGAACCGATATCAAGCGTTCCATTGTTCTGGAGCGTGCCGGCGACCACCAGAACTCCCGAAGAAGAACCGAGCGAACCCGTGGAAGTCACGTTTCCATTAAGGTTGATCGTTCCGGAGGTGGAAGTCACCGTGGTTCCGGATAGCAACGTCATAACGTTTGCGACGTTCAGGGTGTTCGCAGCGACGGTCAATGTTCCTCCCGTTGTCGTGGCATTGTTGTTCACCGTTGCATTCCCACCAAAAGTCTGTACCCAACCAGGAGTCAAAACTTCCAAGTTGTAGTAGGTTGTTCCGGGAATGGTTTGGCTCGACTGGCTCACATAACGCACCGTTCCTGCATTCGCGTTGAATGTTCCTGTAAGGGTCCATGTAGAACTCACGGCAAGCATACCGTTATTGTTGTTGATGGTGCCGGTAGCCCCATTTGTGAGGGTGCCTGTTGTTGTAGCCGTGCCTGAACCTATCTGGAAGATACCATTATTTGCCAAGGTGGATGAGAATAATTGATTTCCTGAAGTTGAACCCAGCGATCCATTCACGGTTACGGCGCCGGTAAATGTGAGCGTACCCGATGTTGATGTCACGGTCGTTCCTGATCCAAGGGTTGAAGCTCCCGTCACTCCGAGGTTGAGAGCAGCCGCGCTAAGCGTTCCTCCCCCTGAAGTGGTAAGAGTCCCGCTCACGGTTGGGTTTGTGGCGGTAAAGGTCGCAGCACCACTTGCTTTGGTGACATTCACGTTGTTGAAGGTGAAGCCGGCAATGTTTTGAGAGGCTGTGCCATCAATCTTTACGGTACCGCTTTGACCATTGAGGATTGCTCCATTGGTACTGGTGGTGAAGTTCGCGAGAACAGTGAGGACACCACTGCTTCCGTTGATTGTGCCGCCATTGGTGAAGTGTCCGGTAGTTGTTGCTATTCCTCCTCCGATATTAAGCGTGGATCCAGTCAAGTTATCGAACGTTCCGCTGAAGAGGATGTTCCCTGTTCCTTGACCAATAACTCCTCCACTTGTCGTGGCGTTGCCGGTGAAGGTGAGGAGACCTGATGTGGAAGTGACGGTACCGTTGTTTTGAGTGGTACCGGAGAAGGTTGCGTTACCTGTGCTTGTTTGGATGGTTCCTGTTGAGGTGACGTTGCCTGTGAAGGTGAGGGTGCCGGAAGTGGAAGTGACGGAGTTGGCTGTAAGGATGGTCGTGGCTCCTGCAACGGTGAGCGGGTTTGCGAGAAGGGTCAAGCCTCCACCTGTGCCGTTCATGTCAAGGTTATTTGTAACGGTCATTCCTGCA
>Ga0209515_10005559_pt1 | contig 16240 bp, 16 predicted proteins | sample Subgroupgradi54m_FD_187454 | JGI IMG/M metagenome (GOLD analysis project Ga0209515, IMG submission 187454) | Subsurface groundwater microbial communities from S. Glens Falls, New York, USA - GMW60B uncontaminated upgradient, 5.4 m (SPAdes)... ...
CCGAGCCGGCCGTGGGCCCGGTGCGGCAGGCGCCCAGTCCAACCACCGCGAGCAGCAGCAGCCCCGCCCGCCTCACCTGCCACCCCCGCCGGCCAGCGGCCGCCTGAACTTGCTGGCCTCGAAGATGCGGTCCATCTCCGGCTCGACCGCATGGTACGCGGGCGCCAGCTCGCGCAGCGCCCGGCCCGGGTGGGTCAGGTAAGCCCATGCCAGGGGGACGTTCTCGTCCTTCAGCCAGGCCTCGCGCATCCACTCGTAGTAGTACCCGCGCGAGGCCAGGAAGTAGGCCTGCGCGCCGCGCGCCGGCGGCACCGCGAAGCGCATGCGCACCTCGTCGCCGGGCAGGGTCATGAGCCGCTCGCCCGCGCCCGCCAGCTGCGCCTGCGCGTCCGCCTCGGCCACCCGCTGCCCGTCGCGCGTGGCCGACGTGACCTGCGCCGCCACCCGGGTCACGCGCAGATCCTTGGCCACCACCGGGGCCACGCGGACCGCGTCGAGGCGCCAGTCGGCGCGCTCGTACTCCAGGCGCAGCTCGACGGGCGCGTCAGGGTCGTCGACGGCGAAGGCGAGCGCACGCGTCTGCGCCGCGATGGGCCCGATGTACGGGATGCGCCCGACCGGCCGCCACGCCCCCGCGCCTTGCCGCGCCGACACGCGCACGCCCGCCAGGGTCACGCCCCAGCGTGCGAACGCGGCCAGCACGCGCGGCGAGTACTGCTCGAGCGCGGTCATGAACGTGCCCACCTCGCGGCCGAACATGCCGAACAGGTGGTAGAGCACGAAGGTGGTCATCAGGCTGTTGCGCGCGGTCAGCGAGACCGCCAGGTCGCGCGCGTGCGGCGGCGCGAAGCGCAGGGTCAGGGCCGTGCGCGCCGCCAGGTCGACGCCGTCGGAGCCGGCCATGTACTCGTCGGCGTCGCGCGCGGCCAGCTGCGCGGCCACCTCGGCGCCCGCGTCGCAGCGCTCGGCCGCGTGCGCCGCGCCCAGGGCCACGAACGTGCCGCCTTGCAGCTGGGCGATCTCGCTCCCGGCCGGCCCGTCGACGACCACGAGCTGCAGCTTCCTGACCAAGTGGGTCTCGAGCGCCTCGTTGCGCATGGCCAGGGTCACGAAGCCGTCCTGCGCCCGCGCGGCGGGCAGGTCGTCCAGATCGTCGGCCTCGAGCGAGCGCGCGATGCTCTGCGAGAAGCCTTCCGCCTGCAGCGCCCAGCCGTCCTCGCTGCCCTGGTGCGGCACGTAAAAGGTCGGGCACGAGCCGAAGCAGGCCTTGGGGTTGGTCAGGCAGGCGACCGTGCCGGCCACCGAGATGATCGAGACGGCGACCACCGCACCCGTACCCAGGTTCTCGCGCTCCGACGTCTCGACGATGACCACGTCGGCGAGCACGACGTCGAGCGCGCCGCTCTGCCGCTGCACCCGGTCGACGTCGAAGTACTTGCCCTGCCCGCGCACGTGCTCGCCTTCCACGGCCCACGAGTCGAACGCGGCCAGGTCGCCGTTCCTGAGGTGGAAGCGCGCCGCCCCGCCGCGCTTCGCGATGGCCTCGCGCGCGGTCAGCGAGCGGTTCTCGCGGTAGGCGCAGGCGGAGCTGAACACGAGCAGGCCGCTCAGCGCGGCGGCCATCCATGGACGGGGCATGGGCAGCAGGATACAGCCAGGGGCACCCGCCTGCGCGGGAAGACGCCGGCAGGCGTGGGCAACTACTTGTACTCGACCTCGGTGACGGTGAACTTGCGCACACCGCCGGGCGCCTGCACGCGCACCTCGTCGTCGAGGCGCTTGCCCAGCAGCGCCGAACCGATGGGCGAGCGCCAGCTGATCTTGTGCCTGGGCAGGTCGATCTCGTCCACGCCCACCAGCTGGTAGGTCACGGTCTCGCCCTCGTCGTCCTCGAGCGTGACGGTGCAGCCGAAGAAGACGCGATCTTCCTTGCCCGGCTTGGCCTCGGTCTTGACCACGATGGCGGTGTCGATGCGCTGGCTGAGGAAGCGCATGCGCTTGTCGATCTCGCGCAGCTTCTTCTTGCCGTAGATGTACTCGGCGTTCTCCGAGCGGTCGCCCTGGGCGGCGGCGTCGGAGACCTCCTGGCAGACCTTGGGCCGGAGCACCGTGCGCAGGTAGATGTGTTCGTCCACCAGCTTGGTGTAGCCGGCGGGCGTGATGTAGTTGGGAATGGGGTGCGGGACGTCGGCCATCACTTCTTGACGGAGTATTTGTCCTCTTTGCGCTCGCCAAGCAACATCTTGTGCTCGAGGCGGGCGCGCAGCGCGGCGTAGAAGTCGCGCAGGAAGCTGCCCGCATCGACGCGCCCCGAGGCAATGATGTCCCAGCCGATCTTGCGCTGGATCTTCTCGCACACCGCGTCCATGGCCAGGTAGCCCTCGGGCGTGCCGTCCTCGCCCTTGCGCAGCACGTCCTCCAGCACCTGCAGCTCGTAGATGCCGTAGATGTCGAGCGCGGCGTCGGAGAACTCGAAGCGCATGCGCCCGGCGGGCGCGAAGCCCGGCAATGGCGCGACCGCGTGCGCGCTCTGGTCCTGCAGCAGCACCGCCTTGGGCGCGAGCACCACGATGGTGCCGGCCACGATGTCGCCCACGCGCAGGCGCTGCTTGTTGAACACGGGCAGGAAGGCCAGCACCAGCAGCCACAGGATGCCACCCAGGCGCGCCCAGCCGGGCGAGCTGGACGAGACCAGCTCGGCCGACAGCAGCATCTGCATGGGCATGAAGAACTCGACGTCGCGGGTCAGGTTGCGCACGATCACCGCGTCGGCGCTGAGCGGCCCACCATGACGATCGATGACGCGCAGGCCGACCAGCCGCTTGCCCGGCGTGGCGCCCTGCCACCTGAGCTCGAAGAACATGAAGTAGAAGTTCCACAGCAGGAACCACACCAGCATGGTGAAGGCGCCCAGCCAGCTGCCCGTGAAGGCCACGCCGGTGGCCCAGAAGGTCAGGAACACCAGCCCGAGCGTGACCACCACCAGGATGAGGAAGTCGATGAGGAAGGCATTCGCCCGGTCGCCCGAGTGCGCGATGGTGAACTGGATGGGCACGCCCTCGGGCGTGAGCACGTCGACGCGCGCGCCCGAGTCCTTGCGCGCCAGCAGCCGCTCGCGCGCATCGTAGGGGATGGCCTTGGCCGCCCTGGCGCTCACGCTCGCTCCCTGCGCGCCAGCCGCGCGGTCCAGGCGAAGTACGCGATCCACGCGCACAGCGTGGCTGCGGCGACGCTGTAGCGCACCGGGATGCTCATCACGCTCTGGCGGAAGATGCCCTCGATCAGGCCGGCGACGAAGAACATGAGCACGGCGCCCAGCACCAGCTGCCCGGCCACGCGGCCACGCTTCTGCAAGTTGCCCAGGCGCGTGCGCTCGCCCGGGAAGAGCAGGCTCTGACCGATGGCCAGCCCGGCGGCGCCGCAGAAGACCACCGCTGACAGCTCGGTGATGCCGTGCGGCAGGATCCACGCCCAGAAGTCGAGCGACAGCCCACGCTGCGCGTAGAGCGCGGCGAACGCGCCCAGGATGAGCCCGTTGGTGAACAGCAGGATCAGCGCGGGCACGCCGGCGATGAAGCCGAGCGCGAAGGCGAGGATGCCGATCTTGGCGTTGTGGGTGAACAGGAAGGTGGCGAACGCGCTCAGCGTCTCGGCCACCGACTCCTGGTGGTAGAGCGGCTCCTTGAGCTCCTCGGTCGACGCGGTCGGCCCGCGCCCGTTCGCGTAGTCGTCGGAGACGAAGGAATAGAAGCGGTTCTCGTCCTGCTGGACCAGGAAGAAGCCGACCAGCGCGCCCAGCAGCAGCACCAGCGCGGCCATGGCCAGGTGGTAGCGCAGGCCGCGCACCGCGGCGGGGAAGCGACGCAGGAAGAAGTCGGCCGCCGCGTCGCGCAGGTGGCGCTTGACCCCGTAGACACAGAAGTAGGCGCGCGCGGTCAGCGACTCGAGGTAGTCGATGACGTTGCGGTCGAGCGAGATGGCCCGCGCCACCGACAGCGACGACAGCGTGGCGCGGTAGAGCACGGGCAGACGCGCCAGCTCGGCGGCGGCGAGCGCGCGCACGCCCCGCTTCTCCACCCGGCCGACCAGCTGCTCGAGCTCGGCCCACGAGGCCTCGCGCTCGCGCCTGAACTCGACGCTCTTCAGCTTCAGCGCGGCCAGCGGCATGGCTAGATCATCTCCCGGCGCTTGATGTCGAGGTAGCGGTTGAGCAGCTGCAGCGAGACCTCGTCGGGTGTGGCGTCGATGGTGGCCACGCCCATGCGGCGCAGCCGGCGCAGCACCAGCTCGCGCTCGCGCCCCAGATCGGCAGCGACCACGGCGCGGTAGAGGTCGAGCGAGGTGTGCGGCGGCGCCGCCGACACGCGCGCCAGCTCGGGGTCGCGCAGGGTCACGAACACCACCAGGTGCCGGCGGGTCAGCTTCTCCAGGTTCTCGATCATGAGCTCGGCGGTGACCACGTCGACGAAGTCGGTCAGCAGCACGACCAGCGAGCGGCGCCTGAGCCGCGTCGACAGCTCGGCCAGCCCGAGGGTGAAGTTGGTCTCGCTCTTCGTGTAGTCGAGCTCGGCCGAGGCCGCCTGCAGGCGCGGGAACGCGGCCACGCCGCCCTGCGGATCGGTCCACGAGCGCACCTTCTCGTCGAAGCCGTACAGGCCCACGCGGTCACCCGTGCGCAGGCCGAAGTACGACAAGAGCAGCGCCGAGTTGATGGCGTGGTCGAGCCGGGGCACGCCCGCGAGCGGCTCCGACATGAGGTGGCCGGTGTCGACGGCGAGCACGATCTGGTGGTTGCGCTCGGCGCGGAAGTTCTGCACCAGCAGCTTGCGGTGCCGCGCCGAGGACTTCCAGTCGATGGCGCGGTGATCGTGGCCGGGCACGTACTCGCGCAGCGACTCGAACTCCGAGCCGTCGCCCAGGAAGCGCTCGACCTTGAGCCCGGCGAGGAACTCGCGCGACGAGAAGAAGCGGATGGCCGCCGCGCGCACGGCGCGCGTGTTGGGCACGACCGGCACGGCCGTGCCGATGGCCACCCGCTTGTGCCGGCGCCACAGCCCGAGCGGCCCGCTCCAGCGCAACCACGCCGCCGCGATCTCGGGCGCGCCGCGCCGGCGCGGCGCCAGCGCCACGGTGGCATGACCCGGGCGCGCGCCGCGCACGCGCACCTTCTGCGCCGGCTGGGGCACGAAGTCGTCGTGCAGCTCGAGCGCGACCTCGACCTCGGCGCCCAGACGATGGCGCGCGGTGAGGTCGAGCGACAGCGGCTCGTGCGCCGGGTCGCCGATGTACAGCATGTCGGGCGCGTGGGTGGCCAGCTGCAGCCGGCGCCGCGGCAGGCCCAGCAGCGCGTCGACGCCGACCAGCAGCACCACCAGCGCCAGGTAGGCCAGCCACAGCGTCCACAGCCGCGTCGACAGCAGCGCGGACAGGAGCGCCACGGGGAAGGCACCCGCGGTCAGCAGCACGGCTCGTAGCGTCGGTCGCATGGTCCTGGTTACCGGGGCGCCGGTACCTGCTCCAGCACCTGCCGCACCACCGTCTCGGTCGACAGGCCCTCGATCTCGGCGCCCGGCGACAGGATGATGCGGTGGCGCAGCGCCGGGATGGCCAGCGCCTTGACGTCGTCGGGGATGGCGAAGTCGCGTCCGGCCAGCGCCGCGTACGCGCGCACCGACGCGGCGATCATGGCCGCCGAGCGCGGCGACGCGCCCGCCAGCAGGGTGTTGCGATCGCGCGTGGCGCGCACCAGATCGACGATGTAGTCGATCATCGATTCGGACAGGCGGATCGCCTGCACGGTCTGGCGCGCCGCCAGGAGCGTCTCGATCGTGGCCACGCGCTCGATGCCGAATGCCTCGATGGCGGGCATGGCGGTGCGGTGGCCGTGCAGTGCGACCAGCCGGCGCTCCTCGTCGCGCGACGGGTAGGTGACGTTGACCTTGAACAGGAAGCGATCGAGCTGCGCCTCGGGCAAGGGATACGTGCCCTCCTGCTCGATGGGGTTCTGCGTCGCCACCACCATGAAGGCGGCGCCCAGCGGGTAGGTCGTGCCGTCGATGGAGACCTGCCGCTCCTGCATGGCCTGCAGGAGCGCCGCCTGCGTCTTGGGCGGCGTGCGGTTGATCTCGTCGGCGAGCAAGAGCTCGGTGAACAGCGGACCCTTGGTCAGCGTGAAGGTGTTGGTCTGGAAGTTGAACAGGTTGGTGCCGATGACGTCGCCGGGCATCAGGTCGGGCGTGAACTGGATGCGGTTCGCCGACAGCGACAGCGACGCGGCGAAGGCGCGCGCGAGCAGCGTCTTGGCCGTGCCGGGCACGCCCTCGAGCAGCACGTGGCCCTCGCACAGCAGCGCGACGAGCAGCATGTCGAGCACGTGATCCTGCCCGACCACCACGCGTCCCACCTGCGCGCGCAGGTTCTCACGAAGCGCGGCTATGGCCTGCAGATCCATTCGTCATCTCCTGTCTCCAGCGGTGAATACGGCCAGCGGTCGCGAGTGCGCGCGCGGCCAGGCGAGGACCCTTCGCAGCGGGTCCGGCGATCTCGGCGACCTCGCGCTCGAGCGCGACCAGGTCGAGGCCTACGTGGCGCGCGCGTGCGGCGCGCAGCAGCCACTCGCGCAGCTCGGCGGGCCCCAGGTGCGCGGGCGCGTGCGAGGCGCGCGCCACGTCCTGCACGGTGGCGTGCAGGTAGCGCTCGAGCGCGTGCGCGGCGTGGCCGCCGTAGCGGGTCAGCTCGGCGGTGTTGTCGATGAGCGAGCGCTTGCCCGCGGCCAGCGCGCGCTCGGGCGGCAAGGGCTTGCCGAAGCGGCCCATGGCCGACCAGAGCAGCAGCACCAGCGCCATGAGCACGGTCGTGGTCGCCAGCGAGAGCGGGAAGCTGAACAGCTCGCGCCACAGGCTGGGCGTGGCCACGTGCCCGTGCATGGTCTCGTCGACGACGACCACCGCGCCCGCAGGACGAACCTTCTCCAGCGCGGCCAGCGCGATGGCCGCGTTGTCGCCGTCGCCCAGGCCATGGTTGGCGATGAGATCCGGGTCGGCGATGACGATCAGGTCGCGGCCCTCCTCGTCGTCCGGGTCGTCGAGGATGTGCACGCGCGCGACCAGCACGCCCGCCTCGCTCTCGACCAGCGGGAACACGCTCTGGCCCTCGCCGTATGCCACGACCTGCGGGTTGTGCAGCTCGGGCGCGCTGGGCAGGCCCTCGCCCAGCGGCGAGGTGAAGCTCTGCGAGTGGTCGGGACGGACGAGGTTGCCGGTGATGCCGGCGGCCGCGAGCACGTCGGAGGCGTCGCTCTGGGGGCGCAGCTCCGACTCGTCGATCCAGGCGCGCTTCTGCGGGTCGGGGTAGCCGGCGCGCTTGGGCAGCACCAGCACCGCGTGCCGGGCAGCCTCGAGCATGTGGCCGAGCTTCTCCTTCTGCTCGTCGGTGCCCAGGCGCGGCTCGGCCACCAGCAGCAGCGCGTGGTCGCCGGCGCGCGTGCCCGAGGTGTGGCGCGAGCGCACCACCCGGATGTCGTAGTCCTCGAGCAGCTCGACGAAGCCCTTGTGGCCGAGCGCCGAGCGGCTGTAGCTGTCATTGCCCGCGGTCGGCGTGCCGTCCGGGTCGTCCATGAAGATGGCCAGCACGATGGCGAGCACGAACGACGCCACGCCCACGCCGATCACCCAGAAGAGCGCCCGGCGCGAGAACGGCTGGTCGACGGCCGCGTCGTCGTTGCCGGGCACGTCGCTCACGCGCGCACGCCCCGGGTGTACGCGTCGGCGAAGCGGCGGAAGCGATCGACGCACACCTGGTAGTCCTCGGCGCCCGGCTCGGCGCCGCCGAAGAAGCTGACCTCGACCGCGCTGACCAGGTGCGAGAGCGCGCCGCGCGCCTCGTCGGGCAGGCGGACCTCGTGCAGGATCTCGCGGCTGGTCCGGGAGCGCGGCAGCGGCCGGTCGAGGCGGCGCATCAGCTCCTCGAGCGTGCGCAGGAGCAGCGCGTGGATGGCCTCACCGAAGCGGCCGTCGCGCGCCAGCGCCTCGGCGTCGTCGAGGGGGCGCTCGACCACCAGCGCGGTCGCCGCGGCGCTCTCGCCGCCCTCGTCGGTGCCCAGGACCGGGCTGGCCACGTTCTCGCCGTAGTCGCCGAACTCGCGCACGACGAACGTCACCAGCAGCACCACCGCGACGCCCAGGATGACCCACATGAACGCCGAGGCCACCGGTGAGCCAGCCGAGCCCACCTCGACCTCGTCGGCGCGCCGGCGCGGCTCGTGCGGCTTGAGCGGCGCGTCCGAGCTGGGCGCCTTGGCCTGGGCCTCCTCGGGCAGCTTGGTCTGGTAGCCGTCGGCGTCCTTGCCGAGCAGCTTCTGTGCGCGCGCGCGCGCGTCGGCCGCGGTGGACGCGTCAGCCGAGGCGACCCGTGCGGGCAGGACGATCGACACCAGCAGCGTGGCCGCGAGCACGAGCGACGCCGTCCAGTGCGCCGTGGAAGGCAAGAGGCGTTTCAAGCGGCCCGGTCCCGCAACACGGCGGCAGCTTACGTCAGACGCGTCGCAAATCGCACGCCGAACCCATCCGGATCGACGACCGTGAAGTCGCGCAGGCCGTACGCGCGGTCCCCGATCGACTGCGCCACCGGCGCGCCCTGCGCCAGCGCCCGCTCCCAGGCCGCGTTCACGTCGCGCACCATCACACGCACGTTGGCGCGCGGGTAGCCCGCCGCCGACGAGGTCGCCAGGTCGCTGCGCTCCTCCAGGAAGAGCTCGTGCTCCTCCCAGGTCAGGATGACGAAGCGGTCGTGGGTCGTGCCCCGCTTGAACCCGAGGCTCTCGTAGAACGGCAACGAGCGCTCCAGGTCGCTGACCAGGATCTCCACGACCAGCTGGGACGTCGGCGGCACGTAGGTCGGCATTGCCCGATTGGAAGACGACCCGTTGCCAAAGGCAACGGGCGTTGCAATCGTCTGCGCGGCGGCGGGGCGGCATGCGAGTGTTTCCCGCGGCTTAGCTCGCGCGCTCGGCTGGCCGGCGGCTTGCTAACCCTGCCGGCGTGGCCGAGATCCGTCTCGAGAAGGTGAGCAAGCGGTACGAGGGCGCTGCCCACACCACGCTCGCGCCGCTGGATCTGACGATCCCCGACGGAGAGCTGGTGGTGCTGGTGGGACCTTCAGGCTGCGGCAAGTCGACGACCTTGCGCATCATTGCCGGGCTCGAGGAACCGTCCAGCGGCGATGTGTACATCGGCGGCCGACGCGTGACCGATGTCGCTCCCGCCGAACGCGACATCGCCATGGTGTTCCAGAGCTACGCGCTCTACCCGCACATGACGGTGTACGACAACCTGGCCTTCTCGCTGCGCATGCGCCGGACCGCGCGCGCCGACATCGAGCGCCGCGTGCAGGAAGCCGCGCGCGCGCTCGGCATCGAGACCTTCCTGACCCGGCTGCCCCGCCAGCTCTCGGGCGGGCAGCGCCAGCGCGTGGCCATCGGGCGCGCGGTCGTGCGCGACCCCAGCGTCTTCCTCTTCGACGAGCCGCTGTCCAACCTCGATGCCCAGCTGCGCGCCGAGATGCGCCGCGAGATCGCGCGCATCCACCAGCGCGCGCGCACGACCTCGGTGTATGTGACCCACGATCAGACCGAGGCCATGACCCTGGCCGACCGCATCGTGGTCATGAAGGACGGCGTGGTCCAGCAGGTGGGCACGCCGCTCGAGCTGTACGACGCGCCCGCCAACCTGTTCGTGGCCGGCTTCCTCGGCTCGCCGGCGATGAACTTCCTGCACGGGCAGATCTCGGGCGGCGTGGCCGAGCTGCAAGGGTTCAGCGTGCGCATGCCGCGCGGCGGCGACGCGCGCGATCGCGACATCGTGCTGGGCGTGCGGCCGCAGCACCTGTCGATCGTCGATCGGCCCGTGGGTGGCGACGCGTCGCTGCGCGCGCGCGTCGAGGTGCGCGAGATGATGGGCTCGGAGGCCTTCCTGCACCTGGCCACCGCGGCCGGCACGCTGGTGCTGCGCACCGACGCGCACGCGCCCACGCGCGAGGGCGAGCAGGTGTCGATCGTGGTCGACCCGGCGCAGCTGCACTTCTTCGATCCGCGCACGGAGCTGCGCCTGGCATGAGGCGGCCATGGCTCGTGCTCGTGCTGGTGCTCGGGCTGCTCTCGGCCTGCGGCGCGCCCCACGAGGTGGCCACGGTCACGCTGTGGCATTCCTACTCCGCCGATGAACGTGTGGCGCTCGAGGAGCTGGCGACGCGCTGGAACGCCAGCCATCGCGACCTGCGGGTGGAGCTGGTGAACGTGCCCTACGACGCGTTCTCCGACAAGATCACCGCCGCGATTCCCAACGGCAACGGGCCGGATCTTTTCATCTTCGCCCATGATCGTGTGGGCGACTGGGCGCAGGCCGGGCTGCTCGAGCCGGTCGAGTTCTGGGTCGACGAGACGCTCGCGGATCGCTTCGACCTGCAGGCGGTGAGCGCCATGGCCTACCGCGGCTCGCTCTACGGCCTGCCCCTGGCGGTGAAGTCGCTGGCGCTCTACTGGCGCACCGACCTGCTCGAACGCCCGCCCGCGACCACCGACGAGCTGCTCGAGGTCGGCCGCCGCTTCACCCGCACGGGTCAGGGCCGCTTCGGCCTGGTCTACGAGAACAGCAAGCTGTACGGCCACGCCGCCTGGCTGCACGGCTTCGGCGGCGCGGTCTTCGCCGCCGACGGACGCCCGACCCTGGCCACGCCCGCGGCGCGCGCGGCGCTCGAGTTCGCGCGCACGCTGGCCGCGTTCGTGCCTTCGGAGGCCACGGCCACCCTGTGCGCGACGCTGTTCAACGAGGGCCGCGCGCCCCTGGCCATGTCCGGCCCCTGGTTCGTGGGCGGCATCGGCGCCCAGGTGGCCTGGGCGGTGGCCCCGCTGCCGATGGTGAGCGCCACGGGCAGACCGGCCGCGCCCTTCCTGGGCGTCGAGGGCGTGATGATGTCGGCGCGCGCCCGCGACAAGCGCGCCGCCTTCGCGGTCATGGAGTGGCTCACCGGCGACGAGTCGGCCGTGCTGCGCGCCCGGCGCGCCCGCCAGGTGGTGCCCAACCGCGCGGCGTACGCCGACGCTGCGGTGGGCGGCGACAAGGTGCTGGCGGCGTTCCGCGCCCAGGCAGAGGTGGCCGTGCCCATGCCGGCCACGCCGGCCATGCGCATGGTGTGGACGCCCTACGACACGGCGATCCAGAAGGTGGTCAGCCAGGGCGTCGACGCCGACGCCGCGCTCGCCGAGGCGCAGCGCGAGGTCGAGAGCTACATGCAGGGGACGGCCCGATGAGCGTGCAGCGCGGTCCCCTCGTGGCCTACGCGCTCGCCGCGTTCGCCGCGTTCGTCATGGCGTCGACGGCGTTCGTGGCGCATCGCAACCAGGCCTATGTGCGCGAGCAGCTGACGCGCGTCAGCAGCCTCGCCGCGGCGTACGCGGGCGCGGGCGCGGCGACGCCCGCGCATGCCGCCGCCGATGCCGATGCCGCCGCCGATGCCGATGCCGATGCCGCTGCCGCCGCCGCCGCTGCCGCCGCCCCCGCTGACGTGATCGCCGCCGGCATCGTCTCCCCGCCGCGTGCCAGCGAACGCTACCCGTTCCTGGCCCACCGCCGCTTCGAAGGTCGCGCCCTGGGCGGCGCGGCGGCTCCCGCCCGCGACAAGCAGCTCGCCGACGCCGCCTCCGCCGCCGAGCGCGACGGGGCCTTCGCCCGCTTCCTCGACGGCGGCGAGCTCGTCGTCGCCGCGGCACCCGCCGGCGCGCTCGGCACCGCCGTGGTGCTCGCGCGTCCCTCCGGCCGCCCGGCGCCCTACCCGGCCCTCGTCATCCTCGGCCTGCTCGCGGCCGGCGCGCTCGTCGCGCACCTCGGTGGCAGGGTCCGCGCCCGCCTCGTCCGCCCCGCTTGTCTCTTCCTCGCCGCCGCGCTCCTCGCCATTCCCACCACCACATGGTCCGGAGCCCCCGCCGCGCTCGCCATCGTCGCGATCGCCGCGCTGGCCGCGTTCCTCGACGCGCGCGGCCTCGCCGCCAGGTTCGCCGCCACGCTCACGCGCCACCGCGTGGCCTACGCCTACCTCGCGCCCGCCGCGCTCGGCATGGCCGTGCTGGTGCTGGCGCCCTTCCTGACCGGCCTGGTGCTCGGCTTCTTCGATCACTCGAGCGGCGAGTGGCACTACGTCGGGCTGGCCAACTTCGCCGCCATCCTCTCGGGCGGCGGCCGGGCTCTTTCAGATCCGCTCAACTTCTGGTTCACGCTGGCGGTCACGCTGGCATGGACGAGCATCAACGTCGTCCTGCACGTCAGCATCGGCGTGGCCCTGGCCCTGGCCCTGCGCGAGAAGTGGCTGTGCGCGCGCGGGCTCTTCCGCGTCCTGCTCGTCTTGCCCTGGGCCATCCCCAACTACATCACCGCGCTCATCTGGCGCGGCATGTTCCAGACCCAGTTCGGCGCGGTCAACGCGCTGCTCTCGTCGGTCGGCCTGGGCAAGGTCGCCTGGTTCTCGCACTTCTCCACCGCCTTCACCGCCAACGTGGTGACCAACACCTGGCTGGGCTTCCCCTTCATGATGATCGTCGCGCTGGGCGCGCTCGAATCGATCCCGCGCGACCTCTACGAGGCCGCGGCGGTCGACGGCGCGAGCCCCTTCGCGCGCTTCACCCACATCACTCTGCCCAACCTGCGCCCGGCGCTCATGCCTGCAGTCGTGCTGGGCTCGATCTGGACCTTCAACATGTTCAACGTGATCTACCTGGTCTCGGGCGGCAAGCCGGGCGGCGCCACCGACATCCTGGTCACGCAGGCGTACCGCTGGGCCTTCGAGCGCGGCCAGCGCTTCGGCATGGCCGCCGCCTACGCGACCATCATCTTCGTCATCCTGGCCCTGTGGACGCTGCTGGCCCAGCGCCTGGCCCGAAAGGCGAGCGCCTGATGCGCAAGCCGCGCTTCGCCACCCAGCTGGCCGTGCACTTCGTCGTCGTGCTGGCCACCGCCGCGACGCTCTACCCGGTGCTGCTGGTGCTCAAGAAGGCCATCGAGCCGGGCCAGGAGTTCGCCCTCTCCGCCTCGCCGCTGCCGCATGGCGTGACCGGGGCCCACTTCCGCGACGTGCTCGGCCAGCCGCACGCGCTGCGCTTCGCGCTCAACTCCTTCGTGGTCGCGCTCGCCACCACCGGAGTGGGCGTCATGCTCTCGTGCACCGCGGCCTACGCGCTGTCGCGCTTCCGCTTCCCCGGCCGGCGCGCCTCGCTGGCCACCTTCCTGCTGGTGCAGATGTTCCCCTCGACGCTCTTGATGCTGCCGCTCTACCTGCTCCTGCACGCGCTCGGCCTGCTCGATCAGCTGCTCGGCCTGGTGCTGGTCTACGCCACCACCGCCATCCCCTTCTGCGTGTGGACGCTCAAGGGCTACTTCGACACCCTGCCGCGCGAGCTCGAGGAGGCCGCGCGCATCGACGGTGCCGGCCCCGCCGACGTGTTCTTCCGCATCGTGCTGCCGCTGGCGCGCCCGGCCATCGCGGTGACCGCGCTCTACTCCTTCATGACCGCCTGGAACGAGTTCATCCTCGCCGGCACCTTCATGGCCGACGAGCGCAGCTACACCCTGCCCGTGCTGCTGCACAACTACATCGGCGAGTACCACGCCGAATGGGGCCACTTCGCCGCCGGCGCGCTGGTGACCTCGCTGCCGGTGATGGTGCTGTTCTACGTGCTGCAGCGCTACCTTGTGGGCGGGCTCACGGCCGGCGCCGTGAAGGGCTGACGCCAGCCGCGCGGGTGTGGTACGAGGCATGCCAGTTGATCGGCGAGGTCCTCGGCAGCTACCGCGTCACGCACGAGCTCGGATCGGGGGGCATGGGCGTGGTGTACGCCGCCGAGCACATCGTTCTGGGCAGCCGGGCGGCGGTCAAGATGCTGCTACCGCGCCACTCGCGCGACGAGGAGCTGGTCAGGCGCTTCTTCAACGAGGCGCGCGCGGCCACGCTCATCAAGCATCCCGGCATCGTGGCGGTGTTCGACTACGGCCACCACGCGTCGGGCAGCGCCTACCTGGTCATGGAGCTGCTCGAAGGCGAGACGCTGGCCGGCCGGCGCGATCGCCTGGGCCGCCTGCCCGAGCGCCAGGTGCTCGCGCTCATGCGCCAGGTGGCCGGCGCGCTGGCCGCGGCCCACGACGCGGGCATCATTCATCGCGACCTCAAGCCGCACAACCTGTTCGTCGTGCGCGATCCCGACATGCCCACGGGCGAGCGCATGAAGGTGCTCGACTTCGGCATCGCCAAGCTGGCCGGGCCGGCCACGAGCAGCGACTGCGAGAAGACGCACGAGGGTAGCCTCCTCGGCACGCCCAAGTACATGGCGCCCGAGCAGTGCCGCGGCGCCGGTCGCGTCGACGCGCGCGCCGACATCTACTCCTTCGGCTGCATCCTGTTCGAGCTGGCCTGCGGCACGCCGCCCTTCGACGGCGAGGCCTCGGGCGACCTCATCGCCAAGCAGATCTACGAGCTGCCGCCGCGCCCGAGCTCGAAGCTGGCCGCCATCGACCGCGGCTTCGAGGCGCTCATCCTGCGCTGCCTGCAGAAGGATCCCAATGCGCGCCCGGCGTCGATGGTCGAGGTCGCGCGGGTGATCGACGAGCTCGTCCGTCCGGCGTCGGAGGCAGCCGCCGCCGAGCCCGCACCACCCGCGCCGCGCACCGGCGCGCCGCCTCCCGGCGGCACCATGACCGCGACGCGCAAGCCGGGCCCCGGGGCAGCGGAAATCGAGCCGCCCGTGGCCCAGCACATCGTCCCGCGCACGCACCGCCTGTCCTCGAGCACCGGCATCCAGGTGATCGATCCCAGCCGCGTGCCCAGCCGGGTCGACCCGCACCCGCGGCGCACTCGCCGGCGCCGCGTGGCGGCCGGAATCGTCGCCCTGGCGGTCGTCGCCGCGGCGGCCATGCTGCGCTGGTGGCTGGGGACCTAGTTCGTTCGAGTCGTGGGAGGATCAGACGTCGTGACGTTGATCTGACCCACCATGTTGGGATGTTTGTGGCAGCGGTAGCTCAGGACACCCGGTCCAGCGATGGCTCGAGTGACGCTGCTGCCGCTGTTCGCGGGCAAGAGCGTGCCATGCGGTGAGTCGTCGAACCGTAGCTCGTGGCTGGCGCCGTCGGAGTTGAGGAAGGTCAGCCGCAGCCCAGGTCGGTAGCGGATGGTCAGGTTCGCCCCGTCGAGGTCGTGCCGGGCGAGATCGATCACGATCTCGGTGCGATCGGAGAGGCCGTCGAGCTCGATGCCGCTCTCGAGATCTGCGATCGGCTCGTCGCCGAGATCGAGGTCTTGAGCACAACCGGTGCTGAGAAGCAGGCCGGCCATCGACACGGCCAGGAAGACGTTCGCGATGCGCAACATGGCGCGGACGAAGAGCAAGAGGCAGACCAAGACCTGCAGCGTCCGAACTCCTCGAAATCCGGCGAGCTGACGTCCAGGCGCTGCGGTTGCCCACGCAACTTGCCCGGGCTACTAGGCCAGCCAAGTGGCCCGGAGAGCCGGCGCCTACAGACCGGCGGCCTTGAGGTCGACGTCGGCCTGCGTCTGCACGGACTCGAGGTTGTGCGCGACGGCGAAGAGCACGCGCGGATCGGTCCCGCCCGGCCCGGGCGGCGGCGGGCAGCACTTGGCGATGAAGCCGCCGCCGTAGATGCCGAAGTCGGGCATCCCGTGCGACTGCTCGTTGGCCTCGCCGTTGATGCGGCCGGCGAGCAGGTCGTTCTCGCTCACGCTGAAGCCGCCCAGGCTCACGGGCGCCTCGGTGCTGCTCTCGATCTGCCAGACGACCATTTCGGGCCGGGTACAAACGCCGTACTGGCGCACGTTGCCGGGTACGCTGCCCGCGCGCGAGATGACCACGAAGTGGTGACAGTAGTTGGGAATCAGGTTGCGAAAGAGGGCCAGGTTGCAGTTCGCCCCCACCGCCGTGACCGCGCCCGCCGCGTTGGTCGACGCGGGCCGGGGCGTGGTTGGGTTCATGTAGCAGACGGGTGGAATGGCAGGCGCCGTGGACGTGGGAGCGCTGCTCAGCTCCAGCTCCGACGACGCCTCCGCCGTCGCCTCGGACGGCATTCCGCCCTGCTCGACGCACCCGGCCATCCACAGCATCCCCACCGCTGCCGTCACCGCGAAGATCCGACTCATTTCGTGGCCTCCTTACCTGGTGCTTTCGCGCGAAATGGACTCGAAAGATCGG
>Ga0209515_10005560_pt1 | contig 16238 bp, 12 predicted proteins | sample Subgroupgradi54m_FD_187454 | JGI IMG/M metagenome (GOLD analysis project Ga0209515, IMG submission 187454) | Subsurface groundwater microbial communities from S. Glens Falls, New York, USA - GMW60B uncontaminated upgradient, 5.4 m (SPAdes)... ...
CCCTCCCGAATTTCTGATGTTTTACATATAGGCCTTTCGCATACCACGACATAGCAAACACAGCGTACTTGGTATCCGGCTTGAGAATTTCCTCCCGCTTGACCTGACGAATCAATTTGCCCAAAGGTATGCGCTCGCAAACCTCTCCGTTGTTATTTTCTAGTTGTGACCAGAGCTCACCATGGTCAGAAACAGCGCGTCCAAATTCTTTCAGCACCTGAACAAGCGTGGTTGCCACCTTCGCTGGAGACGGGAACCGCTTATTGTCTGGCGAGCTCGGGTTCCTAAAATTAAGGCTGTACTCATGAGCATTAATATCCTTCCTTGAGATCTTCCAGGCCCTGTCGCTTTCCCGCCGATTATTCCACCATTCAAGAATATCCCCGCACTCTTCATACATGAAGGGGCGATGCTGGGTATACGCTTTGATCCCGGAGCGAATTGGCACTTCGTAGTACCACACGTAATCCTCGAGCGGCTGAGTATCAAAGAAGAGTATAGAGGTGCTGCTTTTTGTATATGGTTCAAAGATGCCACGCGGGAACCGGACAATTGTATGAAGTCTGTATTCATCGACTAACATAGCTCGAATGCGAACGGCGACGCCTTCTTGAGAAAGTATCCCGTCGGGGATTACAACTGCGGCCCGGCCGATCTTAGGCTGGCGGCGGAGTTTGCGCATGATGAGTTGAAGAAAAAGTAACGCTGTTTCGGACGTTCTCTTGTCATCTGGAAAATTGCCCTGGATACCTTTTTCTTCTTCCCCGCCAAACGGTGGGTTAGTCATGATGACGTCTACACGGTCCTTGTCCCCAATCTCACGCAATGGAAAGCGAAGAGCATTGCCAGGATCGATTTGGGGATACTCCAGGCCATGCAACAGTAAATTCATTTGGCAAAGCAGATACGGCAGGGTCTTGGCTTCACAGCCGTAAAGTGTTCCTTGTTGAAGTTGCCGGTGATCACCAGCGGTTCTACACTGCTTCCTCAGATGCTCGAACGCTTCGACAAGAAAACCTCCGGTGCCAGCGGCTGGATCCAAGACGGTCTCTCCTAATCGAGGATCAATCGCCGCCACGATGAATTTGATGACCGCCCGTGGCGTATAGAATTCACCAGAGTCGCCGGCGGCGTCACGCATTTCCCTGAGCATGGATTCATAGAGATGTGCCAGCGTATGGATCTCATTGCTTGATGTGAAGTGGATTCCGTTGATCTTGTTGAGCACGTCACGCAACAGGTAGCCGTTAATCATCCGGTTGACCACACCCTGGAAGACACTCCGGATCACATCACGGCGATCTCCCCCGTTGGCGCCTCGGAGAGAGCGGAGATAGGCGAAAAGCCCAGGACCTTTTGTTGCATTGGGACGCACCGCCTCTTCGTTGTTGATAAAAGCGATCAGGGCATCGCCAGTAATTCCATCCGGTCTCGCAGCCCAGTCTCGCCATCGATAGGGCGACTCGACAGCGGGGGTAAATCTTTTGCCGGCGATCTTTGCTTCGGTTTCCCGTACCTGCTCAAGGTCATCAAGGAATTTCAGGAACATGATCCAAGTGAGCATCGGCAGACGATCCAAGTCGCCATTGAGTCCTTTGTCTTTGCGCATGATGTCGCGGCATGACTTGATGAGACCGCCGAGCGATTGTGCGGTAGTCTGAATCGGAGCCTGCCGTTTTTTAGGTTTCGGCATGGTCAAGGCTACCCATTTCTTCATACAGGAGGTTCTGCATTTTCTCTAGAGCTGACCTTAACTGCTCGGGCCCGCCGAATTTCTGAGCGATTTCCATAACGTTCCCGTGTGCTGAAATGGGCGGGACATTCAAGATCGCCGGTACTTCGAACTGAGCTGCCCCATGCTCAATATACTTATCCAGGATTTCGTTGAGGATCTGTCGAGCTTCCGGCGAAAAATATTCCCAAAAATTCACCCGTCCCTTCCGTAAGCATTCCGCCCGCTCCCGCCGCGTTCGAAGGGGAGCACTGTAAGCAACGTGGCACAGCAGATCGAAAGGGTCCGCATCGAACTGCTTGGTATTCTCTACCAGTTGCTCAAAATTGAGCCCCCGCTCCTCGAGAGCCGAAATCACAGTTGCCCGCTCTTCTGCGCTGCTCCAGCAAGATCGCAATTCCGCAGCGGACGTGTACATGTTCCGTATTGTCTCTGCAGCGTAATCGGTGTATTGAACTACCCTGAGTTGTTTTCCGTTCATATCGAGTTCATAGACGAGGTGCGTTGCGATGTCCACCATTCCACCGTCCACATACAGTTTCCGGAGTGGTGGTTCGGGAGGTTCCGGCAACGGAGACCTCGGAGGCTGTGGGGTAGGTGGTGGAATGGGTGTGTCGATCGGGCCTTCGGTCACTTCCACGGGATCTCCATCGAAGTCGGGATCAGCAAAAAGACGGGTAGCGCTGCCGGTGTAATCCAGAATGGAGAAATAGAGTTTGCCGTAGTCGTCCCGAACCCGCGTACCCCGTCCGATGATCTGTTTGAATTCCGTCATGGAGTTGATCACGCGGACGATCGCGATATTCTTGCATGTGGGGATGTCCACGCCGGTCGTCAACAGTTTGGACGTCGTAACCACTACGGGCGTCTTGCGCTCGGGTTCCTGAAATCGGCTGAGGTGTCCGCGGCCAACGTCACCCTCGTCGGAAACCACTCTTACGACATAGTCGGGATCGTTCTTTACCAGCTCGGCACAGTGGTTGTTGATGGCTTTACGCATCTCCTCCGCATGTTCCTGGTCTACACAGAAGACGATGGTTTTCGCTAAGGGATCAGTCCGGTGAAGGAAGTCGGAGATACTTTTGGCGATGGCTTCGGTGCGGGTTTTAAGTGCCACAACCCGCTCAAAATCTTGCGTGGTGTATTCTTCATCGGGGATCGGACGACCATAGCGATCCATCTCGCCCTTCGACGGTCTCCAGCCGGCAGCGTCTACCGTCGAAATGATTCGATGAACCTTATAGGGGGCCAGAAAGCCGTCCTCAATACCCTGCCGAAGACTGTAGGTGTAGACTGGACCTCCAAAATACCTGTAAGTGTCGCGATTCTCTTCTCGGAGGGGAGTTGCGGTCATCCCAACTTGGTAAGCTGTTGTGAAGTATTCCAGAATTTCTCGCCAGTTGCTCTCGTCTTTGGCGCTACCTCGATGGCACTCGTCCACGATGATCAGGTCAAAGAAATCAGGGTTGTACTCCCGATACAATCCTGGCCGGCGTTCGTCTTTGGCGATGGCCTGATAGGTGGCAAAATACATTTCCCTGCTCTTTATCGCTTCTTCTTCGATTTTCCAGCGGGCATCTCCAAAAGGCGCAAAGATCTTGTCTTTGGGATCGTCCACGAGAATCGAGCGATCTGCAAGGTACAAGATCCGGGGCCGTCGTGGCTCACCTATTCGATTCCATTTTGTGTCCCAGAGCTTCCAGCAGATATGGAAAGCCACGTCAGTCTTTCCGGTCCCCGTCGCCATGTTGAGCAAGACGCGTTTCCGCCCCTGAAGGATGGCTTGAATGACTCGATTGATCGCGATTTCCTGATAGTAGCGAGGTGGTTTTCCAGTGACCGGGTAATAGGGAGTAAGGATCCGTCGTTCGATCCCTGGCTCAGAAACACCGAGGGAGGTCTTAAGCCGATTCCACAACTCGTCTGGGGTTGGGAAGGTTTCAAGATCGCGCTCACGCCCCGTCAGGTAATCGTGCTCGACGATTCCAAAACCATTCGTCGAATAGGCGAATTTCAAGTCGAGGATCTCAGCATATTCCTTGGCTTTCTGTAGGCCATCACCCGGCTCTTTGTAAGAAGCCTTCGCCTCAACGACGGCGATCAGAAGATTAGGGCGATAGCGAAGGAGGTAGTCGGACCGTTTCTGGGGACGCCGGGAGGTCTTGTTTCCAATCACTACGATTCGGCCATCCGTGAAGGTCCGTTGTTCATTTATCTGGTCGTCGGTCCAGCCAGCCGTGTAAAGTTTGGGTAGGACATACTTACGGCACGTATCAGCTTCGTTTGGCATGAGTCTTTCGGCGATTTTTCCTACGCTGCTCGTTCCCGTTGTCGACCTGTTTCTCTACCCACCGCTCAAACTTGTCCTTCCGGAACCGCCAGACGCCGCCCACCTTGAAACCGGGGATCTTCTTCTCCCGGGCCAGGCGGGTAACGGTGAATGGATGGAGCTTCAGGATGCGGGAAAGCTCGTGTGGCGTAAGAAATTCCATGTTTGTCTTCACCCCACCACCTGCTTTCATCTCGCCACCGCCCAGGTTAAACAAAAAGTGGCGAGACCGGCCTGAAAGGCCGATCCACCAAAGGCGGATAAATCAGGTGGTGGGGTCATCGGGGTTGCACAAATTATAACAAATCCAACGAGCCTTCGGAAGCGCAAATCCGGGTGCTAAACAAAACTAAACGCGGGCAAAGGAAGGGACGAAGATTACCAAGCGGATTTATGTGGGCGAGAGGAAAATGGAAGCGTTCTACCCTGGAGCGCTTCCTAACTGGATCAGTAGGAAAGGCTTATATGGCCCCCTGGCCCGTTGTAGACCAGGACGAAATTGGATAGAAGATCTCGCCCAATGAGAACGATTATACCTTGCTGACGAAGTTGACTCCCGACCAGCCGAGCGAATTCAATTCTTGGGAGGGCGTTCCTGGAAAAGATATGGTGGCTGGGAAAACATCCTGCTCGGCTTCCCCACTCGGCGTGAGCACTCTGGCTCGACTTACTGGAGGAACCCCAAGCTGAGAAATAATTCCTGCGTCTACCGCCGTGATAGACGCGCCTGTATCAATTAAAGCCCTTCCAGGTATACCTTGTGGTATTTGTTGGCCAGTGACGTTCATAGCCTGTGCGAGTGCTGAAGGAACGTCTACCTGGACAGGAATGGTAGGCCCGTGGACTGTAAGCGTCCCGGGATTGAATTTTCCATCGACGAGGTAGTAATAATTATAGACTGGCACGGAGCAGCCCTAGCGACAGGGCAGGAAGGGTCTCCGTTGGATCTTCCTTCAGGATTTGCTTGATGAGAAACGGCTCCGTACCAAAACGCTTCACGCCTTCCTCATACGCTTCTTCCATCTTGGTAAAGGTCCCGATGAGCTCTTGCCCTTTGATCAAGGCATACTGGCCCTCATTACACTCGAGCAGTTTGCCTCGGATCGAGTTGAAATGTTCGATTTCGCGCTCCAGTGAATCCACGGTTACCACCTCCAATTGACAGTATACCATCTCCCCGAACACCCCAAAGACCTTTTTGTGACCTTGGCAAACATCGGGGGGTTGACCAAGCAACCCCCCGGAGGTTATAGACCCACCGTTGGTCTCCCAACAGTGGGGAGTTTATCCACCCAATAGTATAGCACACACGGACCACATGGGCATGATTTAGGGTTTGACCAGGAGGGAGGCGTTGCTGTTGGACTGGCGATTCTTGGGTGAAACTAACTGAAAATACCGCTCGGTTACGGCGTTGGCTTCCTGAAATCGCTCGTAGACCTTCATCAAGCCCTCGACGCCGGATTGCGCTCTGGCCTTCGCAACCATCCGTGAATGGGTTTCTTTCAGATTCTTCATGGGATTCCTCGGCTGATTTATCGAAGCGGCCCTTCGTGCCCGCAAACACCCATCCGCGGGGAGTTCGCCACCGGCAAGCTCATATCCTCCTCACAACCGTGCTCACCCCGCAACCCTCGGTGCTTCATCCCTTGACCAGCCCGCGCAAAATCTTCAAGTTCATCACGTCCTCGGCAAGAGTCTTTTCATCCTTCGGAGTCTCCAACACCATCGGCACCCTGGTGAGACGCGGATCATTCATCAGGCACCGGAAGGCCGTCAAGCCGATCTTCCCTTTCCCGATGTGTTCATGCCGATCCACACGGCTTCCCAACTCACGCTTCGAATCGTTCAAGTGGATGGCTTGAAGGTGTTTCAAACCCACGATCTGGTCAAACTGCTCCAACGTTTTGGTGTAGGCGGCCTGCGTTCGAAGGTCATAGCCGGCTGCGAACAGGTGGCAGGTATCGAGACAAATCCCCGCCCGTTTTGGATCACTCGTCCCTTTGAGGAGGGTCGCCAGATGCTCGAAGCAGTATCCCACCGCCGTCCCCTGCCCAGCGGCATTCTCATACAGGATCTTAACCGACGAACCTTCTGTTTGGTCCAGCACCCAAGAGACGGTCTGGGCGATCCGTTCCAAGGCTGCCTCCTCGCCGGAATCGGTGTGAGATCCCGGATGCATCACCACGAAACTTAAGCCCAGAGTCGTCGCCCGTTCCACTTCTATCCTAAGCGCCTCTTTGGAGAGCTTATGGATTTCTGGCTTTGGAGAACCCACATTGATCAGGTACGCATTGTGGGCAAAAACCGGTGTGATCCCACCTGCCTTCATTGCCTCCTGAAAGCGATTCGCCTGCGCCGTTGTAATCGCAGGAGCGGCCCACTGGTTGTTCGATTTGGAAAAGATCTGCACCGTCTGAGCCCCGACTTTAAGTCCCCGCTCGATGGCCCGCTCGAACCCTCCTGCAATCGACATGTGGGCGCCCAGCCGGGGAACCTTCATCCTCGGTATCCTGCCAGATCCAGCAGCACCCGATCAAAGCCAGCACCCCGGCAAACCTGCACCACCTTTGTCTGGAGGTCCGGATCCGCGAGGTTCTCAATCGCCGAGGGCTCCAGCTCCAGCCGCACCGCGTCATCCAGATGACGGGCTCGAAGCTGCCTAAACCCAAGCCCCTTTAAACCCACCTCGCAGGCCTCCACCTGGCCGAGCCTTTCGATGTTGACCGCCATCCCGGTTGGCAGTCGCGAGGCCAGGCAGGCCATCTCCGGCTTGTCCCAGGTTGGTAATCCCAAGGCACGGCTTAAATCCCGAACCTCCTGTTTGGTCCATTGAGCCTCAACCAGCGGCGAGCGGATTTGCCACTCCTTGGCCGCTTGCCGGCCAGGCCGGATCTCTTTCAAATCATCCAGATGAGTGCCATCCACCACATGCGCCAATTGGAGTTCCTGTGCGGTACGGCGAGCCAGCGCAAAAAGCTCCGACTTACAGAAGTAGCAGCGGTTGACCGGATTGGCTGCATACCGGGGATCGTCCAATTCTTTGGATTCGACCATGAGGTGCCGAATCCCCACATGGGCAGCCAATTGCTTGGCCTCCTCCAGTTCCTTCGCCGGCAAGCTGGGAGAAACCGCGGTCATGGCCATCGCTTGTTCTCCCAGGACGTCTCTCGCCACCTTCGCCAGGAAGGTGGAGTCCACCCCGCCGGAAAAAGTAACCAGGACCGACTCCATGTCATGAAACAACTTCTTCAACCGCTCATATTTTTCCATGGATGGTCTTTTAAGAGCCCTACAGGCCGATGAAGATCTCCTGGTCTTCGACCTTGACCGGGTAAGTGGGCACCTGGGCGGCCGGGTTGACGGGAGAGATACCGCTGGTCACGTCGTACTGCCATCCATGCCAGGGGCAGGTAACCACCTTGTCTTCCAGGGACCCCTCCCCCAACGGGCCACCCCGGTGGACGCAGGTGTTGTCAATGGCATAGAAGGTGCCACCCACATTGAAGAGGGCGACGATCTGGCCATTGGCATCGACACACCTGCCCTCTCCGGGTGGAACGTCCTTGATTAAAGCCACCTTCACAAAATTTGGCATCGAAACTTTCTCCTCTTAAACGTTGTTGGCAACTTCTTGTAACAGTTGTAGCTTCTTAAGCGCAGCCTCATGCGGCAAGAATTCCAGACCACAGTTGGGGGTCAGCCACAGGCGATCCGATGGGATTGCTTGGGTCATCTTCTTGACCTGACTGGCCAGTTCTAAGGCCGATTCCAGCTTGGTGTTCCGGGCATCGATCAATCCTAAGGCCACCTCTTTTGTCCAGATTCCCTTTTGAAGGAGATCCGCACCCTTCGGCCCGGTGACCAGATCCAGGCTCAACACCTCCACCTGTAGCTTGGCCAGGGTCGGCAGGATGGTAGAGACATCGTGAAAATAACAGGCCACCCAGCGCCTGGCCGGGACCCCCTGAAAGATCTTGTTGATGGCATCCACCGCTTTGGGTAACAGCGGCTCCTGCGGGGCAAGGGCCGGCTCATCCAACTGAATCTCCTTGGCCCCGGCGCTCACCAGTGCCTCCACCTCCTGTCGGATGAGACCCGCATAGAGGGAAAGCAGTTGCTCCCGGGATTGCTGCTCTTTCATCTGGGTCGAGATGACCAGGGTGAGCGGCCCTGGCAGTGTCACCTTGACCGGCTGTTTGGAAACCTTGGAGGCAAAGCGAAACTCGTCGGTAGCAGCGCTTTCTTTCCAGTGAACACCGCCATTCAACTCCAGGCGGCGGTAATAGACGTTGTTGTCAAAGAAACGTCTTAAGGCCCCACGTTGAATGCCTGAGACACTCCTGGCAATGGGATGGGGCAGGTCTTCCCAGCGAATCTGCCCGTCGGTGATCACCGTCAAGCCTGCCGCCTCCTGCTCCTGAATCACCCGACGGATCGCCTTCTGGATCTCCTGCTCCAGTGATTCGTCGCTGATGAGCTTGCGCTGCCAGCGATCGATCGTCCCGGGTAGATTGTCTGAACCCGATTCGGTGACCTTAGGATAACTTCCCACCATCGTTGTGCGAAGTGGCATCTTTTCCTCTTATGCTGGCTTGGTTAATGCAAACGGATCGTCCAACAGATGAGCAATCTTTGGCTCTTTAAGCAACCCTCGTTCTTCCATCACCTGTCGAATCGAAACATCCCGTTGAATAGCTTCCTTGACCAGCTCGGCAGCCTTCCCATAGCCGATGTGAGGGTTTAAGGCCGTGGCCAAACCGACCGAGCGCTCGGCATACTCTCGGCAACGGGTGACATTCGCTTTGACCCCGCGGACGCAGCGGTCGTTGAACAGGCGAATCCCGTTGGTTAAAACCTGCACCGAGGTGATCAAGGTGTGTCCCATGACCGGCATCATGACGTTGAGCTCCAACTGCCCCGCCTGGGAGGCCAGCGCCACGGTAAGATCATGGCCAATCACATGAAAACAGACTTGGTTAAGCATCTCGGCCATGACCGGGTTCACCTTCCCCGGCATGATCGAGGAACCCGGCTGCACGGCCGGTAGGCGCAGTTCATCCAGCCCGGTCCTCGGTCCGGAATTGAGCAACCGAAAGTCATTGGCGATCTTGCCTACTTCCAAAGCCAGGAGGCGCACCGCGTGCGAGACATGGGTGACATCCCCCATGCTCTGGGTCACCTCAAACAGATTCTTGGCCGGGACCACCGGAAGTCGTGTCTCTCGTTGGAGAAACCGGATGGCCGTCTGCCGATACTTGGGGTGGCTGTTTAAACCGGTGCCTACCGCAGTGGCACCCAGATTCAACTCGTAAAGGGCCCCCTGGGTTTGGGCAAGGCGCTGACGCATCTTTTCGATCACGCGGGCGTAGCCGCTAAATTCCTGGCCCAGTCGGATGGGGACGGCATCCTGTAGGTGGGTCCGACCGGACTTGATCACCCGGTCAAACTGCTTGGCCTTCGCCTTTAAGACCCGCTCGAAATCAGCCAACACCTTTAAAAGTTCTGGCAGCACGAACAGGATTCCCAGTCGAATGGAGGTGGGAGTCACGTCGTTGGTGGACTGGGCCATGTTCACATGGTCATTGGGGTGAATCTGGGTGTAGTCGCCGCGCCGGCCCCCTAAGAGCTCGATCGCTCGATTGGCCAGGACCTCGTTGACGTTCATGTTCAAGGAGGTGCCCGCTCCGGCCTGGTAGACATCCACCACGATCTGGGCCTGGAGGTCATTCTTATTGTTGATCAGCTCGCGGGCCGCCCGCACGATTGCCATCCCGCGTTGGCGGTCCAGTCGGCCCACCTCCATGTTGGCCAAGGCCGCGGCCAGCTTCACCATCCCAAAGGCTCGAAGGATCGCGGTGGGAAAGGTGAGGCGGCTGACTGGAAAGTTCTCCAACGCCCGGACCGTCTGGACTCCGTAGTAGGCCTGTGCTGGGACCTTCTTGGAGCCCAGGGAATCTCGCTCGATTCGGTAACGGAGGGGTGGCTTCTTCTTGGGCATAAGACTTTTTATTTTACCACTTACTTTCCTGCCGGAAGGAACTTCCTGAGCGTCTCCTTGATCGGCCATTCTCCTTTTGAGCAGTCGTGAGATGGTCAAAGGCATCGAGAGCGAGATTCACGTTTCTCGGGTTTTGATGAAAGCCGCCGTGTCCTTGCTTGAACTCCTCGAGAAATAAGTCCACCTGACCTCCAAAGCTCTCCAGCCACTGGCGGGTGTTGCGCATGGCGGGGCAGCCATCCCGCTTGGGGTTCTCATCTTGCTCGGAACAAAACAGGACCCAGTGCGTCCCTGCAAACGCCCCCTGCCCGTAGCTTCCATTCGAGATGGCGACGTTGAATGGAAAATCAGGCGCTGCACCCCCTGCATTGGCAATGGTTAGCTTAAAGAAACGATTGCCAGATCCTTGATCCAGAGCGGTCAGGGCGTAGACGTTTGCAGAGCCTCGGCTAAAGCCATGCAGCAACGCTGTACCCGCAAGGACTCCATAGCCGCGCAGGATCGTCTCCATGACGGGGTACATTTCCTGCGGCAAGTAGTAACTCCATGAACTCTCACCCTGTCCAAACCACCACTGGAGCGCCAGGATCGCAAAGCCGCGCTTGGCCGCAGCGGGGTACCACAGGTAAAGTTCGTCGAAGGCCCAGCTCGCATGCCCATGGAGGGTCACCAGGATCGGATGACGCTGGGAGGCCTTCCAGTGGGCCGGAGCCCAGAAAACGTAGAAGGATCTCCCGTCGGGAGTAGGCAGGATCTGGGCGCCCCGATCCAGCGCAAACCGGTAGCGTTCAGGATCAGCCGCCCGCGCCTGCTCCAAGAGTCGGGGCTCGGTCTGCGGCGGCTCGGTTGCACCGCGGACCTCAGATCCTGCCCCCGCAAGGACCAGAAGGAAGAGCGCCCAAGAAAGGAGCTGCTTGTTCTTCTCCTGCAGTTTTCTCACGGCCCTTCGGACGATACCCCGCGGGACAAATCGAACCAGGAAGGCACCGATCTTGTTGGTCAACCCCGAGATCACAATCACCTTGCCTTTGAAGAGCCCCTCGTACCCGATCCGAGCAACGGTCTGAGCATCCATCCTCTTTGCCTTTAACAATCGGATGCCCTGGATTCCGGCTGCCTTCTGGAATCCGGTATCGGTGGGCCCAGGACAAAGGGTTGTGATGGTGACACCGGTTGGGCGCAACTCCTCGGCAAGTGCCTCCGAGAAAGACAACACGTACGCTTTACTCGCGTAATAAACCGCCATGAGGGGGCCGGGTTGAAAGGCAGCGGTGGAGGCGATATTGAATATCCTGCCCTGGCCGCGCTTGACCATGTCCTCCAGGAACAAACGGGTAAGCTCGGTCAAGGCGGTGAGGTTCACCTGAATCATGTTGAGTTGGACTTTAAGATCACTTTCGGCAAACGGCCCGTGGGCGCCTACTCCTGCATTGTTGACCAGTACATCCACCTGGATCCCATCTTTTTTAAGCTGGCTTACGATTTCCTGTGGGGCGGAGGGTTGCCCCAAATCCTTCGCCAGAACCTTCACCGAAGTGCCATGCTGTTCTTTAAGCTTATCCGCCAGCGCCTCCAGCACCGGGCGGTTTCGCGCCACCAGTACCAGGTCATGGCCATCGCGGGCAAAGAGTTTCGCCAGTTCGTAGCCGATCCCACTGGAAGCCCCGGTGATGAGTGCTCTCAAGGATCGCTCCTTTTGGCTATGGCTTGGGCTTCTTCATGAATTTGAGCGCAGCGGAATTGATGCAGTAGCGCAGATGCGTAGGTGCCGGGCCGTCATCGAAGACGTGCCCCAGATGGGCGTCGCATCGGCTACAAAGCACCTCGGTCCTTCTCGTAAAGAGGCTGTTGTCCGCTTCGGTCCGGATGCCCTGCTGGGAAATCGGCGCAAAGAAACTGGGCCAACCGGTACCGGAATCGAACTTCATCTGAGAACTAAACAGCTCATTCCCACAGCCCACACAGTGGTAGATTCCCTCCTCTTTCGTATTCCAGTACTCTCCGGAGAAAGCCCTCTCGGTGCCCTTCTTTCGAGTCACCCGAAATTGCTCAGGGGTAAGCTGCTGGCGCCACTGGTTTTCAGTCTTCACCACCTTGGTCGCCTCCTCTTTGGTTGATGGGGCCTGGACCGCGGCCACTTTTGTCTTGGAACCCTTTGCCTTCGATGAACCAGGGGCCCGCCCCAACTTGGACTTTAAGCTTGGCTTGTGACTTCTTTCTCCTGAGCTTTGAGGATGACCGGGGATTCCTCCTATCGATGAGCCTTCTTTGAGAATGGAGGAGGCCTGTGCGGTCGCGCAAACAGCCAACGCCACGCTCAGGAGTACGAGCAACACGGCTGATTTCTTGGACATCGCCCCTTGCCTTTCTCTATCGAGGAGACGCCGGCAGGCGCCCCTCGAGTACCCCCCGGATCATCGTCTTGACCTTCTCAGGGAAATCGGTGGTCAAGAGCCATTCCAGGTATCCCCGGTCTTTTTTGGCGATCTCCTGAAGAGGATTCTTCCTCGCATACTTGCCAAAAACCGGGTAAAGCTGCCCGTTCCACCAGCGGAATTTCCGCTCCTCATCAAAGAAATCGTCGATCCGCTCGTAATCGAAATCTCTCAAGGACTCCATCCCAATCTCCGGCTTTCCGTACTTTTCAATCTGCGCAGCCAAAATCTCCAGGGTCGCCTCGGCGTCCCCCAGCGCCGTATGGGCATGGGTCAGCTCCTTGTCGCAGTAAAATTTATAGGCGGCCTTCAAGGTCCGCTTCTCATGGAGATGATAAATCTTCTGGGCATCGTAAACGGTCCGGGTACGCCAGTCAAACTTAAGTCCCGCCATGAAGAATTCTCTCTCCAGGATCAGAAGATCGAACCGCTCGACGTTGAAGCCCCCTAAGTCTGCATCGCCGAGGAAGGAAAGTACCTGCGGGGCGATCTGTTGAAAGGGTGGCGCTTCTTTGACATCCTCGTCTCTGATGCCAATGATCTGAGAGACCCTGGGTGGAATCGGCATCCCCGGGTTGACCCGCGACTTGTACGTTTCCTGGGTCCCCTCGGGCAGGTACCGGACCATCGCAATCTCCACAATCCGGTCCTTCTCGATCCAGGTACCGGTAGTCTCCAGATCCAGCACGATCAGCGGCCGAATCAGTTTCATGGACTGATCCAGCCGTTCGCCCTGAGCAAAGTCGAAGGACGGACGGTCATGGTTCGACAGGCTCACCATGACCGGAAGTAGATCTCGGTTCCTTGAGAAACTTGCGAAGGACGTATGGGAGGATCCCTCCGTGACGGTAATACTCGATCTCTACCGGGGTGTCGAGTCGAACCTTGGTCTGGATCGAGCGGGTAGCGCCATCTGTCCCGGTCACTCGAACCTCAAGGCTCTGGCGCGGCTTTAAGGAATCGCAAAGAGCCAGAATGTCAAACGTCTCTTTTCCGGTTAAGCCCAGCGACTCGGCGTTCTGGCCTAAAGGAAACTCTAAGGGGAGAATCCCCATCCCAATGAGGTTGCTGCGGTGGATCCGCTCGTAACTGACAGCGATCACCGCCCTGACCCCCAGAAGTGCCGGTCCCTTGGCCGCCCAGTCGCGTGATGAACCGGAGCCGTACTCCTGGCCCGCCAGGACAATGAGTGGGATTCCCTCCTTTTGGTAACGCTCGGCTGCATCAAAAATCGTCATCCGTTCGCCCTGAGCCGAGTCTCCGCCAAAGGCGGATCCGCCTCCGGCGGAGAAGGGCAAATAGCTCGTCCACCAGCCTTCCGTGTCGGGTGCCAGCTTGTTTTTTAAGCGGATGTTGGCAAAGGTCCCCCGGGTCATCACCCGGTCGTTGCCTCGTCTGGCCCCGTAGCTGTTGAAGTCCTTGGGCTCGACCCCTTGAGCGATCAGGTATTGGCCGGCGGGGCTGTCTTTCGGGATGGAACCGGCCGGAGAGATATGGTCCGTGGTGACTGAATCCCCCACCATGACCAGCACGTGCGCACCCTGGATCGGCTGGACGGGCGATGGCGTTTTCGGAAAATTCAGGAAGAAGGGGGGCTCTTGGACATAGGTACTTTGGGGGTTCCATGGGTACAGGTCACCCTTTGGAGTAGGAATCGATTTCCATTCCTCGGTTCCTTCAAACACTTGAGCATACTGCTTGCGGAAGGCATCCGCCGTGACACTCTGTAAGATCGTCCGGGAGATCTCTTGTTGGGAGGGCCAGATCTCTTTCAAGAAAATGGGCTTACCCTGCGGATCTACTCCCAAGGGATCGCAGGTTAAATCCACATCCATCGTACCAGCCAAGGCGTAAGCCACCACCAGCATGGGGCTGGCCAGGTAGTTGGCCTTGACTTGCGGGTGGATGCGCCCCTCGAAGTTTCGGTTGCCGCTTAAGACGCTGGCCACGATGAGATCGTTTTCCTTCACCGCCTTAGCCACGGCCTCCGGCAAGGGGCCGCTGTTGCCAATACAGTTGCTGACGGCTACCGTGCCCGCCACGAATGCATGCAGGTCATCCACCGTAAGGTCGAACACCGGATGCCTGCCCGCCGGGCGCCGGTCCAGCACGTCTAGTGTGAACGTCGGTAGTCTCTGCGCGATCTTCTCAACGCAGTAGCGCTTTGCTTGGTTCGCCTCCGCCCGCGCGCGCAGCGGCGCGAACCAGTCCCTCACACCGAGCTGTGTGAACAATTCAACCGGTGAGGGAAAGTTGCAAGCATCACGGTGCAGCGGCCGGAACCTGCGGTTTTCCGGTCTCGGCAGTCGCGAGAAGCGGTCGTGTCCCTCCAACAGCGAGTAGTGGGGAAAGACGATCGCTTCGCGCTGCTGTAGTGCCGACGCTACTGTCGCACGCGCCTCATGGAAAACCAACTCAGGCCGCCGCCGGTGCGTTTCCTCCAGTTGCGCTGACATCCACAAACGCTGGAGGCCGATCCGTTCCACCGTGCGCCAGTAGACGGCCGCTGCGCTGGCCCTCATCATCTTGTCTACGCAGTAGCGGAATCCGACTCGCTCCACGAACGAGAGGCCATCCGGTAACTCCAGGCGCACCTCCACGTGGGGGTCACCATCCCGGGCGGCCGGATAAGAAGAAACGGAGCGGCGCGCCGGGTATTCGCGGATCTTGGCACCCTCGGTCTTCACCCTGCAGCGCTTCAGGAGGCGAATGAGCTGACCCATCACTTCCTTGAGAATTCCGACATGTTCCGGCCTGCAACTTTGAGAGTAGTCCGGGTCCTGGAGGATCGCGTCTTCTTCATACGCGCTCATGCGCTTTAAGGTCGGCGCCTTGCCGTCCGCTCCGAATACACCCCCCAGGAACTCGCGTACCATGGCAACCGGGCAGTTGTCATCCATTACAAACACCGGCAGTCTGGGCGGCTGGTCCATGCGGCGTCCGACGCGAACTCCGGGCAGCGCCACGATGGCCCGGGTCAGTTCCATCGGGAGCACGATGGTCCACTTGCGCTCGTCGTACCGCGTGGCCAATGGACGCTTGCCTGTAACCAGCTCGACGTCATTTAGGACGGCCTCGCGATCGACCGCCTGCCCAACGTTCATCCGTCCTTGCCCCGCGATACTGATTGATCCGTCTCCGAGCAGGTGGCCCAGCAGGCGTGCGAACGCCAGGGAACGCAGACGGGCTTGAGAACTGTCCAGGGTGAACATCATTTCACCCGCGCGCAAGAGATAACGAGCTTCGTCAGCGGAGGGCTCGTCCAACGGGGCTTCCAAACCAACGACCACACGGTCCTGGCCCAGCTTCAATTGGTCCGCTCTCACCCAGCGTCTGCCCGCGCAGAGAATCTGGTGGTCCGGGGTGCAAACCAACGTGCGGCCGTCCTGCAAAACGAGGGAGACACAATCGCGCACACCCTGAGTCATGGCTTCGGTCTGAAGCGCCATGCTCAACTGCCCATCCGCCGCTGGAGCAAACACGACGGCGCCTCCGCCACTGGGCATCTGTTCGATGCGGCGCGTGGTCCCGTTGGCCAGCAGCACCGGTGTACCCGCTGCAATACAGGTGGTGCAGCCGTAGCCCACGGTGTAGAACCCCAGCTTCTCTAAGAAAGGGGTCAAGCCCGCCTTCTGCAGATATTCGGTGACGACCCGAGAACCCGGAGCCAGGCTCGTCTTGACGGTGGGCTTGACGGTGAGGCCCCGCTCTACCGCCCGCTTGGCCAGAAGCCCTGCCCCC
>Ga0209515_10005561_pt1 | contig 16237 bp, 14 predicted proteins | sample Subgroupgradi54m_FD_187454 | JGI IMG/M metagenome (GOLD analysis project Ga0209515, IMG submission 187454) | Subsurface groundwater microbial communities from S. Glens Falls, New York, USA - GMW60B uncontaminated upgradient, 5.4 m (SPAdes)... ...
TAAGGTTTTTATGTTGCAAAAATGGGGGAGAAAGAGGGGATTAGCCCAAGAGTTCTTCGACAACCGCTTTGACATCAGCACCGTCGGCCGAAGTGCCGCATGCCGCTTTGACGGCACCGATGAATTTACCCATACCGCTTTTATCGGTAACCCCGAGCTCTGCCTGTTTTGCGACGGCGATTTTTTTGATTTCTTCACGCGTCATTGCTTGGGGGAGAAATTCTTGAATGATGAGGAGTTCTGCATCTTCTTTGTCGGCAAGTTCAGGGCGTCCACCTGCTCGGAATTGTTCGGAGGAATCTTTGCGCTGCTTCACGAGGCGTTTCAATACCGCAGTTGCTTTCTCGTCCTCGAGCGATTCTTGAGGGGTACGACGCGTGGCAACAAGTTCGTTTACAAATGCAGTTGAAATACCGCGCAGGACTTCTTTGCGCAGTTCATTTTTTGCACGCATCGCATCCTTGATTTGTTCTTTAATGGTTTCTTGAATGGTCATAAAAGATAATAAGTATTATTATATTCAAAAAGTATACCTCGGTTCGCGCATTGCGAGAATTTGACTTAAAAATTATTTCATGCTATTGTGTGCTTTGAATATGTTGAGCTTTCACCCGAAAGCCGAGTTCTTTGTTGTTTTTAGAGAAGGAGATACTATGGGTCGCGTTACACCACCCTTGCCTGATGATATCCAGTCGTTGATAGATGAACGGGATAATGCAAAAGATGAACTGGATAATGCAAAGAAGGTGATTTCTCGTCAACGAGAAATCATTAAGCGAATGAGGCAAAAGACGATCACTCGTGAGCGCAAAGCAATGCGAGTGAAGGAGCTTGAAGAGGAACTTGCGCAGCTCAAAAAAGAAAGCGAGCGTGATCCTTTAACCGGAATATATAACGAAAAAGGCTTCTGCATTCGTCTTGAAAAATTCTTTCGACAGCTTGCTGAGTTTGATGAGTTTAAAGAAGCGCGTCATGAAAGTGACGATGAACGTCCGTCGGGAATGTTTGTACTGCTCGACTTCGATCTCTTCAAGTGCGTGAATGATCTCATTTCGCCGGAGAAGGCCGATGTGTTGCTGCAAATGTTCGCACGCTACTTGCGCGATCGTTTCGATCGCTTTAGCGGGGACTTCTTTGCTCGCTTGCATGGTGATGAATTTCTGTTTTTTTTCAGAAATGTGAAAGATGAGAAAGTCATCCGACATATTTTTGATGACGAAATTCGTCCCAAGCTGCGAAGCCTCATTCCGCCCGGCGTCGATATGGAGGAATACAAAATCATCACCGGTGTCGACTACCTTGTTGATGCCACCTATGGTGTTGTTCCCGTCACCTCGCCCGAACTGTCGTTCACTGCGCTCCATGCGGAAGCAACAACCCGTATTCAGGAAGCGAAAAAGCATCATCCTGATGCGCGCATGTTGCTTTCGAAAGTGCGGCGGAAGCGTCGGACCGGTGATAAAAGAGAGTCATTGTAATCCTTTCCTGTATTATTTTGAGGCCCTTTTCGGGCCTCTTTTTTATTGTATTTACATGGTACGATGGGACATATGGAAATCGCACTGTATCTTTTACTTGGTCTTATCTTCGGAGCTGTGGTCGTTTGGTTTATTTTGGGACGAAAGGGCGGTGGTGCAAGTCCTCAGGATGCGCAGGCGATGGTATTGCTCCAAGCTCAAATGGCGGAACTCGCGAAGCAGCTCGATGGTAAACTTACCGAGTCGCGGCGGGATATGGCGGATGCGGTGCGCGTGCAATTTTCCGAATCGCAAAAACTCTTGCGTGAGATCAGCGGAGAAATGCAAAAAAGTCTTATTGATGTTGCGCGCGAGCAGACCAAGACGAATGAGGCAACAACGCGCTTTATGTCGATCGCAGAGCAACTCGCGAATCTGGAGAAAGTATTGAAACATCAGAAACAGCGCGGAAACTTGGGTGAAGCCTCGCTTGAACTCATTCTCTCCAATATTCTCCCTCCCGGCGCGTATAAAATGCAGCATCGATTTGCAAATAATGATGCCGTCGACGCGGTGATCGTCACCAAAGAAGGAATGATTCCGGTTGATGCAAAGTTTTCGCTTGATAATTATAATCGCGTTACTCAAGCGATTGATGACAAACAACGCGAAGAACTTGAAAAGGAGTTTAAGAATGATTTGAAAAAGCGTATCGATGAAACGGCAAAGTATGTGCGCCCCGAAGAGGGAACACTCCCATTCGCATTTATGTTTATCCCCGCAGAGGCTATTTATTATGATCTGTTGGTCAACGAGGTCGGCGCAGTGAAGGTGAATACGCGCAACTTGATCGACTATGCCTACAATGAAAAGAAAGTGATTGTGGTCTCACCGACAACTTTTGCCGCATACCTGCAATCCGTGCTCTATGGCTTCAAGGCGTTTAAGATCGAAGAAACTGCAAAAGATATTATCAAGCGGGTGGGGGAGCTGGGAAAACATTTGAAAGCATACGAAGATTTCGTGGGGAAGATGGGGAATTCACTCTCGACGACTGTTAATCATTACAATGCCGCGTATAAAGAGCTCGGGAAGGTGGACAAAGACATCACTCGAATCACGGGAGATACTCCGGGTTTGGAACCTGAATTGCTTGAGAAACCGAAACTTGAAGTTGAATAATTCAATCCAAGGACGGTCCTTGGATAAGCACGGCAGTCCTCGAAACCCCAATTGGAGGGATAAGCAGAAATAAGGTCGTCATTTGCATTTATCGCATGGCGGGGTGTAGAATTTAAAAAGATCACCGCTGTTCACAAGGCGAGCAATTATGCTTTTACTCCAGATACTTTTTTGGGTTGGGGTTGTCTACGGTCCTTATTGCCTCCTCTCATTTCTTTTTACCTGTTTTTTTCGTACGTTTGTCGTGCTTCCGATATTTACTCACGCAAAGGTGCATAAAGATGTCAGCACATGGAAAGATGCATATTGGTGGGGTTTTTATGAGCTCTGGGAATACATGATTGCAGTGTTGCTCTGGACCCCTTATAAGCTACTTTTCTTTACTGTTTTTCGTCTTTTTCGAATTAACCTTGCGCAACTGCGCTGCTGGACCGAAAAAGAGCGACACTTTTTTACTTCCACACCGAAACAATTGCTCCAAGAATGGATTAAAAAATATTTTGAAAAATATTATTCAACAGAACCGCAGAAATAACCTTCTGCGGTTTTTCTTTTGCAAGAAAATAATTATATTGTCAATAGATAGCTATTTGCAAGATTTGAAAAAGCCTGTATACTCCTAAACACTATGTCATTCGCAGTAATACAAACAGGGGGGAAGCAATATAAAGTCGAGAAGGGCGATACGCTTAAAATCGAGAAGCTTTTTCAGAACCATAAAGAGGGTGAGCAACCTTTTATTTACGAGGAGGGCGCAAAAGTCACGTTTGATCAGGTGCTTTTGGTTGATGATGGTAGCTCTACGAAAGTCGGCGCACCATACATCGCGGGAGCAAAGGTTACGGCCACGGTCGTCGTTCCGGTTGCAAAAGGAAAGAAGGTCATGGTCGTGAAATATCGCCCTAAGAGTCGTTATTTCAAAAAGAACGGTCATCGCCAACCATTTACCGAAGTAAAGATTGAATCCATCAACTAATATAAGAAAATCCCCCTCAGGGGATTTTCTTTTTTCTCTTAAGATGTTAGCGTTCATTCAGGTTGCATAAATATTGAGGAGTATTCCATGAGTCAAAAAAATGCGCAGGGTGAGAAGGGAATTTGTCCTGTCTGTGGCGAGGTCGTGCACTGTGCCCCGCTTCGATTTGATTCGGAGGAGTTGGAAGAATGCGTGAGCCGGGGAGCCGCACTGCTTTTTGTGGAACATCAAGGCAAAGAGGGGTGTAAAACAAGCAGTATCGTTAATGAACGAACAGGAAAAGTTGTACGAACTTTCTGTGACGGATCTTTTCGTCAATGGAAAGGTTTTCGCCAATAATTGATGATCCGCATTTTGCGGGTCTTTTTTTGAGAAGCCCTTTATCGGGGTTAATACTTTTCATATTCCAACGCCGCGTATTTCTCTCGAAGCGAGGGTTTTCCTTTTGAATGGGCCTCTCGCAGATCAATTGGCTTGGTCCCTCATTCTGATGAGGGCAATTGATCGAGAGTGATGGCGGCTTCCGCAGGAGAGGCCGACCATGTGCCCTTCAAAAGGAGAAACCCGAGCGATTTTTATTTTCTCCCCTCAAGGGCATATTTGAGCGTTTCAGCATCGGAGTATTCAAGTTCGGTGCCGGTTGAAAGTCCTCGTCCAAGCGTGGTGACGGAAATAAGCGCGCGTGCCGCAATGGGGACAATAGCCTCCTTCACATACTCTGCCGTATGTTCCGATTCCGGAGTTACGGCACATGCAAGGATGACCTCCTTCAGATCCATCGCTTCCGCTTCAATCAACTGTTGAAGCTGGGTGATACGGATTTTTGATTCGGGATTCTTTTCAAGAACAGGAAGAATGCCTCCTAAAATAAAATACGTTCCTTGGTACGTACCGCTTCGTTCGATTGCTTCCAAGTCGGAATCTTTTTCGACGACCATGAGAAGCGTGTGATCCCGAGTGGTATCGCCGCAGAGCGTACACAAGGTTCCGGCCTCGGGATGTTTTTTGATAAAATAGCGATGACAGCGCTTGCATTCGCGCACCGCACTTTCAAGCGACTCGATAAGCGTGACGAGCTCTTTGATATACGCTTTATTTTGCTTTAAAAGAAAATAAACAAAACGCTTTGACTGTCGCGAGCCAATGCCGGGGAATTGAGCAAAAAGTTGTGCAAGTTTTTGAATGGAATCCATGGGGAATAGCGCGAACAAAAATACAAAATAAATTTTCCGCTTCAGGCGCGCCGTTGAGGCATTTTAGAAAATCTCATCAAAGGCCTGATCCACGTTGCGATTTTTTTCAATTTCGCGGAATGTGGTGTGTTTATCATCGAAGTAGAGATCTACTTTCCCTGTTGGGCCGTTGCGGTGTTTTTCGATGAGGATTTCCGCAATACCGGTGCGCTCGCTCGCCTCGACTTGATTGGCCTTGTCCTCACGGTGAATAAACATCACCACGTCGGCGTCTTGCTCGATGGAGCCGGAATCACGAAGATCGGAAAGCTTGGGTTTGCCGCCGCGTGTTTCGATTGCACGAGAAAGTTGCGAGAGTGCAAGAACAGGAACATTGAGATCCTTCGCAAGCCCCTTGAGGGAGCGTGAAATTTCTGTCACTTGCTGCACCATGGAATCGGTCGAGCGCGTGGGGGTCATGAGCTGCAAGTAATCCACAATAACGAGTCCGAGATCGTGTTCGCTCTTCATGCGGCGGACTGCGGAGCGCATGTTCATAATATTGATCCCCGCTTGGTCGTTGATGAATATGGGTGCTTTTGACAGCCGATCCAATCCTTCGCGCAAATAGGCAAATTCATGATCTTTCGAAAGGAGCCCGGTACGAAGTTTCCATGCGTCCACTGAACTTTCCGCGGCAAGCATACGATCGATCAATTGTTGCGAGCTCATTTCGAGCGAAAAGATTCCTACGGGAATATTGTGATTCACTGCGGCACGGCGTGCGATATCGAGCGCAAAGGATGTTTTACCGACGGAAGGACGTGCTGCAAGAATAATAAGATCCGACTTTTGTAATCCCGAGAGCATTTTATCAAGGCTCGGAAATCCGGTAGGAACACCGCGCAGTCCGTCCTGCTTTTCGTGGATGCGCTCGATGCGAATCCATGCTTCCGACAATGCATCTTTAATATTCTGAATCCCTTGTCCGGATGAAATGTTTGTTACCGCATAAATTTTACTCTCCGCCTCATCGAGGATTTCCTCAAGTGCGAGCTCTTCTTTGTAGCCCAGCTCCGAAACATGTTCGGCGGTGCGGATGAGATCGCGCAAGATATGCTTTTTGCGTACGGTCTCGGCGTAATATTTTGCATTTGCGGAAGAGGGGACACTGCCGGCGAGTTCGGCAAGATAGGTGCGTCCGCCGATTGAATCAAGCTGCCCTTTTTCTTCAAGACGCGTGGAAAGGGTGAGGAGATCGATCGGTTCGCGCTTGCGGTGCAGATCAAGCATTGCTTCATAGATGATACGGTGCTTTTCGGCGTAGAATGAATCGGATTGCAGGATGTCCGAAATATCATAGAGCGAGTCGGTACGCAACATGATTGCACCCAAGAGTGCCTGCTCGCTTTCAATGTGTTGTGGCGGGAGACGTAAACTTGTTGCCGGGATGTAGGGACTTTTCATACTGAGTATTTTAGCATGTTCGGCGAATTCTTTTGAGTAACCGCAACAGATGGGGATTGTGTGGAGAGTGGGGATAAGAAAACATATATTTTTCAACTGTTTTTAACAATGAATTGCTCCTTGCGGAATTTATTTTAGTGTGCTTTGCAGGGGGGTCCGTGATACTTTTTTTATTTTGTATGGTTCTCAAAAAGATGAACAATGAAATTGCGCTGGTGATCCTTGCTGCGGGAAAGGGGATGCGTATGCTCCCACTTACCGCACAAAAGCCAAAGCCGCTTCAAGAAGTATGCGGAAAAAATCTCATTGAATGGAAACTTGAGACACTTCCCGACCTCGTCGGGCGGATTGTCATGGTCATTGGATATGAGGGAGACCAAATTCGCTCATACTTCGGAAATGCGTGGAGAGGACGTGCGATCGACTATGTCGTTCAAGAAAAATTAAATGGTACCGGAGGAGCATTGTGGGCCGCTCGCTCCATACTCCCTGCACGTTTCATGGTCATGATGGGAGATGATTTGTACGGACGAGCAGATGTGAGCAATCTTCTCCAGCATGATTATGCACTTGGCGTTATTCCTGTTTTTGATCGTGAAATCGGTGGAGCGGTAACGGTTAATCCTGACGGTACATTAAACGAAGTGAGTGAAGGACGGCGGTATGTTTCGAAAGGATTGCTCAATACCGGACTTTATATGCTTCGGGATTCCATTTTTTCCGTTTCGCTTTGCCCGGCGTTAAACGGGAGCGACGAATACGGACTTCCTCAAACAATAGTTGAATTCGCCCGAACTCATCCGGTCTCGGTTGTCTCCTTGAATGAGTGGATGCAAATTACCGCTCCTCACGATTTGAAACGCGCCGAAGAATTTGTTTCTCCGAAAAAAGTTTGAATATTCCCGCGACTGCCCCACACTTTGTATGCGGCTGTTTCATGTTTAATTACGAGTTCGGAACTTGCTCCGAGGTCTCATGTCTTTTGTTGGCAAATTCTTTTCCCGGGAAGCGATAGAAGAGCACGGGTATGAGAATCAGCGTGAGGATCATTGCGAAGGTGAGTCCGAACATGATGGCAAACGCAAGCGGTCCCCAGAGAGGTGAGGCTCCCGCAAGCGGTACCATTCCGATAACGGTGGTGATTGTCGTGAGAAAAATAGGACGCAGGCGCACCGCAGAAGCTTCAATGATCACTTCGCGCAATGTTTTATCTTCCTTGCGATGTAAGAGGCGCATCATGGAATCAAGAAGAATGATCGCGTGGTTGATGATCACCCCTGAGAGAGCGATAAAGCCAAGCATGGAAGGGAAGGAGAGCGGTTTTCCCGCAAGGGCGAGTCCCGAAAGCACTCCGATGAGCGAAAGCGGAACAATACCAAGGAGATAAAAGGTAAAACGAAATGAATTAAACTCCAATACGAGAATTGCGAGCATCAGCGCCATTCCCGCCAACAGTGCGAAGAACATGTCCCGGAAGGATTTATCGACTTCTTCATTTTCTCCTCCATAGTCGATTGCGACCGATGCGGGAAGTTCAAGTTCCGCTTCTCGCTTTTGGAATGCTTTCGTAACTTCGACTGCGGTCATGTCGGGGGTTAATCCGCTTGAGACGGTGGCAATGCGCTTGCGTGAATCATGGCTGATAATTGCACGACTCTCACTTGCTTTTGCGGTAATCAGAGAACCCATCAGCACGAAACCTTCCGCCCCGGTAATGGGAATCTGCTTGATACTGTCAATTGTTGTTTTAATGGTATCTTCGGCGTTTACAAAATGAGGATTGAGATTCAATTTCACGACTACATCAATATCTTTTTCTTGTTTTTTTATTGTTGTCGCAGTAATTCCTGAAACTGCGGTGCGGAGTATCTGTGCGATTTCACTTGCCGAAATACCGAATTGTGCCGCCTTCGTCCGATCAATCGTAAGTGTGAATTGTGTACCATCGTCGCGCAGGGATGTTTGTACATCAACCGCTCCTTTAATGTTTGCCAAGATGTGTTCCGCTTTGTCTGCGGCGATTCCGAGTTCATCAAGGTTATTTCCAAGAAATTTAATCACAATGGGAGCACCGGTCGGAGGTCCGTTATTGGATTCTTCAACATGAATAATCATGCTGTGTATCGGACTCAAGCTTTTGCGCAGCATGGTAACGATTTCCGAACTTGTCTTATCGCGTTCTTTTTTCAGGTTGACGGTAATGTTCGCAAGCTTGGTATTTTTACTTGAACCGTTGTTGCTAAAGGTCGAACTTTCGCCAACGGTGGTAACAAAAGAATCGATAAACGTATTCTCATAAAGTATTTCCTCGACACTTCGTACGGCCATATCGGTTTCCGCAAGGGGGGTACCCTCGGGCTTCTCAAGCTGAATATAAATGAAGTCCTGATCGCCTTGGGGAAAAAATGTTACTTTGACCACTCCGGTAACGGGAAGCAGTATTGCGGCAATAAAACCAATCACCATGACGGTCAGAAATTTATTTTGAAATGAGCGATGATCGAGTATGCGGCCAAGAAGATTTTTATACCAATTGGTAACTTTTTCCGCATAGACTTCTTGCAGTTCTTCAAAACGATTTTTATTTCCTCGGGTGAGCACGACGGCGAGGAGGGGGACCATTCCCAGTGCGACAATGATCGAGGCGATGAGCACGAAAATTACGGTAAAGGGAATACTCGCAATGAATTTTCCCGTGATGCCCGAGATGAAAAAGAGCGGAAGAAACACCGCAACCGTTGTCATGGTTCCTGCGATAAGCGGCCAAGCGTATTCATGTATCGATGCCACCGCCGCTTCTTCCGGAGTGGGGTGTGCTTTAAGGCGCGTATGGATCGCTTCGGTAACTACGATTCCCGAATCGACAAGAATACCGATTGCGAGGATAAGTGAAAAGAGCGAAACAAAGTTTATGCTATTTCCTGAGGCATAGAGTCCGATAAAGGCGATGACAAATGAAAGCGGGATGGAAAGTGCCGCAACGATTGACTCGCGCCATCCGATGGTGAGAAAGAGCATAAGCATGACGAGTGCCACCGTTTCAAGTCCGACACGCGTGAGGTCGCGCAGATCTTTGTTGACCAATTCACCGCGATCAAAGGAAATCACGACGTGTGAACCAAGGAGCAGGGAACTTTGAAGCTCGCTGATACGCGTTTTGACCGCTTCGGTGATTTTGGTCACATCGCCGCCCGTTTTTTTGAATATGTAAAGAGTCAGTGCTTGCGTTCCGGGATCTCCTCCGACGCTTGCGCGTGAAAATGTTGTCGGTGGCTCAAGTCCATCCGCCACAAACGCAATATCGCGGAGATAAACAGGTATGCCGTTTAGGCTTGCAATGCTGATATCCGGAACCTGATTAGGCTCATCAATGCCGCCTTGAAACTTGATCGGGTAATCGATATTGCTTACCGTAATGGTCCCGATGGGGAATGTGGCATTTGCACTTCCGATTGCACTCACCACTTGATCAAGTCGTAATCCGTATTTTTCGAGTGCTTCTTGCTTGATGACGACATTTACTTCGCGTTTGCGGGTTCCGCTGATATTGACTTGTGAAATACCTTTGACTTTTTTTATTTCATTCTTGAGATCCTCTCCAAGTTTGGTCAGTTGTGAGGGGGCGACATCTTGCGAGACGGAAAGAATAAGAATGGGTTGATCGGCAAAATTTACTCGAGAAACGGTTGGTTGATCCGCTTCTTTGGGAAACTCGACTTTTGCCCGATCGACCGCTTCTTTGAGGTCTTGCATTGCCTTGTCGATATTTGCACTTGCGGTAAATTGCGCGGTAACAATGGAAAGCCCTTCGCGGGAAGAAGAGGTTACCTTGTCGATATCTTCGATATTGGCAACTTCGTCCTCGATTTTATTCGTAATCAGTTTTTCTGTATCTTCCGCAGATGCTCCGCGGAGTGTTGTACTTACAATACCAATGGGAATAATAACTTCGGGTGCAGATTCTTTGGGGATAATGAGTGCGGAAAAAATACCCCCCACGGTGAGTGCTCCCATGAGGAGATACGTAAAAGCGCGCTTTCTGAGAAAAAATATCCAAAGTCCGTACATGGATTATTCTTTAATGGTTACTCGCGTACCCGCTTTTAATCCGCGCGCATCGGTTACAATCCGCATATCGGGGGTAAGACCCTCAAGAATAATGATGCGATCTCCAAGGAGTGCCCCTTCTTTCACCGGATGCGCTTCCAGTTCGTTTTTTGCGTTTACGGTAAATACCACCGCACCGGTCGGAGTGATTTTGAGCGTTGAGAGCGGTAGTTCAATCGGCGCATTGGTGTCAACAAGGTGGATTGGGTGCGCTCGCGGAACTTGTATTTGAAGCGATTGGCCGTTCACAAAATTACGTGCGTTTCCGAGAATGCCGATACGCACTTCAATCTTTTTTGTCTTTGGATCGAGTGCGGGAGCGATACGCGTGATAATGCCGTTTGCACCATCAATATTCACTTTTGTATCAACGGCGATTTCTTTTGCATCTTCTTCGGTGATATAGGCGACGACTTCGAGTGCGCCGTTGTTTGAGACAAGACCGATTTCTTGATAGGGCGAAACAAAATCTCCGGTAGCAACCGCAAGCGAATTGAGTGTTCCGGAAATGGGACTTCTGATAATTGTTTTATTGAGTCGCGATTGTGCGGCTTGTAAATTTCCCAATGCGGACTTCAGAGAGGCATTTGCAATTGCGGCGCTTCCTTCGTTGGTTTGTGTCAGATTTTTTTCGCTGACTTTATTGCCGGCAATACTCGCGCTTAATGCGTTTTTACTTACGGAGAGTGCGGCCAATGTTGCTCCTATTTCCGCACGTGCAAGACCTGTTGCGGTTTTATAGGCTTCAATTGTTGCAGGGGGAGTATTGGTATCGGGAATCGAATGAGTGAGCGCAAGGGCAAGATTGTCTAAATATGTTTTGATCGTGTTTGCTTCTTTGGTCATGATATCGAGTTCCTCAAGGAGGTTATCCTGAATCGAGAGGGTGCGATTGCGCACTTCGCGTTTGGTAATGAGCGATTCGACATTCACATGCTGTTCTTCAAGTGTGATCAGTAATTTTGAATCTGAAAGCATGAGATTGAATTTCGCTTCCCGCGTTTGAGGATTTGAGAATTGCGAATCGGTTTTTGCGCGCACCGCATTATCAAACGAGGTATAGGCTGCCGTGAGCGTATTCAACGCTTGCGTTTTTGCGGTTTGGAGCGAGATGCTCGATGAGTCGGTGTTGATCTCGGCGATATTGGTGTTGATCGTCGCCATTCCTTGCGTTGCTTTCGCGCTTTCATATGCACCTTCCGCTTGCAGTACCGCTGCGCGTTCGCCGCTATTTTCAAATTCCGCAATAACGGTCCCTGCGGCGACGTGGTCTCCGAGCTTTTTGTATACATTCATGAGTTTGCCGGAAGATTCTGCGCGGATGATGGCTTCATTGCGTGAGACAACGGTTCCCAAAAGGGGAAGAGGGGACGAACTTCCCGCAAGGTCGCTCACCAATGCGAGCGTAACTTCCCGCATTGGCTGTGCCAGAGCTTCTTCGACAGATTTTTTTTGTCCAACAATATGTACAATGCCGCCTCCCGCAATAATTACGAACAGGAACAGCAAGATTATTTTTTGAGATATGAATGTCATGGTGTTCAATTTATATGAAATTCAGCTTGAAAACAAGCTGAAGGAAATAGGCTCTTTCTAGGGCAACTCAAGTTGTTGCCCGTCAGGAGTATCTTTCACTGCATATCCCAATTCGTGAAGTTTGTCCCGCAATCGGTCCGATTGATCAAAGTCTTTTGCCTCCCGAGCCATTTTGCGCTCCGAGAGAAGGCGTGCAACTTCCGGAGGATAGAGTAAGTGTTGTACCGAATGATATTTTTTTTCAAGGCAAAGTCCGAGGATTTTATCGAATTGAAAAATTGTAGCGAGCTTGTTTTTGTGTGAAATTTCCGTATCTTTCAGCAAGTCCCACATGAGTGCAATGGCGGATGATGTGTTGATATCCTCGGCGATGAGGGCATGAAACGCACTTAGATATTTTTCTTCGGGAGTTCCGATGGTGTCTCCCAAATTGACCAACAAATTACACAGCCGGTTATACGCGGTATCCGCACCCTTCAATGCTTCCCAGGTGAAGTTCACTTGCGTGCGGTAATGGGCGGTGAGGAGCCAGTAGCGAAATGCCATGGGGGAGATGCCATGTTTTGCGAGATCAGCCAAGGTGTAGGTATTCCCCAGTGACTTCGACATTTTCTGCCCCTCAACATTCATGAATGCGCTGTGCATCCAAAAACGCGCAAGGGGAGCACCGTCATGCGCGGATTCACTCTGTGCGATCTCATTGGTGTGATGAACGGGAATGTGGTCGATACCACCGGTGTGAATATCGATCGTCGTACCGAGCTCGCGTTCAATGATTGCCGAGCATTCAATGTGCCATCCCGGGAATCCCTTCCGCGTGTAGAGAAGAGGAGAATCCCACTCTTGCTCGCGTGCTCCTCCATCTTCGGGTGAGAATTTCCAAAGGGCAAAATCAGTCGGGTGCTTTTTTTCTCCCATATCGACACGCACTCCCGCGCGCATGCCTTCGATATCAAGCTTTGCAAATTCCGCATAGCGAGGAAACTTGCTCGTATCAAAATAAATCCCATCGCTTGTGGTGTAGGTGTAGCCTTTTTGCGCAAGTTGCTCAATCAACTCTTTTTGTGCACTGATGTATTCGGGCAGACTGGCACGAGGGTACTTTGTTGCGGGCAAAATATTCAGCGCATTGCAATCGGCAAAAAAAGCTTCCGAGTACTGTGCGATGATTTCTTCAACACTTTTTCCTTCGCGTTTTGCTCCGACAAGAATTTTATCCTCACCTTCATCGCCATCGGAGACAAGATGACCGACATCCGTAATATTCACCACTTGCTTCACTCCATACCCATTTATCTCAAGTGTGCGGCGGAGAACATCGGCAAAAACATATGCGCGAAGATTGCCAATGTGCGCGTAGTTATAGACCGTTGGACCGCAGTTGTACATCGTAACAGTGTGAGGAGGAGGCGGAGTGAAGTCCTCAATCTTCCGCGTCGCAGTATTATAAAATTTTAGTGTCATGGATAATTCATATTATATCTCGAATCCGAAATTCCTCCTTGTGGAAGAGAATCGCCTTTTTGGAGACTCCGCAGAGGTGTTGCTTGGTCTGGTCAATGTATTTTATTGACCAGAACACCTCGAGGATTGCCTTGCCCTCCGCAGGAGAGGGCAAGGGTGCTCCAAAAAAGCGATTTTCTGGAACTTACAACCACCCCTTGCGTTTAAACACAAAAAATGTCGTCATTGCCACCAGCATCATGGTGCTGAGAATAATCCAGAAACCATGTGGATGATTGACAATCGGTTTCCCCAGGGCGTTCATGCTGAATATTTGACTGATCAAGGTTGCGGGAAGCATCAAGAACGTCGTTGCCGTCAGCAGTTTCATGATTTCATTTATTTTTGCCGAAAGGAGGGAGTCGTTGGTGATGCGCAGATCGCTCAAGATTTCTTTTTGATCTTGCAGCAGTTCGTCCACTTTATAATATTCACCGACAATATTGTCTGTATAGTGGCGAAAATCATGTCCGAAGAATTCCTCACATTCCACTCCCAACGAGAGTAAGACCGGCTTGTGTAAACGCAGTGCGCGATGAAATGCGAGCAGATCCCGATGAATGATCGAGAGCTCTTCCACCATTTCTTTTTCCTGTCCTTTGAAAATACGATCCTCGATTTCTTTCAAGCTCTCGCCGATAATCGAAAGTTCGCGTGCGAGCGAAGAATAAATCTTGCGAATCATGTAAAAGAAGAGAAATCCGGCGTGATTGCCGATGTCGCTTTTATCAAGAATGGAGTTCACTTCAAAGACTTTTGAAAATTTGTGCAGCGGGTCAAGCAGTTCATAGCGTACCGTAATGATGAATTTTTGGCCGATAATGAAGTCAACCTCTTGTGTATTATTTGCATGGCTGTGGCGGATAGCGGGGAAGTGAAGGATCAGATAAATAAAATTTTCGTAATGATCAACCTTGGGTCGCAGTGAGGGGGAGAGGAGTTCATCGGCGACAATGGGGTGGATATCAAATTCTTCCATAATCTGGCGGACTTCCTCGTGCGAAGGTCGCTCCATGTCAATCCATGTCAGATCATGATATTTATAGCGAAAGATCATGAGTTTCATTATACCGATTGAATTTTCCTTTGGCTATATTTCCGCTCGGCTCTCTTTATATTTTGTGCCTAGTCCTCGGGAAGCCCTGCGGGGGCAACAAAATAAAAGAGAGCCTCGCTCTGAGAGGTAAGATCGGAAACCTGCGGGGGTTCAAAAAAACAGAAACCCTCGCTCTGAGGAAATTCTCTCATAGTTTGAGTTGCGCACCTCTGGAGTCTCTCAAAAGTTTCTTTCCTCACAGCGAGAGAATACCTCACACTTTAAAGGCATTTCCGAGCGGAGGTTTTGATTGACCCTCTCAGGTAACTTTGCGATAATGACCCCTATGAAATCTACTTCGCGAATCACGGTGCGTGTAACGCTTTTGGTTCTTCTTGGTGCGTCTCTTTTTGGACTCGGACTGACGGTAGGGTACGCCCATCGTCCCGATATTCAAACAGTCGCAGGTGTCATCAATACTGTTCCGCCTCCATTGGCCACGTCCTCCATGACGGGTCCGTCGCTTTCGCTTACGACCTGTATCGATACCAATGGTGCGGAGGTACCTTGTCTTACGGATCAGACCGACATGGCATCCACGACGATGGATATTGCCGATTTTGATCAGTTTTGGAAAGCGTGGAATATTTTGAATGAAAAATATGTCCCCACGAAAGAGAAGGCGGTTTCAAATCAGGAAAAGGTCTGGGGAGCGATTTCGGGACTCGCCGATTCGCTGGGCGATCCCTATACCTATTTTATGCCACCTCAAGAAAAATCGCTTTTTGAACAAGATGTTTCCGGAAAGTTTGGCGGTGTCGGCATGCAAATCGGCGCAAAAAATGGAATGCTTACGGTGATTGCACCACTCAAAAATTCTCCCGCGGAAAAAGCGGGAATAAAAAAGGGCGATATCATTCTGAAAATCGACAATGCAACAACCAGTGAAATGACCATTGATCGCGCGCTGTTCCTTATTCGCGGCGAGGTGGGCAAGGTGGTCAATCTGACGATACTGCGCGAGGGTGAAAAAGTGCCATTTGATGTCGCGATCGTGCGGGCAGTCATTGATGTCCCGACGATTGATACGGAAAGAAAGGGTGAGGTGTTTGTGATTCACCTCTACAGCTTCACGGAAGTAAGCCCGCAACTTTTCAGGAATGCCCTTCGTGAGTTTGTGCAGTCAGGAAGCGATAAGCTTGTGCTTGATTTGCGCGGAAATCCCGGAGGATATCTTGAAGCGGCGGTGGATATGGCGAGTTGGTTTTTACCGACAGGAAAAGTGGTCGTGAGTGAAGAAGAAAAAGAGGGGAAAGGACAGGTCTATCGGAGTCGCGGGTACGATGTGTTTGATGATAAATTCCATTTTGTTATTTTGGTTGACGGGGGCTCCGCTTCTGCGGCAGAGATTCTTGCGGGTGCACTTTCCGAGCATGGAGTTGCAACACTTGTCGGCACAAAAACATTTGGCAAAGGTTCCGTACAGGAACTGGTGTCCATTACCCCGGAGACATCACTCAAGGTGACGATCGCGCGTTGGGTTACCCCCAATGGGGTCAATCTCTCCGACGGGGGAATTGAACCCGATATTAAAGTCGAGATCACCAAAGCGGATGTTGACGCAGGGGAGGATCCTCAACTCGACAAAGCAATTGAAACTGTCAGAAAACTCGGCGGATTCAAATAACCTCGCTCGGACAGCAACTTTTGAGAGCACCCTTGTCGCCTTCCTGCGGGCGACAAGGCAGTCCTCGGCGAATTTCGCCATAGGAATGGCGAACCAAGCAATTCGCCTGCGGAG
>Ga0209515_10005563_pt1 | contig 16236 bp, 13 predicted proteins | sample Subgroupgradi54m_FD_187454 | JGI IMG/M metagenome (GOLD analysis project Ga0209515, IMG submission 187454) | Subsurface groundwater microbial communities from S. Glens Falls, New York, USA - GMW60B uncontaminated upgradient, 5.4 m (SPAdes)... ...
CACGCCCTGCAAATCCTCGTAGACCACGTGCGCCGGGTTGTACGAGCTCGGGACGTTCGGATCGAGCCCGGGCGGGTAGGTGAAGCTCGAGAAAAACGCGGTATCGCGCCCGCGCGCCACGAACGTGCCCGCGAGGTTGCGCGCCGCCACCGAGAAGTTGAACAGGTCGCGCGTGCCGCCGTCGGTCCACAGATCGATGCGCGCGAGCGCCTGATCGTCGAGCGGCAACGGCGCCGAGCTCGGCCAACCGCGCACGATGGTGTGCGGATCGTAGTCCCACATCCGCTGCAAACCGGGCGCGGCGGTGAACTTGCCGTCGCCTTCGCCGAAATCGAACGGGCTCGCCTTGGTGCCGGCCACGCCGTCGAGGCCGAAGTCGGCGAAGACCCTGACAAAAGAGACTATGTGATCAGCAATGAAAAAATCGAACGCACCGGGTTTAAGCCCAAATTTTCCCTCGATCACGGTATTCAAGAATTGATTAAGGGTTATCAAGTTATTAAACGAAACCAATATGCAAATGTGTAAATGATAGATTTTAATACCTACGTTCAACTCTATAAAACCATGCTCAAGATCCGGCTGGCCGAAGAAAAGATAGCCGAGATCTATCCGAGCGACAAAATCCAAAGCCCCGTGCATCTTTGCGTGGGACAGGAAGCTGTTTCCGCCGGTGTCTGCCAAGCGCTTAGAGTTACGGACCACATTTATGGGACTTATCGCAGTCACGGGATATTTATCGCAAAAGGCGGAAATTTGAAAAAGCTCTTCGCAGAACTTTATGCCAAAGACACCGGTTGCTCAAGAGGCAAAGGCGGTTCGATGCACTTGATCGCACCGGAAGTCGGACTGATGGGTTGTTCGGCGATTGTGGCGAGCACCGTGCCACTGGCGACAGGCGACGCGCTGGCTTCACAAATGCAAGGTAGAAAACGGGTTGTTGTAGCATTTTTCGGCGATGGCGCCGTCGATGAGGGCGTTTTCTTCGAAAGCATCAATTTCGCCGCTTTAAAAAAACTTCCGGTCATCTTTGTTTGTGAAAATAACCGTTACGCGATTCATTCGAGAGTTGCCGACCGTCATAAAGAGCTCGATATTTACCGGTTTGGTGAAAATCTGGGCGTTCGAGGCGGGCGTTTTAACGGTGACGACACGGGTGAGGTTTATTCGTCGATGGTCAAGGCCGTGGAAGAAGTAAGAAGCGGCGGCGGCCCGCTTCTTTTGGAATACATGACCTACCGCATTTATGAACATGTCGGCCCCGGGAAAGATCATAAAGAAGTTTATAGAAATAAAGGAGAGCTTGAGAGCGCTTTGAAGAATGATCCGCTTGAGACAGCCAGAAGAAAACTTGTGGAAAATTTTTCGGTGACCGCGTCTCAATTTAGAGAGTGGCAAAAGGCTGTTCAAGAAGAAATTGATGAGGCTGTTGGGTTTGCCGAAGAAAGCCCTTTTCCGGAAACGGAGCGTCTCTGCGAAGATCTTTTTGAGGAAAGACGATGAGGACCCTCACCTACGGCCAGGCGCTGCATGAAGCGCTGTCCTTTGCGATGGAAAAAGACCCGTCTGTTTTTGTGATGGGGATCGGCGTCGATGATCACAAAGCGGTCTTTGGCAGTACAAAAAATCTAGTGGACCGCTTTGGAAAAGAAAGGGTTTTTGATACGCCGATTGCCGAAGCCGGCATGACGGGTGTCGCGATAGGTGCCGCGTTGGGCGGCATGAAGCCGGTACATATTCACATTCGCACTGATTTTTTATTCTTAGCCATGGACCAGATTTTTAATATTGCGGCCAAATGGCACTACATGTTCGGCGGGCAAATGAGTGTTCCGATCGTGATCCGTGCCGTGATCGGCCGAAGCTGGGGACAGGGGGCACAGCATTCGCAGAGTCTTCAATCGCTTTTCATGCACATCCCGGGCATCAAAGTGGTGATGCCCACAACAGCCTATGACGCCAAAGGCCTTCTTTTATCGGCGATTTTTGATCCGAATCCCGTCGTCATGATCGAGCACCGTTTGCTTTATGACGTTTTAGGCGAAGTGCCGGAAGCTTATTACGAGATGCCGTTTGGAAAGACGATTGTGAGAAAAACCGGCAAAGACCTCACAATCGTCGCCAATTCTTACATGGTTGTCGAGTGTTTGAAGGCCGCCGAGTTTTTGGCGGAGCGGGGGATTGATGTCGAAATCGTGGACCCGGTTTCGCTCGTGCCGCTGGATAAGAAACCTATTTTTGATTCCGTGAAAAAAACAGGCCGGCTTCTTTTGGTGGACACAAGCTGGGTGACCTGCGGCGTGAGCGCTGAAATAGCCGCACTCGTGGCCGAAGAAGCTTTTTATGCGCTCACACAACCCGTCAAAAGAATCGGCATGCAGTCGGTCCCTTGTCCGGTGAGCAAGCCCCTTGAAAACGCTTTTTATCCAAGCGCCAAAACAATCGTAGAAGCCGTATGCAAAATGATGGAGAAGGAAGTCCCCGATGTCGAAGTGCCGCTTCTTTTGAGTAAGTTTAAAGGACCGTTTTAGTAACCCGTCATTGCGAGGAGGTCGCCGTGGCGACCGACGAAGCAATCTCATACCGAGATGGGATTGCTTCACCACGTGCGCCAAAGAGCGACGCACCACGTTCGCAATGACACGGAGGAATTTATGATCAAATATCACTTAGCCGAAGATACTATCGACAATCACGACATTGATAAATTAATCGCCTGGCTCAAAACGTATCCGCGTTTGACTAAAGGGAGACTGACGATCGAGTTTGAAGAAAAGTGGAATCAGTGGCTTGGGTCAAAGCACTCGGTGTTTTGCAATTCCGGCTCTTCGGCGAATCTTCTCATGTATTATACGCTTCTTATTTCAGGCCGGCTTAAGAATAAAAAGGTCATCGTACCGAGTGTCGGTTGGGTCACGTCGATAGCGCCGGCGATCCAGTTTGGATTTGAACCCGTTATGTGCGAGGCGGATCCGGATACATTCGGGCTTGATTTGGACCATCTTGAGCAGCTTTTAAAAAAATACAATCCTTCCACGGTTGTCCTCGTGCAGGTTTTGGGTGTCCCGCATAAAATGAAGCAAATCATGGCCTTGAAAGCCAAATACGGATTCTTTCTCTTGGAAGACGCCTGTGCTGCCGTCGGAGCGTCCGGTCATGGCCGGAAAGCGGGCGCATTTGGGGACATGGGAAGTTTTTCTTTTTATTTCGGCCATCAAATCTCAACCATCGAAGGCGGAATAGTTTCAACGGGTGACAAATTTTTTTATGACATTCTCCTCATGCTTCGCAGCCACGGTTGGAGCAAAGACCTGGACCGGCCGGCGCATGAGGCGCTGGTGAATCAGTACGCGATCGATGATTTCCACACTCCTTTTGTTTTCTATGAGCCCGGTTTTAACTTAAGATCCACCGATTTGAACGCGTTCATCGGGCTCGGCCAGCTCGAGAAAATCGACTGGATCGTGCAGAGAAGAAACGAGAATCATGCGCTTTATAAAAAGCATCTCGGGGATAAATTTTATATTCAGAAATCCGATGATCCGAATGCTCAAATCGCCAGCATTTCTTTCGGGGCTTTGGCAGAGAACCCACTGGAACGGCGTGCCATTGTGAACGCCCTTGTCGAAAATGGCATCGAAACACGCATTTTTTCAGCCGGTAATTTGGGACTTCATCCTTTTTGGGCGGGTCGTTTCGGTAAGGCCAGTTTCCCAATGGCGGACCGGATCCATACCTGCGGGTTTTTTCTGCCGAACAATCCTTCGCTAAAAACCGAAGACATCGATTTTATTTCCAATGTCGTGCTAGACGCACTATGCGTGAAAAAATCCTAGTCACCGGTGGCGGCGGGCTTTTGGGACATGCTCTGAGGCAAATTTGTCTGCAGGCCTATTTTGTCACAAGCCGTGATTTTGATCTGACGGACATTCAGCAAACAGAGAGCCTTTTTCAAACAATCAAACCGACGCAGGTCATTCATCTGGCGGCCAAGGTCGCGGGTGTCAAATCCAACGCCTTAAGGAACGCCGATCTTCTTGCGGCCAATTCACAAATCAATACCAACGTTTTAAGCGCGGCTCAAAAAAGCGGCGTCGAACGTCTTATTTCGGTTTTATCGTCCTGCTCTTATGCGGTTTATTCGGATCGGCCTTCGACGGAGAGTGATTTGCATGTGGGGTTGCCTTTTAAAGGAAATCTGGGCTATGGTTATAGCAAGCGCATGCTGGATATTCAGACAAAGCTTTTGTGGGAGCAGTACGGTTGTGAGTATTCGACGATCACACCGGTAACGATGTACGGCCCGAACGACAATTGGGATCTCGAGGAAGGCCATGTTTTGGGTTCCTTGATTCATAAATGTTTTTTAGCCAAGCAAAATGGCAACCCGCTTGAAGTTTGGGGGAGTGGAAACGCCGTGAGGCAGTTTGTCTATTCTCTGGATATCGCGAAGATTCTTTTAAGGATGCTTGAATCGGATTACAAGGGCCCCGAAACGACAGTGATCGCCGCGGATGACGGCATTGCCATAAAGGATCTTGTCTTATCCATCGCAAGGGCAATGGATTTTCATGGGGAAATCATTTTTGACAGGACAAAACCCGAAGGCCAGCTTGTCCGTGTCATGGAAAGCAAGCGCTTTGCGGATTTTTTTCAGGATTTTCAATTTACACCGCTTGAGGAAGGAGTTCGCCGGACCGTAGATTGGTTCCGAAACCAGGAGTCTATTGTTGTTGGCTCGAAAAAAGGTTTTTGATATACTGATTGTTTAAAATACCGTGCCTTTTAAAGGAATCGTCATTTGATTATTAGTAGAACCCCTTTTCGTATTTCTTTTTTTGGCGGCGGCACCGACTACCCTGTCTGGTATAAACAGCACGGCGGCGCGGTTCTGGCGACGACGATCGATAAATATTCCTACATTTCCTGCCGTTATCTACCCCCTTTTTTCGATCATAGAAGTCGCGTGGCTTACTCGAGGATTGAAAATGTCGTCTCCAACCATGATGTCGAACACCCGTCGGTGAGAGAAACGCTTAAATTTACGGGGGTTCACGAAGGTGTTGAAATCCATCACGACGGCGACCTGCCCGCGAGGACAGGCCTTGGCTCAAGTTCTTCTTTCACGGTCGGACTTCTTCACGCGCTTTATGCTTTGAAGCATAGGATGCCGACGAAGATGCAGCTTGCGCTTGAGGCGATTCACATCGAGCGGCACCGGATCGGCGAGTCAGTGGGTTCGCAGGACCAGGTATCCGCCGCGTTCGGAGGATTCAACAAAGTTATATTTACGCCGAATGATGAGATTACGTTAAGACCCGTGGTTTTGAATCCCTTGAGGATGCTCGCGCTTCAAGATCACCTGATGCTTTATTTTACGGGTTTTGCTCGATTTGCCTCGCAGATCGCCGAGAAACAAATCAAAAACACAAACAACAAGAAAAATGAGCTTTTTGCGATACAGGAAATGGTGGATGAGGCGCTCGGCATTTTGACCGGGGACGAAGACATATGCCAGTTTGGAAAGCTGCTCGATGAGTCATGGAAATTGAAAAGAAGCCTGACTGAGTACATTTCAACCTCTCAAATCGACGAAATCTACGAAGCGGCGATCGGCGCCGGCGCGATTGGCGGGAAACTCTTGGGCGCCGGCGGCGGCGGGTTTATGCTCATTTTCGCAAAGCCCGAAGACCAGGGCCGGATCAAGGAGAAACTAAAAAAACTCCTTTTGGTGCCGTTTCGTTTTGAAAACAGCGGAAGCCAAATTATTTTTTACGACCACAACGCCTGCATTCAAAACCATCACTCACATGAGCCGAATGCTTCGGCGCTGGCGAAGACAAGGCTTTTATGGGAAGAAGAACTGCCGACGCAGTGATTTTATGCGGCGGCCTTGGCACCCGCCTGCGGGAAGTTCTGCCGGACCAGCAAAAGACGATGGCGGACATTTCCGAGCGGCCGTTTCTTGAAATTCTCGTCAGGCAATTGAAAAAATACGGGTTTACCAGGATTATTTTCTGCACGGGCTATAAGGGAGAATCTGTCAGAGAATATTTTGAATCGAAAAATGATGGCGGCCTTTTATTTTTCTTTTCCCAAGAAAAGACCCCGCTCGGTACGGCCGGGGCTTTAAAAGTTTGCGAACCTTATCTTGAGGCTTCCACGTTTCTCATGATGAATGGGGATTCGTTTTGTCCCGTGGATTTGGAAGCGCTTGTTTCTTTTCAAAACCGTCACGGCGGGATAGGGACCGTTGCCGTTACCCCGGCGCTCTCCCGCGCGGACGGCGGTTACATGAATGTAGGTTCCGACAACCTTGTGTTATCATTCGGGGAGAAGGAATACAGCCCTTTAAAATATCTCAATGCGGGTATCTACGTTTTTCAAAAGAAAATCTTTGATTTTATTCCCAAAACTATGCCGTGTTCTTTGGAGAAGGATGTATTTCCAAGTATTTTAAGCAAAAATTTTTATGCCTACCCCACACGGGAAATGTTGTATGATATTGGGACGCCCGAACGTTTGGCGCATTTTAAGCAAATGGTTTCCTCGGAGGATTTTTTAAAATATGAAATCAACACTTGATCTTCTGCTTATAAACCCCGGCAGCCGGATGGAGATCTATCAGGTTCTGGGAAATGAGCTTTCAGCCATCGAACCCCCGGTGTGGGCTGGGTTGCTCGCTTCTTTTGTCAGACAGCGTGGTTTTTCGGTTGGTATTCTTGACGCTGAAGCGGAAGATTTGACGCCGTCGCAAGTGGCAACCCGCGTTTCCGAGGCAAAGCCTCTGCTTACGGCGGTCGTAGTTTATGGGCACCAGCCTTCGGCTTCCACGCAGAATATGGCGGCCGCGAGCGTTACTTGCACCGAAATAAAAAAACAGTCTCCCGATCAGAAATTGATGCTTCTCGGCGGCCACGTCGCTGCGCTGCCAAAACAGACTTTGCGGGAAGAGTCCGTGGATTTTATCTGTGGCGGTGAAGGTCCCTACACACTCCTTGAGATACTGCAGGAACTTAAAACCCAAAATCCCGACTACCACAAGGTTCGCGGGCTTTGGTTTCGCGACCCGGAGGGCCGTGTTGTGAACACACCCGCAGCGCCGCTTGTGCAAAAACTTGACGAAGAGATGCCCGGTGTGGCGTGGGACCTTTTGCCGATGGAAAAATACCGCGCACACAACTGGCACTGTTTTGACGGTCTTCAGAGAAAGCCGTACGCTGCTATTTACACGACGCTGGGTTGTCCTTACCGTTGTACGTTTTGTTGCATTCAGGCGCCTTTCAAGGATGGCGAGAAGGTGCTCGGAATGAAAGAAGATATAAACAGCTATCGCTACTGGAGTCCGAAGGCCGTCATTGCGCAAATCGATATTCTTGTCAAAAAATACGGCGTCCGGAACATCAAATTTGCCGATGAGATGTTTGTCTTAAGTCCCCGTCATATCGAAGGGATCTGTGATCTCATTATCGAAAAAGGTTATGACCTGAATATCTGGGCCTACGCGCGGATTGATACCGTTCAGCCGAGACTCGTTGGTAAACTGAAAAAAGCCGGATTTAATTGGCTGGCGTTCGGCATCGAATCAGCCAATGAAAGGGTACGCGGGGATGTCGACAAAAGATTTGAGCAGGAGGAAATATTTGAGACGGTTGAACGCGTGAAAGCCGCCGGGATTCATGTGATTGGCAATTTCATCTTTGGTCTTCCGGAAGACGATTTCGAGTCCATGCAGGCGACGCTTGGTCTTGCGCTAAAGCTCAACTGTGAGTTCGCTAACTTTTACTCGGCGATGGCGTATCCGGGTTCGGCGCTCTATGAAATGGCGGTCAAGGAAAATTGGTCCCTGCCGGAAAAATGGTCGGGTTATTCCCAACATTCGTTTGAGACGCTTCCTTTGCCGACGAAATATTTGAAAGCCTCAGAGGTCCTGGCGTTCCGCGATAAGGCGTTTCATATTTATTTCAGCGATCCGAGGTACTTGAACCTTATCCGGGACAAATTCGGCGAAAAAACAGTCGAGCATATTAAGGAAATGACCCGGCATAAACTTCGTCGAAAAAATGTTGAGTTTGCCGCCGCCTGAGATTTCGCTGATCCTGCCGACGCGGGACCGCTCGCGTTTGGTTCAAAGGCTGCTGCGGGACATTCTAGAAACGGTTTCCGATCCGAAGGCTCTTGAAATCATCCTTTATCTGGATCGGGATGACCCTGAAACCGCAAAAATATCCTACCCCGCTTTACGTCTTTTAAAAATTACCGGTGAAAAAAAAGAGACTATGGGACGCATCACTCAAATCTGCTTTGAAAAGTCAAGCGGGCGAATCATTGCTTTGGTTAACGACGACATCGTGATCCGGATAAAGGACTGGGACAAGAAAATCAAAGAAGCGTTTTCTTTATTTCCCGATCAGATTGGGCTGGTGTACCCCAATGATCGTTACTACGGAAAAAAGGTGGCCACGTTTCCGGTGATGTCGAGGAAGACTTGCGAGCTTTTAGGCGGTATCTGTCCGGCAGAGTACGACCGCCACTGCATTGACTCTCATATTTTTGACGTGTTTGAACGGCTTCTCAGACTTGGGTTTCAGAGGTCCGTGTATCTTAAAGAAGTGGTTTTCGAGCATATGCATTACGGCTTAAGTCTCAAAGCCTTTGAAGGAGATTTCAAAACCCGGGGCAATGAAAAGGATCAGGAACTTTACGCGCGGTTGGCGGATGACAGGCAAAAGTATGCGTTAGAACTTGCGGAACACATCCGGTCTCATAGTCTCAAACCTTCTGTATCACTTCTCATGGCGCCCGGGGCGGAGTCTGGATGGAACGATATAAAAATAAGTCTTGAATCTGTTTTCAAAAATAAATCTGAAGAAGCATGGGTATCAAATGGGGTTATTGTGTTGGACAATGACAAGATGAAAAAAAAGATCACTGATTTTTGTCTGTCCAAAAAAATAAAGTTTTTGATGTGTCCCCAAGGTCTTTCTGTAGATCAGAGGCTCAACCGCGCGGCCAAAGAAGCAAGCGGCGAGGTTCTGGTATTTTTGGATGACGGATCGGTGCTTGAGAGAGGATTCTTTCCGGCTCTTTTGTTTGCCCTAAAGGAACCCAACGCCTCGGTCATTGGCTCAAAGGGCATAGATCCTAGAAATGGGAGGATCCAACACGCGGGCATCGCTTTCTTGAAATACCGCTCAAGGCCTCGTGAAACTTTTTTGTACAGGGGTTTTCCGGCTGCGCACCCGGCGGTGAGTCAATTGAGAAATTTACAGGCCGTCGCGCGAAATGGGATGTTGGTGAAGCGGGAAACTTTTTTAAAGCTAAACGGTTTTAGGGAAAATTTCGGCGAATATAGCGCTTTCGATCTTTGTTTTAGGGCGCGTCAGTTAGGCCAGAGGGTTTTTTACGCGCCGCAGGCCGTTCTGAAGTATGGTCGGGCTGTTTTTCAGAAGATTTCGCAGGATCCTGAAGGCGAAAGAAATTTATTTCTTTCCTCGTGGAAAGATCAAATCGAATTTGATCTTGAGCGCATCTTGGCCGAAGATGGTTTTTGTCTGGTTGCCGGCGGCGAAGGCCTTCAGTGTACTCCCTTGAAACAGGAATCTCTTTCCAAAAAAGTTTTTTCTCCCGTTGAAACTCCCTGACCGAAATCAGTGGCTTGATTTTTTTGATAAGGCGATCGAAGGATGCCTTTGTCTTCTGGCGCTGTTGGTCCCGCTTTCGAAGTCAGGGGTTGAGATATTCACAGCAGCGGGCATTGTTTTTTTTGTCTTAAAAAAGTTGGTCTCCCCGAATTTTAAAAATCTCAAATCAAAACCCGATATTTTACTTCTTTTATTCTTTATTTTTTGCTCACTTTCTCTATTAAACAGCGGTATCTTTTTAGAAAAGAGTCTCCACTCGCTTTTGATTAAATGGGGAAAACGCGGCCTTATTTTTTTAATCGCGCAAGATACTTTGAGGAGTCCAAAGAAAGTGAAAACGGTTTTTGCTTTCCTTACACTGGGTGCTGTTTTGACAGGTTTGGACGTTTTGTCGCAGCGTTATCTCGGGATCGAGGTTTTTAAACATCAGCCGATGACACTCATCAAACACAGTTTTCAGGGAAAACCGATCCATGAATTTTACGGCGTGACGGCCGCTTTCAACCATTATAATTCTCTGGCCAATTATCTCGTGTGCGTTCTGCTTCTAACGGCTGCGGTTATTTTGTCCGGAAAAATAAGAAATTCACTGCGATCTGTCTTGGTTTTCGTTCTGATCCTTTTGGGTTGCGGTTTTTTTCTTACGTTTTCCCGAGGAGGTTGGCTGGCGTTTCTTGCTGGACTTATTCTTATGTTCGTTGTTTCAGGGAATCGTTTCGTTTTCTTTACACTTTTTATTTTTATTTCAGGATTTTTCGTGCTGCCGCTGCCGAGAGAGAGGGTGGCCTATACTTTTTTGCCTCATTGGGATTCGCAGCGTCTCATGATCTGGAAAATCGCCTGGCGCATGATCCATGAAAATCCGTTTTTGGGAAAAGGCATCGGGACGTTTATGGACTATTGTTCAAAGTATTCTTTAGGAACGCTCATCCGTTATGCGCACAATGGCTATCTCCAGATGTGGGCCGAGGCGGGGATATTCGCGCTGGCTAGTTTTCTTTCGTTTATCGGTTTACTGATTGTAAAGGGAGTGATCGTTTTTAAGAAAACGCTGAACTATACCATTTTGGGTTTTGTCTGTTCGGTTTTCGGATTTTTTGTGCATGACGCGATGGACACGGGACTTTATTCGCTTCAGCTTTCGGCCCTACTTTGGCTTCTTCTCGGGATTTTAGCAGCTTTGGTTGATAACCCTGACATGAAGGAGCTTTGGTAAGGAGTGGAATACGTTATCATTGGCGGCGGAATTATCGGAATCGCCGTCGGTTCTGAAATCGCAAGGCGAAAACTGGGGAATGTCACGATTCTCGAAAAGGAATCCTCCTTAGGAAAACACGCCAGCGGACGCAATAGCGGCGTGATTCACTCCGGCATCAATCAAAAACCAGGGAGTCTCAAGGCCAAGATGTGCGTTGAAGGATCAAGGCGTCTTCGGGAATTTTGTAAAAAACGCGGCGTTCCGATGAACGAATGCGGGACATTGGTTGTCGCTCGGCATGAAAAAGAAATGGAAATTCTGAAACGGCTTCTTCAAATGGGAAAAGAATGCGGTGTGGAGCCTCTTTTCATGATTACCGGCAACGAGCTGAAATCAAGAGAGCCTTTCGCCAAAGGTATGGCGGCGCTTTTTTCGGCCAACGGAGCGACGGTAGATTCACTTCATTTGCTTCAAGCTCTTTCGGAGGATGCGAAAAGCTTGGGTGTGAAATTTAAGCTCAACTCGCGTGTTGTAAAAATTAATGGTAAAGAAATCAAAACGGCCTCCGAAACCATCCAGACGGACCATGTCGTTAACTGTGCTGGACTTTACGCGGATAAGATCGCTCACCAAATGGATGTAGGAAGAGAATATCGCGTGATCCCTTTCCGAGGCGAATACATGGAGGTGAAGGATTGCGATGTGCGAACGATGATTTACCAGCCGCCGGACCTTCGATTTCCATTTTTAAGCATTCACCTCACGCATGAAACAGACGGGCGGGTGCTTGCGGGGCCGAGTGCCGTTTTGGCTTTAGGACGCGAGTCTTATGAAAAGGAAGTAAAAGTGACCGAAACACTCGAGATGTTTTTCAGCCCACAATTTATCAAATTGGCGTTAAGCCCCACTTTTTTGAATCTCGCCGTTCAAAATGCGAAGACCTCGCTTTCCAAACAGGCTTTCTTAAAACAAATTCAGTCGTTGGTTCCCAGTATTCAACTGGAACAGCTGGTCCCTTATCGTGCCGGCATACGCGCGCAAATGGTGAACAAAGAAGGGCGCATGATGGACGATATCCTTGTGGAATACCGAAAGGATTCTACGCATGTGCTGAATGCCGTCTCGCCGGGAATGACTTGCAGTTTAGCGTTTGCGGAATACGTCGTCGATAATATGATGAAAACATAGTTTGCTTCTTGGTCATTGCCGCATGGCTTCTCCGTAAACAGCGGGAACCCTTGTCACCTCGAACGGCAAGCCATTCTAAAGGAATAGGGCCGTTCTCGTTGACATTCCCTTGCTATTTACGTCGAAGCCATAAGAGCGGCGAAAAGCCCTGCGAAACAAACTATGTTTTAATCATATTATACTGCGAGCGGAATTTTCTTTTTAGTAAGAGCGATATTGCAGCTTGTGATGAGTGCTTTAGCGGCCCAGTCGGCGAACCATTCGGTGACGGGAAGTGAATCTGCTCCGGCTTTGAAATTTTCAAACGTCTCTCCTAAAGTTTTTCCTGCAAGAAGTCCTTTCAACAGCCCAAACTGATTTTTATCCAGCAGTTCGCACAAAACTTTTACACCGGTCTTATAGATGAGCAGGTTTTGAGGGCGGTTTACAAGATCGATAATGATTTTTTTTGCAGGTGTTTTTCTCGCATTCCAGATATTAAGAATCGGCCAGCGAGACGCAAGAAGCGCAACTGACGGTTGAAACTCAAAAGAGAGATTTTCCCAATCTTCGGGTAAAAGATTTTCAAGAGTTTTTATGTCGAAAGGCTTTTCCTGAAACGCATGAAACGATTGTGCGACCCGCCACTCTAGCCGGGCCAGATCTGGCAGGAAGGGGAGTTTTTTTGATAAAGCCGATTTTGAGAGAAATTCCGCATAGTGTTTCCCAGCCATACTCAAATTGTATTCATGGGATGGGAAGGCCTCCGCGTATCTGAAAGAGGTTTTCAGAAAACTTTTTTTTCCGATGATGCGCTGCACGGCGGGATAAGCCTCGACGAGTGACTCGTGCATGCGCGCCGTGTAACCGTCTGCGTAGACTGAAAGCCGTTTTTTCCCTGGCTGCCCGCCTTGCGGGTTCAACGTTTTCTCAAACTCTTTTAAATTTTTCCCGGTTTTTATTCCAGGAAGAATCCTTTCCTTCATCCAATTTTCAATTTCAACAAGCTTGGGGTTCCCGTCATTGCGAGGAGTCCCGAGCTTTGCGAGGGACGACGAAGCAATCTCAAGACCGGTCATCTCCGAATGCTTTTGTTGGGGATCATCCGAAATAAGAATCGGTGGATTCCCGCCAAAAGCGTTGCGGGAATGACGGTTTTGTTGAGATTGCTTCGTCACGGCGACTTCGTCGCCCACGCTCGCAATGACATTGTTTGGCGTTATCCGCCACGCTTCCTCGAAAATCTCCCTTGCTTTTAAAAGTTCTTTCACTAACCCCGAAAACTCAGGAATATCCGCATCCCATTCGATCAGCGTCGTGACCTGTCCGAATCTCTGCACTGCGAACCGGTAAAGATTCCAGACCTTTTCAATAACCGGCCGGCTGTGCGTATCAAACAAAAATTGCCCTTTATTCGTGTGTCCCGCTAAATGAAACTGGCCGACACATTCGACGGGAACCGATTGAATGTAATGATAGGGGTCGAATTTGTGATTGACCGCGTTGACATAAATATTATTAATGTCTAGAAGTATGCCGCATCCGGACCGTTTGGCAATGTAGGATAAAAATTCCCACTCCGGCATGTGAGAATGTTTATAAGTGACGTAGGTGGATACGTTTTCAAGAAGGATTTGTTTTCCCAAAAATTCTTGAACCAATGAAACTCTTTTGGCGATGTGGTTTAAGGCTTCTTCGGTGAAGGGAAGGGGCAGCAGATCATGCAGATTTTTTCCATCTACACCAGTCCAGCAGAGGTGGTCGGAAATAATGGCGGGTTCCATGCGGTCCGCGAGGGTTTTTAATTTTTTGAGATAATTTTTGTTGAGAGGGTCAACCGAGCCGATGGAGAGGGAAACGCCGTGAAGTCCGATAGGATAATGATTTCGGACTTTTTCAAGGATCTGGAGCGGGCGGCCGCCGGTGTCCATAAAGTTTTCCGTGATCGCCTCAAACCAGTCGACTTGAGAAGGCCATTCTCGTGTGATAAAATCGAAATGCTCGGTTCTAAGCCCGACTCCACACCCAAGTTTTGGCCAATCATTCGTCTTTTTTGTTATCCTATCGGATTTCATTTAGCTTAAGTTTATGATACTAGCTGTCCGCCCTGTATCTTGGTGCAAGAGCCCTTGGCAACATCCACAAAGCCCTGGCCTTTGCAAGCGTTTTTGCCGGCGCAGGAATTACCTTTGCCGCCGCAGGCGCCCATGCCTTTGCAGGCATTAATATTCGCACAATGCTCTGTTTCTGATGTTCCCGCAACCGCTGGGCTCACCAAAGCAACATTGGCTGCCGCGATAAGGCCAGCAATAGAAGCCGCAACGAGTGCGCTCTTTTTCATGGTCTTCTTCGTCATTTTCCTCTCCTTTTTTAAACACGGCTTCTCTTTTTTGAAAGAGGCCGAATCTTTTATTTTTTCAGTATTCCCTCAATTTCAAGATTGATCTCCACTTCCTCGCCGACTAGCACACCGCCTGCTTCCAGGGCTTCATTCCAGTTCAAACCGAAATCTTTCCGGTTGATTTTGGTGGTGGCTGTGAATCCCGCGCGCGTATTGCCCCAGGGGTCTTTGCCGACACCGTGGATCGCGACATCGAGAACAACGGGTTTTTCCACGCCATGAATCGTAAGAAGCCCCTCCATTTTGGCGCCGGTATCATTGGCGTCGGTGACTTTAGTGCTTTTAAAAGAGATCGTCGGATATTTTTCCACATCAAAAAAATCCGCTGAGCGAAGATGCTTATCCCGCTCTTGGACATTTGTGTTGATGGTCGCGGCGTCGATCGTACCGCTTGTTTTCCAGGTGTCAGGTTTTCCGGGTTCATAGTCCACGGTTCCCTCAAATTTATTGAATTGGCCCTGGACATTGGAAAAAAGGTGTCTGATTTTAAATGAAACGGCCGTGTGGTCCGGGTCCACCGCGTAGGTTGCCGCCCGAGGCGAACCCGTGGTGAGAAAAACGCAGAGCGTGGCTAGAAGCAGCGATTTTTGACGCATAAAACCTCCTTGAAATATGAAGGGAATAGTATGTTTTGGCTGACAAATAATACTGCCCATTCTATCATAAAAAATTTTGTATTAGGAGCTTTTTAAATATGTGTATACTATAGGGGAAGCTTATTTCGACAGAAGGGCTCATCCCATGGGTGTTAGTTTGGATCGCCAATACCGCCGAAGAAATCTGCTTCTTAAAATCGTTATTTACCTGCCTCTTGTTTTTTCACTCTTATTTTTTGTTCTGTGTTATTACCTGACAGAAAAACCCCGCCCCATTCTCCGATTTGTTCTTTTGATCTACGGATTTATTTTTTGCCTGATCTCCTATTTTTCTTATTGGGTGAGCCGTGTATTCCGGCAGCGTGACAAAATGGAGCTGGATTTGATTGAAAGCGAAGAGCGGTTTCGCGCCGTCGCCGAAACGGCGCTCGACGCGGTCATTTCCGCGGACCGTCACGGCAATATTATATTTTGGAACCGAGGCGCCAAAAATATATTTGGTTATGACGAGAAAGAAGTATTGGGTAAATCCCTCACGGTTTTGATGCCGGCAAGATACCAGGAGGCTCATAAAAAAGGCATCCAGCGGTTTTATGTGACGGGCAAATCTGAGCTGCTTGGAAAAACGGTGGAGTTGGGAGGTTTGAAAAAAGACGGCAGCGAGTTTCCATTGGAGCTTTCGGTTTCTCCATGGAAAGTTGAAAAAGGGATTTTTTTTACGGGGATCTTGCGTGACATCAGCGAGCGAAAAAAGAATGAAAGAATCATACAAGAGAGCGAAGAACGGCTTCGTGTCATGCTGGGAGGAATACAGGATTATGCGATCTTTATGTTGGACCCCGTGGGCACTATCATGACCTGGAACGAAAGTGCTGAAAGAATCAAAGGATACAAGACGGAAGAGATTATCGGAAGCCATTTTTCAAAATTTTATACTTCTGAAGATATAAGAGCGGATAAGCCGGTGAGCATGCTGGAGATTGCCTCTGAGCAGGGCAAATGCGAGGATGAGGGCTGGAGGGTCCGTAAGGACGGTTCCCGATTTTGGGCCAACGTGGTCGTGACGGCTTTACGGGATGAACATGGCCAGCTTAAGGGTTTTTGTAAAGTAGAACGGGATATGACGGAGCGCAAAAAGACCCAGGAAGTTTTGATGCGCAAATCCATTGAACTGGCCCGCATAGACGCTGAAAGACAACAGCTTGAGCTTTTTTCTTATACGGCATCCCA
>Ga0209515_10005564_pt1 | contig 16235 bp, 17 predicted proteins | sample Subgroupgradi54m_FD_187454 | JGI IMG/M metagenome (GOLD analysis project Ga0209515, IMG submission 187454) | Subsurface groundwater microbial communities from S. Glens Falls, New York, USA - GMW60B uncontaminated upgradient, 5.4 m (SPAdes)... ...
ACATGGAACGCCACCAGCCGATGGACCGGCTCCTGCTGGGCGATGTGGGGTACGGCAAGACGGAGGTGGCGCTGCGGGCCGCCTTCAAGGCCGTGATGGATCACAAGCAGGTCGCCGTGCTGGTGCCGACGACGGTCTTGGCGTATCAACATTGCCGGACCTTCCGCGCGCGCCTGCGGGATTTTCCCATCCAGGTCGAGACGCTCTCGCGCTTTCAGTCGGAGCGCGAGCAGAGGCAGATTGTTGAGGCGCTCAGGGTCGGCGGCTGCGACATCGTCATCGGCACCCATCGGCTGCTCTCCGGTGATGTGCGCTTCAAAGACCTGGGGCTGTTGATCGTCGACGAGGAACAGCGCTTCGGGGTGCGGGAGAAGGAGCAGCTCAAGCACTGGCGCACGCAGCTGGATGTGCTCGTGCTCTCGGCGACGCCGATTCCGCGCACCCTGTATTTGGCCCTCATGGGCGCGCGGGAGATGTCGCTGATTGTCACGCCGCCGGAGCATCGGCATCCGGTGGAGACCGTGGTGGCGGAGGAGGATGAGGCGTCGCTGCGCCGGTGGATCCTCAACGAACTCAAGCGCCGGGGTCAGGTGTACCTCGTGCATCCCCGCGTGCACGACATCCATCAGGTGGCGATGCGCGTGCGCCATCTTGTGCCGGAGGCCCGCATCGGCGTGGGGCATGGCCAACTGCCGGAAGAGCAGCTGGAGCGCACCGTGATCGATTTCATGGAAGGGCGGCTGGATGTGCTGGTGACCACGACGATCATCGAATCGGGGATCGATATCCCCAACGCCAACACCCTGATCGTCAACCGCGCGGATCAGTTCGGCCTGGCGGATCTCTACCAGTTGCGCGGCCGGGTCGGGCGCTTCACCCGCAAGGCGTATGCGTATCTGCTGGTGCCCAAAGGCTCGGTGTTGACGCAGGACGCCCGCGAGCGGTTGCGGGCGATTATCCAACACACGGCCTTGGGCTCCGGGTTTAAGATCGCGATGGAGGATTTGAAGCTGCGCGGCGCGGGGAACTTGCTGGGCGTTGAGCAGCATGGTCACATCACGGCGGTCGGGTTCGATCTGTATTGCCGGCTCTTGCGAGAAGCGGTCAGCCATTTGAAAGAGGCGCCGCTGGTTGCGACAGGTCGAGCATGAACACTCCAAGGTTCAAGGTTCAAGGTGCAAGGTTCAAGGTTATTCTGCTTACGGCTTACGGCTTACTGCTTACTGTCCCTGCGGCGCTCGCCGGGGCCGCCGACCGGATTGTGGCCGTCGTCAACGAGGAGATCATCACGGAGAGCGATGTGCTCTCCCAGATGAGCGCCCTCCTCCACGATGAGGACCCGCCCGCGGATGCGGCGCAAGCCCACCAGATGCGGCAGGCGGTGCTGCAGCGGCTCATCGATGAGCGGCTCATCATCCAGGAAGCCAAACGCCTGGGCGTGACCGTTGGGTCGGAAGAAGTGGCCGATCGCTTGCGCGACGTCCGGGCGCGATTTGAGCGCGATGATGAGGAGTATGCGGCCATGCTCAAGGAGTCGGGACTGACCGAGGAGCAGCTGAAGCTGAAGCTGCGCCAGCAGCTCCTCGTACAGAAAGCCATCGACGCGAAGATCCGCTCGCGGGTTGTGGTGAGCCCGGCCGAGCTGACCGGGGCGGCGAGTCTCGCTTCAAACCGCGCCCAGGCCGGCGAGGAGGTCTTGGCCCAGCACCTGCTCATCCGCGTGACCAAGGAGCGGCCTGCTGAACAGGCGTTGGCGATGGCCACCCAACTCCATGAGCGGCTCCGGAGCGGAGAATCGTTCGAGGAGCTGGCGCGGACGTATTCCGAGGACCCGCATGCGCAAGAGGGGGGACGCTTGGGCTGGGTGCGCCATGGCGAATTGCTCCCCGAACTCGACGAGGCGCTCGTGGCCCTCCGACCGGGAGAGTCCTCGGCTCCCATCAAGAGCGCGTTGGGCTTCCATCTGGTGAAGGTCCTACAGCGGCGCAGCCTCTCCGAGGAGCAAGCCGCCGCTTCCCGGCAGGAAGTGGAGCAGCGCTTGTACCAGGACAAATTCACCAAGGCCATGACGCAGTGGTTGCAGGAATTGCGTCGGCGCGCCTACATCCAGCTCATGGATGAGTAGCTCGCCCAAGACGCCCGTGCGGTCCCGGTTGGTGATCACGGCCGGCGATCCATGCGGTGTTGGTCCGGAGGTGATTCTGAAGGCGCTTGCCGGCCAACGGCCGTCGATCCCGATGCTTGTCATCGGCGATCGGGCGGTGTTTGAGGACACGGCCGAACGCGTGCGGCTCTCGTTGCCCAAGTGGACACTCGCCTCATCAGTTTCGCATGCGGCTGATATCGCCCACCCCCTGGTCTTTCTTGATCTAAGGCATCGTTGGCGCTTCGTGCCGGGGCGCCCGTCTGCGCGCGCGGGCGAAGCGGCCGCGGCGTATCTGGATGCGGCCATTGCGCTGCTGCGAGGGGGATGGGCCAATGGGTTGGTCACCGCGCCGGTGACGAAGTGGGCGATCGAGCAGGCGCGCGGCCGTTTCGAGGGACAGACCGAATATCTGGCCCGCGCGCTACGCACCCCGCGCGTGCTGATGATGTTTGTTTCGGACCGCCTGCGCGTCGCCTTGCTGACCCGCCATGTGGCGCTTCGCGATGTGCCGCGGCACCTCACCAAGGCGTGCGTGCGCGAGGCGATCATGCTGGCGGCTGAAGGGCTTCGGCGGCACTTTGGGATCCGGCATCCGCGCCTGGCCCTCTGTGGTCTGAACCCGCATGCGGGTGAGGCAGGGCTGTTCGGCAGCGAGGAACGCCGCGTGTTGATGCCGGCGCTTTCGGCCTGCCGTCGGCGCGGGATCAGGGTCGAGGGGCCGTTTGCAGCCGATGGGTTCTTTGCCGAACCGCGGGACTATGATGCCGTGCTGTGCGGCTATCACGACCAGGGCCTGATCCCGTTTAAACTCCTGAGTCGAGATCGCGGCTGTCAACTGACCGTGGGCCTGCCGGTGGTGCGCACCTCACCGGATCACGGCAGCGCCCTGGATATCGCCGGGCAGGGACGCGCTCATCCCGGCTCCATGCGCTACGCCCTCGCTCTAGCGGCAAGACTCCTGTCGCGAGTCCATAGTCGATAGTCCATGGTCCATAGACAAGCGATGCAAGCGATTCATGATTTGCTCATGTCGAAACCGTTCCAAAAGCGGCTTGGACGGCTCTTCTCTCATCCAATCGCACTCCTGGCTATTGCGACGATCTTCGCGACTATCGCGGGCGTGTGGTTGACGAACTACTACCAGGAGCGGGCCTGGGTTCGGGAGAAGCAATTCGAGACGTTTCGCTACACCTTCGACGAAGGGCTGAAACTGATCGATGAGCTCTCCGAAACTATGAGTAAGCGGCTCTTCGGCCTCAACCGAGTCGTTTGGGTCGCCAAGGGAACAGGCACCGGAGAGCTCGAGCAGGTCTGGAACGAGTACTACGAGTCCGTCGTGGACTGGAACGTCAAGCTGGCGCGCTTTAAGGGACGCTTGGCGCGCTTCGTGAGCCCGGAAGCCGCAGAGGCCTTCGCCAGCCAGCAGGACGCCTCGCCTGGCGATGCCGACGGCACCCTTAGCAGCATCCACGGCCAGTTCTTAGTCGCGCACCAGAAGGTCCGTGCGCTGGTGGACTGCATACGCCAGCATTGCTCGGATCAGGCCAGACAGGCCGCCCTCAAGGATGCTGAACAGCAACTCAACACCCTGGGCCTTGCCGTTGACCAGTTCACCCAGACCTGTACCGATAGGGTTTATGATCATACCGCAAGATGAAGAAACCAAACTTAGGGCGCGTGGGAGCAATTATTCAGGCCGTTCGAGCCCTGGCGATCCAATACTATGAAGAAACGGGCAAACCGCTTGGGGTGACGAGCGAAATTGCAGAATTTGAGGCGGCTAGAATTCTAGGGCTTGAGCTTTGCACAGCGAGACAGGCTGGTTATGACGCGATCAGAGTTCGCGGTACCGGGCCGAAACGGGTTCAAATCAAGGGACGTCGCGTCTTAGAGGCGTCTAATTCAGGCCAGCGCGTGGGGAGGATTAAGTTCGACCATGAGTGGGATTCGGTCATCTTGGTATTGTTAGATGAGAATTACCAGCCGGAAAAGATATACGAAGCCGAGCGTCCGGCTATTGAGCGGGCGCTGAAGGCTCCTGGTTCAAGGGCACGTAACGAACGGGGAGCTCTCGGTGTCCGAAAGTTCATACAGATTGGAAAGCCAATTTGGCCGAGATAGGACGAAAAAAATCGCAGATGTCCTGCTCTTCCAAGCTCAAAGCTAGTAGCATGGATTACAGTGCAATCAGAGTCGGTCGAGCACTTCTTGGGTGGTGTACACGACGACGCGATCCTGCGCTTTCAACGGGGCGTCGTTCGACCAAATGGGAATGTTCAAATGCCGCGCAAGGGCCAGGTAAGGGACATCCGCAGGATCCGGGGAGCATGTCCTGGCCTCAGATAGATTCGTCCGATAGGTTCTCTCCGGAGTGACCTGGATGCGGCCCGTCATGGCAGCCAAGGTCAGCTTCACTTGCTCGGGAGAAAGCGTTCCGAACTTTCGCTGAATGCGTGGAGTCGACAGGATACGCTGTGCTTCGAGGAGGGCATATTCCGGCGTCCAGAGGGTGAGCCGTTCGTCCAGGAGCAGCTCACGGGTGACGGCCGCGCGGAGGAATCCGGCAACCAGGATATTGGCGTCGACAACGAGTTCCACTAGCGGTGCGGGTGTCGCTTCCAGACGCGACGTTTGATCTGCCGACCGATCTCGATGGTCTCCTGCTCAGTCAGGGTGCTGTTGGCAAGCAATTGGTTGAGTTGCTCGAGTTGCCGCGTCTTTTGAAAGATTGCCTGGCGAGCGACCTCAGACCAGTTGATCTCCGGAAACTGGCTCATTTTCGCCCTTAGGTCCGCCGGGATCGCAAGCGTCAAACTGGACATGGTGTGCACCTCCCTCGAGAAGTTGGCTGATACCTATACAAACATATCATACGTAATATACGTATGTCAAGGCCTGTATGCACACGAAGGCTGAGTTGGTGGAGGTGTTGCGCGCAGGCGGCATCCGGCTCAGCAAGCGGCTCGGCCAGCATTACCTCATCGACTCTCGCATCTGCCAGCGACTGGTGAGTCTCTGCGAGATCACGCCTGAGGACACGGTCGTGGAAATCGGCGCCGGCCTCGGCGCGCTCACGGATCTGCTGGCCGAGCGAGCCAAGCGGGTGGTGGCCGTCGAGGTAGACCGGGCGGTCAGCGAGAGCCTCAGGCGTCGCCTGGCGCCTCTGTCCACCGTCGAGGTGCTCTGCCAGGATATCCTGGAGTTTCCCTGGGCTTTGTACCGAGGCAGCAAAGTGGTCGGGGCGATTCCGTACCATATCACCTCGCCGATCCTCGTCAGCCTCTGTGAGCAAGCGACGGAGATTCCCATGGCGTGGCTGGGGATTCAGCACGAGGTGGCCCAGCGCCTCTGCGCCGCCCCCGGCTCAAAGGCCTATGGGCGGCTGACGGTGCTGGTGCAATACCGGTTCGCGGTGAGCCGTCTTGCGCGGATTCCACGCAGCGATTTCTTCCCGCAGCCGGCGGTCGATTCGGCCTGGGTGCGGCTGGTCGCGCATCCGAGCCCGCCGGTGACCGTGGATGATGAGGTGCTGTTGTTCGACGTGGTGCGAGCGGCGTTTTCCCAGCGGCGCAAAACCCTGGCCAACTGCCTCATCCAGCTCCGCGCGCCGCGGCTGACGCGCTCACAGGCCCTGAGGCTGATCCAAGAGGCCGGCTTGGCAGCCGGTGTTCGAGGAGAAACGCTCTCGCTTGAGGCGTTTGCGCGCGTGACCAACCATCTGCGCCACAAGCCCCGACACCAATTGTCACTTCGTCACGATGGTGCGTGGGAGGAGCGCTTCGGCAAGTGAGGCGCTGATTCGTATGGTCGGACCGACATCACAATTGGTGTCGGGGCAAGCTGTTGCGTTGACTTTGAAGAAGCCGTGTGATACATTCGACGCCTACCCGACGACGATGGCGATTGTCACGACTCAAGACGTTCAACACGTGGCCCTGCTGGCGCGCCTGGCGCTGGGCGACGACGAGCTGAAAAAGCTCGCCGCGCAGCTTGATGAGATCCTCGAGTATGTGCGCCAGTTGCAAGCCGTCTCGACCGACGGAGTGGACCCGACCAGCCACGCGCTGCCGTTGGCCGACATCACGCGTCCGGATCAGCGCCTGCCCAGCTTACCTCCCGAAGAGGCCTTGACGCTGGCTCCAGCCCGACACGGGCATCTGGTCAAGGTTCCCAAAGTGATTGACTAGCCTCTTTTCAGATGGATCGTCTGTGCACGCGCACGATTCACGAATTGCGCTCGCTCATGGACCAGGGGGCGTGCGATCCTCAAGCGCTGCTTGAGGAGTTGCTGGAGCAGATCGAGCGTCTCAACCCGACGCTGCACGCCTACATCACGGTGGATGCCGAGCGGCTGAGGCAGCGATTGGAACAGCGTCTGCGGCAGGGCCCTCGGGGGAAGCTCTTCGGCATTCCGATCACGGTCAAAGACAATCTCTGCGTCCAGGGTGAGGAGACGACCTGCGCCTCGCGCATCCTGCGCAACTTCCGCCCGCCCTACACCGCCAGCGCCGTCGAGCGCCTCTGTCAGGCGGGCGCGATCATCGTGCCCCGAGCGAACATGGATGAGTTCGCCTTCGGGTCCTCGACGGAAAGCTCCGCGTACGGCGTCACCAGGAATCCGTGGGATCTGGAGCGCGTGCCGGGCGGCTCAAGTGGCGGCTCAGCCTGCGCGGTGGCGGCCGATGCGGCCATTGCGGCGCTGGGCACGGACACCGGCGGTTCGATCCGCCAACCGGCCGCCTTCTGCGGGGTCGTGGGTCTCAAACCCACGTACGGCCGCGTCTCCCGCTACGGGTTGATCGCGTTCGCCTCCTCGCTCGATTGTATCGGGCCGATCACGAAGGACGTGCACGACTGCGCGCTGCTGTTGTCCGTCCTCGCGGGGTATGATCCGAAAGATTCCACCTGCGCGCCGGTCGAGGTGCCGGATTACGTCGCGGCCATGCAGCAGCCGGTGCAGGGCTTGCGTTTCGGGGTGCCGAACGAGTACCTCATCGAGGCAGGGATCGAGCCGGACGTGAAAGCCGCCCTTGAAGAATCCTGCCGCGCGCTGGAACAGTTGGGGATGCAGCGCGTGTCCGTCAGCCTGCCGCATACCTCGTCTGCGGTGGCGACCTACTATGTCGTGGCGACGGCCGAGGCGAGCTCCAATCTGGCCCGCTACGACGGCGTGCGCTACGGCGCTCGGGCGGCGACGGACGGCGGCTCGCTGCTGGACATGTATCAGCGCACGCGGGCGGACGGGTTCGGCACGGAGGCCAAGCGCCGGATCATCCTCGGCACGTACGTGCTCTCGCGCGGGTACTACGACGCCTATTACCTCAAAGGGCTCAAGGTGCGCACGCTGATCAAGCGGGATTTCGACGAGGCCCTCACGCACTGCGACGTCCTGATCTGCCCGACGTCGCCGACCGCCGCCTTTCGGATCGGGGAAAAGCTGGATGATCCGCTCCAGATGTATCTCTCGGATATCTTCACGATTTCCGCCAACCTCGCCGGGATTCCCGCGCTGTCGATGCCGTGCGGCTTGACGACGAAGGGGCTGCCGATCGGCATGCAGCTCATGGCCGGGCCGTTTCGCGAGGAGACCCTGCTGCAGGCGGCCTACGCGTACGAGCAGGCGACCGAGTGGCATCGCCGTAAACCGGACCTCAGACCTCAGACCTCAGACTTCAGGACAGGAAAAGAAGTCGGGGGTGTTACTGATGTCTGACGTCTGATGTCTGAAGTCTGACCTCTGTCCTCTGAGCATGACGTACGAACCAGTGATCGGATTGGAAGTCCACCTGCAGCTCAACACGGACTCCAAGTTGTTTTGCGGCTGCTCCACGACGTTCGGAGCTGCGCCGAACCACCAGACCTGCCCGGTGTGCCTGGGGCTGCCAGGGGTGCTGCCGGTCTTCAACCATCGGGCGTTTGAGTGGGGCATCAAGACGGCGCTGGCGTTGGACTGCACGCTCGCGCAGGTGATGAAGTTCGATCGCAAGCAGTACTTCTATCCGGATCTGCCCAAGGGCTACCAGATCTCGCAGTACGATCAGCCGCTGGCGCAAGCCGGGTGTCTGGACATCGACGTGGCGGGCCAGGCCAGGCGCATCGGCATCACGCGCATCCATTTGGAAGAGGATGCGGGCAAGCTCTTGCACGATCCCCAGGCGCCATGGAGCTATGTCGATTTTAACCGGGCAGGCGTCCCGCTTCTGGAGATCGTCAGCGAGCCGGACCTGCGCTCACCCGATGAGGCGTATGAGTATCTGCTCGAGTTGAAAGCGGTCTTGGAGTACCTGGACGTCTCCACGTGTGACATGGAAAAGGGCAGCCTGCGCTGCGATACGAACATCTCGCTGCGCAAGCCCGGCGAGGCCCTCGGCGCGAGAGTGGAGATCAAGAACCTCAACTCCTTCAAGGCCGTCAAGGCGTCGCTGGTCTATGAGATCATGCGCCAGGCCAAGCAGTTGGACGCCGGCGAGCGCATCGCGCAAGAAACCCGGCTCTGGAACGCCAAGTCCGAGCAGACCGAAACGATGCGCTCGAAAGAAGAAGCCTCCGATTACCGCTACTTCCCGGAGCCGGATCTGGTCCCTTTCACGATTCAGCCGCGCGTGCGGGAGGCGATCGCCACGCAATTGCCGCCGTTGCCCGCGCAGCGCCGCATGCGCCTAGTGGACACCTACGGCCTTTCGGCGTACGATGCGCAGGTGCTTACCCAGCATCGCCGTCTGGCCGAGCTGTTCGAGGAGGCGGTCGCGCAAGGCGCCAAGCCGAAGCCCCTCGCGAACTGGATCATGGGAGAGCTGCTGGCGTACCTCAACGCGCGCGGCCAGGAGCCTTCAGGCGTGACGCTGCGGCCGGAGTGGCTGGTCCATTTGCTTGAGGCGATTGACGCGGGGACGATTTCCGGGAAGATGGCCAAGGAGCTGTTTGTGGAATCCATCGAACGGCAGGTCGATCCGGCGCAGGTCATCCGCGAAAGCAATCTTCGGCAGATCGTCGATGACGAACAGCTGGATCGGTTGGCGGATGAGGTCATCGCCGGCTTCCAGAAATCCGTGGAGGACTATCGCAAGGGCAAGGCGAATGCGCTGATGTTTCTGGTGGGCAAGTGCATGGAGCGGTCCAACGGCAAGGCGAATCCCACGCAGATGACCGGGATTCTCAAACGGAAGCTGACATGAAGGGGGTTCCTGCATGACACGGAAGGTCGTCCTCATCGGCGTCGGCGCCGTCCTCATCTTCGGGACGGTCTGTGGCGGCACGCTCTACGCCAAGCGGGCGGCGAATGAAGACGCGCTCTACAAGGAGCTGGAGCTGTTCACCGACGCCCTCTCGATCGTGGAAGCGGACTATGTGGAGGCGCCGGAGGCCAAAGGGCTCGTCTACGGGGCGCTCAAGGGGATGCTCGCCACCCTGGATCCCTACAGCCAGTTCATGGACCCGGACAGCTACAATGAGCTCAAGATTGACACCGAGGGCCAGTTCGGGGGCCTGGGGATTGAGATTACGGTTCGGGATGATCTGTTGACGGTCATCACGCCCATTGATGACACGCCGGCCTACAAGGCGGGCGTGCGGTCGGGGGATCGCATCGTGAAAATCGACGGGCAGATCACGCGCGGGATCACCCTCATGGACGCCGTCAAGAAACTGCGCGGCAAGCCGGGCAGCCAGGTGACGCTGACGGTCCTGCGCGAAGGGGAGAACGAGCTCAAAGACTTCGCCCTCAGCCGGGACATCATCAAGATCCAGAGCGTGCGCGAGGCGCGCATTCTCGAGGATCACATCGGCTATATCCGCTTGTCCGATTTCCGGGAGGGCACGCCCAAGGATCTTGAGGGGGCGGTGGAGAAGCTCAAGGCCGAGCAGATGGACAGCCTGATCCTGGATTTGCGCAACAACCCCGGCGGATTGCTCGATGTGGCGGTCTCGACGACCGAGTTGTTCCTGGACCGGCGCAAGCTGATCGTCAGCACCAAAGGGCGCCTGAAGAACCAGAATTTTGAGTTCCGCAGCCGCCAGGACGGCATGGCCAACGACGTCCCCCTGGTCGTGTTGGTCAACGAGGGCTCGGCTTCAGCCTCCGAGATCGTGGCCGGCGCCATCCAGGATCACCGGCGGGGGATCATCCTCGGGATGAAGAGCCACGGCAAGGCGTCTGTCCAGACGATCTTTCCGCTGAAGGACGGCAGCGCCCTGCGCCTGACCACGAGCAAGTATTTCACGCCGGCCGGCCGCTCGATCCACGGGCAGGGCATTCTGCCGGATGTGGTGGTGCCGTTTGAGCCCCCGCCGCCTCCGAAGGAGAAAGACAAGAAAAGCAGCGAAGTCCATGAGGTCCTTGACCGGTTGGAGCATCCGGATCAGCCCTCAGCTATGCTGCCGGCGAAGCTGGACAATCAATTGGCGCGAGCCGTGGATTTGTTGAAGGGGATCAAAGTCTACCAGGCCTCGCTCAAGGCCCAGACGGTGGCGGAGGCGACGCCGTGACCGCGCGGATTCTCGGCATCGAAACGTCCTGTGACGAGACGGCCATCGGCGTGGTGGAGGACGGCCGGCGCATCCTGGCCAACGTGGTCGCCTCAAGCTCGCAGTTTCACGCCGCCTATGGAGGGGTCGTGCCGGAGATCGCCGCCCGCGTGCATGTCGAGGTGATTTGGCAGGTCCTGCAGGAGGCGCTCACCGCAGCGCAGCTGAGCGTGGAGCAGCTCGACGCCATCGCCGTCACCCACGGACCCGGGCTTCCCGGCGCGCTGCTGGTCGGATTGGCGTTTGCGAAGGGGCTGGCGCTGGCGTTGGACCGGCCCCTGATCGGCATCGACCATCTGGCCGCGCACCTGTATGCCGGGTCCATGACCGATGAGGCGCTTGAACCGCCGTACGTGGGGTTGGTGGTGTCCGGTGGGCATACCCTGCTGTGCGTGGCGCATCCACAGCAGCGGTTTGAGGTCTTGGGGGAGACGAAGGATGACGCGGTGGGCGAGGCCTTTGACAAAGTGGCCAGGCTCCTGGGGCTGGGCTATCCGGGCGGGCCGGTCATCGATCGTCTCTCGGATGAGGGACGCGCTGATGCCATCCCATTTTCGCGCAGCCATGCGAAAGACGGGTTCGATTTCAGCTTCAGCGGGTTGAAGACCGCCGTGTATCAGTACGTCACGAAACAGGTTGAAGGGTCAAGGGTGAAGGGTGAAGGGGACACCCTCGACCCTCGACCCTCGACCCTCGACCGACAACAGGTCGTCGATATCGCGGCGAGTTTTCAGGAGGCGGCGGTGGACATCCTCCTTACGAAAACGTTGCGGGCCTGCCAGCGCACCGGATTGAAGCGGCTCGTGATTGGTGGCGGGGTGGCCGCCAACCGTCGGCTGCGCCAGCGGTTGCTGGAGGCGGGTCAGTCGCGCGGGCTACAGGTCGTGTGTCCTCCGCCGGCGCTGTGCGTGGATAACGGGGCGATGGTGGCGGGCGTGGCGTTTGAGCAGCTCCAGGCCGGCGCGCGCGCGCCGCTGTCGCTGGCCATCGATCCCAACCGGTGCTTGAACTAACTCCCATGCCAGACCTCGTCGTGATCGGGCGTTTGCTCCTGAGCGCGCTACTCGCGGGACTGGTCGGCTACGAGCGGGAGCGCCACGGGCGCGCCGCCGGCTTCCGGACGCATCTGCTGGTCGGGATGGGGTCATGCCTCATCATGCTGACCGCCCTCTATCTCATGGACACGCTGGCCGGGCGGGTGGCGGTGGACCCGACGCGCATGGCCGCGCAGGTGATCAGCGGGATCGGCTTTCTTGGGGCCGGCACGATCTTGCGCTTCCGCGCATCGGTGCGCGGGCTGACCACGGCGGCCAGCCTCTGGGCGGCGGCCGGGATCGGGATGGCGGCGGGCGCGGGCTTTACGGTCGGCGCGGTGGCGACCACGATCGCGGTGCTGATCGCGCTGTTTGGGTTTGCGCGCCTGGAGCGGCGCATGCGCAAGGATTGGTACCAGACGCTCATCGTGGAAAGCGGCACGTCGGGGGGAGAGCTGGTGAAGATTCGGCGGGCGCTGGGGGAGTATGAGGTGGAGATCCGCGATCTGGACGTCAAGCCGGCTCAAGCGCCCGGCGTGTCAATCTTGGAATTTGACGTCAAACTTATGTCGGCACGAGAGAAAGACGCCATCATCAATGCCCTGGGACGTGTGGACGGAGTGCGGCGAGCGTATTGGATCTGAGAGGGAGGAGGGAGCAAGCGATGGCGCTGCGACGACGGCCGGAAGACGAAGGACAGCCCCGATTGCTGGAAGTCAACGCCAGCATGACCGGGACGTTGAGTTTCAAGGACCCGGTGAACCTCCAGATTAACGGGCAGTTCGAGGGGACCTTAGACACGAAAGGCAGCTTGGTGATCGGCGACAAGGCGCAGATCAAGGCGACCATCCGAGGGGAGTCCATCAGCATTGCCGGCAGCGTGGAGGGGACGATCACGGCCTCACGGCGGCTGGAGCTGCAGCCAAGCGCGCGCATGGTCGGGAAGATCACGACGCCCCGGCTCATCATGCAGGAAGGGGCCGTGCTGCATGGCACCTGCGAGATGCTGCCGGATCGGACGGACTCGCCGTGGATGACGCTCGAAGAGCTGGCGCGGTATCTGGAAGTCGAGGCTAACACCGTGCTGGAATGGGCCCAGAGCGGGCGGCTGCCGGCTCAGCGGGAGGGCAATGCCTGGCGCTTCGAGCGCAAACGCGTTGAGGAGTGGCTGGCGCAGGAGAAGATCAAATGACATCTGGAAGACGGAAGAACGTAAGAACTGAAGAACATAAGAACGAAAATGCCCTTGGTTCTTCAGTTCTTCGGTTCTTCAGTTCTTCGGTTTCCTGAGGGTGGTGTTGTCATGGAGAAACTGTGGACAACCGCGGAGGTCGCGACCTACTTAAGTATCAGTGAAGGAGATGTCGAGCAGTTGGTCCGCGAGGGCACGCTCACCGGCTACAAGCTCGGGGGACAATTCCTCCGCTTTCAGCCTCACCAGGTCAAGGGATTGCAAGGCACGCTCGGCGTCGGCACCCGCCAGGTCCAGCGCGCCGGCGCGAGTCAGGCGCCGAAGATCCGCTGGCAAACGCGCGCGCGCGATTTCCTGTATTTCTACGATTTCTATATCCTGTCCGTCCTTCTCCTCGTCGGCGTCATGGTCTACCTGATGACCGCCGGCTAAGCGGGTGGCCATGCTCACTGAGCAGCATCTTCGCCGGTGGCTGCGCGAGGTCCGCCAGGGCCGTCGCAGCATCAGCGGCGTCGTTCGAGAGTTGCGACGGCTGCCGACCGATCATCTGGGATTTGCCAGACTGGACACCCATCGACGGCTTCGCCGTGGGTTGCCGGAAGTGATCTTTTGCGAGGGCAAGACGCCGGCCCACCTCCTCACACTGACGAAACGGCTCATGGCCTCAAGGGAATTGCTCCTCCTGACTCGCCTGGATGTCTCGATTGCGGCCACGCTTCAGCAGCAGGTGCCGGCGTTACGCTATGATCCGGTCGCTCGCCTTGGCTACTGGCTGCCCCTGCGCCGGCTCAGGCGTCGGGGCCTGGTGGTGGTGGCGAGCGGAGGAACCGCGGATCTGCCGGTGGCCGAAGAAGCGGCGCTGACGCTTGAGCTGTTGGGCAGCCGGAGCATGCGGCTCTATGATGTCGGCGTGGCCGGCATCCATCGGGTGCTCTCGGCCTTTGACCTCCTGCAGCGGGCCCGGGCGGTCGTGGTCGTGGCGGGCATGGAGGGCGCGTTGGCGAGCGTCGTCGCGGGGCTGGTGCGCTGTCCGGTGGTCGCGGTGCCGACGAGCATCGGCTACGGGGCCAGCTTCGCCGGCGTGGGACCGTTGCTCACCATGCTAAACAGCTGCGTGCCGGGGATCGGCGTGGTCAATATCGACAACGGGTTTGGCGCCGGCTACTTGGCCCACATCATCAACGCCCCGTGACATGCACAGCATGTCACGGGGCGTTGAGCGGCGTTCGTACGCGCAGGCCGGCAAGCTGGTTCCCAAGACCGCCAAGCGATTACGAGGCCGGTCGGTACGCTTGCCGCCTCATGGCGTGATGGACTGGCACTCGACCGGGGAGCGGGAAGAGCTCGTGATGGCCCTTCGAGGACGCCTCCAGATTGACTATGCGACGCAGTCCGGGCGAACCGCATCCGTCAGAGTCACCACCGGCCAATGCGCCTTCATCCCGTCCGGAGTCTGGCATCGTGTCATCAACCGAACCACGCGCGTCAGTCAGTACCTCTATGTGACCGCGTGAGGGCTCTCGGAAGTCTTGACGAATCTGAACAGACATGCTACAGTAAAAGGGAATGGACAGCACAGCGCAGTGGCGGCTTGCTGTAGGGACCCTAACCTGCCTCATCAGTTTCCCACACACGGTCACCTTCAGTAGCAGCCTTCGTGAGGAAGCCGTGGCCTATCGTGTGGCAGGCTATGAGCGGCAGCAGCAAGGCGACAGGGAAGGCGCCCTGTCAGCCTACCAAAAAGCCGCGGCGCTGGATCCAGCCTACCCCACGCCCCAGAACGACTTGGGGGTCCTCTTCGAGGATATGGGACGGCTGGAGGACGCCAGGAGCGCCTACGAGTTGGCGCTGGCCCTCGACCCCAACTACCTGGAAGCGCACTCCAATCTGGCGATGCTGTATGAGCGATTGGGCGAGAAAGAAAAAGCGATTTTCCACTGGCTCAAGCGCTACCAGCTTGGGGATTCCGAGGAGGCCTGGACCGCGCGCGCGGAAGAGCGTCTGGTCGCGCTGGGGGTCTTGAAGGAGTATCCAGGCTTGAAAGGCAAAATCTACACGCGCCAGCAGGTCGTCCGGCAAGAACTGAAAGCGCACGAGCAGAGCGTGAAGGAATTTCGGACGACGACTGAGCAATTCGGACGGTGGTAGTCCGTCGCACGACCATCGCGTTTCCCTCGGCTCGAACCACAGTCAACCACGAGTTCTCATAGCGTGCCAATCCAGGGTCGGGATCATCCGTCGTGATCCCGGTCACCATGCCCCAGGCGTTTCTCATCGATGGCACGGCGTTCTGCTACCGGGCGTTCTACGCGATTCGCGTCTTGTCCGCCTCGGACGGGCGGCCGACGAACGCGGTGTATGGGTTTGCGATGATGCTGGGCGCCCTATGCAAGGCCAAGCAGCCACAGTACCTGGCGGTGGCGTTTGACGCAGGCAAACCGACCTTTCGCCATGAGCGCTTCCATGACTACAAGATCCAACGCAAGCCCATGCCCGATCCGTTGATCGCGCAGTTGCCGCTCGTCAAAGAGCTCCTGGCGGCATACCGGATTCCCGTGTTTCAGTTGGAAGGCTATGAGGCCGAAGACCTGCTGGCCACGCTCGCGCGGCGCATCGCGGAGGCATGTGACGTATTTTTGGTGACCGGGGATAAGGACGCCCTGCAGTTGGTCGGGCCGCGGATTAAAGTGTACAACCCCCACAAAGACCATGTCGTGCTCGATGCCGGCGCCGTGCAGGAGCGCTATGGGGTGCCGCCGGAGCGCATGGTCGATTTGATGGCCCTGATGGGGGATGCCATCGATAACATCCCCGGCGTCCCTGGGATCGGGGAAAAAACCGCCTCCGAGCTGTTGCGCCAGTTCGGCAGCGTGGAGGGGGTGTACGAACATCTGGATGACCTCAAGAGCGCAAGCCAGCGCACAACCCTGGCGCAGCACCGCGAGCAGGTCGAGCTGGCGCGGGAACTGGCGCGGATTGACGACCACGTTCCCATCGAGGTCGAGTTGAGCGACTTGGCGGTGCGTGAGCCGGACTGGACCGCGCTGCGGCGGTTGTTCCGGGTGCTGGAGTTTAAGCGACTCCTGGCGGATCTGGACGCCCAGATGCCGGCCCCGACCGCGGTCGGGGGGGCCCCCGTGCAGGCGCATGTGGTGCAGGAGGCGAGTGCGTTCAAGCGCCTGGAGCCTTGGTTGGCGTCGACCTCGCCGGCGGCCGTCTGGAGCCATCACGATGAGACGTCTGACGCGAGGTTGCTGGCGCTTGCCTGGAACGCCACTGAAGCCTGGGTCATCCCGGTGGATGTCGCCGGGCCCGCCGCTTTTCTGGAACCGTTGTGGGC
>Ga0209515_10005565_pt1 | contig 16234 bp, 12 predicted proteins | sample Subgroupgradi54m_FD_187454 | JGI IMG/M metagenome (GOLD analysis project Ga0209515, IMG submission 187454) | Subsurface groundwater microbial communities from S. Glens Falls, New York, USA - GMW60B uncontaminated upgradient, 5.4 m (SPAdes)... ...
CGTCCCGCTTTGGTCCGGCCCTGCATCCATGATCGCCGGCTTCTGGTCGATGCCGCGGTATAGCTCCGTCACGTCGATCCCCAGCGCCTTGGCGATATTGATATGCGACTCCAGCGTGCCGACCATTTTCATGTTTTCAATGCGGCTTAACGTGGCCAGCTGGACCCCGCTTTTCTTTGAGAGTTCCGTCAAAGACATTTTTTGCGCTTTACGGATGGTTTCGACCTTCTTCCCTATATACATACAGCCCTCCCTTGGATGAGATAACAACATTAGATTACCAGATATTGTTGGATTTGCAATCTTATTTTGATATTTTTGCTATTCTATCTAAAGATTTGATGATTAGTAAATAAATGACTTGACAGAAAATCAATATATGCTATCCTTACTTTGTTCACAACCAAGGGAGGGATATATGAACGAAACGCTTTTAGATGTCAAGGTCGGCAGTATCCATCGTCTTGCGGAAGGGCGGGTCAAGGCATTTGTCGATATCGTTGTCAATGATGCCATCCTTATTAAGGGGATCAGGGTCATTGAAGGAAAGAAGGGAATGTTCGTCTCCATGCCTTCCGAGCAGGGCAAGGATGAGAAGTGGTATGACCGTGTGCGCTGTTTAAGCGATGAGATCAAAGATCTGGTTTCAGAAAAAGTCCTTGAGGGCTATCGCCTTAGCCGGCATGACCTTTAATATTTGATATCATTCGAAAGCGTCCATTGGACCCCGGTGGGGCTTAAAGGTGTTCGAACGCTGATAGGCCCGGGGACCACCGTAGTCCTTCGCCGCAACACGATCGCCGGACGCTTCGAATATATTTTTTCTGATTTGACACCAACGGTCGGTTTGCGTTACCATAACTCATCATGCTCGACCTAAGGTTCATTCGCGATAATCCCGACCAGGTCAAGGCCGGCCTTGAGGCCAGACGCGCCAAGGCCGATCTCAACCATCTTTTGGAATTAGACAGTCAGCGCCGGCAATTGCTGGTCGAACTTGAAGACCTTAAGGCCAAGAAGAACATGGCCAATGATGAGATCGGCCGGCTGATTAAGGAAAAACGCGATCCTAAGGCGAAGATCGGTCCCATGAAGGCCATTGCCCAAAAGGTGGATGCCATGGAGCCGGTCATTAGGGGAATTGAAGGGCAAATTCAGGATATTCTGCTGGGCATCCCCAATATCCCCCACAGTTCCGTTCCCGTCGGCGGGGCCGAGGCCAGCCAGGAAATCAATCGTTGGGGCAAAGCGCCGAAACTGGATTTTAAGCCAAAGACCCATATCGAGATTGCCGAAGCGCTGGATATCATTGATTTCAAAAGGGGGGCGAAATTAAGCGGTTCGAATTTTATCCTTTACAAAGACCTCGGGGCGCGGTTAGAGAGGGCTTTGTACAATTTCATGCTGGATACGCACACCCGCGAACACGGTTACCGCGAAATGTCCCCGCCGGTGTTGGTCAATACCGCGTCCATGACAGGGACCGGACAATTGCCCAAGATGAAAGAGGACATGTATCGTCTGCAGTCTGATGATCTTTATTTGATACCCACGGCCGAGGTCCCGGTCACCAACATTCACCGCGATGAAACGCTCAATGAAGAGGACTTGCCTCTCTATTATACCGCTTATACAACGTGTTTCCGCCGGGAAGCGGGTTCTTATGGCAAGGACACCCGCGGACTCGTGCGCATCCACCAATTCGATAAAGTGGAACTGGTCAAATTCGTCAAACCGGAAAATTCTTATGAAGAATTAGAGTCCTTATTGGCCGATGCCTGCAAGATATTTCAATTGCTGGGCATTCCTTACCGGGTGTTGCTGTTGGCCAGCGCTGACTTGAGTTTTGCCGCGTCCAAATGCTACGATATCGAGGTGTATGCGGCTGGTTTGGACAAATGGCTGGAGGCCTCCAGTTGTTCAAATTTTGAGGATTTTCAGGCCCGCCGGATGAACATCCGTTATAAAGGCAAGGATGGCAAAAAGTCCGCTTTTGTCCACACCTTGAACGGTTCCGGCGTTGCCCTGCCGCGGACCATGGTCGCCATTCTGGAAAATTACCAGACCAGGGAAGGGGATGTCATTGTCCCCGAAGTCCTTCACCCTTACATGGGCGGCGTTGAGCGCATCGGGAGGGAAAAATGAAACAGGGATTGTTGACCATCCTGAAATTTTTTCTATTTTTATTGATCCTGCCGTTCGTCGTTGCCTGCGTTTTGGCGTTCCAGGACCAGGTCCTGGGCGTTCCCGTCCATAAAGAGCAATGGCTGTTGTGGGGCATTGCGGCTTATACCGTCCTGCATTTATTCCTTTATAATTTTAAAGAGGTTTATGGGTTCGGCCGCTTCATCGTCGCGAAGATTTTTTCCTTCCTGGGGCCGTCCGCCCATATGGCCGGGGCCGTCATTCCCATTTACGCGCTTTTAGTTATTTGCCTGGGACTGCTTCTCAACGCGTTGGGTCATGGCGCTTATGAGCGGCTTATCCTTTTTTTATTGGCATTTGTAGTCGCCCTGCATATCATCGGCACCGCCCAGCAACTTTATGAATCAGATCCCAGCTCGATGAAAAGCCAGTATCTTGTGTCTTTCGGGTTGATCCTTGCTGCTAATCTTATTATTCTTGCCGCCGTAATTATTCCCCTGTTGCCGGAGTTCTCATTCATTGCCTTCATCAAATCCATGGCCCACCGCACCATCGTGTATTACACGCACGTTTATAAAGTTCTTTTCGTTCCTCGCTGATTGACTTGGCCGACGGGGAATGTTACTATTGCATCGGAGAGGTGGGCCGATTTTTCGGATATGACATTAAGGAATCGGCACAACACATCTCCCTTTTCTAAAAGTATTTTATATAGTAAGGTTGATGTAGGGAGAGGTGGCAGAGTGGTCGAATGCGGCGGTCTTGAAATCCGAAAAAAGCACTTTTCGCAACCCCATCAAATGATTGAAAAGACCGCATTTGTCGTCGAGAAATATGATTTTTCTGCTTTAAAGTGTTTTAAGATTTTTTAACGTTTATTAAGATTAAACCGTCACAATTTGGACACCAAAAATTATAGCCTCAACAGGGGGTAAAAATGGTTAAGAATTTCATAAATAGCATAGTCCAAAGGCGGTTTAACCAGACGAGCGTGGCTCTTTTATGGATGGAGTCATTCATATTTGCCGCCATTTACGGTGCAATGTTTCATTCATGGCCGGTGTTTGGCATCCTCTTTTTAGGTTTAGCCGCGCTTATGAGCAGGCCAAAGACGGCGGTTTATACAATCTTTGTTCTATGCTTCTTGTGGAGTTTTGTCTTTGCCAGTATTGGTTATGGCATTGGCGGAGCGGCCGGGGCGGTGATCTTGGGAGGATTGGTATTCTTAAATGGGGTTCGACTTCATTTCCGGGACCTGAAGCAATCTTGGGTGGACGCGGACATGGCCGGGGTTATTAACGCGACTGAGTGGAGGCAAAGGTGGGGGTGGCAAAATTTGAATTGATCCTTTAATTACCTAAACAGAACCAGAACAAAATCAGAACAAAACCGGAACAAACGTGTTCCGGTTTTGTTCTGTTTTGCCGTCGTAACTCTCCCATTCGCAAGGGGTTTTTGGGCAAAAGCGGCCCAAAATCGTTCAAGACCCCACTCCCTCAACCATAAGTTTTTAAGAGGGACTGGGGTCTTGAACTACCCCTTGCGATATGGGAGAGAGGAGATATTTAAAATAAATGGGTGGTTGGGTTGGATGTTGTGATGTTAGAAGGTAGGTAAATTAGAAGGGAGGTTGGTTAGAAGTATTGAGCTGTGTCTGTTCGGTATTTAACGGCGTATGAATTATGGTCATGAAAAGTGTACCAGTAGGAGGGAGGTTTTGACGTTGTTTTAGGCATTTTTTACACCAGACGTTTTAAATGAATTCAGAGGTGGTTTTTCTCTGGTGCGATGGGGTTCCGCTTCGCATTGGTTCCAAAAGAATAAAGCCGCTTTCGTACGCTCCCGCCATATCCTTTCGATTCTTTTTCTTTGATTATGTCATACGTGTCAAGGACTACGCCCCGCAAGAAACAGCGGGGCTTGCAAGTGCTCCGCTGGCGCTCCGCATCCTTGACACGCATGACCTTATAGTAATCAAAAACAATCGAAAGGAACCCCACCATGCAGATCACAGCCAATGCAGAAATGACCAAGATGAGCACCGAAGAGCTTGAGAAACACATTGATTCCAGGTATGAGGCAAGGGCCCCACAGGCAGAATTGGACGCTTTGGAAACCCAATATGCCGAAACGGTAAGTGAAGACGATCTGAACATGACCGAAGATGAGCCGCAAATGAGTGAAGCTTACGACATGGGCGTTGACTTGGAAGAATGGTTGGCAAGAGAATATTATGAATTTACTAACCCCGAAGGAAGAATTGGCGGCAGGGAAGATAAGGATTATTTTAACCCTGATTCTTTTAATGATTTTATGACGCTTAATCTTAAAGCTGGCATTAAAAGAAAAGACATTATGGAGGCCGCCAAGGATGTTTATGGGTATAAGAAAAACCTGATTGATAAATACAGATCCAGGAACAAATTTTCAAACATACCCGACAATCTTCGGGGGATCCTTAAATGATACAGCCCGTGGATGGTCCCCACCGGTTAGTCCAGGGGCTTCCTGTCTGGCTGATTTGAAATAAATAAAGGCCTTTGTGGAATGGCTCACATCTCCTTTTTGTTGTAAAAACCTGCCCTGTAACAGATTCACCCTTTGCTTATTCGCCTCCATTTTATCCAAAAAATTATTGTATCAAGGGCTTCGCAAGGGCCGCTGGGGTGCCTGCGGCCCCCTTGACACAAAAAGTTTTTTGGATGTTCGGCTCACCAAAGCAGCAAAGGGCGAAACTGTTAAGGTCAAACAACCAGCAAAAAGGAGATGAGGAAATGAGCCAAAACCCAAAGATCAGTTCAAATCAGCCGAACACCCAGGAAGAGTTTTACGGACAGCCGGTGTTTGAGTACACCAGCGATCAGGCACTCGTAGATGGGATCCTATTCGATCTGACCCAGCTTAATCCCGCCTGGAAGAAAGGACTGTTCAATTATGTGACAGTCAATCTGCTTAATCGTGGGTACATGTACCAAGATAAGATCAGCATTCCCAACCTGCTGGACCTGTTAAACCAGGCCAATCAGATCGTCCGCAGGGAAACCAAGGGTTTCATGGTATTTGATTCTTTTTTTGATGGCTCTGTAGAACTGCCTGATGGGGACCAGCAGAAGATCTTCATTTGCTGGAATGAAACCGGCAAGTTCACCATCATGCTGCCGGAAGATTATTAGTCCGCAACACCATCGCCCGTTGGTAACAGCGGGCATTTTTTTGTGCTGTTTTAAGAGAATTTTAGATTATAATAACACGGTTATTTTGAGCCCATCTAGCTTTCTCCCCGGGGCGATTAGTTCAGAGATTACGATAACGGGGATTATGATAATTCGAACCTATCTTTAAAGAATGTCCATTGGATTGGGGAAGGCCAGTATTATGGCACAAGAATTTCTTTCAGATGATATTTGGGAAAAGATACAAGAGCATGAAAAGAAGGAAAAATTACGAATTACGCAATTCGGAGAAGTTAGAGAGCCGATAGTTGTAGATTTCCACGGCTATAAAATGGTTGTTGCTGGCAACAGAATACATTACGCTCCAGCATCTAAATGGAAAACGGTTCCCGACTTTCTTTTTGAGTATCTTCCAATGACATTAGGTAAAGAATGGGGTCAGGTAGAATTATCAAAGCCCTATGAAAAGCAACACCCAATTGTTCAGTGGAGAATTAAAGCTATAGAATATATGCGTCAGGAAGCGCGAAAAGGACAAAACCCAAAAGGCTTTTATGAAACAATTCCCAATGGGTATATGGCTGCCTTTTTAGCTTTGGCGTACGACCTGCATGTAGTTCATGACAATGGAAGACTCGATGAAGAGCTGTTACGGAGATTAAAGCATGTTGATCAGTTTCAGGGGGCACGTCATGAGTTATTTGCTGAGGCCACTTGTTTGCGGGCTGGTTTTACAATAGAGCATGAAGACGAGAAGGATCGAACAAAAAGACATGCCGAATTTACCGCAATTCATAAACAAACTGGTCAAAAAGTTTCCGTTGAGGCAAAAAGCAAGCACAGGCCAGGTGTTTTAGGTCGTCCAGGCAGTCCCGAATTAGAGGATGAAGTAAATTTAAGATTTGGTGCATTGATAAACGATGCTATTAACAAAAAGCCACCCTACCCGCTTGTGATTTTCTTAGATACCAACCTTCCCCCCGTAGTTGCAGAACAATTTTTTAGACCACTATTAATGAATCCTCATGCTCCCCCAATACTAATGCAAAAGTTGATCGATCGCGTACAAAAGGAACATGAAGGATGGGATCCTTATAATTTATTGGTGCTTACTAATCATCCACATCATTACGGTAAGGAAGATGAGGCCGATCCACGAAAGCATATTCTATCTGTTATGCCCCTTAAGCCAATAAAACAAGTACAATATCCCGTTTCAGTATTTAATATTCATAGAGGAGCAGAAAAATATGGTAACATTCCAAACGAGTTTTCAAAACAGGAGTAATAATTATGTCGGGCAAGTCCCACGCCCCTGATTTATCATATAAATTTTTTAGAATTCTTTTAGGAAGAAATAAAAACAACTATGAAAAAAGAAATTGAGATAAAACTAAAGAAGCCGCGGTTAGCGTACGTGGGAATGGATAGAAAAACTGCTGTGGAAGCGGTGCCGACGCAGGTGGTGGAGGTGGTGTACCCCTCCAAAGCCGATAAAAAAGACGAGGATACTCTTTTTACTAAAGGCGAACTTCAGAAAAAAATCACCAAGTCCGCCGATCTGCCCCAAAATCGGCTTATCTGGACGAACGACAATCTTGTGGCGCTCAAAACGCTTTTGGACGAGAAAGATCCCATTTCGGGCGAATACAAATACCGCGGCAGGGTGGATTTGATTTACATTGATCCGCCGTTTATGGTGCAGGACGATTTTGTCGCTTCCAACTCCATTGATATTGAGGTGGATGAGGAAGAAGGCGTTATGTCCGTAAAAGAGCCGACAATTATAGAGACAATCGCTTACAAAGACACTTGGCAAAACGGTCTGGATTCATTCCTTCAGATGATGCGTGAGCGGTTGGAACTTATGAAAGAACTCCTTTCCAACACCGGCTCAATCTATGTACATCTCGATTGGCATACAGCACATTACATAAAAGTTTTGATGGACGAGATATTTGATTATTCGTTATTCAGAAACGAAATTAAAGTAAAAAGAATCAAAAAGAATATTCAAGAACGAGAAGAAGTAAAACGATTAAATAGTGATGTTGATACGATTTTATTTTATGGAAAAACTGAACAGCATTTAATTAAACCTCCACAACAATATGCGCCAAAAGAAGAAAGATGGCACGCTCTTGATGCGCCGGGTGTCAGAAGAGGGCTTGATTATGAACTTTTTGGTCATAAGCCGCCTACGGGTAGACATTGGTCTTGGACTAAAGAAAATGCTGAACAAGCTATAAAAGAGGGGCGGCTTAGAAAAAATACTAAAACTGGGAAGCCAGAATACCTACTTGAAGCGACGGATTATCAGCTTCTCGGTGATTCCTGGGGCGATATTTCTGCTTATTCATTCAATACAGGATATCCGACTGAAAAAAACGTTGATTTAATCAAGCGGATTATTGAGATGTCTTGCCCTAAAAATGGCGTTGTTTTTGATGCTTTCATGGGCTCCGGGACGACTTGCGAAGCGGCGGAGCAATTAGCAGAGGAATTAAATTGCACTTGGGTTGGGATTGATAATTCTAAATTCGCTATTCATACCGCGCGGAAAAGATTGATTGAATTAAACGGAAAAGCGAAAGGTAAGAAGGGCGAGGGAGTATATAAAGTCCGACCGTTTATGGTTGAGAATATGGGCTACTATCAGCGTGGGGTGAAATGGGATCCGATTCAAGTTGGCAATCAAGCTGATGCTTACCGGCAAGCGATTATTGAGCTTTTTGGCGGGGAGTATGCGCCGTATTCCAAGTTACTACATGGTAAGAAAAAAGGCGCTTGGGTGCATGTGGGGCCGCTTTCCGCGCCGATTGTAGAAGAGCAGATGCGCGCAGTTGCCAAAGAAGTTAAAGACACAGACTTTAAGAAATGCTATGTGCTTTCAGCCGATTTCACGGCGCATTTAAATCAATCCGTTGAAGAAGTAAAAAAAGATTTGGGCGTGCAGGTGATGGTGCGGCTCATTCCGGCAAGCGCAATTGAAGAAGTAAAAAAACGATTGGAGCTTATGCGGCAAGGCGCGGACCCCAAAAAATCAGGTGAGATGTCGAACATCGCTTTCTTTGCTCCGCTTGCAGTTAAGATACATAAAGTTGTCGATGGCAGAGAAGCGATGATTGAACTTTCTGGGCTTGAGGTAGACACAGAGAGCTTTCTGGATAGCCAGAAACCGGAGCGGCGGGACGAACTCAAGAAGTGGATCGAGAAAGAGAAAAACTGGCAAAGTTTTGTTGACTTCTGGGCGATTGACTGGGATTACGAGAGTTTGAAAAATGATTTGGATGAGCCCGTGTTTGAAAATGAGTGGCAGTCTTTTCGTAAGCGAAAAGGGAAAAAGGTGACGGAAGATCTGGTATTCAAGGCGTTTCATACTTATGAAAAGTCTGGGGAATACACGATTGCCGTTAAGGTAACCGATATTTTTGGCAACGACGGGATAGTAACGGCTAAGGTAGTCGTGAAATAACTATGAGCGAATCTGAAAAGAAATTACCTCCGCAGAAAATCATCATCCACAAGCTCCGCGAGCGGGTGGATGCCTGGCGCGGGTTTGTCTTGCAGAGCGCCAGACTGCCTTATCCCAAAGAGCCGGCTAAATACAAACCGGTTTTATCGTTTGAAAAAGAGATTTCCGAGACGACGGACTTGCTTTTGCGTCATTGGTTCCGGCCATTTCCGCACGAGCTTAAAGACAAAGACGGCAAAAGCTATGGATTCAAGTACTGGCCGCACCAGAGACGTACGATCGAGACGTTCATATATCTTTACGAGGTCTGCGGCGTGCGACGGCGTGAAGATATTTCCAAGATCATTGACTTCGAAATTGTGCCCCAGCGGGATATGTGGACAAAACTCGGAGCGCAACTGGCGACCGGATCGGGCAAGACAAAAATTATGAGCTTGGTAATTGCGTGGAGTTACTTGAACGCCGTGATTGAGGGAGAGAGGCATTTGGGCATTGGCAAACATAGCGTCGTGATTGCTCCGAACCTTTTTGTGCTCGACCGTCTGCTTGAGGACTTCGCGCCAACGGATAATCGGCCGGATATCTTTTATGGTGATCCGGTCATCCCAAATGAACTTAAACGGTATTGGAATTTGAAAGTGTACTCTCCGGCCGCGGTGCCCGGTGAATTAAGCTCCGATGAGGGTGCGATGGTTGTAACGAACATCCATAAGCTTTACAAGGAGTCAGATGAGTTTGACAATGGAAAAAACGGCGAAAAATTATCAAAGGAGCTCTCGCTTTTTGAAACGGTAATGCCTAAAAAGCTTGAAAACCAGAAGCGGGCGCTGGTGGATAGTTTCAAGAATTCAAATAACGTACTTATTATTAACGATGAAGCGCATCATGTTCATGATGAAGAGAAGCATAAAGAATACGAGAAGAAGACAAAAAATTTGAAGGAAATCGGCGTAAAAGAAAAGTACGCTGTCGAAGAGCTCGGTTGGATTCGCTCGATACGAAATCTCGATAAACTATGCGAAGTCGGACTACAGATTGATTTGTCAGCAACGCTTTTTGAAGAAAAAGGGTCGCATCGAACGCTCAAAAGCGACAAAGAAGAAATACGCTTCCGGTGGATGGATTTATTCAAGCACACGGTTGATTTATATTCCCTTGGCGAGGCGAAGAAAGAAGGCATTATCAAAATGCCTAAACTCGAGAAGGTAAAAGTGTATGAGGGCGATGAGGTGCGCGGGATTATCAATAATGAGAAATTATGCGCGTGGGAGAAGTACGAAAATTTGCTACGCACAGGCATTAAGCGTTGGCAGGAGAATCAAAAGATTTTTGATCAGGAAGGCGACAAACGCAAACAGATTCTTTTTATTATCTGCAACGACCGAAGAGAAGCCAACCAGATTTATAACTATCTCGTGTACCGAGAAATTGACGATGAGGGCAAGGACTTATCCAAAGACAATCTTCCAGTGAAAGGGTTTTACGATGAGGAAACCAAGGAGACTCTTTTTGTGAAAGACGGAAAAACAACCGTGGTGCAGATACACATCGGTGAAAAAGAGCTGAACAACGATAAGGACTGGGAGAAAATCCGCAAGCTGGTACATCTGATTGACAAGGATAATATTGAAGACCCGCAGTTAAAAGGTGAGGTAGTTGAAAATCCGTACAATGTGATTGTCGCCGTTTTGATGCTGAAAGAAGGCTGGGATGTCCGCAATGTCAAGACGATTGTGCCTTTGCGCCCTTGCGATTCGCGGACGCTTGCCGAGCAAACGCTTGGCCGCGGCCTTCGCAAAATGCACCAGCCGAAACTTGATGAAGATGGAGCCGTTAATTCAAAATCTGAAAGCTTGTATGTAATTCAGCATCCGTCGTTTCAGGCAATCATTGACGAAATTGACGACATCGTAGACGAGGTTGATGCGGGAGAGAAGGAACAGTCCGTTTACACGGTAGTCAATCCTCTTGCCGATGCAAACGAGAGGAAAAAGCGTAATGTCAGGATGGTCAAGTTCCTTGGGCTGATTGAGAATATAAAGACGTGGCACGACAATTTTAAGGAATCGGAACTTCCGGAATTGCCGCATCGATTTTTGTGGAACGAATCGGCGGATAAACTGAAAATCAAAACGCAATTTGAGAAAGACATTGAGAAGGGACTTGAGTTTGAATTTGAACAATCGGCAAGTTATTTTGGGTTGGATCGCCTACTTATTTCCGGCTATGTCAAGCCGATTTTAAATGAATTGCGGCTTTCGCATTCGGATAAACTGCGGGTTTTAGATGTGGTCAAGAGATTTTTAGAGAAGAGAGTTTTTGATTTTCCAACGGGTGCGTCTCTGCGGCTCGATTTGGTTGATGAAAAGACAGACAAGATCGTGAAGAGAAATATTTTTAAAGACGATGTGATGGCAGCGGTGAAGCAGGAGATTGTCAAGTTTATCAACGGCCTACGTTCAAACGAGAAACCGGCAACGGATAAGTTTGAAATTATGGAAAGCAGGGTTATCGAGCCGTATCAAGCGATTTTTGAAAATGCGCTTGAAAATCCAGAGCGATCCGGTTTTGACAAGCAATGCATGGACAATGATGACGAGTTACGTGCGGCGCGGTTGTTGGATGCGTGCGAGGACGTGAGCGGTTGGATTTACAATCATCAACATGGCGTCGGCTATCACTTTGAATATCTTTGGCAGGGGTTTTATGTCCAGTATTTTCCCGATTTCATAGCGCGAGCGGATGAAGGTGGCAGAATCGTGAATTACATTATTGAAGTGAAGGGACGAATGGATGACCGCGACAGGGCGAAAAAAGAGCGGAGTGAGAAATATGTCTCAATGCTGACCGAAGCGGATCCGGCAAAAGAAGAGTGGCGATATTTATTTATTCTCGAAAATCCTTCCGAAGGCAAAAAAGATATTAGCTGGTGGGAGAATCGCAGCGTATTAAAGTTGGGAGATTTGTTTAGGCATCAAGAAGCAAAAAGTTAAAATTCCAGAAATTTAGGAATGCAATGATTGCGAAGGTTAATACAAATGATTCTAGACAAAAGAAAAGGGTTTTTGGCAGGATATAAAAAATTAGGCCCCGTTCCGAAAGTTATGGTATGGCTAGCGATAATAGCTGTGGTCGTTGGAATTCTATCATATTTTTTGGCGACCAAATCTGCGACAAAGAAGGATGTTAAAGAGGTGCAGCGGGCTCTTAAAAAAGGACAGCAAGCCACGGACGAGGTGTGGCCTAGACTTATTTCCGAAATAAAGAAAGGTAAATGGTCGTTAGATGGTAATTGGAATCTAGACAGTTTTGGTTTAATGGATCAGAAAATAAGGATTGTGATATTAGCTGATCAGGCTGTGTGGTATCGATCCGATGGCGGCGATTATGCCAGCTATCAAGAATTATGGAACTTAAAACACCAGAATAATCATGTGCAATCATTTGTAGAAGATCAATTGCTAAGAGTAAATTCGGTCTTAAGGCTTTCCTATTCGTCGGTTGCACGGATTCCACTCTGTAAAAACAATAAAAATATCGGGAATCGATGCCTTGAGGTAGAGACGGAAGCGGATTTTGATGTGAATAATGTTGTCGCTCAGGTGTCTCACCCGACATATTGGGTTTCCCGGGCAAAATCAGCTTATTTGCTCCATTTTTTGACTTTTCAAATGATGCGTCGGGATCAGGTCTCGTGGGCAGCTGTTTTGGATTCTCTTCATGCGTCTTTCTCCGGATCAACTGATACGCACAAGAATAATAATTTGCTTACCAGATACATGGCTTGGGAAAGTTTTAGGAAGCACACCTGCTTTGTTGATGAAAATGAATTGTTTGATTCTTCAAAAGCTAGCGAATGGTGGCAGGATCCCGAAAATAAGAAAAAGGTTTTAACTGCTCTTGACAGCGGCCAAAAGTCGCCATTTTGTCAATAAAAGAGGGGAAAGTGCGTTGGCCTTTTTCAAAACACCAAATCAATCAAATAGTTTATAAGCTTTACGGATTGACGGGAGAGGAAATTGCGGTGGTGGAGCGATGAGAAAAATTTGCGGTCATCGAAAGAGCGTATAAAGAATTCTCTGACCCGGTGACTATCGCCATGGCAAAAATGTAAGATATGTCGGAGGTAAGAATTATAGATGGTTCTACAAAATAAAATTTATGGTTGAAAAGATTATACAAATTAAAAATGTGGGCCGCTTCAGAAACTATTCTGCAAATGGTGATGTGGCGTTTCGTAAGATGACGCTTGTTTATGCAGAGAACGGACGCGGGAAGACCACTCTTTGTGCAATTTTGCGTTCACTACAAAATGGTCAAGCGGAATTTATATCGGAACGGAAGACATTAGCTACTGCCGATTCAGAGTTTGTGCATATACGAATCAATGGGACTGATTATAAGTTTATAAACAATACATGGACGGCGACACATTCTGATGTAGTTATTTTTGATCCGGTATTTGTGAACGATAATGTGTATTCAGGCGACTATGTTGAGCACGATCATAAGAAAAATTTATATCATCTTATTGTGGGAGCACAGGGCGTTCAGCTTGCCAAACAAATTGAGGGATTGGATAGCGAGATACGAGAAGCGAATGCTGATTTAAGGTCAAGGAAAGATGCTGTGTCCAAGAATATTCCTACAAGCATTACATTTGAGGATTATTTACAGTGGCGAGCGATTCAAGACATTGATAGCCAGATTAAGCAAAAGACTGATGAATTGACCAAGCGTCAGTTAGTCCTTATAAAAGTTGGAGAAATACGATCCAAAAATTTGTTTCAGAAGATTTATTTCCCTGCTTTACCAAATGATTTTACATCGATTCTTGCGAAACAACTAGCCGATGTCACTGCCGATGCGGAAGTAAAAGTACGACAGCAGATAGCTCAACATCAAATGGGACACCAAGGCGAATCTTGGCTTGCCCAAGGTTTGACTTATGTGAATAGCGATAATTGTCCTTTTTGTGAACAGAATATCAAAGCCAACGGTTTGATTGTCGCATACCGTTCACATTTCAATGAGGCATATAAGAATCTCAAACAGGAAGTTGCTCAATTGGGACAACGTGTAAATAGCGCCGTAGGTGAATTAGCAATTTTCAACGTACAACAAATGATTTCTGGTAATCAGACTTTGGCTGAATTTTGGAAACAATTTATTGCGGTCGATTTGCCGGATATCCCTTTCTCTGATGTCCAACAAAAATATACTGCACTGCGCGAGAGTTGTTTGACTCTTGCAAAAAAGAAGCAAGATAATCCAACTGAATCTGTTGTTCTGGATCATGCTTTTACTATTGTACTTCAAGAAGTGGAAGCATTACGACAGATTTTAGAAAGGTATAACACTAATGTAGATAGATTAAATAACCTTGTCAATGAACAGAAATCTTCTGCCCAACGGCAAACTGATCTTACTGCTCTCAAGAATGAATTGGCACAACTTCAGGCAAAGAGGCAACGTTTTGAGGTTGAAGTTACGCAGGCATGTCAAGCTTACCAAGACGTAGTTAGAGCAAAGACAGTACTTGAGCAGCGGAAGGATACATTACGACAACAGCTCGATCAACACTGCCAAAATATTCTTCAAATATATGAACACTCTATCAATGAGTTTTTGGATCAATTCAGCGCTGGATTCCGTATTACTAATACACGGCATCTATACACCGGTGGGACGCCGAGTTCTCAATATCAGATTATGATTAACGATACCACCGTTGATCTTGGAGATTCACGGACCCAACCTGGAACGCCCTGTTTTAAAACAACTTTGAGTTCTGGAGACAGAAGTGCTTTGGCGCTAGCTTTTTTTCTTGCTGTAATGAAGCAAGACGAAAATATAGGCCAGAAAATTATTGTGTTTGATGATCCATTTACTAGCCTTGACCGTTTCCGTCGCACCTGTACACAACAATTGATCCAGCGTCTTTTCGATCCAGCAAAACAAGTCATCGTTCTGTCACATGATCCGCATTTTTTAAAATTATTGTGGGATGGATGTCCCTCAGCAACGATAAATGTTAAAACCCTTCAAATGTCTAAAACAGCTGATACTACAATTATTGGAGAATGGGATGTTATTATAGAAACCCAAAGCACGTACCTTAAAAATTATTCGACTTTACTTAATTTTTATCGAGAAAGAAAAGGGGGGCCGCGTGCCGTCGCAATGGCCATACGTCCATTTCTTGAAGGAATGTTAAGAAGCCATTTCCCGGGGCACTTTCAGGAAGACGAATGGTTAGGTGATTTCATTAGGAAAATACGAGGAGCCGATTCAACCAATGGTTTGCAACATGCCCAAGCTGATCTAAATGAGCTGGACGCCATAAACGGTTATTCGAAAAAATATCATCACGAGCAGAATTCAAATGCGGATTCCGAGCCCATTAACGATGATGAGTTACACGGTTATGTAAAGCGTACTATGAAACTCGTAGGTGGATCTTAAAAGAGGGATTTAAAAATATTAAAAGTGACAGAAATTCCAGCAGGTTTTTTAAGCATTTATGCTTGATGGTGGTACTTGATTCCATAAAGCAAATTGGAAATATATCAAATTTTTATTGACATTAAATAAATTTTTCTTGACAGAAAAAAGTTATCTGCTAATATGCTTTCAGTAGTCGATTAAGAAACCGATCCCCCCATCGGTACAGTAGTAAAAATTCCCCGGTAGCTTGTTCTTCCATAGTTTTTCGACGCTTGGTCAATTTCTTTTCCCAAATGAAGAGGTTGAACTTGCAAGATGCGTTTTTTGTAAAGGAGGCCGCGCGTGCGTGCCATTCCACCAAAAATCCAAATCTTGAAGTTCGTATGGGAACAGGGGATTGTCACCGTTGACGATGTAACCCGCCATTTATTCCAGCCCGATAAGTTCCGCGCTGTTCGTATCGCCCTGCATAAGCTGGGTGTCGCGCACATTAAATACCCTGGCACTAAGCATGGTATTTGGTTTATTGACAAGCCTGAATTGTATGACCTTTTAAGCTGTTATTTCCCTGATCTGCCCTCATTTGAAGTCCGCCCTGTCCCTGTTATTCAATTCCTGCATTATTTGGAAATCAATCGTATTCGCACAGCAATACAAAACTCCGGCCAGATCATCATTGATGAATGGTGGTCCGAGAATTATATCCGGGCCTTGGATCCTGCCTGGCGTAGCAGAGCAGACAATTCAATAATACCTGATGCCATCTTTTGGCGAAAACGCCCGGATGGGACCCGTCAGCAATTCTTCCTTGAGTACGAACGTACTTTAAAGAATAGAGAACGCTACGCAGATATTTTTGGTTATTACGCCAAGCGGGAGGGGGTACAAAACCGCAATGTCATTTATATTTGCCAAACTCCGTATATCAGACAGGCACTCGTATCTATTGAAGCGCGACTGGCCAAGGTGGGCAAGCTGGAAGGGACAGGTCTGT
>Ga0209515_10005567_pt1 | contig 16225 bp, 13 predicted proteins | sample Subgroupgradi54m_FD_187454 | JGI IMG/M metagenome (GOLD analysis project Ga0209515, IMG submission 187454) | Subsurface groundwater microbial communities from S. Glens Falls, New York, USA - GMW60B uncontaminated upgradient, 5.4 m (SPAdes)... ...
GCCCGCCAGCAGGAGAACGAACGTGCACGTGACGAGAGTTCGCATCGGTGATCCTTTCTTGAAGCCGATTTCGGCCAGGATAACCCGATTTCGAGTACCATATGCGGGCCGTCTCTGGGAGGAAGACATGCCGGAATCCATTCCCGCGCCGCTCATCATCGACACGCTCAAGGACACCTTCCGCGAGGCCCGCGCGGCCCTCGCCGCCGAGGGCCACGGCCGGTCGCGCCCGGATCACCTCGGCTGGATCCTCAGCGTGCCCGACACGCACCAGAAGTCCGTGCTGGCCGCGCTCGACAAGGAGCGCGCCATCCGGGTGCTGACCTGCGCCACCGAGGACGAGGCGGTGGCGATCGCCGCCGGGCTCCACCTCGGCGGCGAGCCCGTCGTGCTGATGATCCAGCACGCGGGCCTCTACGCCTCCGTCAACACGCTGCGCGGCGTCGCCCTCGACGGGCGCGTCCCGGTGTTCTACATGATCGGCCTCCTCGGCCGCGAGAAGGACCGCGATCCGAAGGAGTCGCGCCACTCGATGGTGCGGTACTGCGAGCCGCTGCTCGACCTCTTCGGCGTGCCCCACGCCCGCCTCGAAGGGCCCAACGACGTGCACCGGATCCCCGAGTACTACCGTCTGGCCCAGACGCGGCGCGGCCCGGCGGCGGTGCTGGTCGGGCTGGAGACGGCCTGATGGCGATGAAGCCCGAGGCGGTGCTCCGAGTGATCGCCGAGCTGCGCGGCGACGCGATCTGCGTGCCCACGATGACCACCGCCCCGGCCTGGCGCACGATCGCGCCCGACGACCTGTCCGTCGTCTGCGTCGGCTTCATGGGCGGCGCCTCGTCGCTCGGGCTCGGCCTCGCGCTGGCGCGGCCGGAGCGCCGCGTGATCGTCTTCGACGGCGACGGCTCGCTCCTGATGCAGCTCGGATCGCTCGCCACCGTCGGCGGCGCGCGGCCCCGGAACCTCGTGCACCTGGTCTTCAAGAACGGCGTCTACCACACGTCGGGCTCGCAGGAGGTGCCGGGCGGGCTCGCGGTCGACTTCGTGACGATGGCGCGGGGCGCGGGCTACCGCAGCGCGAGCGCGATCGGCGACCTCGAGGAGTTCCGGCGACGCTTCCCCGCGCTCCTCGCGGAGGAGGGGCCGGTCCTGTTGGAGCTGCACACGACGCTCGCGGACCAGACGCCTATGACCGCGCCAGGCGGGAAGCCCTTCCACCAGCAGGTGGCGGAGCTGCGCGAGAGGCTCGCTCGGGCCGGCGCGTCTCTCACCGCCCCGGGAGCGTGATCGTCACGCGGCAGCCCCGCTCACGTCCGTCGACGACGAGGGAGGAATCGCTCATGGCTCGAACCCGGTGGGCTCGCGTGGCCGCGCTGGTCGCCGTCACGCTCCTGATCCCGTTCCCGGACGCGCGGCCCTCGGCCGCCGGCGCGCACACGACGCTCGGGCCGGGCCCCGCGGCCTGGACCGAGGACCTGTCGCCGATCGGGCCGGGCGACTGGAGCTACGACCGCGCGGCCCACCTGCTCGAGCGCGCCGGCTTCGGCGGGACGCCGGAGGAGATCCAGGCGCTGGCCGACCTGACGCCCGCGGCGGCGGTGGCCCGCCTCGTCGATTACCAGGCGATCGACAACAGCCACCTCCCGGCCTTCGACCACTCGGGAGTCCACGACCCCGGCCTCGAGCCCTTCCCGCCGAGTCGCCCGGCCGCGACCGACCTGGCCCGCAAGACCGGCGAGGCCCTCGGGGTGAAGGTCAAGCCCGCCGGCAACCGGCGCCTGCAGCCCGTCGTGAACAAGTTCTTCTACTGGCTCCGGGCGAGCCGCCTGGAGACGAACCGGGTCGCCTACTGGTGGGCCAACCGCATGCTCACGACGCGCCGGCCGCTCGAGGAGAAGATGGCGCTGTTCTGGCACGGCCACTTCGCCACGAGCGAGGACAAGGTCCGCGACTACCGGAAGATGCTCGGCCAGCTCGCGCTGTTCCAGCGGCAGGCCAGCGGCAACTTCCGCGACCTCCTCGTGGGCGTGGCGGAGGATCCGGCGATGCTGGCCTTCCTCGACGCCGGCGTCAACGTGAAGGGCGCGCCCAACGAGAACTTCGCCCGCGAGATCATGGAGCTGTTCACGATGGGCGTCGGCCACTATACCGAGCCCGACATCCGCGAGGCGGCCCGGGCCTTCACCGGCTGGAACTTCGTGGACCTCCGGTTCGTCGTCAACCGCGAGCAGCACGACGATGCCGAGAAGACGGTGCTCGGGCGCCGGGGCCGCCTCGACGGCGTCGACGTGATCGACGTCATCCTCGGGCAGCCGGCCACCGCGGACTTCATCGCCGGGAAGATCTACCGCTCCCTGGTGCGCCAGGAGCTGTCGCCCGCGCTGCGGGCGCGGCTGGGCGCGGTGCTGCGGGACAACGGGTACGCGATCGCGCCGCTGCTCCGGACGATCTTCCTCTCGAAGGACTTCTACAGCCCCGCGTCGTTCGGCACGCACATCAAGAGCCCGGTGGAGCTGGCGGTCTCGACCTACAAGAAGCTCGGGCTGCGCGAGGTGCCCGGCGTGCCCGACTTCAACGAGGTGACCGGGTCGCTCGGGCAGCACCTCTTCTACCCGCCGACCGTGGCCGGCTGGGCGCCCGGGCGGGCCTGGATCACGCCGGGGCTCCTGCTCGAGCGCGGCAACTTCGCCCGCGACGTGCTGTTCCCCGACATCAACTTCATCCCGCCGGACCGCTACCCGCCCGACCGGAACGTGCGCGAGGTGAGCGAGCGGATCGCCCAGGGCCAGGACATCACGAGCGCCACGATGGGCGAGCGGGGCGACGGCGAGATGGCGATGTCCACCGCGATGGCGGACCGCGACGAGGACTTCAACACCCGCTACGGCAGCTTCCGCGGCTGGCAGATGGCCATCCAGAAGGTGAAGCCGATCCCGCGCGCCACCGCCCGGCTCGACCTCACCGCGATGGTCGAGGCCGCGGGGCTCCGGACCACGGCCCAGGTGGTCGACTACTTCGCGGGGCGCCTCCTGAGCGTCCCGCTGGAGGCCGGGGACCGGCAGCGACTGATCGATTTCCTGAACGGCGAGCTGGGCGGAGAGCAGGTAAGCGCCACCGGGTCCTACCTCGAGGAGCCGCTGCGGATGCTCCTGCACCTGATCATGAGCACGCCCGAGTACCAGCTCGGCTGAGCGGAGGAGCGACATGCGCGCGAAGAGTGTCCTGACCCGCGAGGTGACGCGCCGCGAGGCGCTGCGGACCTGCCTGTGCGGAATCGGCGTGGCCGGGCTCGGCATGCCCGCGCTCTTCGGCCGCACGGCCGCGGCGCTGGCGGCGGAGGCGCCCGCCAACGACCGCATCCTGGTCGTGCTCGAGCTGTCCGGCGGCAACGACGGGCTCAACACGCTCGTGCCGTACGGCGACGACGCCTACTACCGGCACCGCCCGAAGATCGGGATCAAGCCGGCGCGGCTCCGGAAGCTCGACGCGCACTACGGCTTTGCGCCGGGCATGGCCGGCTTCGAGCGGCTCTACAAGGAGGGGCGGCTCGGCGCCGTCCACGGCTGCGGCTACGAAAACCCGTCGTTCTCGCACTTCACGTCGATGGCCTACTGGCACACGGCCGCGCCCAACAGCGGCGAGGAGTACGGCTGGGTGGGCCGGCTGGCCGACGCCCTCGAGCCGGGCGGCGCGCCGAACTTCATCGTCAACATCGACGAGACGCAGTCCCTCGCCGTGCAGAGCCGCGACCACACGCCCGTGGTGTTCGACGACCCCAACAAGTTCGCCCGCAAGGCGTTCTTCCAGGAGAAGCCGGTCTTCGAGCACGTGAGCGACCCGAGCGGCGAGGCCAACGCCTCGCGGAAGTACCTGCTCGAGGTCGCCCGGGGCGCGCGCGACGCCTCCGTGCTCGTGCGCGAGGCGTGGGCGGCCTACAAGTCCCCGGTCGACTACGGCCTCGTCCCGCTCGACCTGCCCAAGGTGTCGGCGCTGATCGAGGCCGGCATGCCGACCCGGCTCTACTACACGGCGTTTCGCCACAACGCCTTCGACACGCACGTGCACCAGGGAGACCTCCACGGCCGCCTGCTGACCTACGCCGCGGACGCGGTCGCCGGCTTCATGCGCGACATGGTGCGGATCGGCCGGGCGGACCAGGTCGTGGTGATGATCTTCTCGGAGTTCGGGCGCCGCGTCCCCGAGAACACGAGCCTCGGCACCGACCACGGCACCGCCAACCTGATGTTCGTGGTGGGCAAGCCGGTCAAGGGCGGGCACTACGGGGCGCCCCCGAGCCTGACCGCGCTCGACGCCGGCGACAACCTCGTCTACACGACGGACTTTCGGCGGGTGTACGCCACCGTGATCGAGGGCTGGCTCGGGTACCGGAAGACGCGCGACCTGCTCCGCGGCGACTTCGAGCCCTTCCCGATGTTCGCCTGACCCCGCGGGCGCTCAGCTCTTCCTGGCCGGCCGTCCCTTCGCGACCGGGTTCGAACCCGTGTATGATCCCGTTACGATGGTTCCCGGGACGGCTCTGGAGGCCTGCCGGCGGCACGAGGGCGTGGCGGCGGACGTGATCGGGCGGCTCGAGGCGGTCGTGCCGCCTGAAGGGATGTGGGCATGATCCCCGACAGGGTCGTCGATCTCCTCCACGGTCCGGCGTTCATGCAGGTCGGGACGCGCGACGAGCGACTCCGTCCGGCCCACGCCATGGTGACAGGCGCCGTCGTGCACGCCGACCGGGAGGCGGTTACGTTTTTCGTCCCCGAGGGCCGATCCGCGAGGATCCTGAGCGATCTCGAGAACAACGGCCGCGTCGCGCTGGGCATCGCCCTGGCGAGCCACGAGGCGTACCAGCTGAAGGGGCGGTACCTCGCCTCGCGACCCACTGGCGAGGACATCGCCCGTCAGGAGACGTACCAGACGAAAATGCTCGCGGCGGTCCGGCAGGTCTATCCGGAAGAGATCGCGAGACCCCTCGTCCTTGGTTTCGCCTACCGGCCGGGCGTGGCCATCACCTTCCGCGTAGAGGAGATCTTCCTCCAGACTCCCGGCCCCGGCGCCGGGAACAGGATGGCCTAGCGGAGCCGCGCTATGGGGATCCTGCCGGACGAGATCCAGCCCGCGATGCAGGGAGTGATCCCCTCCCACGTCGTGACCTGCTCCGGCGATGGTACGCCGAATGCGAGCGCCATCTCCCAGGTCTACTACGTCGATCCTGACCACGTGGCGCTCTCCCACCAGTTCTTCAACAAGACCATCCGGAACGTGAGGGAGAACCCGCCGCGCCCTGGTGTGGGTCATCAGCCCCGCGACGTTCGACGCCTGGGACCTGGAGCTCGAGTACGACCACTCGGAAACGAGCGGGCCGGTCTTCGAGGCCCTGGACATGCAGATCGAGGCCATCGCTTCCATCGTCGGGCTGAAGGGGATCTTCAAGCTCCGGTCGGCCGACATCTACCGCGTGATCTCTGTCACGAAGAACGTCGACGAGCGCATTCCCCTGCCGGACATCGACGAGCCCCCTGGTCCGCGCTGAGGTGGGGGAGGCCTTCAGTGGCCGCTGAAGACGCCGGTTCGCCGGGGCTCCGGGAGCAGATCGCGCAGAACCAGCAGACGATCGACCGGCTGAACCGTGACCTCGCGAAGAAGTCCGACCAGGTCCGGATCATCCAGCAGATCTCCTCCGAGATCACGTCCACGCTCGATCTCGATCGCGTCCTCGAGATCGTCCTCCGGGCCACGGAGCGAGTTCTGGGCGTTCAGCACTCGATGATCCTCCTCAAGGATCTGGCCGAGAACACGCTCAGGCTGTTCGCCAGCCGTGGCTACGACCCGAGCGGCGTCGGGGCCGAGGTGGCCTTCGGCGAGGGCGTCATTGGCGTGGTGGCCGAGCGGAAGCGGATGATGCGCGTCGGGAACGTCGGCGCCAGCATCGCCTATCTCACGAGCATCCGCGCGAGGCTCGAGGCGTCAGGCGAGATGGCCCCCGGGCCCCCCGCGGCGAAGCTCCCCGGCCTCCCCAACGTCCAGAGCCAGCTCGCCCTTCCCCTGCTCGTCAAGGACCGGCTCGTCGGGGTCCTCGCCGTGGAAAGCCCGAAGCCGAGCGCCTTCGACGAGCTGGACGAGATCCTCCTCGGGATCGTGGGCAATCAGGCCGCGACGGCGATCGACAACGCCCGCACGTACCAGTTGGTGGAGAAGCTCAGCCGGCTCAAGCGCTTCTTTTCACCGCAGCTCGCCGAGCTGATCGTCACCGGCGGCGCCGACGACCCACCGCCGCGAGGTCACGGTCGTGCTCCTCGACCTCAGCGGGTTCACCGCATTCGCGGAGACCTCGGAACCTGAAGAGGTGATGGGCGTCCTGCGCGAGTACCACGCCGAGATGGGCAAGCTGATCCTCGAGCACGAGGGCACGCTCGAGCGCTTCACCGGCGACGGCATGATGATCTTCTTCAATGACCCGGTCCCGCTGCCCAATCCGGCCGAGCGCGCCGTCCGGATGGCGGTCGTGATGCGCGACCGGGTGACGGCGCTCATCCGCCGGTGGCGGAAACGCGGGTACGAGCTGGACCTCGGGGTCGGCGTCGCGCAGGGCTACGCGACCATCGGCGCCATCGGCTTCGAGGGCCGCTGGGACTACGGCGCGATCGGCACCGTCACCAACCTGGCGGCGCGCCTGTGCGGCGAGGCCAAGCCCGGACAGATTCTCATCTCCTTGCGGGTGGCGGGGGAAGTGGAGGATCTGATCGAGGCCGAGGAGGTGGGCCCGCTCACGCTGAAGGGGCTGACGAAGCCGGTCCCGGCGTTCCACGTCGTGAGACTGAAGGGCCCCAGGGCGTCGCCCTAACCGCGTAGCCTCGGCCCGTCTGGACTCCCGGCTCCCGCGACTCGAACCCGTGTTTGAGCGAGCCGCGTTTTCGCCAAGCTTGTCAACTGGCTATTCGACTCAGCCGCGCCAAAGGTGGACCGCAATCAAAACACGGAGTGTGCTCGTATCGTCTGGCGGCTGAGGACACAGCCGGCCAACGCATTTCTTCCGACGGAATAGCGGGCGGGCCCGAGCGGACAACCCCCCGGGGAGATGGCGTCCTCCCCCGGTCGGCCGTTGCTACAACGCGGACGGAGCGATCGTCAACCGGGAAGTTGATCCGATGGCTCCTGATACGCGCGCGGACACACCGCGCAGCACCCGCGCCACCGGCGTCCGCAGACGCGGTGGCGTCACGCGCCGGAGCGCGATCTCGTCGGTGCCCACGAAAGCGGCGAGGGAGCCCAGCGCTTCCACCAAGCCATCGAGCGCCTCGTCCTGATCGACGTCACCCTCTCCGGTGGGAGGCGTCCCCGTCCCGGCGAACCATGGCTCGAAGTGGACGTGACGGACCTCCAACCGGCGCTCGGCGCGATGAGCCTTGGCGTCGACGCGGCCGATGAGATGACCGTGATGGAGAATCGGCAGCGTGTAGTAGCCGTGCACGCGCTTGGGGCCCGGGGTGTAGACCTCGATGCGGTAGTCGAAGCCGAAGAGGCGCGTCACCCGATCGCGATACCAGAGGAGGGAGTCGAAGGGTGAGAGGAACGTCGTCCCGCGGGATGGTGCCGCCGCCCGTCTCGCCCGGGCGAGCGCAGGCACGTCGCGCGTGAGCGCGAGCCAGCGACCTGGGCGCCCATCGACCTCGATCTCGGCAATCTCGCCGCGCTCGATCATGGTGCGGAGCGCGGCCCGGCGGGCGCCCGGCGCGAACCGGGGGAAGGTCAGATAGCCGCTGAGGTCGGCCTCGGTCGCCGCGCCCATGGCGTGGAGCGAGCGCTCGACGTGCCAGCGCTGGAACTCCTCGGACGAGCATGGTTCGCGACCGAGCGCGTCTGGTATCGCGCGCTCCAGGAGGTCGAAGCGCTTGTGGAAGTGCCGCCGGGAGTGGACCGTGAGGGCGCCGGTCATCCACAGGTAATGCAGCGCGTGCTGGACGGGCTTCCAGTCCCACCACCCACCGCGGCCGCCGGCCGGGCGCCGCCCGTCGAAGTCCGCGTTGCCCATCGGCCCGTTGGCGGTGACGGCCGCCTTCACGCGGCCCAGCACCTTGGCGTTCCGGCGGAGCCAGTCGGACCAGCCGGTGTGGCGGACGCGGTAGTCGAGCATGGCGCGGCGCCACCACGGCAGCATGGCGGTCGGCACGAGGCAGGCGGCGTGCGCCCAGTACTCGAACAGGAGCCGGCGGCGGTAGACGAGCCGGTCGAGCGCCGCGCGATCGTACGGGCCGAAGCGGCTCCACACCGTGAGGTAGTGGGCGCGATCCAGCACGTTGATGGAGTCCATCTGCAGCCCGCCCACGTCCTCGACGAAGCGGCCGAGTCGCCGGGCGGTCAGCGTGGCCGCGCGCGGCCGGGCGAGGTGTTGGCGCTCCAGGAAGAGCGCGGTGACCGCGCGCAACGGGAAGGCCGGACGAGACATTCCACCGGAGACTACCACCGCAGCAGGATACGGCCATGCCCGTGGGTCTTCATGAGCGGCGTGTGGGCCCAGTGTAGCGGGTTTTTCGAACCGCCCCGAACGTGCGCCCCGATGTGGAGGCTGTCAGCGCTTCGCCGGCGGCGCGCCCGCCCGCCGCGCCACCTCGATCTCGAGCCGGCGGTCCCGGTCGGCGGTCGGGCTCATCACGATCTCCTCGATCACCGTGCGCGGGGGCATGAGGGCGCAGAAGAGGATCGCGCTCGCCACGTCGTCGGGCTGCATCATCGTGGCCCGGGCCGCGGCGTCGGGCGGCACCGGGCGCTTGTCGAGGATCGGCGTGTCCACCTCGGCCGGGATGATCGTGCTGGCCCGGATGCCGCGGTCGCGCAGCTCGGCGTTGATGTGCCCCATCAGGTTCCGGACGGCCGCCTTGGCCGCGCCGTAGGGGGCGCCGCCGATGAGCCCCGGCCGGCATGCGGACGCCGAGGAGACGGTGATGATCGTCCCCTCGCCGCGCGCGAGCATGCTGGGGAGCACGGCCTGGGTGAGCGCCCACACGCCGGTCAGGTTGACGGCGAGCACGCTGTTCCACTCGTCGTCGCCGACCCACCGGATGCTGCGGACACGGCTCGAGTGGCCCGCGTTGTTGACCAGGATGTCGACGCGGCCGAGCGTGGCGACGGCCCAGGCGGCTAGCTCCCGCGCGGCCGCCGTGTCCTCGAGGTCGCAAGGCCGGGCCACCGCGCGGCCGCCGGCCTGCTCGATCGCGGTCACCACCGCGTCGAGCGGCTCCTTGCGGCGGCCGCATACCGCGACGCCGGCGCCCTCGGCCGCGAGCATCGCCGCCGTGACGCGGCCGATGCCGCTCCCGCCCCCCGTGACGATCGCGACCTTCCCGTCGAGCCGCCCCATGCTAGGCGTCGAACGCCCGCAGCACCCGGCCGGGGCGCGCGCCCGCGGGCCGGTCCACGATCTCGCCGCGCTCGAGGACCGGCTCGCCGTTGACCAGGCTCCACTCGACGCCGCGCGCCCGCGCGATGAAGCGCGGCTCGCCGGCGGGCAGGTCGTGCACCCACTCAGCCGGCCGCGCCTCCACGGTGTCGGGGTCGAGCACGACGAGGTCCGCCCAGAAGCCCGGCCGGAGCAGGCCGCGCTCGGGGATGCGGTAGGCGCGCGCCGGGTCCGCGGTGAGCCGGCGCACGGCGTGCTCGAGCGAGAGCCGCTGCTTGTCGCGCACCCACTTGCCCAGCAGCGTCGTCGAGTAGCCGGCGTCGCAGAGCAGCGAGCAGTGGGCGCCCGCGTCCGAGAGCGAGACGAGCGTGTACGGGTGCGTGATCAGGTCGCCGACGACCGTGTCGTTGGCGTTCATCAGGCCCGCCAGGAACTCCGTCTCCAGGCCGTCGGCGAGGGCGAGATCGAGCCAGGCGTCCACCTCGTCCTTGCCCGTCTCCGCGGCGATCTGCGTGATCGTCTTGCCCAGGGACGCCTGATGGGCCGGCCGGCCGACCTTGAGCACCCGCACCAGGTCCCAGCGGCCGCGGAACACCGCGAACCGCTCGGCGGCCAGCTCCGCCTTGAGCTCAGCGCGGAACTCGGGGTCGGCGTAGACTCGCGCCCACTCCGGCTCGGGCCGCGCGCTCACTCGCTTCCAGGCCGCCATGCCCTCGAAGGGGTAGGGGTTGTGCAGCGTGAAGTCCATGGTCAGCGGCCGGCACGAGACCTGCGGCCGCACCTCGACGCCCTCGCGCTGGAACGCGTCCGTGTACGCGAGGTGCGTCGTCGTGTACTCCGGCCGGTCATCGCGATGGAAGAACGCCGCCCAGATGACGGGCCGGCCGCTCTCGCGATGGATCTCCCGCAGGTCCTCCATGGTCGTCTTCGTCCCGACGGTGATCTCGAAGACGCCGCGGCCGCTCTCGCCCATCGCCCGCGTCAGCGCCCGCAGCTCGGCGAGGTCGGCGAGCCGGCTTGGGACGGGCAGGCCGCCGTCTCCGACGTGGGCCTCGGCCGTCGAGGACCCGAGCCCGATCGCGCCCGTGGCCATGGCCTCGCGGACCAGCCCCGCCATCGCCGCCACCTCGTCGGGCGTGGCCACCCGCTGCTGGGCGTCCGGCCCCATGACCCACTGCCGCACGGCGGAGTGGCCGAGCAGGGCCGCGACGTTGAGGCTCGGGTTGCGGCGCTCGAGGTGGTCGAGGTACTCCGGGAATGTCTCGAAGTCCCACGTGATGCCCGCCTGCATCGCCCGGAGCGACATGCCCTCGACCTTCATCAGCGTCCGCATGGTCCGCTCGCGGTCGGGCGGGCGGCAGGGCGCGATCGCGAAGCCGCAGTTGCCGATCACAGTGGTGGTGACGCCGTGCCAGATGCTGCTGGTCGCGTAGGGATCCCAGGTGTACTGGGCGTCGTAGTGGGTGTGCAGGTCGATGAAGCCCGGGCACACGACGAGCCCCGTCGCGTCGATCTCGCGCCGGCCGCGCTCGTCCACGCGGCCCACGGCGGCGATGCGGCCCGCGGCCACGCCCACGTCGCCCACCGCGCGCGGCGCGCCGGTGCCGTCGATCACGCTTCCATTCTTGATGACCAGGTCGAGCATCCCGTGTCCCTCGCGGAGAAGTCCGCGCCAGTCTACCACGCCGTTGACAGCCGAGTCGCCCGCGGGCGATGATCCGGCGCTCCGCGTGATCGATGGAGGCGGAGGCCAGGATGGCGCCGGCGACGCCGGCGCTCGGACAGTCGGTTCACATTCGCGAGAGGGGGGAGTGCCGTGGGTGGATTCGCCGATTACGAGCACTACGACGGGCTGGGGCTGGCCGACCTCGTGCGCCGGCGCCTGGTCACGCCGATCGAGCTGCTGGAGGCGGCCATCGAGCGCGTGGAGGCCCGCAACCGGGCCGTCAACGCCGTCGTCACGCCGCTCTACGACTACGCCCGCAAGGCGATCGCCGACGGCCTCCCGGACGGGCCGTTCCGCGGCGTCCCGTACCTGCTGAAGGACCTGACGGCCTCGCTGGCGGGCGTGCGCACCACGCGCGGCTCCCGGTTCTTCGCCGACGCGCCGCCGTCGGCGGCGGACAGCGAGCACGTCAAGCGGCTCAAGCGCGCGGGGCTCGTCGTCTTCGGCCGCACGAACACGTGCGAGCTCGGCCTGAGCCTGACCTGCGAGCCGCGGCTCTACGGGCCCACGCGCAATCCCTGGGACCGCACGCGCATCTCCGGCGGCTCCAGCGGCGGCGCCGCGGCGGCGGTGGGCGCGCGCATGCTCCCGATGGCGCACGCCAGCGACGGCTTCGGCTCGATCCGCGCCCCGGCCGCCTGCTGCGGGGTGGTCGGGCTCAAGCCGACGCGCGCCCGCAACACGATGGCGCCCTACCTCGGCGAGGGGCTGGGCGGGCTCTCGACCGAGCACGCGGTGACGCTGAGCGTGCGCGACTCGGCCGCGCTGCTCGACGCCACCGCCGGGCCCGGACCGGGCGACCCGTACGTGGCGCCGCCCCCGGCGCGGCCGTTCCTGCAGGAGGTGAGCACGCACCCGGGGGCCCTGCGCGTCGCCTACACGACCCGGACCCCGAACGGCGCGCCCGTCGAGGCCGAGAGCCTCCGCGCGCTGCGCGAGGCGGCGCGGCTCTGCGCCGACCTGGGCCACCGCGTGGAGGAAGCGGATCCCGAGATCGACGGCGCCGCCGTGGTCCCGACCTTCCTCACGCTCGCCGCCGCCAACACCGTCGTCAACCTCGCGGGCCATCCGACCGCCGGCCGGATGCCGCGCCCCGACGAGGTCGAGCGCGTGACGTGGGGCACGGCGCAGAAGGGCGAGAAGGTCAGCGGGGCCGACTACGTGCGCGCGACGCAGACCGCCCACCGGCTCGGGCGGCAGATGGCGGCGTTCCACGCGACGTACGACGTGCTGCTCACCCCCGCGCTCGCCACCCTGCCCGTGAAGCTCGGCTGGATCGACATGATGATGGAGGACGTCGACGAGTACTGGCGGCGCGTCTTCCACTTCTCCCCGTTCACGGTGTGGTTCAACATCACGGGGCAGCCGGCGATCGTGCTGCCGCTCGGGCCGGTGGCGGGGGGCCTGCCGGTCGCAGTGCAGCTCGCGGCGCGCTACGGCGACGAGGCGACGCTCTTCCGCCTGGCCGCGCAGCTCGAGGCCGCCCGGCCGTGGTCCGACCGCGCGCCCACGTTGTAGCGGTGCGCGCGATCCGTCTCTGGATGGGCATCCGCAAGCGGGCGCGAGCGTGCCGCCTCAGCCCCGGGGACTACGAGAGCTGCGGGAGGTGGCGCAAGGGCGCGTCCAGGCCACCAGGCGACGGACGCCCTCGCCAGCGGCCGGTACGGGCATAATGGGGGCCATGACCCAGCCGCCCGTCGCGAAGAAGGTGCCCCGGATCGACCTCGTCCACGGCCAGGCGCGCCAGGACGACTACTTCTGGCTCCGGCAGAAGGACGACCCCGAGGTCACGGCCTACCTGCGGGCCGAGAACGCCTACACCGACGCGCTCATGAAGCCGACGGAGGCGTTCCAGGAGGCGCTCTACCAGGAGATGCTGGCCCGCATCAAGGAGGACGACCAGAGCGTGCCCTACCGGCGGGGCAGCCACGTCTATTACTCCCGCACCGAGAAGGGCAAGCAGTACCCGATCCTCTGCCGGAAGGCGGGAAGCCCGGAGGCGCCGGAGGAGGTGACGCTCGACCTCAACGCCCTCGCCGACGGGCACGCCTTCCTCTCCCTCGGCGCCTACACGGCCAGCGACGACGGCCATCTCCTGGCCTACACGCTCGACTTCACGGGCTTCCGCGAGTACACGCTCTACGTGAAGGACCTCCGCACCGGCACGCTCCTGCCCGACCGCGTGGACAAGGTCGCGTCCGTGGCGTGGCCGGCCGATCCCGCGGTCCTCCTCTACGTCACCGAGGATCACGCCAAGCGCCCGCACCGGCTCTGGCTCCACCGGCTGGGCGTGGCCGGCGAGGACCTCCTGCTCTCCGAGGAGACGGACGAGCTCTTCCGGCTCCACGTCGCGCGCTCGCGGAGCCGCGCCTACGTCTTCGCCGCCTCCGGCAGCTTCACGAGCTCGGAGGTCCGCTTCGTCCCCGCCACGCAGCCGACGGCGCCCTGGGCGGTGATCCTGCCCCGCGAGAAGGATCACGAGTACTCCGTCGACCACGGCGGCGACCTCTTCTACATCCGGACCAATGGCGGCGACCGGCGCCACTTCCGCCTCGTCGTCGCGCCCGTCGCCGACCCGCGGCTCGAGCGGTGGACCGAGCTGATGCCCCACCGCGAGGACGTGATGCTGGAGGACGTCGACGTGTTCGCGGAGCACTACGTGGTCCAGGAGCGCGAGGATGGGCTGATCCGCCTCCGCGTCACCGCGCTCGGCGACCGGTCGTCCTACCACGTGGAGTTCCCGGAGCCCACGTACGAGGTCTCGTCGGAGCCCAACGCCGAGTTCGTGACGACGCGCTACCGCTTCCGCTACCAGTCGCTGGTCACGCCGTCCTCGGTCTACGACTACGACATGGCGGGGCGCGCGCTGGTCCTGCTCAAGCGCACCGAGGTCCTGGGCGGCTACGACCCGTCGCGGTACCGCTCGGAGCGGATCCACGCGACGGCGAGCGACGGCACGCGCGTCCCGATCTCCCTGGTCCGTCACGCGGACACGCCGCGCGACGGGACCAGCCCGATGCTCCTGACGGGCTACGGGGCCTACGGCCTGCCCTACCCCGTGACCTTCTCGTCCACCCGCCTGAGCCTGCTCGACCGCGGCGTGAGCTTCGCGATCGCCCACGTTCGGGGCGGCGGCGAGCTGGGCAAGCGCTGGCACGACGCCGGCCGGATGCTGTCCAAGCGCAACACGTTCACCGACTTCGTGGCCGCCGCCGAGTTCCTGGCCGTGGCCGGCTACACGGCCGCCGACCGGCTCGTCATCGAGGGCGGCAGCGCGGGCGGCCTCCTCGTGGGCGCGGTCCTGAACCTGCGGCCGGAGCTGGTCCGGGCCGCGGTGCTGCGGGTGCCGTTCGTGGACGTCATCAACACGATGCTCGACGAGTCGCTGCCGCTGACGGTGGGCGAGTTCGAGGAGTGGGGGAACCCGAAGGTCCCCGAGCACTACGAGTACATGAAGACCTACTGCCCGTACTCCAACCTGGCGCCGCGTCGCTACCCGGCGATCCTGGTGAAGACCTCGCTCAACGACAGCCAGGTGATGTACTGGGAGCCCGCCAAGTGGGTGGCGAAGCTGCGCGCGACGAAAGACGACACCCGGCTGCTGTTCAAGATCAACATGGACGCCGGCCACGGCGGCGCCTCCGGCCGGTACGACGCGCTGCGGGAGCTGGCCTTCGACTACGCGTTCGTCCTGACGCAGCTCGGCCGCGCCGGCTGATTTCCGGACGGCGGCGATGCGCGAGGGCGGGATCTGGCTGGACCGGATGCGCGCGAGAGTGTGCGTGCCGAAGTAGCGCGTTGTCGCCCGCGCCGCGGTGGACTATCATCGCCTCCGCTGAGCTGGACTCACTCGCTCCTGCAGGAGGCCTCCGTGACACAGCCGATCCGAGTGCTCTACATCGGCCCCGCCGGCGGGGACGCGTTCGACACCTCCACCATCGAGCAGCAGACGCGGGCCGTCCGGCGCGTCGGCGGCACCGTCGAGCGGTACACGGGCAAGACCCCCGCCGACCTGATCGAGGCCGTGAAGGGGGTGGACGTCGCGATGGCGCAGGGGCACGGGTTCGACCCGGCCGCCTTCGCGCACATGGGCAACAACGGGCGCTGCAAGGGCCTGGTCTCCTTCGGTCACGGCTACGACCAGCTCGACCTCGAGACGGCCACGCGCCACGGCATCGTTCTCGCCAACACGGCCTCCTTCGGCACCGAGGAGGTCTCGAGCCACACGATCATGCACTTCCTGGTGTGCGCGCGGAAGTTCGTCCGGCACGACAAGCTCGTGCGCAGCGGCATGTGGACGCGGAAGCACCTCCCGCCCATGGGGCACATCGCCGGGCAGACCTTCGGCATCATCGGCCTCGGCAACATCGGCCGCGCCGTGGCCCGCAAGGCGCGCGCGTTCGGGCTGCACGTGATCGCCCACGACCCCTACCGCTCGTCCTGGGATGCCACGGAGTACGGCGTCGAGATGGTCGGCTCCGTCGACGAGGTGTGCCGCCGCGCCGATTACATCAGCCTGCACGTGTACCTGAACAAGGAGACCCACCATATCGTCGGCCGCAAGCAGCTCAAGCTGATGAAGCCGACCGCCTACGTCATCAACTGCGCGCGGGGCGGGGTGGTGGACGAGGCGGCGCTGATCGAGGCGCTGCAGGCCGGGAAGATTGCCGGGGCCGGCCTCGACGTGTTCGAGCGGGAGCCCGTGGACCCGAGCAACCCCCTGCTCAAGATGGACAACGTCTCCCTGACGAACCACTACGCGAGCTACTCGGAAGTGGCGTGGGAGCGCGCCCAGACCCAGATGGGCGAGGAGGCGGTCCGGATCGGCACCGGGATGTGGCCGATGTCGCTCATCAACCCGGAGGTGCGCCACCTCGTCGAGTATCGCGAGCCGGCGAAGGACTGGGAGGTCTACGTCGCGGAGCTGACCGCCGGGGCCCGCTAGCCCGCATTACTGCCGAACGGTCGTCGCGGGTGGCGGGCGGGTCCTGTCGCAGGGTGCGGTCCCCGCGGGTCCGGCTCCGTCACCCACTCGCCCGAACGCCGCGCGGCGCGCGGCGACGGGACGAGGGGGGCCCACTGCGCGCGGCCCC
>Ga0209515_10005568_pt1 | contig 16225 bp, 17 predicted proteins | sample Subgroupgradi54m_FD_187454 | JGI IMG/M metagenome (GOLD analysis project Ga0209515, IMG submission 187454) | Subsurface groundwater microbial communities from S. Glens Falls, New York, USA - GMW60B uncontaminated upgradient, 5.4 m (SPAdes)... ...
GGTGTGTGCGGCGAGTTCCTTGCTGACAAGCCGGCGCCAGTCCTGCTGGAGTTGCTGGATCGTCTGGTGGGCGGTCGCCGCCTGCTGGACGATCTTGGGGATCAGCTCGCCGATCGGTCTGGGCATTGCGGCGCGCCGGTCAGGCCAGCTTCATCGGCAGCACGATATAGAGAAAGTCCGGTAGGCGGATCACGGCCGGCTTGTCCGGCGCCGTCACTTCAATCACGACGTCGTCCTGCGGCAGCACCTTCAGCGCCTCCAGCCAGAATTCCGGGTTGAAGGCGATCGTCATCGGTTCTCCACGGTACGCCGCCGGGACCTCTTCCCTGGCGCTGCCGAGCTCCGCGGACTCCTTTGACACGATCAGGGCGTCTTTCGCCAGCTCAAAGACCACGGCTTGCGACGTCGCCGTGGTCATGAGGCTGGCGCGCCGGACAGCGTCGGCGAGCAGCTGGCGAGGGCACGTGACGGTTGAGGTGGCGGGGGGCGGGATGATGCTATCGTAGGGCGGGAACTGCCCCTCGATCAGCCGCGTGACCACCGTCACTGCCCCGAACCGGAAGAGGAGTTGGTTGTCCTTGAGTGGACTGATCCTCACCGGCTCTTCCTCGTCGTCTTGCAACAGCCGCATGAGCTCCCGGATGGTTTTCGACGGCACTACGACGGCGAGCTCCTTCCCCGACCCCGACTGCAGTCGGGGGAGCGTCCCCTTTCCGGTGGCCACCGCGAGGCGGCGGCCATCGGTCGCAGCCAGCGTCAGCGCGCCGGCCTGGGTTTTCAACAGCGCGCCGTTTAGGATGAACCGCGTTTCTTCCAACGACATCGCAAATGTGGTGTATTGCAACAAGGTCTTTAGGATGGGTTGGGGGATGCTCAGCGCGGCCGCCTCGTCATGTGGCGGAAGAAGCGGGAAGTCCTCCGGAGGAAGCCCGGGGAGCCGGAACCGGCTTGCGCCACAACTCACCACGGCATGATAGTTGTGCTTGACCTCGATAGTCACCGACTCCTCGGGCAATTCCCGGATGATCGTCGTCAGCCGACGAGCGGGAAGGGTGACCGCGCCAGGCTCCTCAATGGTTAATGAGGGAAGTTGGTAGCGCACCCCCACATCAAGATCCGTCGCCGTGAGCACCAACTCCCGGTCTTTGGTTTCCAACAACACGTTGGCCAGGATCGGTAGCGCGCTTCGATCGTTCACCGCATGCTCGATCACCTGGAGGCTTTTAAGCAACTGAGGTTGTTCAAGGGTTATGCGCATGTTATTGTTACTATCCTTTCTTTCTCTATAAAGAACTCTTCAATAATAATAGTAACCCTTGTGCGAATCCTGCTCTTTCCTTCCCCAACTCAAAACTGCTTATCCTATCGTGACTTTGAGCGTCTTGGTGAGCGAATCCACCTGGCGTTTCTTGTGCGCATCCTGTGCAATTTCCCGCTCAATCTTCTCGGTCGCGCGCAAGACCGTGGAGTGGTCCCGGCCGCCAAACGCCCGGCCGATCTCCGGAAATGAAGAGTCGGTGAGCGTCCGGCATAGATACATAGCGACTTGGCGCGGGAATAACACCCCGCGGTGCCGCGCGCCCCCCTTAAGATCCTCAATTGAAAGGTGGAAGTGTTCCCCGGTCCGGCGCTGGATGACGGCAATCGTCAGGCGAGATTCCACCTCTCGGACCGTGTCCTTGAGCACCTCCTGTGCCACCTCGACGGACAGCGGCTTGCCGAAGAACCGGCAGTAGGCCACCACCCGGATCATCGCGCCCTCCAGCTCGCGGATGTTCGACGTAATCTGGCTGGCGATGAAGTCAATCACCGCAGACGGCACGTCGACCGCCGCATCCTCCGCTTTCTTACGCAGGATGGCGATCCGCGTTTCCTCGTCGGGCGGCTGGATGTCCGTCACCAGCCCCCACTCAAACCGCGAGACCAGGCGCTCTTCCAGGCCCGCGATATCCTTCGGCGGCCGGTCGCTGGACACCACGAGCTGCTTGTGCGCGTCGTAGAGCACGTTGAACGTGTGGAAGAACGCCTCCTGAGTCGATTCCTTGCCGGCGATGAAGTGGATGTCGTCGATCAGCAGCGCGTCGACGCCGCGGTAGTCATCACGGAACTTCGCCGTCGTCCTGGTTTGGATGGCGCTGATCAGCTCGTTGGTGAAGCGCTCGCTGGAGGTGTAGACGACCCGCATCGACGGATCGCGGCTGAGGATCGCCTGCCCGATGGCCTGCATGAGGTGCGTCTTGCCGAGCCCCACGCCGCCATAGATGAATAAGGGATTGTAGGCTTTCGCGGGCGATTCCGCGACGGCCAGCGACGCGGCGTGCGCAAAGCGGTTGCCGGACCCCACCACAAATCGCTCGAAGGTGCATTTGGGATTCAGCGCGCCCGCAGCCCGCTCCCCCGCCTGCCCCGTGAGGCTCTGGGCGGGCAGGCCAGCGTCGGGTGCCGGGAGCCCTTTGAGCGGCTCTTGACGAGGCGGCTCCTCCAACGCGACGACCCGCAGCTGCCGGTGGCCGGCGAGCTGCTGGAGATGCGCGCGGTAGTGCGTGAGGACCCAGTCCCGGAAAAAGGGATTCGGGGCTTCTAAGACCAGCTCCTGCTCAGAGACCGACGCCAGCTTCAGGGGAGCGATCCATCGCTTGGCGACGGCTTCGCCCAAGACGTCGGTGAGCGTTACCACGACCTTGGGCCACTCAAACGACATGGTTTGCACAGGCGTCACTGGTTTTGCACAGGGTTTTGCACAAGACGGAACTGCCCCCAAACCGCGCGGCGGGCTCTTCCCTTGTGGGACGAAACAGGGTGTATTATACCAAGCGAATTGCCGGGGCTCAAGCAATTCCGCGCGAAGGGTCGCGTCACGGACAACGCTTGATTCCGGTCCTGGGAACCCGTATAATGACGCCCAGCACGCTGACGAAACACCATCGCAGATGAAAAAACACCTACGCCCGATCTCCTTGCGCAAGCGCCGCAGCACCCACGGATTTCTTGTGCGCATGCGCACGCGCGGAGGGCGCAAGACCCTCAATCGTCGACGGCAAAAAGGCCGTTGGCAACTCATCCCCGTCTGATCGGCACCACCCTCAGGCCCCGTGAACGACTTCGCCTCACGAAGCGCTTTCTGGCGATTCGACGAGGCGGCACGCTTGCCAGAGGGCGGATGCTTTCGGTGTGGACGCTGCCAAACTACCTCAGCGTGACGCGGCTGGGCTTGCGCGTTCAGCGAGGACTCAAAGGCGGCGTGGCGCGCAATCGAGCCAAGCGACTGATTCGTGAGGCGTTTCGGGCCCATAAATCCGAGCTGAAAACCGGCGACGACCTGCTGATCGTAATTCACCAAATCGCCGGTGTTTCATTCAAGCAGCTTGAAACGGAGTTAATCAAGGCCTGCTCGACGCTTCAGCTTGTTAAATGACTCAGCGCGTTCATGTTCTTCTTATGAATATAGCCATATTTTTTATTCGTGCTATTCACAATATCTTCTCTGTCATCATGTTACCATCATGCAGGTTTTTCCCATCGTGCTCATCGTATGCTGAGCAAGCCATCAGCAGGCTCGGGATTGTGTGCGGATCTGTTATGACGATTCGTCGGCTCCTCAGGTGCCAGCCGCTGAGCAAAGGCGGATTTGACCCTATTCCAGAACGATGAGCCAAGAACAACGCGTCTGGCTCGCCTCGATTCTCTCCGCCGCGATCCTGGTTGCCTACGCGCAGGTCTTAAACAGATCTGCCCATTCCAAACGCCCCTCTTCACAGACGCCCATCGCTTCCCAACAACCCGTACAGGTTGCGAAGATCGAAAACCCCATCCGGCCCATGCCGGATGAAGAGCTGGTGATGCTGGAATCCGGCGCCTTGCGCGTGGAGCTCGGCAAGAGATCCGGAGTCGTGAGATCGTTGGTCCTGAAGCGAGTGCAGGATTTGGCGACGAAGAGGCCGTTGAGGATCGGCAATAAGTCCGGCGTGCTCATGGTGGCGTTTGCCGATGGGCCTGTCGCATGGCACCTGCGCGACCAACAGGCGACCGCCGCTTCGTGGGTCGCAGAAGGTCCTGATCAGCTTTCTCGGAATTTGGACGTTGAGCTGGACGACCGAACGTCGAGTCTCGTGGTGACGTTAACCGCCTCCAATCGAGAAGCCATTGAGCAAAAAATCCCCGTCAAGACTGTCGCCATGTGGACCCGCGGAGACGCGCTGGCTGGGAGATATAATTTGCTTGAGGAAGTCGTACTGACCAAGACCAGCTCTACTTGGCAACGAAGCCACCTTCGCTATCTGGAAGGTATCCGCTGGCCAAAGTCTGTTCCACGTGGAACAATGATGGTCACGCTGGCCGAACGGTTTTTCTGCCAGTCGATCAAGTTGGATCCAGGGACTCCGGCAGAAACGATACTCCTCCCGTCCGAGCGAGGGACGATCGCAGCAGAAATTCACTCATCGCTCAACGCCAAGCCAGGGGCGACTGTTTCCTACAAGGCAAAGGTATATTTTGGGCCGAGAGATTTTTTCAGTCTTCGAGACGCCGGATTTGAGCAGGCGTTCCCGCTTGGCTTCTTGGCCAAGATCGGGCTTGTGCTGATGGTGGCACTTAAAGCTATTGCCTCGCTCGTGAGGAACTATGGGATAGCCGTCATTCTGCTTGCGGCGGGCGTGACAGCGATCCTGTCTCCGTTTACCTTGATCAGCGTTCGTTCGATGAAGAGGATGCAGGAATTGCAGCCGCGGATGGACCAGCTTAAAAAGAAGCACGCGGATGATCCGAAGCGCATGAATCAAGAAGTGGTTGCGCTGTTCAAAGAGCATAAAGTCAGCCCGTTGAGCGGGTGCCTGCCCATGTTCTTGCAGCTTCCGGTGTTCTTTGCGCTGTGGTCGTCTATCTCCCATGTGATCGAGCTGCGAGGGGCTCGCTTCTTATGGATCAAAGACCTCTCGCTTCCTGACAGGCTGGCAAGGCTCCCGCATGGCGTGGAATTCAATCTCTTGCCGATCCTGATGGCGGCAGCCATGTTTTTTCAAACCAAACTCTCTCAGCCAAAGGTTCAATCCTCCAGCCCGAATCCATTTTCTGGACCGATGATGTCCGTCATATTTGGGGTGATGTTTTATCAAGTTCCGTCCGGCCTGGTCCTGTATTGGCTGACCAACAGCCTCACGTCGATCCTGTGGTACAAAGTCGCGAAAGTCTGAGTTTCGCACAGGAGATGCACAGCCTGTGCAAAGAAGCGCTATTTCTTCTTGATTTCTTGTGGTAAGCCGATACAATGAACAGCAATTATAGCTTGTTCCACGTGGAACACGACAGCTCCTGATGAGCAGAGCAATCGCGGTCTGCAATCAAAAAGGCGGGGTGGGGAAAACCACGACAGCGGTAAATCTGTCTGCCTGTCTGGCGATTATGGGGAAGAGGGTGTTGTTGATTGATCTTGATCCGCAGGCCAGCGCAACCGTGTCAAGCGGAGCAGACAGAACTAATTGTAAAAAAACAAGTTATGATGTGCTTGTTGATTGGGCCACGATTCAGGACGCGTTGGTGGCGACATCAGTGAAAGGACTGGATCTGGTCCCAGCGAGTCTGGAGCTGGCCAAGGCTGAATTGCGCTTACCACAATTGGACGAGCCTGATACAGCGATGCGAAAAGCCTGCGAGGCCATTCGAGAGCAGTATGACGCGATCTTCTTTGACTGTCCGCCATCGCTGGGAGTCCTGACGAGCAATGCCTTGGTCGCGGCTGAGGCGGTGGTGATTCCGGTACAGTGCGAATATCTGGCGCTGGAAGGCTTAAGCGCGCTCGTGCAGGCCATCGACGTGGTGCGCAGCGGACGCAACCCGGCTCTGGAAATCGCCGGGATCGTACTGACGATGACCGATTTCCGGTCCAATCTCGCGCGGGAGGTGGCCGAGGAAGTCAGGCGGTTTTTCCCAGGCAAGGTGTTTGAGACTGCGATCCCGAGGAATATCCGCGTGGCGGAATCGCCCAGCTTCGGCAAGCCGGTCTGCGTCTACGAACCACACTCGACCGGCTCGATGGCATATCAGTTATTGGCGGAGGAAGTGGCGAAGAGGCTGTTGGACAAGGGGGCGTTGGAGGCGGTACGCGTGCCCTCGGGCGCTGCAGAGGGTCCGACGCTGTGACGGCACACGAGACAAAGAACGCGCACATGGAGAAACGGCTAGGAAGAGGATTAGCGCAGATCGTGGAATCGTCGGTGCGGGCACACCCGAGCGTGGTGTCCATTCGGGTGGATCAGATCAAGCCCTGCCGGTACCAGCCGCGTCAGACGATCGACGAGGGCTCGCTGGAAGAGCTCAAAGCGTCCATCAAACATCTGGGTGTGATTCAGCCGGTGATCGTGCGGCCGATCGCCCATGGGATCTATGAGCTGGTCGCCGGCGAGCGAAGATGGAGAGCGGCACAAGCGGTTGGGCTGCAAGAGGTGCCAGCGATCGTCAGAGCGCTGAACGACCAAGAGACCGTCGAAGTGTCGTTGATCGAAAATCTGCATCGGGAGGATCTCAATCCGCTTGAAAAAGCCAGGACGTTTCAACGCCTGATCGAGGAGTTTGGCTACACACAGGAGCGGCTGGCGGAGGTCATCGGCAACGACCGCAGCACCATCGCCAACACCCTGCGGCTGCTGCGCCTCCCGCAGGACATCCAGCAGGCCCTGACGCATGGCAAGCTCTCCGAGGGGCACGCGAAGGTCCTGGCCGGGGTTGAGCCGCCGGCCAAGCAGATGGAGCTGTTCAAGCAGACGCTGGCCAAAGGCTTGACGGTGCGGCAGCTGGAGGAGCTGGCAGGGCAGTGGCAGCCGTCGCCGTCGAGCAAGCGGCGGCGCGCGCTCGATCCGCATGTGCACGCCATCGAGAACCAGCTGCGGCAGCTGCTTGGCACCAAGGTCAGCCTCGCGACGAGACGCCGCGGGGGGCGCATCGTCATCGACTATTTCTCGTCGGAAGATCTGACGCGCATCCTCCTCGCCTTAGGAGTCGCTGCCTCGTAAAAGAGATGACGGAGGAAGCGACGCTGGTGCTGATCAAGCCTGACGCGATTGCGCGGGGATTGGCCGGTGCGGTGCTCTCGCGGCTGGAACAACTGCCGCTCAAGCTGATCGGCGCGAAGGCCACGCGCGTCAGTCAGCAGCTGGCCGAAGTCCACTACCAGGCGCTGCGGGACAAACCGTTTTTCAACGAGCTGATCCAGCATATCCGGGGCGAGTTGCACGGTGTGGACTATGTGCTGGCCCTGATCTACGCCGGGCCCGGCGCGGTGGCAGTCGTCCGGCAGGCGGCGGGCGCGACCAACCCGGAAGCGGCCAGCCCGACGTCGCTGCGCGGCTCGCTGGGCCGCATGACGGCGAAAGGCGTCATGGAAAATATCCTGCACGCGTCCTCGGACGACCGGGAGGCGCAACGGGAAATTCCCTTGTGGTTTCGCCCCGACGAGCTGCTCGTGCCGTTGTATGCGAGCAAGACCGTCGAGGGCCAGACGCGGGTGTGGATCTGATGGTGCAGAGCATGACCGGGTACAGCCGCGTGATGCGGCATCTGGCGCAGGGCCTGGTGACGGTGGAGCTACGCAGCACCAATCACCGGTATCTGGAGTTGAGCTATCGATTGCCGGAGGGGCTGTCGGAATTCGAGGGGGCCATTGCGCAACTGCTGCGCGCGCATGTGAAGCGCGGCCGCATCGATGTGAGCGTGACCGTCCAGCTTGCGCGCGGCAGTACGCGCCGGCTCGTCGTGGACAACGCGCTGGCGCAGGCCTACTATGCGCAACTGCTCGAGCTCAAAAGCCGCCTGGGTCTGAAGGGCTCTGTGACCTTGGAGCATCTGCTGGCGTTGCCGCAGCTGGTCAGCCTGTCGGACAACCACGCCCAACGCCAGGCGCTCTGGAAGGACGTCGAGCAGGCCCTGCAGGAGGCCGCGCAGCAACTGCTGGTGCGTCGACGGGCGGAAGGGCGCCGGCTGTCACAAGACATCCTCGCGCAACTGCGCACGATCACCACGCGCCTGAAGGCGATCCGCACCCGGCTTCCCAAAGCCGCGGCCTCCCAGCGAGCGCAGCTGAGCCAGCGCCTGAAAGGCGCGCTGGGGGAAGCAGGGGCCGCGGTCTCATCCGCCCAGTTGCATGAGGCGCTGGCCGTCGTGCGGGATGCGGACGTTCACGAAGAGCTGGTGCGGCTCGAGAGCCATCTCACGCACGCCAAGCAAGTGCTCCGGAGCGCCCAAGCGGTTGGCAAGACGCTGGACTTCATTGCCCAAGAGCTCACGCGCGAGACCAATACGCTGGGGGCCAAGGCCAGCGACGTGGCGGTTGCGCGCGGCGTGATCGAGATCAAGGGGGCGATCGAGAAGATCCGCGAGCAGGCGCAGAATCTGGAATGACCCCGCATGAGCCTGCGGCTCGTCAACATCGGGTTTGATAACGTGGTCTCGGCCGAGCGCGTCGTGGCCGTCGTGGCGGCGGATGCCTCGCCGATCAAGCGGCTGCGGGAAGAAGCGCTGCGCCATCGCAAATTGATCGATGCCACCAACGGCCGGCGCACGCGCACGGTCATCGTGACGGACTCGGATCACGTGATCCTCTCCAGCTTGCAGCCGGAGACGGTCCTGCAGCGCCTGGCGTCACGCGGGCCCGAGTAGCGCGCACACGATGCCGTCGGGGCGCTTGTTTGTGGTTTCCGGCCCGTCTGGAGGCGGAAAGACCACGGTGGTGGGCGCGCTCTTGAAGCGCATGCCGCGGCTGATGCGCTCGGTGTCCGTGACGACGAGGCCGCGGCGTCCGTCGGAGCGCCAAGCCGTGCATTACCGGTTTGTATCGCCGCGCGCGTTTGAGCGGTTGCGCGCCGGCGACGGCCTGTTGGAATGGGCGCGGGTGCACGGGGCGTGCTACGGCACGCCGCGCGCGCCGGTGGAGCGGGCGTTGGCCCGCGGGCGCGAGATGATCTTGAGCATCGATGTGCAGGGCGCGCGGCAAATCCGGCGGCGTCTTGGGTCGCGGGCGGTGCTGGTGTTTCTCAAACCGCCGTCGCTGCGCGAACTGAAGGCCCGGTTGACGAAGCGCCGGACCGACAGTCCCGACGCGATTCGGCGGCGGCTGGCCGCCGCCAAGCGCGAGTTGGCGTGCAGTCGATGGTATGATGCGGTCGTCGTGAACCGGCGCGTCGCCGAGACGGTGACGCGGGTGAAAACCATCATCGTAGCTGAGCGTGCCCCGAATACTGGTCGGCGGGCAGGGGTGCGCCATCATGAGGGGAAGACGCGGACATGATCCCACCACCTCTCGTGCCTCGCCAAAGGGCGAGGCTTCTTCAACCGACGATGAATGGGAGAGCAGAAGGTTTGCGATCTGACGAAGAACAGGTTCGCCGTTGGCGAACCTAACGAGAGGTGGTGGGATGAAGCAAGCGCCGATCGATGAACTGCTGAGACGGTGCAGCAGCATTTACAAGCTGGCCGTGATCTCGGCGAAACGGGCCAAGGAGCTGAGTGAGGGCGCGCCCAAATTCATCGTCACGGATTTAAAAAAAGTCACCAGCATTGCGTTGGAAGAGATCCACCAGGGCAAGATTGCCTGCAAGCCGGTCGAGGGCGAAGCGCCCAAGGGCACGCGCAAGGCCAAGGAGCGCGCGAAAGCCACCGAAGCGGTCGGCGCCGTGAAGAAAAAGAAAGCCTGACCGACCCTAAAGACATGGCCGAACGGGAAGTCGTGCTGGGCGTCACCGGGTCCATCGGGGCCTATAAGGCGGCGGATCTGGTGCGCCGGCTGAAAGAGCAGGGCTGCGCGGTGACGTGCGTGATGACGAAAGAGGCGGCCCAATTCATCACGCCGCTGACGCTGCAGGCGCTCTCCGAACGCAAGGTCTACACCGAGCTCTTTGGCTTGGAGGAGTCCGCGGTGATCCACACCCAGCTTGCGGATCAGGCCAACCTGGTCGTGATTGCCCCGGCGACGGCCAACGTAATTGCGAAGCTGGCCCACGGCCTGGCGGACGACCTGCTGACATGCGTGGCGCTGGCCGCGACGGCCCCGGTGCTGATCGCGCCGGCAATGAACGTGCACATGTACGAGCACCCCACGGTGCAAGACAACGTCACCCGGCTCAAAGTCCTTAGGTATCAGTTCGTCGGCCCGCAGGTCGGGAAGCTCGCCTGCGGGTATGACGCGGTCGGGCACCTGGCCGAGGTCGACGAGATCGTGAGAGCCGCGCTGGCGCTGCTGACCAGCCCCCCGCGCGCGGCGGCCCGCGCAGCGCTGACTCGATCCCAGCCCCCGCGGTCCGTGCGCAAGATTCGCTTGCGATCATGATCCCGCCCCTTGTCTCAACCCCGTCCGAATTGGCGCAGAAGCAACGAATTTCTGTCCACGATGAGAAATTTCTGAACTCGATGATGAGAAAGCAAGGGGCGGGATGAGGTCGTTGCGGGTGCTGATCAGCGCCGGGCCCACGCGCGAACCGATCGATCCGGTCCGGTTCCTCTCGAATTACTCGACGGGCTACATGGGTTCGTGTCTGGCGCGCGAGGCCAGGCGGCGCGGCCACCACGTGACGCTGGTCACCGGTCCAACCGAGATCCCGCCGCCGCGCGGGACACGGCTCGTGCGCGTGGAGCGGGCCGGCCAGATGCGCGCCGCCCTGCGACGGCACATGCGCGTGGTCGATGTCCTCATCATGGCGGCGGCGGTCTGTGATTATCAGCCGGCGCAGGTGCGGCCGCACAAGCTGCCCCGACGCGGACGGCTGGTATTATCCCTGAAGGCGACGCCGGATATCGTGAGCAGCCTGCCGCGCCGGCGGGGGCAGCTCGTGGTGGGGTTCGCCCTGGAAGGCGCGCGGGTTGTGGCGAAGGCGAAGGCGAAACTCCGACAGAAGCGGCTGGATCTGCTCGTCGCTCAACAGATGAACGGCACCAGCCCCTTCGGCGAGCAGGCCGTGCGGGCGTGGTTGCTTGACGCCCAAGGGACTGTGCGGCGGCTGGGGCACATTTCCAAACCGCGACTGGCCAAACAGCTCTTTGACGCGATCGAACAACGCCAGCGCAGTCTGGCGAGGTAGCCAAGTGGTCCAAGGCGGCGGTCTGCAAAACCGCTATTCACCGGTTCGAATCCGGTCCTCGCCTCGATTGACAACACCGAGTGTGCCGGGGTGGCGAAACTGGTTTCCGCGGGAGACTTAAAATCTCCTGTTCCGAAAGGGACATGTGGGTTCGACTCCCACCCCCGGCATTACGTAGGTCAGGGGGCGATTAGCTCAGTTGGCAGAGCGCATCCTTGACATGGATGAGGTCAGTGGTTCGAGCCCACTATCGCCCACCATCGTCCGCGCGCGATGGCGTGCGGACGACGGTCCCGAGCCAGGCCGGTAACAGGAAGGCCTGGCGAGGGAGTTTGAGGAATCCATGGGACACGCCGGACAAGCGGAAAAGCTGAAAGCCAGTGACCGCGGGCTCTACGCGCTGCGCCATAGCGCCGCCCATGTGATGGCGCAGGCGGTTCGCCGTCTGTATCCGGGCGTGAAGCTGGCGATCGGCCCGCCGATCGAGGACGGGTTTTACTACGACCTGGAGCTCCCCACCCAGTTGACGGATGGGGATCTGCCCAAGATCGAGGCGGAGATGGCCAAGATCATTCAGGCGGATTACCCGTTTGAGCAGACATTCATACGGAAGGAGGAGGCGGTGAAATCGTTGACCGAGCGCGGCGAGCGCTATAAATTGGAGATCATCGACGACATTCCCGACGCCACGCTCTCGCTCTACACCGACGGGGACTTCGTCGACCTGTGCGAAGGGCCGCACGTGGCCTCCACCAGCCAGGTCAAGGCGGTGAAGCTGCTCTCCGTCGCCGGGGCCTATTGGCGCGGCGATGAGCGCAATCCCCAGCTGCAGCGCATCTACGGCACGGCGTACTTCACGGCCGCGGAACTGGAGGCGCATCTGCAGCGCCTGGAGGAAGCCAAGCGGCGCGACCACCGTCGGCTGGGCAAGGAGCTGGGGTTGTTTAGCTTCGAGGAGCTGGCCGGGCCCGGCGTGGTGTTTTATCATCCGAAGGGCGCGATGGTGCGCTGGCTCATCGAGGATTACGTGCGGCAGGTCCATCTCACGAAGGGCTACCAGCCGGTGGTCACGCCCCACATCTTCCGCACCGATCTCTGGAAGCAGTCGGGGCACCTGGACTACTACCGGGACTTCATGTTTCTCTTTGAGGCCGACGGCATCCCCTACGGCATCAAGCCCATGAACTGCCCGGGGCATATCCTGATTTTCTCCTCGACGACGCGCAGCTACCGCGACCTGCCCCTCCGGCTGTTTGAGCTGGGGACGGTCTACCGCAACGAGAAATCCGGGGTGCTGCACGGGCTGCTGCGCGTGCGCGGCTTCACGCAGGACGACGCGCACATCTTCCTGCGGGAGGATCAGCTCGTCGAGGAAGTCCACGCCATTTTGGATTTTGCCTTTGAAGTGCTGCTGGCGTTCGGCTTCGCGGAGTTCGAGGTGGAACTCTCCACGCGTCCGGAGAAGTGCATCGGCACGCCGGAACACTGGGCGCAGGCGGAGGACGCCCTGCGCAGCGCCTTGGAGGCGAAGCAGGTGCCCTACGAGATCCACGCCGGGGAAGGGGCCTTCTACGGGCCGAAGATCGACCTGAAGATCAAAGATGCCCTGGGGCGAAGCTGGCAGTGCGGGACGGTGCAATGCGACTTCGCGCTGCCCGAGCGCTTCGACTTGACGTACGCCGGCGCGGACGGCAAGTCGCACCGCGTCGTCATGCTGCATCGGGCGATCCTGGGGAGCTTCGAGCGATTTTTCGGGATGCTGCTGGAGCATTACGCCGGGGCGCTGCCGCTGTGGCTCTCGCCCGTGCAGGTCGTCGTGATTCCCCTGACCGAGCGGCAGGTGGCGTATGCCCGGCAGTTGGCGACCCGCCTGCGCCAGGAGGGGGCGCGCGTGGAAGTGGATGAGCGCAACGAAAAAATGCAGGCGAAGATCCGCGATGCCCAGAGGAGTAAGGTGCCGTACATGCTCGTGGTGGGAGCGCGCGAGGCCGACGCGAACACGGTGGCGGTCCGCCACCGACGGGAAGGGGACTTGGGTCCCATGAGCCTGGAGGCGTTCGCGCAGCGCGTGCAGACAGAGGTCGCGAGCCGCGTAGGCTCAGCATGACCCCCGCATGGTTGCTTCGCGAACAAGCCGCGGGGGTTCATTCGCACACGCAACTTACGTTCGCTGGCGCTCCGTAAGTTGCGTGCTCATTAAAGGAGGTGCTCGATCGAAAAGCAATTTCGTGTGAATGAACGGATTCGCATCAGCCAAGTGCGCGTGATCGGCTCAGGCGGGGAGCAGTTGGGCGTCATGGCGCCCCAGGATGCCGTGCGGCTTGCGCGGGAACAGGGGCTGGATTTGGTGGAAGTGGCCCCGACGACCAACCCGCCGGTGTGCCGTATCCTGGACTTCAACAAGTTCAAGTATGAGCAGGCCAAGCGGGAGCGAGAGGCGAAGAAAAAGCACCACATCACCAGGCTCAAAGAGATCAAGTTCAAGCCGCACATCGGAGACCACGACTACCAGGTGAAGCTCCAGCAGCTCAAGCGGTTCTTTACCCGGGGCGACAAGGTCAAAGTGACCGTGGTCTTCCGGGGGCGCGAGCTCGCCCACTTGGAACTGGGGCAGCGGATCCTGAATCGGCTTGTGACCGATCTGACAGGGGTGGGCACGGTGGAGCGCAACCCCCTCCTGGAAGGGCGGTTTATGACGGTGATTTATTCGCCCGACCATACGGCGCTCAAGCGGGTGAAGCGCCAGCAACCGCCCCAGACTGCGCGAGCCACGACGGCCTCAAGCCAGCAGCCCGATAAGGCCGCCTCAACAGGATCCCCGGGATCCTAAGGACACAACAGATGCCAAAACTCAAGACGCACAAGGGCGTGGCCAGGCGCTTCAAGGTCACCGGCACGGGCAAGCTGATGCACGCCCGATCCGGGCGCCGGCACCTCTTGACTGGCAAGTCCGCGCGCAAGATGCGACATTTGCGCCGGGCCGCCCAGATCGCGCAGGTCCAGCAGCAGAAGCTGCGCCGCCTGATCCCCTACAGCTGATAAAGAAAAAGCGTAACCAGTAAGCAGTAACCGGAGACTGGCATTGTTCCGGTTACTGGTCTCTGGTGACTGGTTACTTCACGATTGAATCAAAGGAGGACAACAGATGGCACGGGTGAAATGGCAAGTTGCCTCTCGCCGGCGGCGTAAGCGCCTGCTCAAGAAGGCCAAAGGCTATTGGGGCGCGCGCGGGAGTCACATCCGCCGGGCGAAAGAAACCGTGATGCGGGCGATGGCGTATTCCACGCGCGATCGCAAGGTGAAGAAACGGGAGTTTCGAAGCCTGTGGATCATTCGCCTCAACGCCGCCGCGCGGGAGCGCGGGCTGACGTACAGCCGGTTGATCGCGGCCTTCCGACGGGCCAAGATCACCTTGGACCGCAAACAGCTTTCCGAGTTGGCGATCAACGATCCCCAGGCGTTTGAGCAGGTCGTGGCCGCCGCTCTGGACAACGTGTCGCCAACCGCCGCACCGGCCACGGCAAAAACCGCCAAGTCCTCCCGCACCGCGGTGTCCTCAGCCGCCTGATCGACCGCATGCCAGACGGCAAGGCCTTTGATTTCTCCGAGCCGCCCTCCGCACGGGTGCCGGTCCTCGACAAAGGGCACCTGCACCGCGTGCTCAACGCCCGGCAGCTCTTCGCCGTCGGCTACGGAGACGTCGGCTCCTCGATCTACTACGCCCTGGGCGTGACGACTCTCTACGCCCTGGGCGCGGCTCCCCTGGCCTTGGCCCTCGCCGGCATCGTCTTCTTCTGCACCGTCCTGACCTACGCGGAGCTGTCCACGGCCATGCCGGAGTCCGGCGGCTCCTGCAGCTTTGCGCGCCGGGCGTTCAACGATCTGCTCTCGTTCATCGCCGGGTGGGCCCTGCTGCTGGATTATATCGTGACGATCGCGATCTCGGCCTATTCCATCGGCCCCTACCTGAGCAACCTGTGGCCGGCGCTGCAAACGTCCATCGGCAACGTCCCATTCACCCTCCTGGCGCTGGGCATGCTCCTTGGGCTCAACATTATCGGGATCAAAGAATCCACGCGCGTCTCGCTGTTGTTGTGTCTCTTTGACATCGTGACCCAGCTGGCCATCATCACCATGGGGCTCATCCTGCTCATGCAGGTGTTCCAACCAGCATTGTTCGTGGCGCATCTACAGCAGCTCTGGGCTCGTATGCACATCGGGCTGGCGAATACCGACTGGTCCCCGACCTGGCCCCAGTTCTGGAAAGGGGTCGGGATGGCGATGGTGGCCTACATCGGGATCGAATCCATCTCGCAGTTGGCAGGGGAGGCGCGCCATCCCAACCGCACCATTCCGCGGGCGATGATCACCACCATGGTCACGCTGTTTGTGCTCTACTTCGGGATTTCCGCCATCGCCCTGACGGCCTTGAGCCCCGCGGAGCTGACGACGGCCTACCTGGAAGATCCCATCGCAGGGATCGCGGCCTCCATCCCGTTTGGCCGCCAGTATCTGGTGCCATGGGTCGGCTTGTTGGGCGCAACGATCCTGTTCGTCGCGGCTAACGCCGGGCTGATAGGCGCCTCACGCTTGACCTTCGCCATGAGCGAACACTTCACGCTCCCGCGGTTGTTCTACCATCTGCACCCGCGATTCAAAACGCCGTATGTCTCGCTGATCATTTTTACCGCCATCGCGGGGGCGATCGTGCTCGTCGCCAGGCGTCTCACGCACATCGCCGATCTGTACAACTTCGGTGCGATGCTCTCCTTCGCCTTGGCGCACCTCTCGCTTCTGGGCCTGCGCATCAGGCAGCCGGACATGGCCCGCCCCTTCAAGATCGGCTGGAACGTGCGCTGGGGGCGAATGGAGCTTCCCCTGACGGCCCTGCTGGGACTGTTGGGCACGGCGGCCGTGTGGGTCGATGTCATCCTGACCAAGCCGGCCGGGCGCAATTTCGGCTTCTTGTGGATGGGGCTTGGCTTGGCGTTTTATTTCTGGTACCGGCGCCAACAAAAACTTCCGCCGGCGGCCCGCATCGAGCTGGAGAAACTGCAGATGCCGGACTACCACCCCGTGACGGTCAAAAAAATCCTGGTGCCCACCACGGGGGCGTATGCCAACGAAACGATGCAGTTCGCCGCGCGGCTGGCCAAGATGTACGG
>Ga0209515_10005572_pt1 | contig 16218 bp, 19 predicted proteins | sample Subgroupgradi54m_FD_187454 | JGI IMG/M metagenome (GOLD analysis project Ga0209515, IMG submission 187454) | Subsurface groundwater microbial communities from S. Glens Falls, New York, USA - GMW60B uncontaminated upgradient, 5.4 m (SPAdes)... ...
TACTCCACCGCGGAAGCCGCCGGAACGGGCTCTCACCCCCGCCTTTACAGGCGGGGAACTCCCGCTGAGATTAGAAAACGAGCTCCGGGATACGGCTTGCCGGGCCGCGATCGAAGCGTGGTGGGACGCTCGGCAGCGGTGCTGGTCGTCCGTGGGGCACTTGCACCTTCCACGCCATGTGGAACAGCGCAAGCGTCCGAATTACCAGGTACGTCACATCCAGCTCCCACCAGCGCAGTCCGTGCGCCGCGGAATAGGTGTAGGCGTGGTGGTTGTTGTGCCAGCCTTCGCCATAGGAGAGGAGGGCGACCCACCAGTTGTTCCGTGATCCTTCGTTCGTGCGATAACTCTGGTAGCCCCAGAGGTGGCCGGCCGAATTGACGAGCCAGGTGATGTGGTAGACGAACGCTATCCGCAGAAAGAGTCCCCACACGAGCCACGGGAGCCCGCCACAGAGGACCAACAGGACCCCGAAGAGGACCGTCTGGAGATCGGCGGTCCGTTCCAGGAAGCGGTGGACGGGGTCGCGCACCAACTCGGGCACATACTGCTGGAATTGCTCGGGACAGTCGAGCAGCTCATCAACCGGGAACAGCCAGAGCATGTGCGCCCACCAGAACCCGCGGTTCGGACTGTGGGGATCTTGCGGTCGGTCGGCGAAGGCATGGTGGACGCGATGGGTGGCGACCCACTTGATGGGGCCATTTTGCAGGGCCAGTACCCCACAGTAGGTTAGCCCGTACTCGAGCCATTTGGGCACTCGGAAGCTGCGGTGGGCGAGCAGGCGGTGATAGCCCACCGTGATTCCCAGCACCCCCGTCACAAATTGGAGAATGAGAAAGACCCAAAAGGCACTCCACCGAAACGTCCAGGGCGCGAGGAGCGCGCCCACATGGATGAGCGTAATCCCAGCCACGGTCTTCCACTTGATCTGGCCAGGCTTCCGAACCTGCTGCATGACTCCGACTGTTGCCATGTTTTCTCGCCTCCGAGATCCTGTGCGTTGGATTGCCGCTGGCTGGGCATCCCACCCTCTGCCTGCGATCCCCGCCTCGTGCTGGCGGTCTTGCCTCTCGTGATGCATGGGCATCGCGACCAAGAGGCATGATCACGGCACTACATCTTCGTGCCTTGCCGTATACGATCGACCGCGTGTGAGTCGGAGCGGATCAGGTTATGCAGGGACACCTCGTCTGCTCAAGCGAAGGGGGTCGCCCTGAAAACAGTCAGGGAGCTTGAGGACGTGGACCGAGAGAGTCGGCAGAGATTACGCCGTCTCTCTAGAGGGGCGAGGAATCACAGGCGGTAGATGCAGAAAAGATGCAGGAGACCCGGTGGAGGACGCGCTGGAAGCCTATGCACTCCCAAGGCAGAGCTGAGAGAATCGGTAAGGAGAGATGCCTGACGAGGAAGATCCGCCACACTTCCGGAGAATCCATGATGGGCGGGAGGCTGTAAGTCATGTATGGTCGGTGCCAGGTGGACCCTCGCATCAACGGCAGAATTGAGGACCCTGGCGGGGACTTGGTCGTCGTCATCGGACGCGCTCCACGGATGTCCCCACGCATCGTCGAGTAAGTGACAGCTCAGAAACACCACCCAGGCGGTTGCAATGCACAAAGCGGCTATTCGTTTGAGCCACTTAGGCAGGATTCTCATGACGCCCAATTATATGCCACAGGCCCTGTAGAAAGCTACTGTCATGTGCGCCGGGGTCATCGGCGTCATCTTGTTTGTAGTATAAACCATCCGGTCAACTGGAGAGTTAAGGGTAAAAAACCGGGCGGCTCTTCACCGCCCGAAATGAACTCCCCTGGCTGGACGAGTTTCGCAACTGGTGTTTACAGATGCCAGGGGGCGAAACTCATTTGTACTGCTCCACCATCCCGCAACGGGTTTTCGAGTATCCCGGAGACGCTCAGCGGTAACTGATGAGCCCGCCGACATAACTCATGGCCAACAAACACCAGATGCCGAGTGCCGTGAGCCCACTATACCAATACTTCGCCGGGCCCTGCCAGACTTGCGTCCCTCGCCGCCATCTCCAGAGCAGACGGCAGAGCGTCACACCCAGGAGCAGAACTGCAAGCCAGACATGCACCGTGATCGAACTCTCAAATCGGAATAGGTTATCCCATCGATCTTGTAGGCCAAGGACGAACCGGTTGCCAGGACCAAGATTGAGCCCCGCGTCATGAATTCCGCCTGCCGCGGCGATGAGCAAAGACCACCAGCCGAGTTGGAGCAGCGTGAAGGCCTTCGCTTCGATGTCCGGCCGCTTTTGAAACAAGAAGACCACCAACAGTGCCGCTTCGAATATCAGGCACACGATGGGAAAGTGGATGATCAGTGGATGCCATTGCTGAGGCGGCGCCGTGACAAGTTGGATGAAGGGCTTGAGTAACCGGCCTGCTCCGTCAGCTAGGAGAACTGAATTGCTCCTCATGGAGCTTGTGGCTCAGAGAAGAGTTGTCGAATCACCGGTTCGATCTGAGCAGCCGAGTGATAGCCATAGAAGACTTTGGCAATCTTGCCGGCGCGGGTGATGAAGACGATGGTCGGGATGCCTTTGAAATGATATGACTGGAGCAGCTCATCGTGCGCGATGGTGATCGGATAGGAGATGCGCAACCGCTTGACCAAGGCGACGACATCGTCGTGCTCTTGCTTTTTGGATGTCTCGGGAATGAGGGCTGCATCGGCCGCCGCGCCAATCAGCGAGAGTCCGGATGGACCATACTGTTCCTGAAGCTGCATGAGTTCGGCAATCTCCGCCCGACACGGTGGACACCAGCTGGCAAAGAAATTGAGCAACACCGGATGTCCCTGGTAGCCCGTTAAGCCAACCGTCTCTCCCGTGACCGTCTCCACCACGAAGTCCGGTGCCGCTTGTCCATTACATTCATCCGTTTCGCCTGGTGCTAACGCGGCCGCAGCGGACCGGCTCAGAAGCAGGAGCACAGCCAGTACGATCACCAGGTGCCCCAAGAGTCTTGTGCGATGCATGCCCCATCCTCCTGACGGCAACCGCTTACTGCTTCTGCGTGTCAAGTGCCGCACGCAGGCCCTTGGCGAGCTGCTCGGTCGAGCCGATTCCCCAATAGTGGAGAAACATGATCCGTGGCGACTCGCCGACCATGTGATTGTGAATCGCGACGATATCGATGCCGGCTCCTCGCAGGGCTTTCAGAACAGGCTGCAGCTCGGACTCCAGCATCGCAACATCACCATCGACGACGGCACGATCATCGCTGCCGACAAAGGCGGCCCAGGTATTCACGCCCATCGTGTTGCCCATTTCCTGACCATCCATCGTGGTGGAGCGACCGATCGTGACTTTATACACGCCGTCTTTCAATTCGCCCTTCACGCCGAGCACATCGTCGATCTTCTTGGGGTCAAGCTTCGTGTGGACCGGATCGAGCTTCGCGAAGGGTTTCTGACCTTTACCGCCACTGGTCGCTTTGATCGTCGCGAAGACCTTGCCGACGGCTGCGGCGAGCTGCTCCGGATCGCCCGAGCCACCGATGTGCATGAACATCACCTTTGGCGAGTCCCAAAAGAAGTGATTGTGCAGCGCGGTGACTTCTAAACCGTTGTCCAGGGCGACACTCATGACCGGATTGACCTGGTCCTCAAGGAGCACCATGTCGCCCATCATCATGACATGATCATCCAAAAGTTTGAACGCCGCCCAGACGGTCAAGCCCATGGGTGGCGTGATGTGTACGCCAGAGGCTTTGACATGCAGATCGGAACGAGGAAAGCTCACCTTAAAGACCCCCTCCTTTTCGACAAGCTTCCCCTTCGCACCTGTCAAGGCTTCAATCTTTTCATGCAGTGACGGCTCGGTTGGTTTCGCTTGTGTCGTCTGATGATCCTCAGCGTGAACAGGGTTGGGCTTTGCAAGCGACAGGGCAGAAATCGTCCCAAGGAGAACGGCTGCTAAAACGAGCTTTTTCATGGTTTCCTCCTTGCTCCCAAGAGCGAGCTGTGAGTTTGTGCGTTCAACGCATCCCTTTGAACAATAAGAGGCCAGCCAATCCTGCCACCAAGATAATGAGCGGTTCTGGAACCTTCTTAGTTTTGAAGAGCACCACCACAGTCACAAGCGCTATCAGCGCCGTTGGGACGTCTATGATCGCCCGCTGGATCAACACCACACAGGCCCCAGCAATCGCCCCAGTGGCGGCCGCTGTCACACCCTTCACGAAAGCGTTGAGCCTTGCATCCTTTGCGTGCTTCTTGAACCAGGGGGCGGGAATAATGACGAAGAGATACACGGGTAAGAAGACGCCAATAGCTGCCAGTGTGGCTCCCCACGGTCCTCGGATGAGATACCCAATGAACGCGACGGTGATGACCACTGGACCAGGAGTAATCATGGCAACCGCGACGGCGTCCATGAACTGCCGCTCAGTCAGCCAGTGATATTCCTTCACCACCCCACCGTAGAGAAACGGCACGATGGCCAGGCCGCTGCCGAACACCATCGCCCCGGCCTTGGCAAAGAAGCTGAAGAGTCGCGGGGCGGTCACTGGTACCAACTCGGCAGCAGCAGTTTCTGCTGGCCGGCTGAGCCACGCCAGTCCTCCCAATGAGGCTGCCGATGCGGTGAACCATTGCCCCACCGGCACCTTGATTGCCAGATACACGACGCCTGCCAGGAAGAAGAGCCAGGCAATCTCGGATTGCGTGAGTGCGGTCACCACGGCAAGGATCATGAAGATCGCCCATAGGGCTGGGTCTTTGCCGAGGGTGAGCTTCACGAGCTTGTACGCGGAGCGGATGATAATGCCGATCACCGCCGCCCCGATGCCGTAGAACACCGCTTGCATCCAGGCTAAGCCGCCGAAGCGCACATACAGCCACGAAATCCCCAGAACCATCAGGAACGATGGCAGGATGAACGCGAGCGAGACCATAGTCGCGCCGAAGACGCCGGCCCGCACGTAACCGAGATACATCGCCAACTGCGCGGCAAGCGGGCCGGGTGCGAGCTGAGCCAGCGCGAGGCCATCAATGTAATCATCCTTCGAAATCCACCGACGCTGTTCCACCAGGTCACGCTGCATGTAGCCGGCCAGCGCAATCGGGCCGCCGAAACCAAAGGTACCGAGAGAGAGGAAATACGTCAGGAATTGACGGAGACTGCACGGAGCGGTCTGCGCCGCGTCAGGTTGGGCTGGCATGAGAAGATGACGTCCTCACGGTCCCAGCGGCTCGACCCGGAGATTATCGAAATAGGTCACCGAATCCGCCTTGGTCCAGACGCCGACTTTGCCGGGATCATGGAACGTGTGATCGTCGGCATGCATGATCTCCTGACCATCCCAGTACACAGTGAAGTGATCCCCCCGCGCCTCGGCGGCCAGTTCATGCCAGACCCCTGTTGCCACCGCGCCATTCCAGCTGGCAAATTGCTGTCGGTTCCCTTTCACGACACGATAGAGCCGGATGTTCCCCTCTAACGCGTTCGCGCGCGTGATGTAGTAGTTGTGTTCGTCCTGATACCGAAAGACCAAGCCACACGCTCGATCCACTTCTCCCGTGACTGGCTTACACTTCACCGCAAGCCGCAAGTCGCGGAGTATGGGCTCATTGGCCACAGCGACAGGGAATCGGTAGTCGGTCTTATCGGCATCGACTTGCGCCAGCACATTGGGCCCACTCGGCGCATCCTTGGCAGCCTGCACGATCCATCGGCTTGGAGCACCGCTCCCGGTCCTTCCGAAGGAGAAACCCGCCGGCGCCTCACCCGCGCGATCCGCGTCAAAGGTCCAGGTCTTGGTATCGGCCTGCTTTGCGTCCTCGGCATGCACGACCCTCGACACGCCACACACGACACTGGTTCCCACAAGCGCGACTACGCCGACTGCGCGAATGATGCTCATCGTCTCACCCTCCTTCAACCACATGCCGGGACAGCGACTTGAAATACTCCCTGATCTCTTCCACCCCTCCCATCCGCTCAATCGTTCCATGGCGCATGACCACAAGACGCGTCCCAATCTCGAACGCCTCATCGGGACTGTGCGTCACGTACAGGAGGGTGAAGCCCAACGCCTGCTGGAGCTTCAGGACCTCCTTTCTCATCTGACAGTTCAATTCAAAATTGCGCTCTTCCGGCTCCTTGAGATTACGGCCATCGGCTGCCACCCGGTCTCCATTGATGGTAATGCTGCCTGTGTCAGGAGCGACAAAACCCGCTAGCAGCCGCAGCAGGGTGGTTTTGCCACACCCCGAATGGCCGACGATGACCAGCCGCTCACCCTGTGTGACGGAGAGTGACACGCCACGGACCGCCACGCGTCCCTCGTAGGTTTTTGAGACCGCGTGGAACTCGATCAGATTCACCGTGCAGCCCTCATGGGCCTGACCACACCATTCAGGAACCCCAGCGGAATGAGGGTCGCCACCACCATGATCAGGCAGAGGGCCGCGATGAGGCGGGGCGGACTGTTGGCCATCAGGGTGAACGTCCGCACCGGCAGGGTTTCACCGCCCGGGGGATAGACCATCATGGTAATGCCGGTATCCCGAAGGCAGAACAGATAGCTCACCAGCCATCCCGCCACCAGACCACGTTTGGCCAGTGGCGCAATCACGCCGGCCACCCGTCGAAGCCATCCTGCCCCGACCATTGCAGCAGCTTCCTCCATCGAAGCAGGAATCTGGCTCAGGGCTGCGACGGTGATGCGGCTCGTCAAGGCGATATATTGCGCCAGATAGCCGAACAGCACGATCAGCGGCGTGGCGTAAATAACGATGGTCGCGGGTCTGTTCCAGAGCGTGACCAGTGCGACGCCAATCACGGTGCTGGGAAGTGTCAAGAGGGCGATGGTTAGGAAATCAAGCGCCTGCCAGAACGGAAGCCGCCGGCGAGCGAGAAAATACCCCAAGAAGAATCCAAGTATGGTGAGCGCTGAGGCTCCGAGGGCGGCATAGGCCATGCTGCGGAGTAGGCTCTCCCCAGCTCGCGCGAAGGCCTCAACGTAGGCTGCGGGAGAAGCCGATTGAAGGATCAGGACAAGGAGCGGAACGATCACCAGGACACCACACAGCAGACAGACGAGCATGAACCACCAGGTCCGCAGCGGTTCCAACGCAACAGGAACAGTCCCCGCCCTGTCAGATGTTGGCTGAAGCGAAGCGAACGGTCTGCGAACGTATTGACGCTCCACGATGAGGATGAGCAGCGCGATGAGGACCATGAGGGTCGCACTCGCGGTGGCTGCTCCGACCTCATGGAAGGCCGCAAACTGCGTAAAGCTCTCCACCGAGAATACCTGGTATCTGAGAAACGTCGGGACGCTGAACTCTCCGAGGCTCAGCAGGAAGACGAGGATGGCAGACAGCAGAATGCCGGGCAGAGCCGTGGGGAGGCTGATCCCTTTGAGCACTCCGAACCATCCAGCAGCCAGTCTGCCGGCTTCTTCCAAGCGAGGGTTCACAGATTGCAACGAGGTCATGGTCAGGAACATCACGATGGGCAAGAACGTCGAGCCCAGCACTAGCACGCATCCCGGCAGGCCAAACAGCCACGCAGAGGTGTGTTGAGCTATGGGCACGCCGAGCCATCCTGCCACCAGCCCTTCTCGACCCAAGGCGTACGACCATGAGACGGCCATGATATAAGGAGGCACGAGCAGTGGAATGGTGAAGAGCGCCACGAGCAGTGTTCGGCAACGCAGGTCGGTCTTCCCCAGCAAGAGCCCCAGGGGCATGCCCAGCACAACGGCAAAGAGCGTCGTGAGCAAGGCCAGGGCGACACTACGGCCTAACAAGACCCAGGTGCGGGCAGAAGTCAGCGAAGCCTGGTAGAACTCCGTGCTGAGCCGTCCGTGAACGATGAAACTCTGCCCGAACATCACGAGCAATGGCAGCAGACCCATCACGACAAGCAGCAAGACAATCAGGACCGAGACGACTCGCCGCGTCATCAATACCCAGCCCACTCCTTCAGGAATGGTTGAATGGCTTCCAGGACTCTTGCCACCTCGGCGTAATGAATCGGCATCAGTTTGAGGGTCTCAATGCGCTGAACCGTTGGTGGCGTTTCAACGCCAGGATGGAGTGGGAGTTGGGCGCACTCCGCAAAGGCCAGTTTGCGTTCGGTCTCTTTCGAGAGCAGATCATCGATCAGTTTCCTGGCGTGCTCAGCATGTGGGGCCCCTTTGATGAGGAGCACGGCATTCGGCACTAACAGACAGCCGATGTCCTCGGCCCCTTGGTCTGGGTAGACGACCTCGATGGATTTGCCCTGGGTGATCCGGCTGGCCCCATCATCGCTGTCCACCAACGCGAATGTGGCCTCTCCGGACGCCACGAAATCCGCGCTTTCTCCATTGTTGGTTGAAATCCTGACCCCGTTGGCTTTCAGACTCTGCATGAAGGCCTTGGCGCGTTCATCACCCCAGACCGTGAAGAGTGCAGCCACCTGGGCTGTCGTCGTGCCGAAGAGCGGATTGGCCATCACGGCCTGACTCTTCCATCGCGGATCCGTGTACGCCTGAATGGACGTCGGTTTGTCCTTCACCTTGGCGTTGACCACCAGCACCCTGGCCCGTGCTGAGAATCCGGTCCAGTAGCCTTCCGGGTCCTTAAACATCTCAGGAATTCCCTGAGCACTCGGAGAGATGTACGGCGCTGAAATGCCGCGCTGCTTGAGGACTTCAGCACGGATAGGCTCATTCGCCCAGTAGACATCGGCTTGTGGATTGCTCTTCTCGGCGAGGAGGCGGTTCATGACGCCGGTGCTCTTCGCCTCTTCGGTGTCGTAGACGGCTTTGACCTTTATGCCAGTCTCCCGTTCGAAGTCCTTGAGAATCGGCTCAGAAAAAATCTGATCTTCACTGACGTAGACCACGACGACCTGATCTTCTGCCAACGCAGTTGAATTGCCTGCCACCAGGATCCCGACGAATGCCATGCATCCGATGAGCACGATCACGAGGCTCCGCCTCGTGGGTCGATGTGTCATCCCGTCACCTGCTGTTGGCAGTAGGCATACAGCGCGTCGTAGACGATGAATTCCTTCGCCAGGATCTCATGGTCATCTTTGAAACCCAAGGAGCGGAAGCCTTCGGCAATGGCTCTGAGCCCTGCCGCTTCAGGCCGGCCATAGAGATTCTGATCGACATCGGCGCCGTGGACGATCTGCGCCAGGAGCTGAATGGCCGGATCAGTCATTCGATACTTGGCAACAATCGCTTCGAAGCTGCACTGACCCTGGCGATGTCCAAGCTCAGCACCCGGCACATCGAAGGCCATTGCGCGCTCACGCTGCGCCACGATCGCGACCTGATCAGCCGGCACAAACAGAAACTCCGCCGCTGGATCGACAAATTTCTTGATGAGCCACGGGCAGGCGACGCGATCCACCTTGACGCGCTCGCGGGTCACCCACTTCATGCTCGCTTCCTCGCTCGTTTCACCCTCTGCGCGAAGTAGGCATAGAGATCATCGAGCAGCGCCGCGCTGCGCTCGAGGCGTTGCGTATCCTCGGAATGCGTGCTCGCGATGGCCGTCAAAACCTGTTCAACGCCGGCGACGTCGTCACGGACGAATTTCCCGTCCTTCAGGTCGATTTCATGGACGATCTCGGCCAGTTCAGCTAAGGCGGGATCGCGAAGGCCGGCATGAGCGACTAAGACTTCGAAGGTGCACTGGTCGCCCTCGTGGGTGAACTCTCCGTCGAACATGTCGAACCGCACTTCCCGCACTCCCGGGGCGTAGGTCTTGCTCTCCACAAACTTGAAGCGCGCCCGCAGATCAAGGAATCGCCGGATCAGCCAGGCGCTGGCCATCCGATCGATGTAGACGTGTTTGCGCGTCACCCAGGTGTAGCCCTTGAACTGAGCTGGATTCCAGACCGCTCTATTTGAAATGGGTGCCCTGGTCTCCTTCACACGCACTCGCGTCTCCAGCCTCTGAATGAGTGCGGCGGTTGTCTGGCGGGCCGGCGTCGCAAAGAAGTCAATGGCGGTGATCGCGGCGAGGCGACGCTTCAGGCGCGCGAGATCGGCTTCATAGCGGGTTCGTTCGCCCCCGTCCAACGTTCGAGCCGGGATCACCTTCGCTAGCTTCCGTGTCTCATCGGCTAGCTGGGTGTAATCCGCCGCCCGGGCCGATTTGAACAGTGCCTCCACCTGCTCATCCCGCAGCCCCTCGACGAATCGGGCCTCGCATAACGAGGCCTCACCGCCACCGGCAGTGATCTCTCGCATGACCCACTCGAAGGCTTCGTGCGCCTGCTCGCTCTTGGGTAAGGCGTAGACCGAGCGCTTGATGGCGACGGCCCCGAGCTGCTGGAGTCGCCGCCAGATTTTGACGCGGAAGTAGTTGGGCGTCGGGGGAAGTTGATGGATGAGGACCAGCCACTGGCGCTCGTGTATCGTAGTCATGGATTGCACATCAGGTGCATCATTGCTATGATACTACTGTATCGTTTCTCTGGATGGTGTCAAGCGACTTGCCAACGTGGCGCGCGTGTAACGCGCAGGCAAAGAGCGGGGACGGCGGATAACCAGGAGGTGCTGCGATGACCCGATCAGGGATTCTCGTCGGTGGGATGCTGCTGGCAGCCAGTGTGTTGGTCGGACCGGTCGTCCGGGCTGAAGAAGGAGAAACTGGGAAGCATTATGAATTGGCTGAACTGATGGAGCGCGCCAAAGTCTCACTGGCCCAAGGGCTGACCGCGAGTGCAGCTCAAGGGACACCGATTTCGGGGAAATTCGAGGTCGAGAATGGTACGTTGCAGCTCTCAGTCTACACGATGAAGGGCGATCAGTTCTCCGAGGTCATGATCGACCATCAGACCGGGACGGTCGTCAAGGTCGAACCGATTACTGCAGGCGAGGATCTCACGGCCGCGAGGGCGCAGAGTGCCGCGATGGCCACAGCGAAAGGCTCCCTCGGGGCAGCGGTGGATCAGGCGGTCAAAGCCACCCCGGGTTTTGCGGCGGTCAGCGTCACGCCGTCCCGCAAGGATGGCCGTCCGGTCGCGGACGTGACCTTGATCAACGATGAGGGCGAAGAATTGAAAACGGTGTCCGAGCCCTTGTCCTGATCGACACTGGCCACCGCGCATGGAACGCCTTGCGGAACCGCGGATGACCGCTGACCAATTTATTTCGTAAACTGGATCGGTTGGCGACACGCACTTCCACCGGCGTTGTAGTCATATACCATACATCCACCGAAGTCGGCTCCCACCGTAATCACTCCGATCATCACGAGAGAAGGAACAGAAAGACTTCTGGGAATACAATACGTAATTCAATGGCGGGGGCGACGGGACGATTGTAGAACTCAGGATGCGGCGTGGGCCGGAACCTCAGCGGTTCCGACACTCCGCTTGGCCTTGATAGCCTTCGCAGGCGTTCCTGGTGGAGTTTAGGGCGTGGTGTGCAAGCGAAGAGTTCATCCGGCTGTCTGAATTTTGCTTCCCCTCAGCCAAATGATCCTGCCCCTCAACGCTTCTGGATGCTCATGGCATTCACCCCTCGGACGCGCCACCCTCGCGTTGGCGTCGGAGCAGCGCGTCGAGGCTCCAGTCGCCGCCGCCTGCCGCGGACAAGTAGAGAAAGATAAAACAATAGAGCACGGCCAATTCCCCCTGGTTGAGTGTGGGCCAGAATCCTCGAGACGCGTGACCGATAAAGTACGCCACAGCCATCTGACCCGACAGGATAAACGCGACAGGCCGAGTCAAGAAGCCAAGAAAGAGCAGGAGCCCGCCGAAGAATTCGAGAATCCCAGCCACTCCAACGAGCGACAGCAACTGAAGCGTCATGCCGTTGGGCATGGGTGCTGGAAAGCCAAATAGCTTCTGGGCCCCGTGCGCCACGAACAGAAATGCCGAGATGATTCGTAAGAGACCGAGTGCGCGTGCCGCCCAGACATTCCCGCCTTCATCCAGATGTGTCATGGCGCCTCCTCCCTAGTTGAACTGCACCGCAGTTATCGCGTTCCTTTCTTGGCGCCAAGCTCTGCGAGGTCCTGTAAGATCTCTGCCGTGTGCTCTTGCGGTTTCACCTTCGGGTAGATCTTCGCGATTTTTCCCTGCGGGTCGATCAGGAAGGACGTCCGGCTAATCCCCATGTACGTCTTGCCCATGAATTGCTTTTCGCCCCACACGCCGTAGGCCTGCACGACTTGTTTGTCGGTATCGGCGAGCAGCGGAAAGGGAAGGTCAAACTTTTCCGCAAATTTCTTGTGGCTTTCTACTGAGTCGGCGCTGACTCCCAGCACGACAGTCTTGATCTTCTTGAACTCCGAGAACCGATCCCGAAGACCGCACGCCTCGATCGTGCACCCCGGCGTATCATCCTTGGGATAAAAATAGAGGAGCACCCATTGGCCTCGGTAATCGGCTAACGTGTGCGCGGTGCCTGATTGATCCAACAAATGAAAATCGGGTGCTGGCTGACCAACCTGCGCCTGGACACGATCTGCCTCGTCTGCCTTCGCCATCTGACTTCCTCCTCCTCCCAACAGGATGCTCCCAACAATCGCCATGGCCCAATCTCGCATGGCACCTATTTTATCAGAACCGTCCCTGAATGGGCGGATGGTGAGCGAGCGAAGCGAGTCGAACCGCTCCCCGGGCTAGGTAATCACCAGAACGTGCAGATCAGGGGAGGCCCGGCTCCTGCTACGCCTTCGCGACGCCATTGACCGAGGAGCTGACGCGGGTGGGGCGAAGTAGTGGAGCGAAGCAGAACGGGGACGACGGGACGATTGGAGAACTTAGGGAGAAGTGCGGAAGAAATTTCTGGCGGAGTTCAGGGCATGGTGTGAACCCCGTACCACGGCCTGACGGCCGTGCCCCGTTAGAAAGCTGGTTTCTAACGGGGCGTGGCCTCCTGAAATCCCCTTCGGGTGAAGTGAGCGGCCTGGAAGCTTGCCGAACAGCTAGCCGAACTCATACACAGCGAGGTAGGACGATGTGGGACGCCTCCGGATGGCTAGCTTGCAGTAATGGTCACTGCGGGGGCACTGGGAACGACGCCCCCGCCTATAACCGAGAGCACGCCGGAGGTGTCGAATTTGACGGTGACGGCCGGCGACTTCCCGACTTGCACCACCATGGACAGGCCGCTGGTCGTGCTGGTTCGATTGGCGGCAGGAATCGTGTAGGTCGAGATCGCGTAGGTGGATCCTGGGGTATCCGTGACGCCGCCATTCGTCGAGGAAGCGGAGCCGTCGGTCCCGCCATTGGTAAAGACGGTGTTGCCGGCGTTGTTGACGAAGCCTTTCGCCTTCAGCGTGGAGCCAATCGTCACGCGGATGGTGTTGTACGTCCCGACATCCAGCGTGGCCCCGCTGGCAAGGCCGGCGGCCACAGCACCCGCACTCACGGAGGCGATGTTGATGTCCTGGCTGCCGCTGAAGATCGTCGTAAAGGTCGTGCCGCCGTCTTGGGAGGTTTCGACCTTCGTGACCGTCACGGTGTACGTGCCATCCGCGTCACCGGAGGCCGCCTCAACCCCCCGCAGTCCCGCGGTCCAACAGACCGCCGCGAGGGCCAGACACCAGGCACGACATCGGTTCCTCGACATCTTTACGTTCCTCGTGAGATCTGGACGCTGATGGTCCCGGTGTCACGGCGCCGTTCGACGACAATTTCGTGGTGCCGTTCCACGAGATCCCAGAAGTGGACGCTGGCATCGCTCTCCGGGAACATCGTCGGATCAGGTTGCGTGGGCGCACGCAGGTGCTCGACGTTCCCTCCGAAGGGAATCCGCAGGGCAACCTTCAGACCCCAATCGACGTTGGTCTTGGTGTTATCGCTCACCGTGCCGTCGATCACGATGAAGGGGACGGGCTTATATTCCGCGCGCAGGGTCCAGCCGGAGCGATTCTTGAAGTGCGGCTGGTCGTACCAGTTGAACCCGCCGAACAATTTCAGGCGGGAGTAATACGGGACCGGCGCGCCGACCTCCATGTCGAAGCCGTTCACCGCCCGCTCGCGCGTGATCCCGCCGGAATTTTCTTCCACGGTGCGTTCGCCGGAGGTGGCGATGTAGACGTTGGACCGCAGTTCGGCGAACGAGCTGAGAGCCTCCGCACCCAAGCCGACACGGGAGTGGGCGTGCTCGCTCTCGTAGTCGTAGAACAGGTTGCCCCCGAGCAGCCAGGCGCGGTTGAGGACGAGCCGGCGATAGCCTCCGCCGAGATTGAGGAGCCACGCACGATCCCGGTAGGTCATCCGCGGCTCAAGGAAGGCGACGTCCTCGGCATCTTTCGAATGACGAGCCAGGGGGATGATGGGATCGAGGAGGTACCGGGGGCCCTGATCTTCATTGACGTCCATCCCAAATTCCCAGTGTTCCATGTAATCGGGAAGAGACGTCGCGGTAGGAGGGGAAGAATCCGCCGCGAGCAGCGGGGTGCAGGCAAGAAAGGCCAGCGCCATCACCGCCATGACGCGCCTGTGCCGATTGGGAATCACACACCTCCTCTGTAACCCCCATGATACCGCTTTGCTTCCTCGACGCAAGAAAAAACGAACACCGTGGTCATGCAAGCGATCACGGCGTTCGTCGGATCAAAAAAATGGGGGCGCGCCCCGGTGCAGGCGGGGCACTCCGGCCTAAAAGAATGCTGCGGTTGCAGGACTCGGTGCCCTTGTTCGGCTGATTGCCCCTCACGGCACCGCAGCGCCTGGACGACGACGAGCGAGAAGAGGACGACGTTGACCAGCGAAAACGTCCGAAAGCGCCGGCTGAGACGGAGGTCGTCGCCTGCGCTGAGACCGGCACGGGTGCGGCCACTTCAGCCGTTTCCGTCGCGGTCGTGTTTGTCACGGTGCTGTTCAGGTCTGTCTGGTTGGAGACGGTGGGGCTGATCTCAGTCGCCTGTGTTACCGTGCTCGTGGGCTCTGACGAGAGCTCCGACGTGTTCACGGACACCCCCGCGCTGGTTTGTTGAGACGCCGTCGTCTCTGAGAGCGTTCCGGTCGTGGATTCGGTGAGTGGGGTCGAACTGGTCGTGCCGGTGGAGAGCGCGGTGCCGCTCGAAAGACTTGATGCGGTGGAGGTCGTCAGATGGCTGGATAAGGACGTGGTCGTGTGTGAGGTCGTAGACGTCGTCGGCATGGTGAGGTCCAGCAAGTTCTCAGAGAGCGAGGTGTCCACATCGATGGCCGCCGTCCCCGTTGCACTGCTCGGGAGCACCGGTTCAATCTCATCCGGCGGAACTGCCACTTCAGGAGAGGCTTCGGGTTCGGATGGCTCCTCGTCTTCCTCATTCTTCGTGCGCTTCTTCCTCGTCAGGCAGAAGGATGGTGGACGTGCCGAGACCAAGCGCCCACGCCGTTGGCAGATGTCGACCAGGTGTGCCGATGAGGAAGAAAATGCTGAGGAAGAGTCGAGGAAAAAGCCACGTGACGATGCGTGTAGAGGGGAAATCTTCACGTCGTAGAATCAGGTAGCGCTCCTTGTATAAGTAAGATTGTAATGAAGACTGCCTTGACTGCAAAGCAACATTGCATCTTGATAAAAGCCTGAGCCCCTTGGCACAGCGCCACGCAGATGATCCGATTCTCAAACAGCGTACGCCAGCTTCATGGCGGTGTTGACTCCGAACTAATCGCGCAGGAGCGCGCCCTGTGGAATCGGCATTTCGAGAAACTGCCGCAGACTGAACTCCGGACTCCCCACCGTCAAGGTCTTGGCTCTCGCGTAGCGCTTGGCAAAGGCTGCCAGGCCAGGCTGCGCCATTCGGGGCTTCCCGCTTTTGACCTCAATCGCCGTCACCCGCGCCCCGCGGCGGACCACGAAATCCACTTCCTCATTCCCTTCCCGCCAATAGAACACCTCGAGACCTTCTTCGGCCCCGCGATTGACCAGATGCGCGCCGACCGTCACTTCCACCAAGCGCCCCCACTGCTGCGGCTGCGCCCGCCACTCCGAGAACGATTGATTGCTAAGCGCCGTCATCAATCCCGTCGAAAGCGGCAGCCATTTGGGGCTGGAACCCCGGCGGCGGACGGCGGACCCCGACCACTTGGGCAGACCGCGCAGCAGGAAGGCTGATTCCAAGAGACGCTGATACGACGCGAGCGTTTCGGTATGCCCGGCATCAGCGAGTTGGCCAAGAATCTTCTGATACGACAGCACCTGCCCGCCGTATTCGCAGGCGAGTACGAAGAGCTGGCGCAGCAACGCGGGCTTATCCACACGGTTAAGCAGCAGGATATCTTTCGAGAGG
>Ga0209515_10005573_pt1 | contig 16215 bp, 16 predicted proteins | sample Subgroupgradi54m_FD_187454 | JGI IMG/M metagenome (GOLD analysis project Ga0209515, IMG submission 187454) | Subsurface groundwater microbial communities from S. Glens Falls, New York, USA - GMW60B uncontaminated upgradient, 5.4 m (SPAdes)... ...
GTCGTGATCTGGTGGCTCCAGGACAACTGGGTCTACGGGGTTCCGCTGCTAGTGCTTATTGGGATGCTGCTGCTGTGGAACACGAAGGGCCGCGATCCGAAGCTGCAACCGTCCCTCGTCGTCGAGTACGATCCCCCGCAAGGATTGACACCAGCCGAAGCCGGGACGTTGATCGATGAGCGTGCGGATGTGCGCGATGTGACCTCCACGATCATCGATCTGGCTGTGCGCGGCTATTTGCGGATTGAGCCGATCACGAGTGCGGGCCTGATGGGGACGCACGTGTCCGACTACCGGCTCGTGGAGCTGAAACCTTCGCGGCCATCCGGCTCCACTGTCAAACCGCACGAGCGCGAACTTCTCGATGGATTATTTGAAGGCGGAGCATCCTCGCGGCTAGTGTCAGACTTGAAGGACGTGTTTTACACCCATGTGCAGCAGATGCAGGACGAGGTGTATCAAACCTTGGTGGACGCCAAGTATTTCGACAGCCATCCGCAGCGCGTGCGCAAACGGTATCTGGGCACCGGGATCGCGGTGGCACTGCTGGCGGGCTGGTTGGGCTTCCGAGCGGAATTGCTCGGGGCTCCGACGGCGCTTGCCTTGATGCTCTCCGGCGCACTCATCGCGATCATCGGCCACTGGATGCCACGCCGCACGCTCAAGGGCGCGCAGGTGACGGATCAAATTCTCGGCTTCGTGGAATTCTTGCGTCGCGCCGATGCGGATCGGCTGCGGCGCATCAACGATCCGAGTCTCTTTGAGCGGGGATTGCCGTACGCGCTGGCTTTCGGCGTGGCGACGGCATGGGCGAAAGCGTTTGAAGGACTTGCGATGACGCCGCCGGCGTGGTATGGAGGAACGTGGGGCACATATTCACCGACGGACTTCAGCCATCAACTGAATCACACAATGGCGTCGATGAATCAAACGCTGACCTCGACGCCGCGCTCAAGCTCCAGTTTCGGCGGCAGCGGATTTGGCGGCGGGGGAGGATCAGGCGGCGGCGGTGGTGGCGGAGGCGGCGGCGGATGGTGACGCGGGGCGCGGGCGTTTTTGGCTTGTCTGGCGCTCGACAACGTGGTATGGCTTCGCTTAAGATGAGTGCGCGGAAGTTGGACACCTTGACCGTGCGCGATTTGCCGCCCAGCGAGCGGCCGCGCGAGCGATTGATCGCCGTTGGCCCGGAAGCGTTGTCCGAACAAGAACTGCTGTGCTGCATTCTCGGGCGCGGCATTGCCGGTGAGTCGGTGTTGGTGACCGCGCAGCGGTTGTTGCGCGCATTTGGCGATGTGCGCGGGATCGCCGGCGCCTCGGTGGAGCAGCTGGCCGGCGTGCGCGGGGTAGGACCGGCCAAGGCCGTGCAGTTAAAGGCTTCGGCGGAGTTCGCTCGCCGGATTGCGATCGCCCCGCGGCAGCGTCAGCGGACGCTTGAAACCGCGGAGGACGCCGCGGCGTACGTGCAGCCGCTGCTGGCGGATAAAAAGAAGGAACATTTTCTCGCGGTGCTGCTGGATACGCGCCATCGCGTGATTCGCGTGGCCCCGATTGCCGTAGGCAGTTTATCGGCCAGTCTGGTGCATCCGCGGGAACTCTTTAAGGAAGCCATTGCGGCGTCGGCGGCGGCCATGATTATCGCGCATAATCATCCCTCGGGGGATCCGACGCCTTCCGAGGATGATGGCCGGTTGACCAAGCGGTTGGTCGCATCCGGCCGGATGCTTGGAATTGAGGTCCTTGATCATTTGATTGTGGGGGCGGCGTCAACGGTGAGTCTCAAAGCGCTTGGATTGGTATGAACATGCATACACCACAGATGACACGGAAGCCACACAGAATCACGGAGAATTCTTCGATCCGCTTCCTCTGTGTTTCTGTGGATCTTCTGTGGTCTCCGTGGTGTCGTTAAGGAGGGCATACATGCGGCAAGGGTTCATCGGAACAGTGATGATTGGGACGGTGTTGTTGAGCCTCGTCGTCAGCACATCAGTGGCAGCCGAGGTGCCTCCGCCGCCCAGTCATTCGGAGTGGACGTGGGCGCCGCTGGAAAAATTTGGGCGGGGAGTCGGTAATGTCTTGTTCGGCTGGCTGGAAATTCCCGCCACGACCTACGAACGATGGGATGAGCGCGATACCATCAGCAGTTTTTTTGGCGGAGTGGCGATTGGAGTGGTCCGAGGGGTGGCGCGAACCGCAGTCGGCGCGTTTGAGATCGTGACGTTCCCACTGCCCGTGCCTGATGGGTATGCGCCGATCCTGCCGCCGCTGGCGTACGGCAATCGGTTTCATGGGGGCGGGTGGAAAGAGCCGCCGGGCCGCTAATCCGTCATCGTGAGACACCTGCTCATTGTTGGTCGTCCAGGCGTGGGCAAGACCACGTTGCTCAAACAGCTCCTCCAAGAGCTGCGCGGCTGCTCGGTTGATGGATTTGTGACCGAGGAGTTGCAGGAAGACGGGCAGCCGTTGGGAGTATGGCTCAGCTGCGTGGACGGTCGGCAAGCCCTCCTGGCTCACCGGGATCTGGATAGTCCGCATCGGGTGGGCGCCTATCATGTGAACGTCGAACTCTTAGATGAGTTGGCGGTCACCATCATCCGGCGAGCGATGGAACACGCCCGCCTCTTATTCCTCGATGAATTGGGCAAGGTGGAGCTGTGTTCGCTCGTGTTTCAAGAGGCGGTGGAGCAGGCGTTTCGCCACGGCCCGCGGATTGTGGCGACGGGTGACGTGGCCTCGCTGCCATTTCTCGACGGGGTGAAGCACCGCAAAGACGTCGAGCTGATTCCGCTCTCGAAGCACAATTGGTCGGCGGTGCAGGAAGAGTTGATGACTCGGTTGCGCATGCTCTGCGAGACCTCGGAGCCCGTGCACGCGTTGCAGGGACAGATGGATCGGATCAGCGCCATGATCGCCTCAGGCGCGGCCTCGTGCGTGGATATCGAGATTCAGCAAACCACGCTGCGCGAGCGTCTCCAGCAGGAGTTTCCAGATCAGCCCACACTCTATTACTTGTGGTGCGAGCAACGGTTTCGGCGCTTGTGGCAGCAATTTCGGCATGGATGAGGTGAAAAAGCGATGAGCGCGTTTTGGTGGGCGGTGCTGACGGCGTGTGTGTGGGGCATGGTCCCGCTGATTGAAAAAGTGGCCCTGCAGCACACCGATCCCTGGATCGGGTTGTGCGCCCGCAGTTGCGGGGTGTTGCTGGGGCTGGTGGTGTTTGGCCTGATCTGGTCGCCATGGAAGGCCATGAGCAGTTTGGCGCCCAGCACGTTTGCGCTGCTGGCCTTAGGAGGATTGTTGGCGAGTTTCATGGGCCAGTTCACGTTTTATCACGCGCTGAAGTCCGGGCAACTGACGCAAATCGTTCCGCTGGCGGGCACGTATCCGTTGGTGGCCGCGATCCTGGGTTGGCTGCTGATGCGCGAACCCTTGACGCTGCCGCGGGTGATCGGGGTCCTGTTGGTCGTGTCCGGCGTGTGGTTGTTGCGCGGGTAACGCATGGCATTGACGACGTTGTTGATCACGCAGCGCGACATTGACTGGTTGATCTCCATGAAGACGGCCGTGCGCGTGATTGAAGACGCCTTCAGGGCTCAGGGCCGCGGCCAGACGCTCATGCCGCCAAAGGTGTACCTGAATTTGCCGGGTGGCATCGGAGATTTTCGCGCGATGCCGGCGTTTCTAGGCACACCGCGGGCGGCGGGCTTGAAATGGGTCAATGTCCATCCGAAGAACCGCGCCAAAGGATTGCCGACGGTGATGGGCACAATCATCATCAATGATCCGGCCACCGGATTTCCGTTAGCGATCATGGATGGTCTGTCAGTGACGCGGCTGCGCACCGGGGCCGCGGCCGGCGTGGCGGCCAAATATTTGGCGCGTTCCGACGCCTCGCGAGTGGGGTTGGTGGGGTGCGGGGCCCAGGCGATTTGGCAACTGTCGGCGCTGGCGGAAGTGAGACGGCTGCGACATGTAGCGGTGTGGGGTTATCGGGCCGGGGAGGCGCGCGCGTTTTGCCGTCGGCATCAAGGGCAACTGGCGGCGACGCTCGTGCCGGTGTCGACGGTGCAGGCGTGTGTGCGAGACGCGCAGATCATTGTCACGGTGACCTCGGCCAGAGGTCCGCTGGTGAAGCGGCCCTGGATCGCGTCCGGCACCCATCTCAACGCCATCGGCGCGGATGCGCCCGGCAAACAGGAGCTGGATCCGGCGATCCTGCGCGACGCCCTGGTCATCGTCGATGAGCGCCAACAATCCATGCATGGCGGGGAACTGAACGTGCCCATTGCGAAGGGGCAGTATCGTGCCTCGCAGATTCACGCGGAATTGGGCGCTGTCGTGCTTGGCAAGGTTCGCGGCCGCACCCGCGCGACGCAGATCACCGTGTTTGATTCCACCGGCTTGGCGATTCACGACGTGGCGCTGGGTGCTGAAATCGTGCGTCAGGCCACGCGGCGCGGCGTCGGGCGCGCCATCCGGTTGTTTGATTGGCCGTAGATTCCCTGCGAGGTTCGGGCTGCGGAGCGGCTCTCGCCGCATCGCTCGGAAATCCCCGGCGGGGATTCCCTCGCTCGACGACGTTTCTCGCAGTTTAGAGCGGGGTGTAGATCCATGCGCGCTCGAAACGTCGACGTGCGGCTCAAGCCCTCCTCCGCCCTCACCATGCCAGATGACGGTTGCTAGGGAGCGGAGGAACTCATGAGCGGCACGTCGGATTTTGGAGCGGCCACGGTGCCCAAGTGTGAGCGAGGGCGAGCGAGAAAATCCCTCGAGCGCAGTCGCCACGGTGGGGCGGCCAAGCGATGCCGCGAGTGAGGTTCCGCAGCGACTAGATATTGTGCGGGGCAGCCCCCGAACCCGTAAGGGATATTCCTCGTCTCCGACGTTTGACCCTCCCTCCTGTTTGCGCTATCATAATTGTTTCTGCCCATGTCACTTATGCGCAAGACGTTCACCTCAGCCACCGTCCCGGACCGCCGCGGCCATTTTGGGCCGTTCGGGGGCAAGTTTGTGCCCGAAACGCTCATGGCCGCACTGGAAGAATTAGAGCGCGAGTTTGAAACCGCCAAGCGGGATCGCGCATTTCAAGCGACGCTGCGAGACTACCTGCATCGCTATGCCGGGCGTCCGACGCCATTGTATCCGGCGCGTCGCCTGAGCAAGATTCTGGGACGCGGGCTCACCGTCTATCTCAAACGCGAAGACTTGCTGCATACCGGCGCGCACAAAATCAACAACGCGATTGGCCAAGGGTTGCTCGCCGTGCGCATGCGCAAGCCCCGGCTGATTGCCGAGACTGGCGCCGGGCAGCATGGCGTGGCCACGGCGACGGTGGCCGCCCTGTTTGGGTTGCGGTGCGAGGTCTTCATGGGTGAAACCGACATGAAGCGCCAGGCGCTGAATGTGTTCCGGATGCGATTGTTGGGCGCGACCGTCACGCCCGTGACCAGCGGCACGAAAACGCTCAAAGACGCCTGCAACGAAGCGATCCGCGACTGGGTCACGAATGTCCGCACGACCCACTATTGTTTGGGATCCGTCGTCGGGCCGCATCCGTATCCGATGCTGGTGCGCGAGTTTCAATCGGTCATCGGGATCGAAGCGCGCGCGCAGATTCTCAAGGCCGAGGGACGCCTGCCAAATTATCTCCTGGCGTGCGTCGGCGGCGGGTCCAATGCGATTGGGCTGTTTCATCCGTTTGAACGCGACCGTCGCGTGCGATTTCTCGGCGTGGAAGCCGGCGGCCGCTCCTTGAAGCCCGGCCACCACGCGGCGACGCTGGTGAAAGGCCGGCCTGGCGTGCTGCACGGCGCGCGTAGTCTCGTGCTGCAAGATCGCAACGGGCAGATTTTGGACACGCGCTCCATTTCCGCCGGGTTGGATTATCCCGGCGTCGGGCCGGAGCATGCGTATTACAAACTCATCGGCCGCGCCCAGTATGCGGCGGTCTCTGACCGCGAGGCGCTGCGCGGCTGCGAATTGTTGGCCACGACCGAAGGGATTATTCCCGCCCTTGAGCCCTCGCATGCGATCGGCTATTTGGCGAAGATCGCTTCGCGATTGCCCACACGCAGCCTCGTGATTCTCGGTTTGTCCGGCCGGGGCGACAAAGACATGGAGACGATTCTCCGATACCTCCCGCATGGATCAGCGAATTCGCACCGCGTTTGAATCGCTTCGGCACGCGCACCGCAAGGCCTTGATTCCGTTCGTCATGGGAGCCGATCCCGACGTGCGGACCACAGCCGGGCTCATCCGCGCGCTAGCGGACGCGGGTGCTGATCTCATTGAGGTCGGCATTCCGTTTTCCGATCCCGTGGCCGATGGGCCGATCATTCAGCGCGCCTCGGCTCGCGCGCTGAAGCGCGGCGCCACGCCGCCGAAGATTTTGGACATGATCCGGCGCGTGTCGCGCGAGGTCTCGACCCCGATTGTGCTGCTCTCCTACTGGAATCCCATCGTGCAATTTGGCAACGGGCGCGCCGCGGGAGCGGATCCGCGTCCGTTTGTGGAAGCAGCGGTGCGAGCCGGCGTGGCCGGTGTCATCGTGCCGGATCTGCCGCCGGAAGAAGCGGAAGGGTTTTGCGACGCGGCGCATCGCGGCGGACTCGCCACGATTTTTCTCGCCTCACCGACGAGCTCGCCGGCGCGTTTGCGGATCATCGCGCGCCGCTCGCAGGGATTTGTGTACTACGTATCGCTGACCGGCACGACCGGCGTCCGGAGCCAGTTGGCGTCGGAGTTGTGGCATCGCGTGCGGCAGCTCAAGCTCATCACCACTAAACCCATTTGCGTCGGATTCGGCATCTCAACGCCGGCGCAGGCCGCGGCGGTCGCGAAGATTGCGGATGGCGTCATCGTCGGCAGCGCGCTCATCCGCGCGATAGAGCCGTACGTCGGGAATCCTCGCACGATGGCGGCGGCGGCCGGGAAATTTCTGCGCGGCTTCCGCGCGGTAATGTGAGATGGCGGCGCGAACGCGGTTTGTGGTGATGGCCGGCGGCAGAGGCGAGCGCCTCTGGCCGTTGGTGCGACGCAATCGGCCGAAAGCGTGCGTGTCGTTTGAAGGGTCGTGTTCGTTGATCGAAACGACGTTGCGGCGTCTGAAACCGCTGACGAACCAACAGGCGGTGCAGATCATCACCGACCGCGCGCATGCCGCACCCATCCGCCGAGCATTAGGCCGGCGATTTCGCTACGAACTACTCAGCGAGCCGCAGCCCAAGAACACGGCTGCGTGTATTGCGTTAGCCGCGGTGCTCGCAGCCGCAGAGGATCCTTCGACGGTGTTGGTGGTGGTGCCGGCGGATCATTGGCTCAAATCTGAGGCCGAGTTTCGCAAGAGTCTTTCGGCGGCCATTGCGGTCGCGCGCAGACAAGATGCGATTGCGATGGTCGGCCTCAAGCCGGCACGAGTCCACACCGGGATGGGGCATTTGTGTCTGGGGCCTCGCACGACCTCGGTGGGTGGATGTCGGGTCTCGGTGTTGCGGCGGTTCGTTGAGAAACCATCGGCTACGCTCGCGCAGCGGTTGATGCGCACACCGATGTTGTGGAACGCGGGGATCTTCGTGGGGCGAGCCGAGGTATTTGTGAACACGATTCAACGATGGCTGCCTGGACACATCAGACAGCTGGCACCCGTCGCTGCGCATGCGGGACGAGCCTCGTTGGCCTCTGCGCTGGTGAAGGCGTATCGGTTGCTGCCCACTATCTCGTTTGATCATGGCGTCATGGCGCATGAGCGCCGCGGGCACGTGGTCGAAGGCGCGTTTGCGTGGGACGATTTGGGCAGTTGGGAAAGCTGGGCGCGCCTGGCGCGCTCAAGCGCGACCATTCAGATTCACAGCCGCAACGTGCGGGTCCTCAGTGCCAACGGGCATTTGGTGGCGGTGGCCGGCGTTCGGGATTTGGTCGTCGTCCATACGCCGGATGCCACGCTCGTGTGTCATCCGTCCGCGAGCCAAGCCGTGCGCGAGATTGTCGCAACACTAGCACGTGACGCGCAGCTGAGCCGCTATCGATGATGCGCGTGTTGGGATTAGACGTGGGGGATCGCCGCATCGGCGTGGCCGTGAGTGATGCGTTGGGCATCACCGCCCAGCGGTTGGCGCTCGTCGAGCGCAGCGCCTCACTGTCCCAGGATGTGAATGTCATCGCGACACTCGCGGACCAACACCAAGCGCGCGCGATCGTCGTGGGACTGCCGCTGACGATGAAGGGGGAACAGGGCGAGCAGGCGCAGAAAGTCTTGACGTTTGTGGAGGCTTTGCGCGCACGCGTGCAGTGCCCGGTTGAGATGGCAGATGAACGTCTCACCACCGTCCAGGGCCAGCGCGCCTTGTTGGAAACTGACACCTCGCGCAAACAACGCAAGCAATTGATCGATCAAGTCGCCGCCCAACTGATTCTGCAAAGTTATTTGGATGCCCATGCCCAACGCTAAGGCGCTCTATCAACAGGAGACATTCTCCAACGGCCTCTCGGTTGTGCTGCGTCCCATGGCGCATGTTGAATCGGTGGCCGTGGGGGTGTGGGTGCGGGCGGGCGGGCGCTATGAGCGGTTGTCGCAGGGCGGCGTGTCGCACTTTGTGGAGCATTTGCTGTTTAAAGGCACGCGCACGCGCAGTTGCGAGCAACTCAAGCAGGCCATCGAAGGCGTGGGCGGCGGCTTCAACGGGTTCACCGCCGAGGAATTCACGTGCTACATGGCCAAGGTGCCGGCGCGCTACCAGATTCGCGCGATCAACGCGCTGGCCGATATGGTCTTGCATCCGACGATGCAGCTGGCGGATGTCGAGAAAGAACGCGAAGTGATTCTGGAAGAAATCCGCATGGCCGAAGACGCGCCGGGCCAGTACGTGCATGAACTCTTCAATCAGTTGTTGTGGCCCAATCATCCGCTGGGCAGTTTGTTGGCCGGGACGCTGGAGTCCGTGAAGGGGCTCACGCGGCAGGACATCGTCGCCTATTGGAGGCGGATGTATCATCCGCGCAATGTGCTGGTGGCCTGTGCCGGGGCGTTTGAGTCTGAGCGAGTGCTGCGGCAGCTGCGATCCGTGTTTCGGCGGGCCTCAACCGGCAGGCCGCAACGAGCCGTGCCGGCGCCGCGTCCATTAAAAGGCCCGCAGGTGAAAATCCTGCACAAGGACACCGAGCAGACGCACGTGTGTGTCGGAACGCCGGCGCTGTCGCGCATGCATCCGCTGCGATTTGCGGTCGAGCTGCTGCATGTGATTTTGGGAGCGAATATGTCCTCGCGGTTGTTTCGCGAAGTGCGCGAGAAGCGGGCGCTAGTCTATGAGATCGGCACCCACGTCAAACGCTATCGCGATACCGGGGCGTTTGTGATTTATGCCGGATGCGACGCCGCCAAGCTTGATACGACGCTGCGCATCGTGATGGCGGAGCTGGCACGGATCAAACGTGAGCCCGTGCCGGCGCGCGAGCTGCAGCGAGCCAAGGAGTTTTATCGCGGGCAGCTGCTGATGAGTTTGGAAGACACGATGGAGCAAATGTTGTGGATGGGTGAGCAGGCGACCACAGTGGGCCGCGTAGCCCGTCCGCAGGATTTGTTGGAGGCGTTGGACCGGGTGACGCCGAAGCACATCCGGCGCGCGGCGCAGCTGTTGTTTACGTCTCCGCGCCTGTTCTTAGCGGTTGTCGGACCCATTCCGACGTCCGAAACATCACGATTGCGAAGCGCATGCGAGGTCCGATGAAAACGATGATCGCGCCCAGTTTGCTGGCGTGTGATTTCACGCGCGTGGCCGAGGAAATCACATCCGTGGAGCAAGCCGGCGCGGATTGGCTGCACTTGGATGTGATGGACGGCCATTTCGTGCCGAATATCAGTTTCGGCCCGGTCATCGTGGAGGCGGCCAAGCGGGTGTGTCGTCTGCCGATCGATGTCCAGCTGATGATTGAGCATCCTGAGCGCTATCTGGACGCGTTTATCAAAGCCGGCGCCAATCACCTGACGGTGCATGTCGAGGCCGAAGGACTCAAAGACCCCAAGGTCCTACGCCAAGTGTTGCAAGATCTCCGACGGCGCAACGTGAAAGCCGGACTGTCGGTCAAACCAAACACACCGGTAGAAGCGCTGCGGCCGTATCTGCAGGAAATCGACGTGGTGTTGATCATGACGGTGGAGCCGGGTTTCGGCGGGCAGGCGTTTTTGCCGGAGACGCTGCCGAAAATTCGGCAGGTCCGCCAATGGTTTCAAGGCGATGTGGAGGTCGATGGCGGCATCAACGCCGAGACGGCCCGGCAGGCTCGCGAGGCCGGGGCCAATTGCTTGGTCGCCGGCACGTATGTGTTTCGACACACAGACTACCGCGCCGCGATCGATTCGCTGCGCTAACGACAAGTAGGAGTCGCACGGATGGCGATTAAATTTGGCACCGAAGGCTGGCGGGCCGTGATGGCCGAGGAATTTACCTTCGAGAACGTGCGCATCGTCGCGCAGGCCATCGCCGAGCATTATCTCGAAACTGCCGCGCCGCCGGTGTCGCTGGTGGTGGGGCATGACACGCGGTTTTTGTCGGATCGGTTTGCGCGCGCTGTTGCCGAGGTGTTGGCGGCCAACGGTGTTCGCGCGATTCTCGCGGATCGTTCGGTGCCCACGTGTGCCGTCAGCCGCTATGTGGTCGCGCACAAGTTAGCCGCAGGCGTGATGATCACCGCCAGCCATAATCCACCGGAATATAACGGCATCAAAGTCAAAGAATCCTTCGGCGGATCTGCGACCACCGAGACGGTGGCCTCGCTTGAGCGGCGGCTCGGCACGCACGCTCCGAAACGCGTGCCGCTTGAACAGGCAAAGACGCAGCACCTGGTACACGAGGCGAACTTGATGCCGGATTATCTCAAGGGTATTCGCTCGTTTATCAACCTGGCGGCGATTCGCAAGAGCCGGCTTAAAATTGTGGTGGATCCGATGCACGGCACCGGTGATCGGATTATCGAGCAGCTATTGAAAGGCGGCCGCTGTACCGTCCAGACACTTCACGCCGATCCGGATGCGCGGTTCGGCGGTCATGCGCCCGAACCCATCGCCAAACATTTAACCGAGCTCATCGCGACCCTCAAGCGCGGCCGCTGGGACATTGGCTTGGCCACCGACGGGGATGCGGATCGCATCGGCGTGATTGCGCCCAACGGAGCGTTCCTGAATCCGGGGCAAATCATGTGCATCCTCATCGAGCATCTGATGGCCACGCGCAAATGGAAGGGTGCGATCGTGAAAACCGTTTCCAATACGTCGATGTTGGACCGGCTGGCCTTAGCCCACGGGTTGAAGTTGTTGGAAGTGCCCGTCGGATTCAAACACGTCGCCAAACTCATGATGGAAGACAATGTCCTGATTGGAGGCGAAGAGTCCGGCGGGATTGGCGTGCGCGGGTATTTGCCGGAGCGCGATGGTGTCTTGAATGGGTTGCTGGTCCTCGAGGTTTTGGCGATGCAGGGCCAAGGGGTCCTCGCCTTGTTGCGCACGCTTGAGCAGCGCTTTGGCCGCTGGCATTATGCGCGCCGCGATCTGACCGTGCCCACGGAGCGGATTGACCGCGTCTTCGAGCGCCTGCGCCGCCAGCCGCCTGGAGCGATGGCCGGCGTGAACGTGGCGAAGGTGAACACGTTAGACGGCGTGAAGCTGATCGGCCGCGATGAGAGCTGGCTGCTGTTTCGGCGCTCCGGCACCGAGCCGATTGTGCGCGTCTATGCCGAAAGTCCCACCGGCAAACAGGTGACGTCATTGCTCAATTTTGGCGTGAAGTTATTTCGTCATTAATCGATTGCGTCAAGAGTTCCGAGGCCGCGGGTCCTGCCGCTGCGCCACCCTTCGTCTGTCCTCGCCCAGCGACTATCGTGCTGGTTCTGCGGGCGGACAAAGGGGACCCGGCTCCGCGTCACCCGCGGCCAACAAGTGTTCGTGTGGTCATGGCGGAGGAGTTCCGAAGCGGCACGTCGGATTTTGGAGCGGCCACGGTGTCCCGCCCTCCAAGGGAGGGACGAGCGAGAAAATCCGTCGAGCGCAGGCGGCCACGGTGGGGCCGCCAAGCGATGCCGCGCAGGAAGCTCCGCAGCCATGACCGAGGTCATAAGACTTAAATGGATCAGCAGCACATCCGAAACTTCTGCATCATCGCGCATATCGACCACGGGAAGTCGACCCTCGCGGATCGGCTGTTGCAGGCCACCGGGGCGGTGGAGCGCCGTGAATTCCGCGACCAAGTCCTGGATGACATGGATCTGGAGCGCGAGCGGGGGATTACCATTAAAGCGTCGTGTGTGCGGCTGCACTACCACGCCAGCGACGGGCAGGAGTACATCCTGAACCTGATCGATACGCCGGGCCACGTGGATTTCTCGTTTGAAGTCGCCAAAAGTTTGCAGGCGTGCGAGGGGACGCTGTTGGTGGTGGATGCGGCGCAAGGCATCGAAGCGCAAACCGTCGCGAATTATATGTTGGCCAAGGAGCACGGCCTCACGATTGTGCCGGTGATCAATAAGATTGATTTGGGGCATGCCCAGGTGGAGCGGACCGCCCGCGAGATTCATCAACTCCTGCAGGACCCCGGCATCGGCATCACCAACGTGAGCGCGAAGGAAGGGCAGGGCGTCGACGCGATCCTCGAGCGGGTGGTGCGTGAAATTCCTCCGCCGCTCGGTGACCCGACAATGCCGCTGTCGGCGCTCGTGTTTGATTCGACGTATGATTCGTACAAAGGCGTCATCGTGTTTATCCGGGTGGTGGATGGGGTGATCCGCAAGGGGATGGGGATCACGCTCATGGGCCGCACGGCTAATTTTGAGGTGCAGGAAGTGGGGATCTTAAGCCCGCGCATGGCGACGGTGGAGCAGCTCTCAACCGGCGAAGTGGGGTATCTGACGGCCAATATCCGCGACCCGCATGATGTCATTGCCGGGGACACCGTCACCGAGCGCGGCCGTCCGGCGGCGAAATCGTTGCCGGGATTCCGGCGGATTAAACCGATGGTGTTTGCGGGTATTTATCCGGCCAGCACGCAGGAATTGGAAACGCTCAAGCGCGCGATTGAAAAACTGTCGCTCAACGACGCGGCGTTTCAGTTCGAGCCGGAGCAATCCGATGCGCTGGGGCAGGGGTTTCGGTGCGGGTTCCTGGGGTTGCTGCACATGGAAATTGTGCAGGAGCGCCTGGAGCGTGAGTTCGGCGTGGATTTGGTGCTGACCACGCCCAGCGTCGTGTATCAGGTCAGGCGGCGCACGGGGACCCTCATGGAAATTGACAGTCCGGCCAAGCTCCCGCCGCCGCCGGACATCGCCGAAATTCTTGAGCCGTATGTCGACGCGGTCATCCTCACGCCCGCCGATTCCATGGGGCCGCTGATGGAATTGGTGAAATCCAAACGCGGCGCGCACCGCTCGACGGAATTTTTGAGCGAGACCCGCGTGAAACTCATGGTGGAGCTGCCGTTGAGCGAAATCCTCGTCGAGTTCTACGACCGGCTCAAATCGATCTCGCGCGGCTACGGCTCGTTTGATTACGAGCTGTCCGGCTACCGGCATGGCAATCTCGCGCGGCTGGACGTGCTGCTCAACGGCCAAATGTGCGAGCCGCTCTCCTCCATCGTGGCGAAAGAAAAAGCGTATGAAAAAGGCAAAATTCTCGTCGAGAAATTGAAAGAGATTATCCCGCGTCAGTTGTTTGAGGTGGCGATTCAAGCGGCGGTGGGCAGCCACATCATCGCGCGCGAGTCGGTCCGGGCGCTGGCCAAAAACGTGACCGGCAAATGCTACGGTGGGGATATCACCCGCAAACGCAAACTCTGGGAAAAGCAGAAAGAAGGGAAAAAGCGCATGCGACAATTTGGGCAGGTGGAGATTCCGCAGGAAGCGTTCCTGGCGGTGCTGAAAATCTGATGACGACTCAGAAAAAACGCGCGGCGGCGTCGGCCAAAAGCAGCTTTCAGGAAAATCTGGAATCGATTTTGTGGGCGGTGGCGCTGGCGCTGGTGATCCGCACGTTCATCGTCGCGCCATTTAAGATTCCCTCCGGGTCGATGCGGCCGACGCTGATGGAAGGCGATCGGATTTTGGTGAGCAAGTTCATTTACCGGTTTCGGCCGCCCGTCCGAGGCGAAATCATCGTGTTCCGCTATCCGGAGAATCCGCGCCGGCCCTTCATCAAGCGATTAATTGGAGTGGGCGGCGACCACGTGGAAATCAAGAACGGCCATGTCTCTGTGAATGGCCAACTGCCGGACTCGAAGGTCGAACAAAACATCTACTACTATAATCAGGGGACGTACGGCCAGGAAGGGCAGACGATCGACGTGCCGAAAGATTCGTATTTTGTGTTGGGGGATAACTCCTCTTCCTCGCATGACAGCCGGTTCTGGGGGTTTGTGCCCAAGCGGTTGTTGATCGGGCGGGCGATATGCGTGTTTTGGCCACCGCGCCGTCTGCAAATCCTCAGGTAGGAGGCTTGCTTTTGCGCAAGGCGCATGCTACAGTACGATTGAAGACAGTGAGAACCGCATGGAACCAGCCAACGAGCCACACATCCGGAGGTGTTCGATGAATCGAGTCACACATGTTCTGGTGGGGTTGTCCGTCGTGGCGTTAGCAGGATGCGAAGCTATGGGCACGGCCGCCCAAGATAAAACTACGCAGGGTGCGGTGCTGGGCGGGCTTGTCGGGGCAGGAACCGGCGCCATTGTGGGCAACCAAATGGGGCATCATGCCGGCGCTGGCACGGCCATCGGCGCAGGATTGGGGGCCTTGAGCGGCGCGCTCGTGGGCCACGCGATGCAGGAACAGGATCAGAAAATTCAGCAGCAGCAATATCCGCCCGCCTCCACGTCGCAAGCGGCCACCACCACGTCAAATGCGACGTCGACTGGCAATGTCAAGTTTTGCCCGGTCGGGGGTGAAACGTATCCGGAGAACGTGAAGTATTGTCCGCAGCACGGCGTCGAATTGAAATACAAAGAGCAACCGACACAACAGTAAGCGTTCCTCTGATCCCACCATCTGTCGTTGGCCTCAGGGCCAACCATGCGTAGCGAAGGGATGGGAGATGTGTCTTCGACACATCGACCGGTGGGGGGATGAGTCTCGCCAATAAGGTGTCGCTGTTGCGGATCTTGTTGGTCCCCTGCATTGTCGCCGCCCTCCTCTATTACACACCCCAGCGCGAGTGGTTGCGGTTTGTCGCGCTGGGTTTGTTTGTGACCGGCGTGGTGTCCGACGGCGTCGATGGGTTCATCGCGCGGTCGCAACAACAACAATCCCAGTTGGGGACCGTGCTGGACCCGCTGGCGGATAAATTTCTCATCCTCGGGACGCTGATTAGTCTCTCGACCATCCGCGCGATTCCAACGTGGATGCGCCTGCCGGGGTGGTTCAACCTCATCATCATCAGCCGCGATGTGTTCTTGATTGCGGGGACCGTGGTGTTGTTTCTGCTGACCGGCAAACTGAGCGTGCGGCCCAGTTGGGTGGGCAAGTGCACGATCGTCGCGCAGATGGCGGTGATTCCGATGGCGCTACTGGGGATGCCGGGATTACACGTGGTGCTGATTGTGGTGGCGGCGCTGACGGTGTGTTCGGGGCTCGGATATTTGTGGATGGGCACGAAGGTGTTGAGCTAACTGGTGATGATCGGACCCGCGCTTGCCGTGTGTTATCTGGTGGGGTCATTTCCGACGGCGTATGTGTTGGCCAAAGGGATAAAGGGGATTGATATTCGCCGCGTGGGCAGCGGGAATGTCGGAGCGACGAATGTGTTGCGCGCGCTCGGACCATTGGCCGGCCTGACGGTGTTGGCCATCGACATCCTTAAAGGAGCGCTGGCCGTGACGGTGGTGCCGCGGCTGCTGTTGGGGGCTTCCGCCAGCGGAGTGACGGTGCTGGCCTGCGGCGTGGCGGCAGTGCTGGGGCATGATTTTCCGGTGTGGTTGAAATTTCAAGGCGGCAAAGGGGTGGCGACGACCATCGGGATGCTTCTCGCCAGTCAAGGGTTGGCGGCGGCGATCGTGATTGGTGTGTGGTGTGTGGTGTTTCTCCTGTGGCGATACGTATCGGTGGCCTCGGTGTTGGCGGCCGCAGCGCTGCCGGCGGCGCAATGGCTCACGGGGCATTCGCGGGGCGACATCGCGTTGGGTGTGGGGATCGCGTTGTTGATTCTGGTGCAGCATCGCTCGAATCTGCAGCGGCTGCGGAGTGGCA
>Ga0209515_10005574_pt1 | contig 16212 bp, 21 predicted proteins | sample Subgroupgradi54m_FD_187454 | JGI IMG/M metagenome (GOLD analysis project Ga0209515, IMG submission 187454) | Subsurface groundwater microbial communities from S. Glens Falls, New York, USA - GMW60B uncontaminated upgradient, 5.4 m (SPAdes)... ...
CCGTGGAGGAGAGCGCAATGGCACGTACGCGTCCGGAGCCGAGATGCCGTGCAACTTCCAGTACAATCTCGCGTTTTTCATTCGTGTGCGTTTTGAGCGCATGAAAAATCGCCGGAATATGTCCTTCCGAGAATTCAATATCCACGACCGGCCCGATGATCTGTACGACTTTTCCTTGCATAGGATGTTTCCTCTTAATTTTTACTTTTACTACTTCCTCTGATCGTCATTGCGAGCGAAGCGAAGCAATCCATATACTCCCCTATTTATGATCGAGATTGCTTCGCTTCGCTCGCAATGACGGAGTGGGAGTAAATTCTGACTTTACTCTTCCAGCGCCTCCTTGCCGGCGGTAATCTCCGTAAGCTCTCGCGTAATCCCCGCCTGGCGGACTTTATTATAACCACGAGTGAGGGAAGTTATCAAATCCCGCGCATTGTCCGAGGCGCTCTTCATCGCGACCATGCGCGCCGAATGCTCCGACGCGTTCGCCTCCAAAATAATATGATGGAGGTGTACGCGAACAAGATCCCGCACAATCGCACCCAGTAATACCTCTGGCGAGGGCTCCAATACATATTCGTAATGGTAAGGACTCTTGTCAGCTCTCGGTAATTTTGACGCGGCAAACCGTCCGGTCTCGGGCAAAATACCACGTACAGTATCCTCCAATCCTTCGGGTGTTGCGGGAAGTATTTTTTTTATGACCGCCTCCTGCATGAGCGTCGTCCGAAAATTCATGGATGCCGCGTCAACGCTGTCCCATCGGCCATTTTTAAATCCTTCAATGATCAACTCTGCGATAGGCAGGGTTTGTGGCAGTGCGGTAAAGTCCCCAAAACCGATAAAACTTTCCACAATCGGCATATCGCGCCGCACAAAATAATCCCGTGATTTCTTCCCAACCGTGATAAGCGAAAATGGAATGTGCTCCTGACGTCGCGCCTCCATCCACTGCTCCGCTTTTTTAATAACATTCGCATTAAGCGCTCCGGCAAGTCCTTTGTCAGACGTTACTACTAGGAGAAGTGTGTGTTTGACCTCGCGCGCCGTCAAAAGCGGTGGCAATCTTTCAGTGCGCGTGAGAATATTTTGCAACATTTCCAAAGACGCAACGGCGTACGGCCGCGCGGCGAGGGCGAACTGTTGGGACTTCCGCATCTTCGTCGCCGACACCACCTCCATCGCTTTGGTTATTTGCGCGGTGCTTTTCACCGACTTAATGCGCTGTTTTATTGACTTCGTTGAGGGCATAATGGGAATTCATAACTCTTGCCCAGTCCATGTCAGAGAGTCCTACTTTTGATATTTTTTCCTTTAAATCAGGTAACAAGTGAAAGATCGCCATTAATAATGACAGGTCTTACCGCTTCAATTTCAGTTTTATAGTATGGAATATCGGGGATGGGATTGTACAAAAAGATTTTCTGGTTGAGCACATGTGCGAATCCAATTTCCATAAGCGTATTACCACCGATGTAGTTTTTAATACCGTGCTTGTCATAATTTAAAACCAATACCGCGTCTGCTCCTTGCATCAAACGCCAGAATTCACGAATGGCATCCTGATTATATTTCTGATCAATCTTCATTCTCTCTTTTTCCGTATCGATTTTTCCAACCATGGGTGCTGCAAATTTTGTCACGAACGCATCATGCCCATAGCAAACCAATTCGGCCTGAATTTCAAGCATTTTTTCGCTGAATTGCATACTTCCAATAATTCCAATACGCATATGACTATGAAAGTTTTCCAAACTCTTCACTTGCTTTTATGAGCACCTTCTCCGTGTCTTTTATGAGTTCGCCCGTCTCGCGGATTTTGTCGGTTGTCTCTTCGCGGTAACGTTTTTCAATGTAATCAAGAAACGCCTCACCGCGCGCGGCAACTTCTGCGGGCGGAGTCGCGTCAAAAATACCGTTCGTCGCCGCCCAGATCAAAACGACTTGCTGTTCAAACGGCAGGGGGTGGAGTTCCGGCTGTTTGAGAATTTCGGTTAAAACCCGACCGCGCTCAATGCGGCGGCGCGTTGACTCGTCAAGTTCGGAGGCAAATTGTGCGAACGCGGCAAGCTCGCGGAATTGGGCGAGTTCTAATCTTAATCTGCCGGCGACTTTTTTCATCGCCTTGGTCTGCGCGGAAGAACCCACGCGCGAGACCGAGATGCCGGCGTTTACCGCCGGACGGATGCCCTGGTAGAATAATTCCGGTTCAAGATAAATCTGTCCGTCGGTAATGGAGATGACGTTGGTCGGAATATACGCCGAGACATCGCCAAGTTGCGTTTCTATTATAGGCAACGCGGTAAGCGAGCCGCCGCCGTGCGCTTTATTCAATCGCGCGGAGCGCTCAAGCAAACGGGAGTGAATATAGAAAATATCGCCCGGGTATGCCTCGCGTCCCGGCGGACGGCGCAAAAGAAGCGAGAGCTCGCGGTACGCCCAGGCGTGTTTGGAGAGGTCGTCGTAGACGATTAACGCATCGCGTCCCTGCTCCATGAAATATTCGCCGATCGCCGTGGCGCTGTAGGGCGCAAGATACCACAACGGTGCGGCGCTGGATGCCGGCGCCGAAACGACAACGGTATACTCCATCGCGCCGGCGTGTTGAAGCGTGGCGACGATCTTTGCGATTTTTGATTCTTTCTGTCCGATGGCGACATAAATGCAAATCGGCGTTTTGTGCCGCGTATCGTTTTTTTGATTGATAATCGTATCAATCGCAATGGATGTTTTACCGAGTTGCCGGTCGCCGATGATAAGCTGGCGTTGACCGCGGCCGATGGGAATCATTGCATCAATTGCTTTAATACCGGTATGAATCGGCACACCTACTGATTCGCGTGCGATGACGGAAGGTGCCGGACGTTCAACAGGATAAAAAACTTCTTTAGATTTTTCACCTCCGCCTTCGTCTGAAAAAATAGGACCGCGCCCGTCTTGTTCCTTGCCGAGCGGATCAATGACGCGACCGATAAGCTCTTCGCCCACCCGCACGGAGAGCACGCGCCCCGTGGGACGCACGATATCGCCTTCTTTCACACCCGTCGCATCGCCCAAAATAATAGCGCCCACGCTATCCTCCTCCAAATTAAACGCAATAGCCGTCGCCTCGCCGCCGGATGTTTCAATCGTTAACATTTCTTGCGACGCCGCACCCGAAATGCCGGAAATTTTTGCGATGCCGTCGCCCACCTCCAAAACATGGCCGATTTTTTCGGCTTTGATCTCGCGGCGAAAGTTCTCTATTTCGCTTTTTAAAATATTTATGACGTCGTTTGACATGATGATAAAGTAATGCTAGAAAGACACCGGTTCAATCGCCACTCTACATCCATCAGGAAAGGTATTACTGTGGTAAAAGACAATATACAGGATGTTCTTGCGGATCTCATTCCCAAAAGCAGGGCGGCCGCGGTTTCCTTGTCTGACCTGCTCATTCAACTCGATCTCACCGCTGGCAACGAACATGAAACGGAGCGTTCTTTTATATACCGAGGACGGGAGATTGAAGTCGTTCTGAACACGATGACATGCGGCTATGAGCATAACGGAACATTCTACAAGCTTCGCATAATGCTCGGAAGACAGCTCGACATGCTTCTCTACCTCGGTGAAGACGAAAAGCGGTGCACCGGTGCCGAAGAATATCGTTAAACGTTTCCCCATCTGAAATCGCATGACCGTCGGTGCATGCGATTTTTTTATTTTTTAAACATCTTCTCCATCTGACGCCGAGCGCTTGCGTCGATGAGGATCTCATCGTCGATAAGCAATCGCACGCCGGCAAGGATACGCGGATTTTCCACTGCGTCAACCGCGATCTTTTTTCCCATTATCTTCTCAATCTCATCGCTCATCATACCCATCTTCCCGCCTGCATACTCCATGACGACTTTGCGAATCCCCTGTCGCTTCAGCACATGCCGTTCATACGCGTGTACGATACGGTTGAGGCGCGAAAGCATCCGATGGCGCTGAAGAAGGATGAGAAAATTTCTTATAATCTTTTTTTGCTCCTCCGGCTTTTTGTTCTCCAACGCCCGATCAAGCGCCTCGGCGTAGTGTGTAATAGTGTAACGCAATTCTTTTTTCCGTCATTCCGAGCGTGAGCGAGGAATCCTGTGAGTATTCAGTATATCTCTAGATCACCCTTATGGTGACTGAAATCGTACGGGATCCTTCACTTCGTTCAAGATGACGGAGGGATACCTATAATTGTGCCGCCTTCAGCTCTCGCAACGCCTCGCGAATCAATTCGCGGTCGCGTACTTCGGGCGGGAGTGCGCCGAGTACGCGCGCAAGCCCCGCATGAATGAGTTCCTCCGCGTCGCGCTCAACCTCCTCCGCCATACGCCCCCGTTCTTCACGAATAATGCGTCGCGCCTCCTCGACAATATGTTCGCTTTTTTTCATCGCCTCTCCAGCAATTTCATCGGTGCGCTTTTTTGCGATCTCCTCCGCGTCGCTTACCACCGCGAGCGCGTTTTTATTCGCCCGTTCCGCCGCCTCTCCTTCCATTACTTTTGTCTGTGCAAGATTTTCCGCCGCCTCGTCGCGCATGGCAAGCCCGCGCTCTATCTCGCTTTTCCGGTGGCGAAGCATGTCCACAATCGGACGGTAGGCGAATTTTTTGAGCAGAAAAAAAAGGATGAAAAAATTCACCGCCTGCGCGAGAAGCAGTTTCCATTCCACTCCGAAATTTTTAAGAAGTTCTGCCATAAGAATTGCAATGAAACCCCCTAGAAGATCTTTTTTCTGCCATTGCGAGGAGAGATCCCTCGCTTCACTCGGGACAGGCTCCACAATCTTACAGGGGCTGGGATAGATTGCTTCGGCTTCGGCTTCGGCTTTGGCTTCGCCTCACAATGACAATTTTATGAAGCTACTGCACGAACTTGACAACCAAGGCGATGACCAGCGCGTAAATCGCAATCGCTTCCGCGAATGCGATGGCAAGAACCATCGCCGTCTGAATTTTGGGCGCCGCCTCGGGATTCCGCCCGATGGCATTGAGTGCCGACGAACCCAGGAAACCGATCGCCGCCGCCGGCACAATCGTTCCGCCTACAATCGCTCCAACCGTTGCGATAAGCCGTATACTTTCAGGACTCATAGAAGTGTACTGTTGACGAGCCGCGTCACGGTGCGTTGAGGAGTCGTCCTCCGCGCGCACGGGAACCGCGTCCCATCCGGAATGAATGAATTAATTAATGATGGGCGACCGCGATGCTGATGAACACCATCGTAAGCATCGCAAAAACCAGCGCCTGAATGAATCCCACGAAAATCTCCAGCAAGAGAAAAGGTATCGGGGCGCCGTAGGGTACGAGAAGCCCCACGATAACCAATAAAACTTCTCCCGCAAAAACATTGCCGAAGAGCCGAAAGGAGAACGAGACTATCTTAGCAAATTCTGAAATAAATTCAAGGAGACCGACAAAAGTGTCAATGGGATTTTTCAGTGTGAAATACTTGCCGAGATGATGGCGTACACCTATGGCTTGTGCACCGGCGATATTCACCAGGAGGACGGCGACGATGCCGAGCGCCAGCGTCACGTTAAGATCGCTCGCCGCCGAGCGGAAGAGCGGCACAAAACGCGTCCCTATGATACCATCCTCCCCGATCATATGTTCAAAAAAACCGATTGACCCGACACCCGGCAGAATACCGAGCCAGTTTGAGATAATGACAAAGAGAAAAATGGTCGCTACGACGGGAAAGTACCGCTCGGCGTTTTCCCGCGAACCAAACATACCCTCCATGAGGTCAAGAAAACTTTCCGTGAAGAATTCGAATATATTCTGCACACCTCCCGGGACGATCGCAAGACGGCGCGAGATAAGCGTCGCGAACAGGATCAAAACGCCCACAACCACCCAGCTCGTGACCAGCGTATTGGTAATGGGAAAACCGAGAATGCTTATTAATTTTTCCGCCGCAATTTCTATATGAGGCACAAAGTTTTTGTGCGTATACGTCAAACAAATATCCGAATAAAGCCAATAAAAAGAGTATACCTATTTTCCGCAAAAAAGCAACGAGATCCTATAAAAGACCCCGTTGAGTACTCTTTCTATTTTGAGGCAGTTCCCTCCCAGCGAGTATCACTGAGACCAATCTTCATCTTCACCACCTTCAGTTCACCTCGCAGTTTCTCACAGGCCTCACGGTCAGCAAAAGGACCGATAACTGTTGCATTGCCTCCTACCATGCCGCCGGCAAGGATCAAAAACCACCATGCGAAAAGAACAATGAACTTTTTTCGGTACATACTCGCATTTCTTCTGTTAGTCGTCTTCCGACCAAATAAAAGAGCACCTGATTAATAGGTACCAGCAAAGAAATAATTAGTCAAGTTCATCCGCTGTGTTCTTTAGGGATTCGCAAGCGGATTTACGAGCACCGTGTCCCCTTCCGAAAGGCCGGAGACAACCTCAACTAAGCCGTCGGAGCCGCGCACACCGAGAATGACAGGGATTTTTTCCGGCGCACCTTTTTGATCGCGTGCCGGTCTCTGCACAAAAGCATCGTGCCCCATTTCGGTAATGGCAGAAAGTGGAAGTACCAGAACATCGGGCTTTTTCATCACTTCAATGGCAAGGGTTGCCGTAAGCCCGCTCTTGAGCCGTTCATCGGGTTTCGCAAATACTATCGTCACTTGGTAGGCAACCGCGCCCTCAACCAACGTCTCGGCGGGATCAATAGCGACGACCGTTCCGGAAAACTCCTCGCCCACAAACGCGTCGATTAAAATGCGTACCGGTTGATTTTTCTTTACGAGCGCAATATCCGCCTCCGGAATATTCGCCTGAATTTCCAGGGCGCTCGCCGAGATAACGGAAATGAGCGGCACATTCGCGGCAATAATCTCGCCCAGTTTCGTATCTTGTTTCGTAACAATACCCGCAAAAGGTGCGCGAAGCGTCGTCTTCGCCATCTGCGCGCGGAGCGATGCGATGCCGGCATCAGCCTGCTCGGCACGCGCCTCTTGCTCGCGAATTCCTTCGGGTGTCGTCGGAGCGCTCACCAGTGCAAGCTGACTCCGGGCGAGCGTGCCGGCGGCCTCGACCGACCGTTCCGCCGCAACCGATGCAAGCAGATCGGCAAGGGCTTTAGCCACAACCGTCCGTCCGGCGGAAATGTCGCTTCGATAACTGTCGATCGTAGCTTGCGTGAGATTCTGTCCGGTCGTCAGGGCACTCACGACAAGCGTGCATTTGTCCAGAAGCGCCTGCAGTCGTTGCAGATTACCTTCGGCTGTCATGAGTCCGTCAAGGGAAATCGTACCGCTTGTAAGCGAAGCGGCGGCATCGTGCCAGGAGGCCATCAGAGGCTCAAATTGGGCGCGCTCGGCAACGATTTGGCTCTCGTACGCCGACTGTCCCGTTGAAAAAACCAGCTGGGGATTATTACTGCGCGGATTAATGAAAAGACGATCGATCTTCGTGCGGAGGGTGTCATCGGCTTTTGTATAGGAATCCTGCAAGGTATTGGCAAGGTTTTTCAGCGCATCATTCAGATCCGCTTCGGCGTTATCGGCTTTAATTTGTGCAACACTCACCTCTTCTTCGCGCGGACCCTGCTTGAGCGCATCCAGTCGGGCATGCGCCGCCGCGCCCACCCCGCTCAAACGCGAGCGCAACCTCGCTATGCGGCTTGGTTCTGCCTGTAACTGTCACCTCACGCGCAACGGTGGCACGTCTGACGACGATGGTCTCGCGTACAACCGACGACCCACGAAAAACAAGAAAATAACCGGCGATGCCCAGTAAAAGAATTATCCCGCCGATGATACTCTTTTTTTTCATGGTACTCGGGTTGAGAAACGATGGACACTATTTTATTGTGCGGCTTCTGCGCGCACGCTCTGCATCGTTACCGCGGCGACGGGGCGATCGCCCGAACCGGTCTGCGTTGCGCCGATTTTATCCACGATGTCCTGACCTTCGACGACATGACCGAAAATCGTATAGTTGTAAGGAAGCGGCGTATCCGCGAGCATGATGAAGAACTGGCTCCCGTTGGTATTGGGTCCGGCATTCGCCATAGCGACGACGCCGCGCTTATAGCCGGTCTTCCCCGAATCGGTCGCCGGATTCAGCTCATCGGCAAAAGAATAGCCGGGACCTCCGGTTCCGGTTCCCGTCGGATCCCCCCCTTGAATCATGAATCCCTTGATGACACGATGAAAAATAATGCCGTCATAAAACTTCTTACCCGCGAGGGTTACAAAATTCTCCACCGTTTTGGGAGCATCCGCATCGTAGGTCTTGAATTTGATAACACCGAGATTCGTCGTAATGGTTATAAGATGCATATTGTTTTTTTGCGAGACGTGTGCCATGGCGTCGTTCTTCGCCATCGCGGGTTCGGACGGCATCGCGACGCCCGCGGTCGCGGTCTGATCCGCGGCATTTTCCGGCGTCTGAACGCTTACCGGTTGATTTTGATCCGCTTGTTCAACGGGCGGCGTTGCGGTCGCCGAAGGATGTGAGGACGACCTACCGCCAACGATGAATAAAAGAGCGAGTAGCGCCACCCCCGATACTCCGAGAATTATAGGCAATCTTTTCATAGGGTTAAGAAAGGGGATAATGAATAATAAATAAAAAACCTTCCGACGGCTTTTTTGATAATACCCGAACGATTTGATTCGCGCAACTCGCGACGAATGACCGGTAAAGAATATCCCGCACCGCTTGAAAGCGGAACGGGATATTCTTTTATGGCACATGTCACCGGTTAATTTTTGTCCCAGCATGACTGGCTCCAGTGCCACGGTTGGGTCCCGTAGCGATCAAAAAGGAGCATTGCCATTTTTCGGTTGCCCTCTTCGGTGGCAAGATTGTAGCCAAGTTGTTTCGCCTCTACACCCCAGTGCTTCTCGTTGATCTGATATTTTCCAATATCATCGGGGTTGACCAGACCGCGCACCACCGCGCCGTGCTCGTCAAACTGTCGACCGCGCGATTCACACCATGCAATCCGCTCCAAGATCGCCGGAACGGGCTCTTGGCGCATCGCCTCCGCGGGAGGCGTATGATTCCCCTCAAGAAGCGGGATTGATGCCAACGACATAACGGCACTTTCCTGAACTGCGGGCGCATTGACTACCCGACTCGTATACGCCGCATGAGGCGACGCCGCCGCAACCGCCATTAACAAAATCGTAAGGTAGATACTAATAACTCTTAGAAGAACCGGCCGATGTCGTTTCGTGCGTTCTGAATGGTCTATCGTTCCACTCCCCAAATCATCGCCCCGACCCCCATCACTCCCGCCGGCAATACGGTCGTTACACCGTAGCACCGCCGAAGAGTCGTCGTTTTATACCCCCTTCACCATAAAACCGCCCTATGGCGGTATGTACGGGGAAGTGTAGCACCGTGGGGGAGAAAGTCAAGCGTTGGGATTCTTATTCCCTTTGGCAAAACCACTTAAAAAAACAATAAATAAGCCGTTTTTCGCTTAAAAATGACGGGCAGAGAACTGCGATTTGCTCACTCGACAAAGCTCTTTTTTTGCGTTTTTTTATAGAGACGAGCCGGACTATCCAAAAGTAAAAGTAAACGCCTTGAGGCCGGGTTGTTTGACGGTAATTTCAAGCGTATGCGTATTGTAGCCGTCCGGATCATTGATGAGTTCGTAGAGACGGCTCTCCCGTACGGTTGCACGCGAGATACCACCCACTTCACGGACATCTTTGCCCGCCGCTCTGCCGAGCGGTTTGCCGTCACGCAGAATTTCAAGCTCCACACCCGCCCCTCCGCTTGCAACGAAATAAACATGCTTGGCGTGGTAGCGGTAAACGATTCGTGCGTTAACGGTTTTATTTTCCGCAAACTCGGGCGAGAAGCTCCATGTCCCCCCAAGAGCAAGCACATTCGGTGCCACTTCGCCCGACAACGTAAGAACTTGCGCGCCGTCTTTCTTCGGCTCGCCGTTGGCGAGGAATTCATTGCGCGCCGAGCCGAAATACGTCTCGGGACTGCCGACTTTGTCAAACGCAATGTCTATCGCCGCCGCCGGCGTGGTAATAGCGGGTGCCGGCGCTTCTTTCGCGCCCTGTCGCACATGCAATTCCACAAGTAACTCTTGGATTTTTTGCTCCGTCTCCTCATAACCGCCCTCGCCGATGTGGTCATAGACGATGAAACCGTCGGTATCGATAAGATATTTATGCGGCCAGTAGAGATTCTGATAGGCACTCCAGGTCGCGTAGTCGTTGTCCTGCACGACCGGATATTCAATGCCGTATTTCTTGACGGCGGACGCCACATTGGCGTGATCCTTCTCAAAATCAAACTCCGGCGTGTGCAGGCTGACGATTTCAAGTCCCGCCGCACGATATTTTTTGTACCATTGGTTCAGATACGGCAAGGTGCGCTGGCAATTAATGCAACTGTAGGTCCAGAAATCAACCATGACAACTTTCTTCCCGATAAGATCGGCAATACGGAGCGAGTCGGGCGCATTGATAAATCCCGAGGGATTGACGATTTCTTTTGCGCGCGGATACGTCGCCGCCTTTTTTTCAACAATTGCCTGAATCTGCGCCGCCATCTCACGCTGTGATTTTCCTTGGTCTCCGGCTATCTGCGTAATGGCGGAGTCGTTCTTAAGAGGAATCTCCGCACTCCCCGCCGCCGTCGGCACGGGTTTGCGCCGCTCAATGAGGAGAATGGCGATACTGATGGCGACAAGGGCGAGAACGAGAACGATAATGTTTGTGCGCGACATAATTTTTGATAATGAATGATTGGTATTATTGTAAAAGCCAGCGATTAAGAAGGCTGAAATTCGCAATGAGCGACAATTCTTGCGTAAAGATAAGAATCCCAAGACCAATAAGAATGATGCCGAAGATAATATTGATAGCATGCACGACGTGCCCGTATCGCGCGATGAGCGCGGTTGCCTGCGAGACGAAAAGTCCCATAGCGAGAAACGGCAGACCCAAACCCAGCGCGTAGGTAAGTAAAAGGATAAACGCCATACCCGGATGCGCCGCCGCAAGACCGAGAATCACCCCGAGCGCGGCGCTTACACACGGCGTCCAACCAACCGCAAAGGCGAGTCCGAACAGGAACGACGTCGCGTATCGTGAGGAAAAGTGCGTACGAACGCGCATCTTGTGATCGCGCTCAAGATAGGGAATACGTATGAGTCCCGTCAAATACAGTCCGAAAAAAATCACCAGCGTACCGCCAATCCGCGAAAGCCACGTTGTTGCCGCATACGCGACCGAAACAAGAATCGTTTGCAAAAGCACACCGAGCAGGGCGAAGACAACGGAAAAACCGAGCACGAAAAAAAGTGCGTTCAAGAATACTTCTCTGCGTTGCGGCGCCTGACCCGCGCCAGAGGATCCGGCAAGATACGAGAGAAAACCCGGAATGAGCGGCAGGACGCAGGGCGCGAGAAAACTCACAAGTCCCGCAATAAAGGCGATGGGAATGGTAATAGTACTCATAATGGACATCTCCAAAAAGACACCACACATTGCGTCATCTTCGCAGTTTATCAAAAAAAATCGTGCCGGTAAAGTATTTTTGACACCGTGAACATTATCGATTTTCAAGATATCAACGGCAGACGCCTTCTACGCGAACCTCAAATGCTATCATGGGATGTTCACGACTGTAGAATGATTCCACAGGCAGATGATAACGCGGATCAATGAGAAGAAACTGACCGGTGGGAATGGGCGCGTATGAAAATCCGCGATTTTCCTGTACGCTCGCCGGACCGAGACGGATTGTGAGCGGTTCGCGGCTCTTATTTTCAATGCGCACCGCACATGCCCCATCAATACCCTTTCCGTCAACCGTCACCGCGGAAGGGCTGAAAGAAACGCCGTCATAACGAACACTGGGAATGGAATCCGCCTGGTCGGGAACAACGCGCACCGCCGGCGAGGAAGACGGAAGCACTTCAGGGGATACACGGTGCTCGAACGTCGGCGTCGGGGTGGGTGCCGGCGGAACGGCGGGCGCGAGACGCGTCGTAAAAAACTTACTCGCGAAAAAAACAAACAACCCGAGCGCGACAACGCCGACTCCTCCTATAAAAAATATCTTCCGAGATGCAGGCATAAAGGATACTCTTGGAAAGTATACTACATCCGTCCGCCTCTACCAACCATTCCACACCCTGCGACAAATCGTGACCATTATCCGGTAGCTTGATTTATATCGTCATTAATGGTATTCTCTCGTAATAGTTAGCCCCGAAAACGCTCTATGAATCTTCCCGATATGATAAAAATGATCAATAAAGACACGCCAAGTACCCGCGATCTTTTTTCGGCGAGCGGCGATACGATCGCACCGGTGTACACCATCCCCCACCTTGGTACGCATCTTACCATCATTGAGGCAACCGACGCCATCATCGCGCATGCGATTGAAGGACGCGCCAGCGATATTCATATTGAACCGTCACGCGAAGGTGCGACGGTGCGTTTGCGCGTGGACGGAGCCCTTCATACCTTTCTTGAACTACCGCGCGAAATTTATCTTGCCGTCATGGGGCGGCTTAAAATTCTTGCAAGCCTGAAGACGGACGAGGCGCGCCGCCCGCAAAACGGTCGCATCGAGCTTGACCGCTACGCCGCATCGTCTCTGCGCATATCAACCATTCCCACGCTTCACGGCGAAAAAGCGGTGCTCCGCATCCTGGAGAGCAACGAGCCGCGTGACTTTTCGCTTGATCGGCTCGGTTTTTCATCCGCACATCAAGAGCTTATCATGCGCAATATCCAGAAACCGTTCGGCATGATCGTCTCGTCCGGTCCCACGGGATCAGGCAAGACGACCACGCTTTACGGTCTTATCAATCTCCTGCCGAAAGGAGATATCAACGTCTCCACACTTGAAGACCCCATAGAATATTCGCTCACCGGCGTCACACAAATGCAGGTTAATCCCGCCATCGGGCTCACCTTCGCCAACGGACTCCGCGCACTCCTGCGGCAGGATCCGGATGTCATGATGGTGGGCGAGATACGGGATGCGGAGACAGCCGTCATCGCCGCCAATGCCGCACTCACCGGTCATCTGGTTTTTACCACGCTTCATACCAACGACGCTCCCTCGGCTTTCGTGCGTTTATTGGAAATGCGCATCGACGACTTCGTGACGGCTTCCATCGTCAATCTCGTCATCGCCCAGCGCCTCGTGCGCCGCGTGTGCCCCCACTGCACGGTCACCCGCACGCCCGATCCGGCGATTATTAAAAAAATGAATGAGTATCGCGATCTTCTCAAGGCGCTTGTCATCCTCGGCAAAGACACGGAGGAGCTTGCCCGCACGGAACTCAAAGGTGGTGCGGGATGCCGACGCTGTATGAACACCGGATATCTCGGCCGCATCGGTATTTTTGAGATAGTGGAACTCAACAAACAAGTGCACGATCTCATCCTCGCTCATGCGAGTGCGGAGGTTATGAAAGCGGCGTGCGAAGAAACGGGTTTCCGCGACATGGCGAGCGACGGCATGGCAAAAGTATTGGCGGGCATCACCACCCTCGAAGAACTGCTCCGCGTAACGAAAAGTGCCGGCACGCCCGTTGCGGGAATCGGCTCGGAAGTTCTCTATCGCGAAGATCTTGGCGTTATGGAATAAACCGTAAAAAGAGCTCGCAGTGACAGCATCGGCGCCCTACTCATCAATCATAATAATTTTCCTCCGGCTCGTTGCGCCGCTCACGATACGCACGCGCGCCTCGGAAACGCCGAAATAATCGGCAAGCGCAAGGAGAATCGCCCGGTTTGCCCGTCCGGCAACGGGCGGCTCTTTCACCGAGACGCGAAAATGCCGCTCCCCGGATCCGCCTCCACCGGATGTCATTTCCGAAACCTCCTCTTTCCGCGCGCCCGGCACCGCATGAACATGAATTCTCATAAAAAATAAAGCGGCGCCCCGGCCGTGCTGATTTTACACGTTACCGCTTTTTCTTCTCCCACGGCTCCGTCGTGGAACGCTGCCGGCGATCTTCTTTGACCTTCGTCAGATCGTCCCCGTGGAAAAACTTCTTTCCCGCACGCTGTTTTTTCTTCACCATAGTTTTTCCAGCATATCATTCTGATATTCTTTCGGCAAAATACTCCTTCAAAAAACCGGCCGCTTTATTATGAAAAAGCGACCGGCATAATAACGCTTAACCTCCTATCCCCACTCAATCGTTGAATACGGCTTATCCGATTTTCGCTCTACCACCGCACCGATTCCCGGAACTTCATCTCCGAATCGCCGCGCTAATCGGCGACAGAATTCATCCGGTAAGTCGGCCGCTTGTGCCGTGAAGCCATTGACGCTATTCACCGCAAAGTACGCAACGACGGGTCCCGTTCCGGCATCATCTCCCTTGGTATACGTATGCAAGGAGCTCGTAACGACAACCCCTGCCTGCCAGATTTTTTCATAAAGCCCGGCGGAACGCAGCTCTTGGATATAAATGTCATCAAGACGGCGCGCCATCGCGAGCCGTTCCGCCGTCACTTCGCCTTCAATACGCACGGTGAGTCCGGGACCGGGGAACGGATGACGAATGAGAAGATCCTCCGGTACGCCAAGATCCCAACCAATACCTCTGGCCGCATCTTTCGCGCAGTCATCAAGCGGCGTAAGCTCGGGAACACTGAACGTAATATGCGTATTATGATGCACTTTGATAACGGCTTTTCGCGCACCGCTCGCGATACCTCCACCGCTTTCCGAGAGATCGGTATAGAGCGTCCCTTGCGCGATAAAATCAGCGCCAAACGCTCGAATCTGCTCTTCTAAAACAACGTGATAGACATCGCGTACCGCCAAACGCTTATCTTGCCAATTCATGATGCCGGCAAGTGCTCGCACGTAGTGCTTCGTCGCGTCAACGATGGCAAGATTAAGCCATGGCTCATTGCCGAAGTACTTTTTCACAAACGCCTCATCATCGGGACGATCTATACCTTTGATGTAGACGGCGCGTATCTGACCGGAGCGAGTGCGTACCGCTTGTTTCAATAAATAAGCGACAACGGACGAGTCGCATCCGCCCGAGAGTGCGAGAACGACTCGTCTTTCGCCGATAACCGCGCGAAGCCGCTCAACTTTTTGCATCGCGACATCGCGAGCCGGAAATCGCCTTTCCGCGCCGCAAATGCGCGTACAAAAATTTTCAAAAATCTGCGAACCGTATTCCGTATCGCTTACTTCCGGATGGAATTGAACCCCGTACAGATGACGGTACGAAGCGGCGGACAAAGCACACGATGACGAGGAGGCAAGAAAGGTGAGACGGTTGTCGAGCGTCACCTCATCTTCATGGCTCTGAAGCACTAAGAGGTTGGCCCTAACACCCGTGAAGAGTTTACCGCGCCGTACCACTCTCACCGTGTGCCGACCGAACTCACTGTGGGAGGCTCGTCTCACCCGCACACCGATATGTTTCGCCCACATCTGGAATCCGAGACAGATGCCGAGTACGGGAATGCCAAGATCGAAAATGGCATTGTCAAATGGTGGCGGCTCGGCATGCACGGAAGCGGGTCCTCCGGAAATAATAATGCCGATCGGCTTGAGTTTTGCAACATCATTCGCCGTTACCGAGGCGGGATCGGCGCAGACACAGTAAAAACCGAGCCTGCTCACCTCCTGCACAATTAGACCGTCGAACTGGCTCCCCATGGCAAAGAGCAGAAAACACTCGCCATAGGTATGACGAAGCTCCATTTCTTTGCGCACATCCGCCAATGCCTCCGGCGTCGCCCCCCTGAAAATCTCTATCATCGTTATTCTCCTACCATTTGAGTGCACCTATAAAAACACACAATCCCATTGCCAGTAGTCCTGCGGCATAGAAAATATTTCTCTTTCTTCCCACGATGTCGTACATGGTAAGGTAGGGTTTCTCACACTTGTCATTTCTGTTCGCCGACGGCGTGAGGATTTCTTCACATGCGGAACACTCCTCCTGTCCGCTATGGGCAATATCGCGAAAGACTAAGACGATCATTAACCAACCCATGCCTGTAAGCGTCATCAAACCTCCGCCAATTGCTCCCAGAATACTTACCGCATTTCCCATTGTGCATCCTCTCTCATCATTAGTCTGCTTGAATTGTAAAAGAAACAATCGTCGCTTTGTCAAAATAAACAATACAAAGTAAAAAAGGATGAGTCAATATGTACCAATGGCGGGACGCGCGGTATACTGCGGTCA
>Ga0209515_10005576_pt1 | contig 16201 bp, 16 predicted proteins | sample Subgroupgradi54m_FD_187454 | JGI IMG/M metagenome (GOLD analysis project Ga0209515, IMG submission 187454) | Subsurface groundwater microbial communities from S. Glens Falls, New York, USA - GMW60B uncontaminated upgradient, 5.4 m (SPAdes)... ...
GTAACTTACAAAAACCGGACGCCCGCGCTCCCCTTCCCCCACCCACAATAGGCAGGTAGGATGTAGGGTGTAGGCTGGTAGTCAACCTAAAATCTCGCCTACATCCTACGCCCTACTCGCCTACATCCTAATCTCCTATGTTTAACAAACTGAAACAATTCAAAGATTTACGCAGCAAAGCAAAAAATATCCAGAACGTTTTGTCGCAAGAATCGGCAGAAGGGACTGCCGGATGGGGAAAAGTTAAGATCCGCATGGATGGAAATCAAAAAATTCTTTCTGTGACGATCGATCCGGAAGTCCTGTCTGATAAAACAAAACTGGAAGACATGATCCGCGAGGCGGGCAATGACGCCATTCAGAAAATCCAAAAAATCATGTCCACCAAACTCCGCGAAGTCGGAGGATTGGATCTGGCCTCGGAATTTGGACAGGCGATAAAAAAATGATCCCCTCACCCCTCCACGATGCCGCCGCCTCTTTTGACAGTCTCCCGGGCGTTGGGCCTCGGGCCGCATTACGCTACGCCTACTGGCTCGTGACTCAACCAAAAGAGGCGTTACTGCGTTTTGCAAAAAACATCGAACGCCTTGCAGATGGGTTGACCAGTTGCGCCCTGTGCCATGAATGGTCCGAGCGCTCTCCGTGTGATATCTGCCGGGATCCGCAAAGAGATGCGACCACTTTGTGCGTGGTCGCCACCAGTCAAAATTTGCATGCCATCGAAGAGACCGGAATTTTCCACGGCCGTTATCACGTGTTGGGCGGCATGCTCGATCCGATTGAAGGTCGCACCCCTGAAACACTCAATATCGCCTCCCTCTTAAAACGTCTTTCCATTCTCGATTCTCCATTCTCGATTCACGAAGTGATCTTGGCTTTTGATGCTGACATTCCCGGTGATACGACGGCGCTGTATATTCGAAAACAATTGACCGGATTACCCGTGCGCATCACCCGCCTCGCGCGCGGACTCCCGACAGGTGCAGCCCTCGAATACGCGGACGCGTATACGCTGGCAGATGCGCTGAAGAATAGGAGGGAAGGGTAAATTAAAACCCTCCCTCTTTTGGAAAGAGGGAGATGGAGGGAGTTAATCCGATTCCGAGTCTAACTCCCCTAACCCCTCTTTCCAAAAGAGGGGGATCAAATGTTATCCAATTTTCTTTATTTTCACTTTCGTGAACGGCTGTCTGTGTCCCCGACGGCGGGTATAACGAGACTTGGCTTTATAATGCACCACGGTAATTTTTGGATCACGTCCCTGTTCAATAAGTTCCGCTGTGACTTTCCCTTTCAATAAGGGAGCTCCTACATCCACTTGATCCCCTTCAGCCTTGAGCAACATTTCAAATGAAACCTCGTCCCCCACTTTTGCTTCAAGTTTTTCAATCTTCAACACATCGCCTTCCTTGACGAGATATTGTTTCCCTCCGGTTTTGATGACAGCGATCATAGAAAAAGTAGTCAGTAGATAGTAGTTGGCAGTGAGTTCGAAATCGACAAAAGGATACAGGGAACCTTAAAATCTGTCAAACCGTAAATAAGCCTTTCGTATTTTCGTAAAATTTTGCGCTTTCGTAAATCTATAATAAAAAAAGATCCCTTTATTAGGGGATCAAAGGAAGTTGGCCGGAAGAGACGCCGCACGTCCCGTGTGAGCGCTTGTTCACTCCCAGCTGAAAGATCGCCTGCAGCAGGCGTCGATTCAGCGCCTCGAAAAGCTCCGAGGCCTGCAATGCCGTCATCAGAACCAGTCGTGCCAGTTCGCCCTTGGCCTCATGCTCCAAGGACTTCAGATTGAGCATGCGCTCGATCGGCACGGCCTTGACCCCCTGGTTGTACACGTAGGTAAAGAGCCACTCCATGGCCTCGGGCATCCCCTCCAGTTCGGCCAAGGCCTTCAGAAAATCCCAGAGCCGGAAATGGTGGCGCTTGATTTCCACCCCCCACACAAACCCCAGCACCCGTTCGTTCGTCCCCTCCTTCTTCAGGAACCTGCGACACCCCCTCTCGCTGTCTTCCGGTGCAATCGAGAGCTGCGGGGGCAGCCCTTTCCGCTTGGTAACCATGATTCCGAGTCGCATGCGACCTCCCTCCTCTTATCGTGCTCATTTCCTATCACACATCTCACAAAATCGTCAAGAGAAAACAAGGTCAAAATTGACTTCCGATCCGCAGTCCATACACCTCGGCCTGGCCCGCATTCAATTCCAATACTTGATCTGCAACCGCTTTCGGCATATATCGCGCCGGCGATTCTCCCGATTGAGGTGCTGGCAAGGTCACGATGTCGACGACAGTGCTCGCGTGAATCCAAATGATGTCGAGCGGAAAATGCATGTGGTACATCCAAAAGCTGTAACGATCCGGCAACCCCATCTTAAATAACATCCCGTGATCAAGGGGCATCGAATCACGATCACTCAACCCTTGATGAATAGCCTCAGTCGTCGAAACGGTTTCGATGATGAGCGATTTTCCATTCACCATGGTTCGAACAACGGCCCCCTCTCCAACTATTCTCCTATTCGAGCGAATAGGAGAATAGTTTTGGAAAATAAACAAGAGTATGACAAAAATAATTGTTGCTCCCATGAACAACAAAATCTTATGAGACTTCATACTTTCGGAATTCTTGATCTTCGCATCAAACGAACAAAAAACGGGAGCAGGATGGTTACGCCCACGAGCACGATCAACAATAAAACTTTGCCGCGCGTTTGAACGCCAAAGGCTGCGAGACCAAACAAGAGGGCGATAGCCCACAAAATTCCGACCACATGCCGTTGCGATAAACCTGCTTTCAATAATTTGAAGTGAAGATGTGTGTCGTCTCCGCGAAATGGTGAGGCGCCGCGAATGAGACGACCAAATACGACAAGCGACGCATCAGCCAAAGGAAGCCCAATGGCCATCAAAGCGGTCGCGACTTTTGCGCCGGAAACGATCGATAAAAATCCAAGAGAAAATCCGGCGATCAAGCTCCCCGCTTCCCCCAAAAATTGTTTGGCCGGATGTAGATTGTGCGGCAAGAAACCTAAAAAGGCGGCGAGGACAATCAATGCGAGAAGAGCAACCGCCGGTTGAAAAAAAGTGTGGCTCAAAGCCAGAGCTGTAATGAGACCGGCGCCGATAATCGTTTGCCCGGCCACCAGTCCATCCAACCCATCTAAAAATTTCATGGCATACATAACCGCCAACAACCAGATGAAGGTGATAAAATCGGCCGGCATATCCAACCCTCCATGAACACCAAAAAGCGATCCGGGCAGCGTCCACCAGATAAGTGAGTAAGCGCCGTGCCCGATCCAATGCGTCACGTGATCGATACTCGTTCCGCTTGCGATGATGAGGAGCGCGGCCAGAATCGGAAAAATAATTTGAATCTTTGGGGAAAGATCAAAACGATCATCCAATAATCCACCAATCATTAAAACGACAACGCCCAACAAAAAACCGGTGATCTGCAAGGGATCGATCCCTTGCAAGGGAATAACATTCAACGCGAACAACGCGCTGATCGTCACGATGAGCGTAAGCCCGATTCCCAAACCGCCAAAGAGCGGTGTGGGCTTTTTATGAATTTTTCTTCCTCCACGAGGCTGGTCAATTGCCCCGAGCTTCTTTGCCCAAAAACGAGAACTGAATGCCAACGACCAAGACAGAATGGCCACGATCACGATCAACAACCCGAGCACGCCCAAAGACATAATCACATTTGAAGCTTCGCTTTTTCAACCTTCAAATGATTTCCCGGTTGCAGCACCACAGTATCGCGACGTCCCACCTCTTTACGCAACAAAAGATCAGCGAGCGCGTTATCAACGCTCTCTTGAATTTTTCGCCGCAACGGTCGCGCGCCAAACAGAGGATCAAAACCTGCCTTGGCCAACTCTTCCACGGCTGCATCTTCGGCACGAAAGCCAATCCCCTCCTGTTCCTCCAAACGCTTGGCGATCGAGCCCATCATGAGCCAGGCGATCTGCGTGACATCGTCGAGGGTCAAAGGCTTGAACACGATCACCCCGTCAAAACGATTTAAGAATTCCGGACGGAAGATTCCTTTGAGCTCACGCTCCAAGAGTGTTGTTTTAATTTGCTCGAGCGGCGTCCCGGCCTTGACCTGATCTTGAATAAATTGCGTACCCGCGTTGGAGGTGGCGATCAAAACAACATTTGTAAAATCGACGGTCCTGCCCACGCCGTCAGTCAGCCGCCCATCATCCATCACTTGAAGGAAAAGCGTCAAAATATCCGGATGCGCTTTTTCCAGTTCATCCAATAATACGATGGTGAAAGGATTTTTGCGCACCGCTTCCGTGAGTAATCCGCCACGCTCATCCCCGGGTGTACCGATGATGCGTGCGACAGACGTGTGATCTTGATATTCGGACATGTCCAAACGAATCATCGCCTTTTCACTCCCAAAATATTCCGCAGCCAAAGCTTTGGCCAGCTCCGTTTTGCCGACACCGGTCGGACCCATAAATAAAAAGTTTGCGATGGGCCGCTTGCCTTCGCGCGTACCGGCGCGCGCGCGACGCATCGCTGAAGCGACAGCTGTCACGGCATCTTGCTGTCCGATCACACGCTCATGCAAGTGCGCCTCCAAATTCAATAATTTTTGCGATTCATCTTGCGTGACCGACTCGACCGGCACGTTGGTTTTGTCGTGGACAATGCGCGCCATATCTTCTGCGGTCACAAACGTTTGCTCACCGCGTTCCTTGCGTGCCAACACCGCGGCTTCTTTGGCGATGTCAAGCGCGCTTTCCGGTAGATGCCCGTCTGTGAGGTACCGCGCCGCCAACTGCACCGCCTTTTCCAGAGCTGCGTAAGAAAAAAATACGTGGTTCTGATATTCGATGTACCCGCTCTTGGCCATGAGCACGCGGATCGCGTCATCCGGTTCCATGTCAGGCACATTCACGCGCACCAGTTTTGTTCCCAACGAGCGGCGCTCCAAATATGTGGTCCAAGCTTGAGGCGTGGTCGTACCGATCATTATGAAGTATCCTTTGTCGAGTTCACTCGCGAGCGTCTCGGCCAAATCCATGGGCCCGCCACTCCCCTCCCCGGTCAACGCTTCAATCCCTGATAGAACAAGAATAATATTTCCGCTCATCCCAACCTCATGCAGCATCGCGAGCAACTGTTGCGCAGCCATGCCCGATTCCCCAACCGCTACGAGCTGCGGTAAATGAACAGACACCAGTCGTCGATCAAACAGTTCCGGCGGCACGTCTTCCTCCACCATGCGACGAGCAAGCGCCTCAAGCAACGCGGATTTTCCCGATCCGGGTTGACCGACCAGCGCCACGGAACGCCGACCGCTTTCGATCGCACGCAATAATTCTTCCATTTCTTTTTCGCGACCGATCACCGGTCCGATGTAGCCGTTACGAGCCAGAAGCGTCAGATCCTCACTGTACCGGTTGAGCAATACGGTTTGCTGCGCGGTCATGGCTCGGTTCATGGCCGTATTGGGTTTGAGTGCGGCCAGTGCGACAAATCTTGAATGTTCTTCTTGCAACTGTTCTTGAATCCGTATCCATTCCATAACCTGCAACACATGCTTGATCGGATAGCCGCCCGCGTCCAAAACTTCCTGTAACACCGGTTCGGCTAAAAGCGCCTGCAAAAAAATCTGTGTCGTACCAACGGTTTTCCGGTGCTCTTCCCGCGCTTGAAGATAGGCTTGGATCAAAACTTTCTTGGCCGCCAAAGACAGAAACGTTGGACTGCCGGCCGGGGCACGACGCAATAAGCTCACCAGTCCTTCTTTTATTTTTTCAAAATCCATACCCAACCGCGTCATAAAAATTCCACCGGCGGCACTCGTGAGCGCCGCCGCGAAAAGATGTACGGGTTCAACCTCGATACGGCCGACTTTTTCCGCGAGCTCATACGCATGCTCCACCAATCCCCAAGCCGCTTCTTGAAAATGAACAGAGATTTCTTTGACATGATGGGGATCAGACACGGTCTTTTCCGCCAAACGCTCCAAATCACGTTTCGACTTTCCCCAGCTCGGCAACGGCTTTACCTGCTCGGAATACACTTGCAAACGAAAAATAAGAAAGCATAACAGCAAAAAACCCAGCCATAAAAATCCACTCTCCCAATGATGAACACTCCAATATCCCCACGTCCCCAAAACAAGAAAAGCGTTGGCGCGAGCCACACCGAAAAAAAACAGACTGAAGCAGCCGACAACGATGATGGCTAAAAACAGATGGAGAACGGCGTTCACCTTTAACCGTAGTTTTCGAAAACCAAAAGAAAAATGATCGGCGGCTGCGGTCCACACCAAGTATCCATCCGGTGAAGAAGCCCCTACTCCGGCTCCATGGCACGCGGAACAGTTGATCGATGTCCGCGGATCACCTTGGCAGGTGGGGCAGATCGTGAATTCAGTGGTACTGGAAGAGGCCATACGATGATCAGACGATCCCTTGATACAAAGATTGCAAAAAAAGGATCAGGCAGAGCGGAGGAACAATAAGCCAAAGAATGATAAAAAGAAAATACGTGATCGCTTCTATCACATAGGCGATGAGACGACCGAGGAGAACAAAAAACCGCATAAACACGCTCACTAACCTGCCGCTCCAATCATACTGCCCGTACATGGGCACAAAAAAATTCTTCAACCAAATACGAAACTGGTAGCTCGTCCAGCGATACGATAATCCCTGACCAAAATAACGCAGCAGACCCCAAAAACCCCTGGTGTACCACCACACGGGAAAATGAACCACGCTCCCAAAAAGATCAATAAAAAAATACTTTGCTACGGAACCGGTGCGAGAAATCATGCCATCATTAAACCATAAAAACGACTATTTCGCCATCGCATATCCCGTATGCGAATCCAAAAACTCCATGTGATCGACCGGCACGTAGCCCAAAGCCTTCACCCGTTCTTCCAATGAGTGCAGCGTTTGCGTTTGAGCTGATTGATTTTCCAACACGGAAACATTTTCCTGTAATGCCTCAAGACGTTTCTCCAAAACGCGCAAATGAAATCCTCGCGACGCCGCCGCATTCACCTCAAAAATATACACCCCAAAACAGCCGAGAGTAATTCCAAGGATCAAGAGCGACCATGCGGTTTTCCCGGCCTCACTCAACTTTCGCCCCACCGGCATCGGCAGATGGAGTGTTTCATGTGGTCGTCTCATGGAGAGAGCAAAGGTTCGAGTCATAGGGTTTTGATGGCGCAACGGAGTTTGGCGCTTCTGGCGCGCGGATTTATTTTTATTTCTTCGGGAGCGGGGCAAACGGGCTTCTTCGTCAACACCTGAAATTCCGGGATAGATCGAAACGTGTGCTTTACCACACGATCTTCCAATGAGTGAAACGAGATGATCGCGAGACGTCCACCCTGGAGGAGCAACTTACGTGAACCCTCGATCGCCTGCTTAAGCGCTTCCAGCTCATCATTAACGGCGATGCGTAAGGCTTGAAACGTTCGTGTGGCCGGATGAATGCGCCCTCGTTCATACGAAGCGGGAACGGATGATCGAATGACCGTCACAAGATCGAATGTCCCGATGATGCGAGCGACTTTGCGTGCTTTGACGATGCCGGCGGCGATACGTCGCGCAAACCGATCTTCTCCATAATTCCGAATCATCTTTTCCAAATCCTGTTCGCTCCAAGAATTGACGATGTCCGCGGCCGTCAATCCGTCCTCATTTGCCTTTGGCCCAAAACGCATGTCGAGCGGCCCATCTTCTAAAAACGACAAGCCCTTGGCGCGATCCACTAATTCGTCTGATGAAAAACCCAGATCAAGAAGGATTCCGTCGAACATTCCCGTCTTTTCTTCCTCTGCCACGCGCGCCAGATGACGGAAGTTTGCTTCAATTCCTCGCCAACGATCACCGAAAACAGATAATCGTTGGCGAGCGCGTTGCAGGGCTTGCGAATCCACGTCCAATGACCACACTCTGCCATCCGGAGATGAACGGCGCAGAAGTTGTTCGCTATGCGTCCCTCCACCCAAAGTCGCATCCAGATATCGACCACCGGATTTCACGTCAAGGACATGCATGGTCTCCTCGACGAGAACCGCTTGGTGGAGCGTCGGCATAGTTCTACACTCCTAGCCCGCCTAATCGTTCCGCGATGTTGTTGCCTTGCGCCTCGGTTTGCTGCGCATACATCTTCCATGTGGCCGCATCCCAAATTTCCAGACGATTGTACAAACCGGCAACCACGGCATTCTTGCTCAACCCGGCATACGTGCGCAGATACTCCGGAATGTTGATGCGGCCTGTTTTATCAACTTCGACTTCCATGGCACCGGCCAGCATCAAACGAGCAAAGGCCCGCGTATCCGCCTGTGACATGGGTAGATTGGCGAGCTTAGTCGCCAACACCTCCCATTCTTTCTTCGTGTAAAGGAACAAGCTACGATCTAAGCCCCGCGTCACGACCGCCCCTTCGGAAAGAGACGCCCGAAACTTGATCGGAATGGCCAACCGACCCTTGTTATCCACCGTGTGATGATATTCCCCGATAAACATAAAAGGGTTGGGTGAAAATGGGTATTTTTTGACGTAGGAGGCCCGCCAAAACTTTCCCCACTCTTTGCCACTTGTCACCATCTTATGCCACTATCATCCATCGGTCAAAATATGAAAAAACAAAAAAATTTCTCTCTAATGAGAGAAATTTTCGTTCTTTTTCTGTTCGCGTGTGGATAATCGATTTTCCCACACGTCGAGTCGCTAGGCGCTAGTTACTACTGACTAGCGACTAGAAACCTGCTTCGTAATTTTCGATGGTACGCGATAGCAAAACGATGCGCCTCGTCACGCACGGAAATCAGAATATCTTTGTATGGCTCGCACAACTTACAGAGTTCTTGATTTTCCCGCGAACAGACAAGATCATTGCGTTTACGTTCTGCGCCTTTTGCGAGACCGATGACAGGCAAATTGATTTTAAGCGATCGCAATGCCCCCTCTGCCGCGTGCACTTGCGGCAAACCGCCGTCGATCAAAATCAGATCAGGTTGGCGCCACGTATTTTTGAAACGACGGGTGATCACTTCACGAATGCTCGCCACATCATTTGATCCCACCACGCTCTTGATCCGAAATTTACGATATTCCGCTTTGGCCGACGCCCCGTTTTCAAATACGACCATCGAGGCGACCGATGAGGTGCCGGAGATGTTTGAGATGTCATAGCCCTCGATACGACCGAAGAGATTGATGACCATTGGAATTTGGAATTTAGAATTTGGAATTTCGTCGTCACGACGCAACACCGCCACATCCTGTATATGTTCCAACGCAAAAATTTTATTTCGCAAAGCTGCCGCTTCTTCAAAGCGATGATCTTTGGCCGCCTTCTTCATCTCGCGTTGATATTGACGGAGAAGCCCGTCTTTTTTTCCTTGAAAAAACTTTATCAAATCGCGAATAATTTTTCCGTACGCTTTTTTATCAATCGCGTTGATGCAAACGCCCGAACATTGTTTGAGATGAACGTAAAAGCAGGCTCTCTTTTGTCCTGGCACACAGGTGGACCAAGGAAAAATTTTTCGAATAAGATCAAGTGCGGCGCGCAACGAAGCCGCAGATGTGTACGGACCGAATACGGCTTTGTATTTTTTGACGCTCCCCTCTTCCAAATCCGTACCGCGAATCAAAAGCGGCTTGGGAAAATCTTCTTTCGTGATCACTAGGTATAAAAAACTTTTATTATCTTTTTGCAAAACATTAAATGGCGGCCAGTAGTGTTTGATGAGGTTGGCTTCAACAATCAAAGCTTCGATGACCGAACGCGTTTCAATGTAATCGATAGAACGGATATTCGATACCATCTCCTGAATGCGAGCATCGTGCGGATGAGTAAAATATGATGAAACACGCCTCTTGAGCGAAGTCGCCTTCCCAACATAAATCACCTTTCCTTTTTCATTCTTCATCAAATACACGCCGGGCGTGTCGGGAAGAGAGTGGTTTTTGAGTTTGATCGAGGAAGGAATCATATGCGGAAGTCTCCACCTCTCGGAGGGGGAGATTTAGAGGGGGTGGGAGCCTAGGGATCAATGGATAAGGCTCCCACCTCCCCTGCCCCTCCTCCGAGAGGAGGGGTTCTAAGGTGTTCGGAAATTTTATCCACGACTCCATCCAATGACTCATAAATTTCTGTGTTCAAAAACCTTAAAACAACTAAGCCCAACGATTCGATTTGCTCTTGCCGATTTGCATCGTACTCCTGTACATCCTTTCCTTGGAAATGACTGTCACCATCAATCTCGATCACAAGCTTTGCCTCGGGACAATAAAAGTCTACAACATATCTACCAATACTTACCTGACGGCGAAATTTAAATCCTTGTAAAGACTTTCCTTTTAAGATTTGCCATAAAATAACCTCGGCTTTTGGTGATTGATTGCGTAAAATCTTCCGGAGCAGCGTTTGTCGTTTGTTATTGAAAATTTTCGCCATAAAATTCATCAACGCTTCAATGCTTTTTTGAGATATCTCCCCGTATAACTCTTCTCACTCTTCGCCACCTCTTCCGGTGTGCCTTGCGCGATGATGCGCCCACCTTTATCCCCTCCTTCAGGACCGAGGTCAATGATCCAGTCCGCGTTTTTGATCACATCGAGGTTGTGCTCGATGACCACCACCGTGTTGCCGCGATTGACGAGACGATGAAGCACCTCCATCAATTTACGAATGTCATCAAAATGCAGACCGGTGGTCGGTTCGTCCAATAGATAAAATGTTTTTCCTGTGTCGCGACGTGAAAGTTCTGTTGCGAGTTTAACGCGCTGCGCTTCGCCGCCTGACAGCGTGGTGGCTGATTGACCGAGTTGAAGATACCCCAATCCAACCTCCTCCAAAATTTTTAACTTGTCATACACGGAGGGAATATCCCGAAAAAATTTTGTTGCTTCTTCAATGGTCATGCTCAAAACTTCAGCGATATTTTTATTCCGATATTTGACTTCCATGGTTTCACGGTTAAATCGCTTGCCTTTACACACGTCGCACGGCACATACACGGTGGGCAAAAAATGCATTTCAATGGCGAGCTGTCCGTTCCCCTCACAATGCTCGCAGCGCCCGCCGGAAACGTTAAAAGAAAATCGTCCGACCTTGTACGCCCGCACGCGCGCCTCGGCGGTCAAAGAAAAAATCTCCCGCACATGATCCCAAATGCCGGTGTAGGTGGCGGGGTTTGACCTAGGAGTGCGACCGATCGGTGATTGATCAACGTCCACAATTTTGTCCAACCAACTCGCTCCTTCAATCGCTTTGTGCGCGCCGGATTTGACGGTTGAGCCGTTCAAGCGTCGAGCCAGCTCTCGATAGAGAACGTCGATGAGAAGCGTGGACTTTCCTGAACCGGACACGCCGGTGACACAGGTAAATCGCCGTAACGGAATTTTTGCCGTAAGATTTTTCAAATTGTTTTCCGTCGCCCCATGCACCGTGAGCCATTCGATTTTCCCCGCCGAGACCGGCCGTCGTTTTGCCGGATATGGGATGACTTTATCGCCTCGCAAATACGCGCACGTTAAACTTGTTTTGTCTTGCAAAATTTTTGGCATCTGACCGGCGGCCACGATCTCGCCGCCATGCTTGCCGGCTCCCGGACCGATATCAACCAAATAATCGGACGCGGCAATGGTCTCTTCATCGTGCTCAACAACGATGATGGTATTGCCAAGATCACGCAACTTTTGCAGCGTGTGAATCAGACGCGCGTTGTCCCGTTGATGCAGACCGATGGTCGGCTCGTCAAGAATGTACAGCGTTCCGACGAGACGTGAGCCGATTTGCGAGGCGAGCCGAATGCGTTGCGCTTCACCGCCGGATAGCGAACCAGCAATACGATTGAGCGTCAGATATTCGAGTCCGACATCGAGCATAAATGACAGGCGGTTGATAATCTCTTTCATGATCGGCTCCGCAATCGTGGTTTCGTTTTTGCTCAACGTGAGTCCAAGAAAAAAATCCGCAGCCTCGTTGATGGGCATGGCCGTAAGTTCAACAATACTCTTTTTTCCGACGAGAACATGAAGAGCTTCCGTGCGCAAACGATTGCCGTGACACGCCTCACACGGATCATCGGAAAATAAAAACTTTGTTCCTAAACCGTGACAAGTTTCACAGGCGCCGTACGGCGAGTTAAAAGAAAAAAGTCGTGGCTCAATCTCCGGAAACGCAAACCCATCATCCGGACAGGAAAATCGTCCGGACATGAGATGCTCGCTCCCATCATCCAAAATCGCCAGCACCGTATCAGAAGCGCGATCAAGCGCCATCTCCAACGCCTCGTTGAGGCGCGATCGTAATTGCTTGTTGCCTTCTACGGGCCAGCCGAGCGGCACACGATCCACCACCAATTCGATCGTGTGCTGACCGTAACGACTCAAAGGCACGCGTTCATTCAACTTATAAAATTTTCCATCAATACGCGCTTCCAAAAATCCAACCTCATAAAAATCCTGAAGCAACTGATGATACTCCCCTTTTCGTCCGCGAACGACCGGAGCGAGCACCATAATTTCGCTGTTCAATTTTAATTTTTTACCTGACACGGGACTGGTGCGATGCGATTCATCCGTTCGTTTGAGCACAAGGTCTGCCATCTCATCAACCGTCATCTTGCGAATCGGTTTCTCACAAATCGGACAATGCGGATGACCCACGCGCGCGTACAACACGCGCAAATAATCATAAATTTCCGTGATCGTCGCAACCGTCGAACGCGGATTGGCGGAGTGCGCTTTTTGGTCGATGGAAATCGCGGGTGACAATCCTTCGATCTCATCCACGTCCGGCTTGTCCATCTGTCCGAGAAATTGTCGCGCGTACGCGGAAAGAGATTCGACGTAGCGACGCTGGCCCTCGGCGAAAATCGTATCAAAAGCCAAACTCGACTTGCCCGAACCGGACAAGCCCGTGAACACGATCATCTTATTGCGCGGCAACTCAAGGTTGATATTCTTGAGATTGTGCTCTCGCGCGCCTTTGATGATGATTTTTTCTTGCATAAATGATAAATAGCCCGAAAAACGGGTCTCTATAGGGTATAGGAAGCGATGGCCTGTGTCGAGGGGGTTAGGTGATCTTATCCCCCTGATAAGGGGGACGAAGGGGGTTTCCCCGGCAGCTCATATTTTCTTGCACCTACTCGTTCAGATAAATCTTCCCCCACCGATTCAAGATTTTGCAGAACTTCTTGATTCGTATAACGAATCACCTGAATGCCCAGCTCGCCCAGCCGCTCTGTGCGAGTACAATCATATTCGATTTGAGACGCATGTGAGTCGCCATCAATTTCAATCGCCATCAAAAGCTCCGAGCAATAAAAATCCACAATGAAGCGATCAAGTGGTTTTTGTCGCAGAAACTTATAGGGAAGAAATTGTTTTTGAGATAAAACTTCGTACCACATTTTCTTTTCGGCTTCGGTTGGACGACGGCGATTCTCTCGTGCTTTTTCTACGAGCCGAGAATCGTATGGGATATAAAGAGGGTGAACGGAACCCCCACGGAAACCCCCTCTTTCCCCCTTATCAGGGGGATGTTTAACGTTGTCCATTTTTTTATTTTAACCGAGTTGTATTAGTCTTGTCATAACCTTCTTCTTCCGATATCATCTCCACGCCATCGGAACACGATGGCATCACCGGGGAGAGGTCGCATAGTGGTCTAGTGCACTTGCTTGGAAAGCAAGCGTACCGCAAGGTACCGAGGGTTCGAATCCCTCCCTCTCCGCCACACTTCGCTAAAGCTACGTGTGGTCTTTGACCACAACAAATGTAGGTTTCGCGAAGTGTGGTACCCGTAGTTTTAACGAAGGGTACCTCTGGTCAGTATGTACTACGTTTATCTTTTAAAACTTGCTGATGGAAAAATCTACACGGGGTCGTCGCCGGATCTCAAAAGAAGATTGGAACAACATGAGTCAGGGTATGCCGAAGCTACAAAAAATTTAAGGCCAATCAAGTTGGTGTGGTATTGCGCCTTTCAGAACCGACTTGAAGCTTTACGGTTTGAAAAATATCTAAAGACTGGCTCCGGACAGGCTTTCCGAAATGGACACCTAGTTATATGAAATCTTCATTTTATTTCTTGGGCTACTTTTTCTTGCTTGAGAGTGCCACCCTCTCCTCCTCAACAAGTTCAAGAAGTCGCTGAAAAAGGCTTTCTGCTCTTGCTCGATGTTCATCCGGAAGTTTTTTAATCGCTTCACGTAGCCTCTTTTCATCAAATCGTGGATTCACTGTTTCCAAGACCACATCCCACGGGTCTTCCAAATCGAGAATTAAGTAATCGCCTTTTGGCGATTTCGAAATATTCCGGGGCGCTATATCTATTTCCGGAAGACCCGCTTCTTTAATGGATTGAAGTAAATTTCTAAATTCTTTTGTTTGGTAAACGGCGCGGAACTTTCGATCCAAGTCTTTTAGTCTAGTACGGTTGGTTAAACGATTTTTTCGATCTGCGCCCAATTGCGTCATCTCTACGTGCTCCGAATCCACGTCCATGCGCTGCATTTGGAGTAGGCTCTTTTTCCCCGAAGCGGCCATATACACATCCGGGTAATTTTCCGGGAACAACAGATGGGCCATCTTCCAGAGACAGTAATAGCCCTTCATCATGTTCACATTACGCGTTTCCGGTTCATGAAACTCTGCGATGACTTTTTTCACATCATGCGTGTCCACATAAATACTTTTAGAGAGTCCTCCACCAATCAATTCGCCACTTTTCGTAATGTCCATAATATACTAGCCAAACACTGGCAGAGCAAATCGCGAAGTTCTTTTGAACCAGACCTTGCGGTACTCATAGTTTTAACGCAAGGCATCTCTCCTCACTTAATAAACAATTTCAAGCAAAAAGACTTGTCGTGATCAATGGCACAATGTCAATGACGTAATAGCTAAAAACATTATTTCGGGCTAGCATATACGCAACTATGCCCTTCTCTTCTTTCACAAACAAAACCGCCGACGATCTTTTTCGAGAGTTAAAAAGTTCCGAGCAGGGTTTGACTTCCATCGAAGCGGAAAAACGTCTTAAACAATATGGCCCGAACGAACTTACAGCTCAACAAGCCCATTGGTGGCAAGTTTGGGCTCGCCAATTCCGTTCTTCTTTTGTGTATCTGCTTGGGGTTGCGGGACTGATCTCCGTGGCTTTAGGTAATCGGCTGGAAGCCGGCCTCATTCTTTTTTTTATTTTGATCAACAGCTCTCTGGGTTTCTATCAAGAATTCCGTTCCGAACAATCTCTCAAGCTGCTCAAAAAATTTGTGAAGACAATGGTGCGCGTACGCCGCAATGGTCAAACCCTGATGGTGGAAAGCGCGACGCTCGTGCCCGGAGACATGGTTCTCATTGAGGCGGGTGACGTGGTCCCCGCTGATCTACGTTTGATTGAAGCGCACGATCTGGAGATGGATGAATCGGCCCTGTCCGGCGAATCTGTGCCGGTAAAAAAACTCACCGATGCCTTGCCAAAACCGGCCGCGGAAATTTACCGCGCCTTTAACGTAGGTTTTTCCGGAACAACCGTGGAGAGCGGAAAGGGGCTCGGCATGGTTATTGGCACGGGCGTACAAACGGAATTTGGCAACATCGGTCGGTTGACAACCGAAATATCTCGTCCCAGCGGGTTCGAAAAAAGCCTACAGGAATTCAGCCGATTCATTCTGCGGCTCGTGATCATTACGATCGGTGTCATCTTTATCGCCAATATTTTAGTGAAGGGCCATCGCGCGCACGTAGCCGAACTCTTTGTTTTTTCTTTGGCGCTTGTGGTCAGCGTGGTCCCCGAGGCCTTGCCGCTCATCACTTCCATCTCCTTATCACGTGGAGCTTTACGCTTAGCCAAAAGCAAGGTGGTGGTCAAACGACTTTCCGCGATCGAAGATTTGGGAAGTCTAGAAATTTTGTGTACCGACAAGACGGGGACAATCACGGAAAATGCGTTGATCGTGGCGGAGATTGAATCGAGTGATCCAAAAAACTGCCTCCTCTATGCGGCCGCGGCTTCCCATGTTCACGAGGAACAACACACTACCGTGAATTCATTTGATACCGCCATTTTTAAAAAACTCACCGTCGAAGAAAAACGTCTCTTGGCCGGCTTTAAACGTCAGGACGAAATTCCGTTTGATCCGGTCCGCCGCCGCAACAGCGTGTGG
>Ga0209515_10005577_pt1 | contig 16200 bp, 14 predicted proteins | sample Subgroupgradi54m_FD_187454 | JGI IMG/M metagenome (GOLD analysis project Ga0209515, IMG submission 187454) | Subsurface groundwater microbial communities from S. Glens Falls, New York, USA - GMW60B uncontaminated upgradient, 5.4 m (SPAdes)... ...
TTTTCTAAAAATAATTGTGCTCAGAGCAGCCAACCCCAAAATTATCCAGTTAACTATCCCCACTTGAAAGGATAAACCGTCGTTCGGCCCCCAAAGCGAGGAGCCGTATCCCCAAAATAAAGAGAAAAATTGCTGAAGCGCTACAAAGTGGGCCCTAAAATTAAAATAACCAACTATTAAATACTTTGTTTGGATAAAATCTCTTTCAAAAAAAGATGGCAGAAGAAAAAAAGCCGATAGCCCAACAGCCAATACGGAAGCTGCAGCTAAATATAAAACAATGCTTATTTTTTTCTCCTTAATTATTAAGTAAATCCACCAAATAAGGAGAAACGGTAAAAACATCAGCGTGGTGACGTTATGTGTTAAAAATAATCCGACTAAAGATAGCGCCAGCCAACAAACATTCACTGCCGTTCTTTTTTTTGAAACCAGGAAAGAAGTATAAAAAATCAGCGGAAAAAATATAAAAGCCCAGGTTTCCGAAAGTGATCCCCTGACATAAATATCAACTGCTCTATAAGGAGCATAGGTATAAAGAGATACCGCCAAAATGCCCGCTTTTTTTCCAAAAAGTCTACTGGCAAAAATATACATGGCGACCGCTGAAAAAAAAGCCGATAAAATAAACAAAATCTTAGCCACCCAGAGGAAGTTAAACCCGAACAGGTGAATCAAGGCTCCTATATAATAAGGTAGAGGAGCATAATAATTAAAAATTGGCTCACCAAATCTTAAATCAGGTGCCCATCTAACCGGAAACTGACCGTCACTTAAGGCCGCACTCATCTGGTTTAATCTGGCTATAAATATATAATCCTGTGTATAAAAAAATTTAGAGTTAAAAAAAGGTAGCAGAGTCGGCAGGGTTATAAAAATTAACAGCAGCAAAATAGATAATTTTTTTTTCACTTTTGACTCCTACTGCGGTAACACCTGATATAAAACCGTCGCATCCGGTAAACTGTCTTTGGGTTTGGCTTTTGGGTATTCTTTAACTAAGATGACATTTCTAACACTGCCCTCCAGGGTTTTCTTATTTCCTACAAAAAAGGTAAGGTGATCCTTGGCAGCATTTCTGATTTGGGCAGAAATTGTAGCTGAACTACCTACTATTGAGATCTTGGAACGATCCAGATAAATTTGGATTCCGTCCGGAAGTGTCCCAAAAAAACCCTCAGTTCCTAAAACCACTGAGCCGTCCTTATTTTTTTCTATTAAAAACTTGGCCATCTCGGAAAACCCGTAGCCTGCTGTCCATTCCTCAAAATAGCCTTTTCTCTCTTCTGTTGGCAAAGGAGCGCTTTGGGGAGATGTCAGCAAAAAATAGTCAAAATATAAAGGGAGCGGTAAAAGCACTATTAACATAAGAGCCAGCGGAAATCTTTTGATGTAGGCAAGTCTGGGCAACAGCTTTGTTACTCCAAAGCCTCCGATGGTCAAAAGCAGCGGAATTGAAGCTAACAGGTAACGGGCGGTAAAAGTTTTCAAAAAAGCCATATTTAAAAGTAGGGGGATAAAGGCCCAGATTAAAACTATTCCTCCAAGCAGGGAGGATCCTGAACGCCGCACCAGTCCAAGTATAATATAAATTATCCCGATAATTATAGAAAACAAAATCGGCCAGGTTAGAAGTTTCGGGAACCAATCTGAAATGTCATTAAAGTGCGGGATAAATGGATCCAGCGGTCTACCAACCAGCTCAAGCGGCGAAAAAATATAATCCGAATTTCTGGCAGACAGCTGCTGAAATTCCGGTCCCAGCCTTAAGGCGTTATACAAAACCAAGGCAATGACAATCGCCACCCCCCAGAAAACTATCAGCTTAATTAGCCTGTAACCACTCCTTTCTCTGGTGAATCCTAATATCGAAGTCGGCAGTATTAACAGATTTAAAAGGCCCGGTGTTTTAGTTAAAATTGAGCCCCCAAGCATATATCCTAAAATCATGGCCAGATCAAGCCTTAAGCTTTTGGAAAGCCAAACAGCAAAATAAACAGCCCAGACGGTAAAAGCAGATAACATGGAATCTACCAAAGCCATACGGTCAAAAAAAACAGTGTAGGGCGTAACAACGTACAGCAGACTTGCCCAAAAAGCACTTCTTAAACCAAATATTTTTTTTGATAAGAAAAATACGCCCATTAGAGTAAAAAAGCCAGTTATGACAGATAAAAATCTGCCGGCCAGCAGCGGATCGTGAATGAATTTAAATAAAGGAATCATTGCCCACATAAAAAGAGGGGTTTTACCATCTGAAACAGATACAAACCTAAGAGTAGGCTCTGCTCTCATTACCTGTGCCCACCTGATGTAGATGGCCTCATCAGCAAAAATAGGCTGCAAAGTTAAATTAGGGAGCCTCAAAATAAAATAGGTAGCAATCAAAATTGCCAGAATAGATATCTCTTTGCGATATTTGCCCAAAAAATCCACCTAACTATTATATCAGCTCCTGTACCTAAATTGTCCATAACTTCAAACTTCGGACTTTCCCTTTTCACGAATTAAACCCATTTGAGTTTGTTGGCACTGCAGGCGGAGCGAAAAAGGCAGGCACAGTACCAGGACATAATTGGAACTAGGAACGAATAGCCCCCGCTCTGCGGGGTAGGAAAAAATTATCTGATTCTGTGGGCAACTGATGTTGGTGTACTAGAAGAAATTTCATCTCTAATCTTTTTGGGGAATACACTTGCAGTATTCTTTAAAAACTGCACTGCATCAAGAATTTCGAGAAGTACAGCTTCTCTTTTTGGAGAAAAATGCACTATTAAATCACCCGATTGTTCAGCGTAGTCAATCGGTTGTTTATTCAACTCAATCATCAAAACATCATCTTCTTTGCTGTATTTTACTTTCATTAGTAATATCTTCCTTTCTCGGCCGGATAAAATGTGATCACTTTAATTATACCACTTTCCAATCTGTAAACTACCCTTAGAATATGTCTCTTATCCACTTCTTTTGAGGAGATGACCTTTGGATAATCTGAAGTTTTATCAACATGATCAGGGTTCTCAATTACATCCCAAACTTGATTTTGAGTAAAATTGAATCCATGTTCTTTAAAAATTGGGAACTTATCTCTTATAGCATGACTGCTAAAAACAATCTTCATATTTTCCGGCCTAATTGTAATTCCCTTTTAGGTCATTAATTCTGATCCTAAACATATCATAAATTGCAGCCAGGGCGTCTTTTATTACCTGGACTCTTTCAGTATCCACATACTTCCACTCAACAGGAACCTCGGCAATTTTAAAGCCATATTTTTTAGCCAAATATAACAGCTCAACATCAAAGCCGGCATTAACTGCCCCGCCTTTGAAGTGTAGTACCCCCCACTCATTTTTTATTTTAGGGATAATTTTTTCCACTGCTTTTTTGTTAAAGGCTTTAAATCCGCACTGTGTATCTGAAAAAGGCAAACCCAATATTACTCCTCTCAGCAGGGAAAACCCCCAGGCTGCCAACTTTCTAACTAATGGGGCCCCCTTCCTGCCGGTCCTGGAACCAATCACTAAATCAAAACCTTCCTCAAATTTCGGAATAAATTTATCCAGCTGGTCAATCGGTGTAGCCTGATCCATATCTGTAAAAAGCAAAGTGTCACCAGATGAAGCCAACATCCCGGTCATAACCGCCATGGCTTTTCCTCCGTGAGAATTTCGAATCAGTTTAAAATTTTTATTCTGTTCAGTGTATTTTTTAACCCTCTTAACCGTATCATCACTTGATCCGTCATCAACTATCAGTACTTCTACGTCTATCTTTTTTTTATCAAGATAGCTTTGGACCTCATCTAAAACTCCCTTTTTCAGGTTCTTGACTTCGTTATAGGCCGGTATCACAACTGATAGTTTCATGGTTTTCCGCTCGGATTTGGCACTAACTTATAAATCTTAACTCCGCAGGAGCTTTTTTGCCAGTCAATTTTTGACCAACCAAAAGCGGCAATTTCATACTTTGGGCTGTGAGTTGGATCACAGATTTGGTCTTCACAAACCACAAATAATTGGTTTGTTTTCTCAAACGGAACTTGTTTTGGCTTATGACCGTATAACTCAAGATAAAACTGATAGGCAGAGTCGTAGTTATTTTTGGCAAGGAGAGCAAAGTTAAATGGACGATCCCCGGATTCTTGGATAATAAATTTGGCAATATCTTGAGTATTTTTAAGTTGATTATTAGGCGGGTAGAGGAGCGGGTTTTTTTGCAAATTAGTGATCGATAAAACTACTACCAGTATCACCAAACCAATATTCACCGAATACTTCCAGATCTTAGATGCCGGAATTTGAACAGCTAGGGATCCTAAAAGTAAAAACGGGACCGGGTTTAAGAATCCCAAATAATGATCATATATATCCTGTTGATAAAAAGATAGACCAACTAAACTAACAATCAGCCAAATTCCCAGCGTTAATTTTGGCCAACTTAGCTTTAGAAAGAAAGGTACAATAATTAATGCAGATAGTAAAATGGCCAGGTAAGAATTTTCCCCTACCAGATATCTGCCAATTAAATTATTTGAATAAATTGACGGCACCTTAGAAAGAACACCTAGAGAATCGATTTTAAAGGTTTGGCCCTGACTAAAAAGAGCTGTAACAGCCTTGTAATTTAAAAAATCATGTCTTAAATCAAATAAAATTAGCGGAGACATTAAAATTAAAAAGGCCGCAAATCCCAAAAAAGTACCCTTCAATAAATTTTGGATCTTTTGCTTTTTGGTATAACGAAAGTAAATTTCTAAACCAAAGATTAATCCGACAATGGGAATTAAAATTAAAGCCAAATAGTGCATTTGGGCTGCTGCTGCCAGAGAGAGTCCAGTTAAAATAAGCCATAAAAAATTTCCACCCCTGTGCAGTTTATATAATCCAAAGATTGTCAGGAGTGCAAAAAAAGGTAAGGGGTTGGGATTCCAGGAAAATCGGCTGTAATTGATGGTAACCGGGGAGATGGCACAAAAATAAGCTGCCAGGATTCCGGCCCTTTTACCAAACCAGACTTTTCCTAAATAATAAATAAACCAAACAGTTAATACTCCTATTAAAGCAACCATTGCGGCGGCGGCGATAGGACTTAAATTAAAAATTGCCATTGGCGGAAACATCATGTAGTAATAAAGAGGACCCAGGTAAATATTTCCCACCGATGTTGGAGGACCAATCAGGGGGAAGTGTCTACCTTCAACCATATCTTTAACAATAATGGCATCTCTGCCTTCATCCCCTAAAAAAATCATGTATTGATCCAGCTTATAAACTCGCAGGGCTAAAGCGAGTGTTAAAATTCCGAGAAGGAGTATAAACATTATCTTGTCTTCTTTTAGTCTCCACCAAAGACTTACCAGATCCAGATAAGACCGACTGATTACATTGATATTGGCTCCGGTTGGTTTACCGGACAGTCTGGGATAGTGATTAACTCCCACCTGACTAATTTTGAATCCTTTCTTTTTGGCCTTGATGGCTAACTCGGCATTAATCATGGCACCTCTACTTGATTGCAAATGAGGAATCTTTTCTAAAACTTCTTTTCTGACCATTTTAAAACCGCAATCAACATCTTTAAGGGTTAATCTGAAAAAGGCCAGCAAGGTTAATTTCCAGCCCTTTTTAAAAAGAATTCTAAAAAAAGGGTCTTGTCTTTTGATCCTATAGCCTATTACTAAATCATGGTCCTCTATTTTTTCCAGAAACTTATTAACTTCCGCGAAATCAAATTGACCATCCCCGTCTGTATAAACAATAATCTCGTTTCTGGCATTATAAAAGCCGGATTTTAGCGCCTCTCCGTAACCTAAATTTTTGGGATGATGAATTACCCTGATTTTGGGATTTTTGTTGGCCAGTTCATCTGCAATTTGTCCTGTTTTATCTGCTGATCCATCATCAATTAGCAAAATTTCATAATCTAGCCTTAAATTCTCCAAAACAGCAGTGGCTTTTTCAACCCTATCTAAAACATTTCCTTCCTCGTTATAAAGAGGGAAAAAAACTGACAGATTTTTAATGCGCATTGTAATATGCTAACATCAAATTATGCACAAAACAACGAAAGACCTCGGCATTATCTTGGCTGGGGTTCTGGGAGGTACCTTTCTGATTTGGCTGCCACATCTTTTGGCTCTGCCTAATTTCTGGGGGTTAAATTTCAGCAATGGATTTAATACCATCTATCGAAATTTTGACGGTTTGGAATATGTCATTATTGCCAAAAGTTTTTATAGTACCCAGCAAATAGCTGCATTGCCTCAATCCCTACCAGCTGTCTATTATGCTTCTCATTTTCCGGGCTATGCCGTATTAATAGCCTTGTTTGCTCCGTTTCTGGGTTATTTAAAATCAATGCTGTTAGTCTCTTTACTTTCTACCATACTATCTAGCTGGGCTTTTTACTTTTTAGTAAAAGATTTTAAGCTCTCTTCTCAGCCACTCTTTTTAAGTCTATTATTTCTGATTCTGCCTGCCAGGTGGCTGATTGTCCACAGCGTAGGTTCTTCTGAGCCTTTATTTTTATTTCTGACAATCTTAACTTTTTATTTTTTCATGAAGTTTGAGGAGCATGGTAAAAAAATGGACCTTATCTATTCAGCATTATTTGGGATGATGGCACAAGTTACCCGACCTCCCGGCATTTTAATTTTCATTGCTTTGGCAATATTTTTTCATTATAAATTCCTCATTGAATCCAAATTTTTAGACCTTAAGAAAGCATTGCTTAACCACTTAAAATATTTTCCCATTGTTCTTATCCCGCTTGGACTTTTCGGGGTGTTTTATTTATTTTCCCTGACTTACGGAGATTTTTGGGCATACTTTAAAAGCGGCGATAATATCCATTTAACTTTTCCGCCGTTTCAGGTTTTTAATAAGTTTCAATTTTGGGTGGGAGAAGCTTGGCTGGAAGATATTGTCTATATTTTTATTCTGGGGTTTTTGGGTGGGGTAACTCTATGGAAAAAAAAGCTCTACCCTTTGGCTTTTTTTGTATTGACTTATCTAACAGCAGCCACTTTTGTTGCTCACCGGGATATCAGCAGATATATTCTTCCAGTCACTCCGTTTGTTTTAATTGCTTTTGAAAAAGTTTTAACCAGTAAAGAATTTAAAATTATCTTACCCATTATACTTCTCGCCATTTATCTCTATGCCCAAAACTTTATCCTGTCAAATACCGCCCCCATCCCCAACCCAGGAATTTTTAATTAAGCCGCTATCTTGTTTGATCTTGTAGCTTCTAAACCTCTACCAGTATTTATTATAATAACTTTTTTTCTGCCTTGTATAAGGCCTTCTCTAAAGTGTTTCAGATACAATGCTAATCCTGCCGCTGCAGAAGGTTCTGCTTGAAAATTGTTTGCTCTTAAAAGAGCGTAGGCTTCTTGAATTAAATCCTCTGAAATTTTATACACACCACTTCCCTCGCCTGCTATTGCCAGAAGATCTATTGTCTGAAGATCTGTATCTTTAAAGATACGAAAAGGTTTAAATGCTGCGGATAATTTATCAGCGTCACTATCTAATTCTTCCGGTTCCGCACCTAAAAGTCTTATTCCCGCTACCTTATCTGGTTCAACTGTTAATCTTGAATCCCTTGCCTTTCCCTCATCATAATTTTCACCAGTTTTCTTAATCCAGTATAAATAATTCTCTAACAACCTTCCTGAACCGAATGGAACAAATACCATATCCGGTTCTTGATTAAAAGTTTCATGCACATGCCAATCATAAAATATTGCCTCTGGCTCCAAAACTTTATTGGATGTAAGCTCAATTCCAGCTTGCGTATTGTTTGTATATTTTAAAATATCTTGAGGTGTAAGTTCTTTTTCTTGAAGATTAAGCATATAAATGTCAGCCCTTAATTTTCTAAGCGCTTCAACTATAGATTGATCAGTATCTTCTCCCACAATAAGTTTCGGTGGCGGCAATCCATATCTTTCAAAACATTCTGCAAGCGCTCTTCCTTCATTACCAGAAGTGACAACAGAGACCTTGGGTATAGGAACTGGCTCCCATCTCCTACTTGCATACCTTTTTTGATAAACCACTCCATCATAAACCCTATATACCCTACCTCTGTATTCCTTACCCTCTTTTCCTGCTCTAATACCAAGCCATAATTTTCTGGCAACATGATCCCTATAAACTGTGGCAAGCTCCCAAGCTGGCCTATCTTTAATTGTCCCGGTTGGATTACTGGATTCATCCTTAACCCAAACTTCACCGTCTCTCCCCAAATCCAAAGGTTTTGTGTCAGTTGGAGTAAACTCTGGAACTATAGATTCATCAGGCTTAGGAATACCTTCAGCCCATCTATCTACTAATTCGACTGTCATCAAACGGGGGAATCCAATCTCTTTAATGATTTGTCTATCAAGGCCTTGTTGGGTAGGGGCTTCTGCTGTCTGATCCATAAATTTAGTCCTCCTGATGTCTCCAGGTTATAAAATGATTGACTGTAAAATTCCAAAGCATGACCGGTGGAATGGTTGCAAAAAAATAGAAGTTATTGTAAGCAATATGATGACCAAATATCCAAACAAATCCATCACCGTAAGTGGAATGCAGATATTTAACTATTAAAACTCCGGTTACTAATCCTCCCAGACTAACCAGATTAAAAATCCCCAGTTTTTGCCAAAGATTGGTTTTAGTCCTGCGGTATTTAAATGTCCAATAATTATTCAGAAAAAAATTATTAACAATAGCCACCTCAGTTGAAAATCCTTTGGCAGTGGCCGGAGCAATGCTCAAATAATTTATAAACACTTTATAAAAGAAAAAATCGACCAGAGTCCCGATAAAACCAACTAAACTAAACTTAACAAATGTTTTGGCCCGTCGGCTAAACTTATAAAGGGGGATCTTAAGACCCCATTTGTTCAGCCTGACATCAAGACAGTAAGTGACAACATCATAGGTATAATTAAAAACTTTATTTTTAGAATAACCTTCCAGACGATTTTTAAATACCAGCGGCACTTCTTTGTACCTGGCACCGGCTGCCACCATTTCATTAACAAAAGCCGGCTGGACTATAAAAGTTTTTTCCCTCCAGGGTAATCTGTCTAAATTTAATTTACTAAAAATGGCCGGCGTAAAAGCCCTGGCTGAGTTGGTAAATTCTTTGATATCAGTTGGTCCCATTACTAACCTGCAAAAAAGGGATGATCCCAAGGTAAAAATGCGTCTGGATAAGCTTAATTTATTCTTACCTCCGGCAATTAACCTTGAGCCAATGACAAAGTTATAACCTTCTTCAACCCCTTTTATTAATCTTACTAAAACATCCGGTTCCACCTGACCGTCTGCATCAAGTTGCGCTAAAACATCAGGGTGAAGATGTTCCATGGCGTATTGATGACCCAGAATTAGTCCCACCCCTAAACCCTGTCCTACTTTTATAAAGTGCACTTTTGAGTTTTTTTTGGCAAGAGCAAGAGCTTCTTTTTCTGTTCCGTCAGAAGACCTTTCATCATCAGCAATTACAACCTGCATTTCCCAACCCGGCAGCTTTTTCTCCTGCTCTAAAACTTTTTCAACAGTTTTTTCAATATTGGCTTTTTCATTATAGGTAGGCAGAACTACTGAAACTCGTTTCATGAAATGAGTATATGACAACCAGTTAACTTGCACAAGGAGGTTTTATATTTAGGAGAATTTGGCTAAATCAGCATGGACCATAATTCTAACCAGATCTTTAAACTTTGTTTTGGGTTCCCAACCTAGCGCTTTTTTGGCCTTAGCTGCATCTCCGCAAAGCGGTCCTGTTTGAACAGGAGGGACAAAGTGAGAATCAGTTTCTACATAATCATTTGAATCCAGCCCAACCACTGCAAAAGCTTCCTTGGCAAATTCTCCTACCGTATGCACTTCTCCAGTTGCTGCCACAAAATCATCAGCTTTTTCTTCCTGTAACATCAGATGCATCATTTCCACATAATCAGGTGCAAACCCCCAGTCCCTTTTGGCTCCTAAATCTCCCAATTTTAATTTGTTATTTTGAACAATCGGCTCTCCAATTTCATTTAAAGGCACTCCCTCTTTTCGGCCATTTTTAATACAAGCTACAGCAGCAGAGATTTTTCTGGTGACAAAATTTAAACCTCTGCGGGGGCTTTCATGATTAAATAAAATACCACAGGAAATAAATTGGGGACTGTTTTTATCTTTTCTGGCAATAACTGCCATTCTGTGCGCAAATTCTTTGGCTGCAGCATAAGGGTTGGATGGATTAAAAGGAGTCTGTTCGTTTTGAGGAACTTGCGAAGGAACACCGTACATTTCTGAAGTCGAGGCTTGATAAATTTTGGCCTCAGGTACCACTTGCTTGGCCCGCTCAAAAACATTCAAAGCTCCAACTCCGGTCACCATTATTGAGATATGTTTGTCAGCAAAAGATCCCAAAGGAGAAGACATTGAAGCTAAGTTATATATTTCATCAGGTTTAAAATCTAAAAGGGCCAGAGCAATTGATTCAGGAGAGGTTACATCCCCATAATATATTTTTACTTCTTCCTTAAGCTCGTTAATATTACCTAAATCAGCTACTGCATTTCTTCTGACTAATCCCCCAACTTCATAGCCTTTGTCTAAAAGAAACTCAGTCAAATATGAACCGTCTTGTCCGGTCACTCCAGTTATAAAAGCTCTTTTACTTTTTGCCATCTTGGTTAATATATCTAATTTACACTCCCCACGTCAACCCCGATTATTCTAAGTCAACTGGTTGTTGCAAAAATTGGATTAGTTTTTCTGATCATCTCCCCTAAATTTGCTTCTATTTCTAACTGTACCAATTTGATATATTCTTCCTCGCTTACTCCACCGTACAAAAATCCCAATCCATGTTTTGTAAATCCCAGTTCACTCCTGCCGGCAACTTTCTTATCAGGATCATTAAAATGTCCCGGATCATGTTTGCTTAATTCACCAGGAAAATCAGGATGAATACTAGGAATTATAATCGGGTTAGCAAGAATCAGCTGCGGTCCTTCATTAGTGGGTTTTCTATATTCCACTAGATGACCTCCAATGTAGATATGAGAATCTGGTTGAGGTGTCCAAAAGGCAATGCTATATGAAACACTACCCTTTCCCCGTAATCTATCAACCAACCTGCCATAGGAATTATTGGCTGTTAAAACTGCTTTTATTGAAGGGGATAAATAATCCTCAATTCCTAGAGCTTCATTAAATGCCAAAAACCAACCAAGATAGCCAACCAATGCACTTGGTAAACGTGGTGAGTTACTTCTTAATGAATCATTAGATCCGTCAACCACTATGACATTGGGGTAATCTTTTTGAGCCAGATACTGTGCAAAAGATCCTGGTAATATCGCCTCAAAATCATGCTCATCTTTTGGTATCATTGAATGTACATAATACCTGCTGACACTTACTCCTAATTTCTCAAGTTCAGATCTTAGCGGGTCTATACAGAATCGGTATCCAAATCTCTCATTTCCAATGACAACTGTATCTCTCCTTTGATCTAATCCATCCTTTACAAACCAGTAAAGATTGGCAGCCTCATATGCTGCTGCTCTGGCTTCCATTCGCTCAGAAGCCTTCAAAGGGGACGCAATCTCTGCTTCTTCCAAAGTAGGTAACCTTCCAAAAATTTCATAATTGGTCCCATTACCTCTTTTTAAAAAGCTGGTAAATTCTAAATCTCTCTGCAGAGGATTATTATGATCAAATCTCTCGTTGCTTGTAGCTTCTCGTAATCTATCTAACTCTTCCATTCCCTTGTCTCCTTTTCTCCGAGCAAAATTAACAAGCGGAGGAGTTGGCATAATACCCGCTCGCAGCAACTCAGCAACTGTTTCCCCGAGATGAAGGAGATTTCTACCCTGATAGTATAGGTCCAATTGCTCGCTAACTTCCCTATGCCTTTTCTGATCAAACGCAGATAGAAATTTCTGTTCTGCTTGAGATAAAACTAAAGCAATCTGTCCTGCTCTTTCAAGATCTTCTTGGGTAATTTCTCCATCCAAAAATCTGACTGCCCAATAATCGATCAGTAATCTTGGCCCAAGAAATTCCTCTCTTAAGTGAAAATGTCTAGCAAACTGTAGGTATTCCTCTGCAGAAATGTCACCATCTTTGTACATCTCTGTCCAAAAATCAACTGCTTCCAAATCTCCTTCATGCCAATTAAATACCTCACGATCCCCGCGAACTATGTTAAAAAAATCAACAACTACTTTTGCTCTTTCTAAATTACCTGCCAAAACCTCATCATCAAAATCTTCCGCTTTATCTGTTATGAGATAGTGGGCTAAAAAATCCCATTCAGATCTTGGGACAGCTTGAAAAAGTTGTTCTGCACGGGCTATTTTTGAAGCATTATCTTCGGCATCTATATCAACATATAGCCCTACAGCAACACCAAAATACTCTCTAACAAATTCTCTCCAGGAAGAAGTATCTGTCTTGTCAAATGCTAAATCTAAAACCCCATTGATTGATTCACGCTGCCTGGCAGCCCTCCTAATATCTACCTCTTTCCTGTCTAACCAAGCTGGGGAAAGCCCAAAAGCTTCTTTTTCAACTTCGGATAAAATCTGAATATTAATTGCTCTATTTACCGGAACATCAATTCTGGCTCTGTCTTGATACCATAAATACATCTCATCCAGTTGTTCAAATACAACTAAAGCTCGACTAACAAAACCAATCGTGTCTAAATCACCGGTTCTGATTTCATCCAGCTCCCTTAAAAAGCATGGGCCTGGACCATATTGGGAATGAACTAATCTTCCAATATGATTTCTAAAAATTGGAGTTAAGACATATACTCTTGCCACATCTGAAACCTCAGGATCTAATAAAAAATCGGCAAAGACATCTCTAGCCCAATCACCCTTTTTCTTTTCATCTTCGCTTCTAAGGTCTGTTTTTTCTGGTCTTTGCCAAAGCTCATCAAATTCAGGCTCTTTAAGAATATGATCCCTTAATGGTTTGCCCGCTACACCATGAAGCAAGGTTGGCTGGAAACCGCTCTCTCCCGACAGATAAAAGAGAATGCCGTCCACTGCGCCAGCCCTTTGAAGAGTGTTTATTTCATAAACTTTTAATAGAAGTGGCGAAGAACACATTGCTTCTACTAAATCTGCTGCTTCAGGCCTCATACGCTGGATTATATAATCAGAAAGCCCTAAATACAATGAGTTATCAGATTATTTAAACTTTTCCGGGAAGAGATCGCGCAATTTAGGATTATTTTTATCCCTTTCTGAAAGAATCGGATCTTTAATTGGCCAATCAATCGCTAAATCCGGATCATCCCAGGCAATAGCCCTGGTATCACTGCCATCCCAGTAAACATCCACTAAATAAATATAGTCAACACTTTTTTCTCCAATTACACAAAGAGAGTTGGCTAACCCATTGGGTATAAAAAGCCCAATTCTATTTTCATCATTAACTTTAAAAGTTTCTACTTTTCCAAAAGTCGGGGAATCACTCCTAATATCAACTATGGCTATGAAAACTTCGCCAGTTACCGGATAAATGATTTTATTCCACCTTTCAGCGTGTATCCCCCGAATCACTCCCGGTTTGGAATAGGCATGATTCATCTGTATTCCATTAAACTTGACTCCACTTAGCTTTTCTAATTCGTCGTTGTGAAAAACTTCCCGGTAAAACCCTCTGTCATCCTTTTGAATAGGCCTTTCCAAAATTAAGAGTCCCGGAATAGAAGTTGTTTTAATGTAATTATTGTCCATAGGATTTTTGTGACTCCGCATCAATATTGGGTCTATCCTTTAGTAAAGGTTCCCACCAGTCTCGGTTTTGTTTATACCAATCAACTAATTTGGGCAGTTCTTCATCAAAATTGTGTTTTCTCTCCCAACCCAAAGCCCTTAATTTACTACCATCATTGGCATAACGTTTATCATGACCTAATCTTGGCTCATCCCAATCTATCCAAGAATCATCCTTTCCAAAATATGCCAGAAGTTTTCTGGTAACTTCTAAATTTGGCCTTTGCTCCCCTTCTAACAAATAAGTTGCTCCAACTTCTCCTTTTTGTAAAATAACATCAATACCAGAACAATGATCTTCAACATGAATCCATTCACGAACTTCATTTCCAGGTTTCATAAGTGGCACTTTTCTACCATCTATTAAATTTGTAATGAACCGAGGAAGAACCTTTTCTGGATCTTGATAAGGACCATAATTATTGGCACAGTTTGAGATTGTTATTGGGAGCTGGTAAGTTTTGAAATAGGCCCTGACTAAGTGATCACTGCCCGCTTTTGAAGCAGAATAAGGAGATTTTGGATTGTAAGGAGAATCCGGAGTAAAGGGAGGATCATCAAAGTCAAGGTCACCATACACTTCGTCAGTTGAGACATGATGAAACCTTTTGATTTTTTGATCCATGGCGGCATTAAGCAGTAATGCAGTCCCCAGAACATTCGTTCTAACAAACTCCATTGGATCAATTATTGATCTATCAACATGAGATTCCGCTGCAAAGTGAACCACTATATCTACTCCATCCATCGCTTTTTCAACCTCGTCAGCATTAGTAATATCTCCATGTATAAAAGTATAATTGGGGTTGCCTTCTATATCTTTAAGAGAAACCAAATGTCCGGCATAAGTCAGTGCATCCAGATTAACTATCTGATCATCAGGATGATGTTCCAACCAATAATGGATAAAATTGGACCCTATAAATCCGGCTCCACCAGTAACAAGTAGTTTCATATCTGAATTTTACACTTTTCCCCCACAAAAAGTGTTGTTTTGGCTGTTTTTCCATTGCTGCCGACAATTTCACTATCAGTTCCAATCAAGCTATCTTCCATCGGATGCTCTAATACCCCAGAAACTCTAACTCCATTCATCAAAACACTACTCCTGACCTTACTATTTATAATTTCGCAGCCGTCCCCAACTGAAGTAAAAGGACCAACCTCTGAATTTTCAATAATCACCTTATCCCCGATTATAACCGGGCCTCTAATTTTGGAATTTCTAATTTCCGAATGTTTTCCAACGGAAATTTTGCCCGCAATCTCCGAAGATTTATCAATGACGCTTTCTATCTTTTCCTGCAGATTATTTTTCAGAAGATACTCGTTGGCAAAGAGCCAATCGTCTGCTTTTCCCGGATCAAGCCATTTACCTTTATATTCCAAAACATCTACTTTAAGATTGTGATCAATTAACCACTGGAAAGGAGCAGAGATTTCATACTCTCCCCGATCAGATGGTTTTATGGCATCTTCACCTTTAAAACAGCGGAATACAACTGAACTAAAAAAATAAATTCCCGGAATGGCAAAATCGTGCGGCGGGTTTTCCGGTTTCTCAACATATTTTATTAAATGACCATCAGAGTCAAAATAGGGCACTCCTAGACGGTTATTTTCACTGTGATGAACCATTGCCACCAACCCGTCCGGCTTACTTTTTTCAAAATGGGCAACCAAATCTCTGATTCCGTCAACAAAAATATTATCACCTAAGTGCATCACAAAAGACTCCCCGTTTAAATATTCTTCGGCCACCTGAAAGATATTGGCCAATCCCTTAGGGTCTTCCTGCAGGACATAAGTAAACTTTAAACCCCATCTTGAACCATTACCCAGCATTGATTTTACTTCCTCCAGATATCCCGGATTGTAGGTAATACCAATTTCTTTAATCCCGACATCAGCTATTGTTTCGACCGGATAAAAAATTAAGGGCTTGTTGGCCACCGGGATAAAATGTTTATTGGTCGAAAAAGTTAAAGGCCGCATTCTGGTACCGCGGCCGCCTGTTGGAATTATTGCCTTCATGGTAAAAGAACTGCCAAACTGACTACTAAAGCCAAAGCAGCCACTAAAAGATACTCCAGTAGAATGGGTAAAGTCAAACTCTTATCACGTTTGTGATGTATTAGAGCCCAAATTAAATAGGCCAATGTACCAAGAAATATCAGTTTCAAAACACTCATAGTACCACTCCGGGATGACTGATAAATAAGCTGCCAGCTGTCAGAGAAAGTAGTGCCATGTGAGCCAGGTGTTGCGAGGAAATCCGAAACACTCCTCTTCTTTTAAGTACCCAGACATCCAGGGCCAGCAGGACAGTCACCAGCCCAATCACCGAGAAACCGGCCATTTTGGACAATTGGTATGGATCTATTAATACTTTGGTAGCCGACTTA
>Ga0209515_10005579_pt1 | contig 16194 bp, 16 predicted proteins | sample Subgroupgradi54m_FD_187454 | JGI IMG/M metagenome (GOLD analysis project Ga0209515, IMG submission 187454) | Subsurface groundwater microbial communities from S. Glens Falls, New York, USA - GMW60B uncontaminated upgradient, 5.4 m (SPAdes)... ...
CGAACGCGTATCCGAGCATCTGACCGAATCCGTCGCATGTCAGTCCCATCAGCAGGGCCGGCATCGCCAGGCAGAAGCGGCCTAGCAGCGCGGGTGATCTGAAGACCGCCCGCGCAACGCGCGCGGCGCGGACCATAGGGATCATCGGGCCGAGCAGTACGTAGATGACGCGCCGGGCTGGCGACATCCCGCAGCTGCGCGAAGCAGCAAAGAGCCGTCCGTTGTAGAAATTCGCCGGCAGAAAACTCGACCAGCGGGAGAAATTGGTGTGCGCGACTCGCGCCGCCGGTTCGAGAAGCAACCGTTCTCCTCGGCGCCGCAGCTCCCAGTGCCATAGCGTCTCGGCTTCGAGCCAGCGTTCCAGAAGCGCCTCATCCTCGAGGAGGATGGCGCGTTTATAGCTGCAGTTGTGCCCGGGCAGGAATTCAACTTCGCCGCGGGCCACCGGCTCGAGCCACGGGCCGTAGCCGATCAGACAATCGGCCCAGCTGGCACAGCTACCTGGGTTGGCGTTACGAACGGCGGGGCCGACCGCTGCCCAGGGCCCGCGATGGGCGGCGATCAGGCGCTCCGCCCAGTCGGAGTCGGGAAAGCAATGATCCTCCGCCAGCGCGATGATCGGCGCGGTCGCGCGGCGGACCCCTGCGGCGTTGTAGCGTGAGGGCGAGCCGACCCCGGGATGCTCGACCACGCACACGGCGCCAAAACACGCGAGAAGCGATTCGTCGGCGCCCAGCTTCGACTGATCGGGTGCCACGATCACGAGCTCGATCGCAGACGCGGCTGTCTGCCGCGCCAGATACCGGACCGTCGCGGCAATCGACGCGAAATTGTCGTGGGTGGCGAGGATGACTGAGAGCGAGGGCGTCGATTCAGTCACGATGCCCGACCCAAAGCGGAGTCCGCCGGCGGCTCCGCGCACTCCACCGGTTGCCCTGACTCGGCCGAGAGCTCGGCGGCGAGCACGACGTCGAGGCTCCGGCAGCCGTCCGCCAGCAGCGGCCGATCGGCGTTCGCTTCGCCTCGAATCGCGGCGGCAAAGTCACGTAGAGCCGTTCTGAAAGAGGGATCGCGTCCCGGTGAGCGCAGGCGCTCCCACAGCATCGGTCCCCGTAATGCTTGCGCGACGCGCCGGAACGCGACGCGCGAGCGCGATTCGGCTGCCGGCGGATCGACCGACACGCCAAACGAATAGTGTCGATCGAGATGCAGGATGCCACTGTCGCCGTACACCGTCCATTCGTCGCGCGCGGCAATGCCGAACGAGAACAGCGACTGCACGACGACACCGTCTGCCAGGGTCATGCTGACGGATGCCACGTCGTGTTCGGTGCGCAACGAATGGATGTCGGCCGCGACCCGTACGATCGGTTGCGCGAACATGAACCGGGTGAGGTCGACATGGTGTGACGCCAGATCGAGCAGCGCGCCCCCTCCGGTCTGGCGGGTGTGCTTCCAGGGCGGCAGGGTCCGCTCGTGCGTCGTGAAGATCGACCGCGCGGCAACGATGCGCCGCACCGCGCCGCCGCTCATCAGGTCACGCAGTTGACGAGCCAGCGGATGGTAGCGGTAATTGAACCCGACCATGACGACGCGATCGTCGCGGGCGGTGGCCTGTTGCAGTCGGTGAATGTCATCGCGACTGATGCCCACCGGCTTCTCGAGGTACACGTGACGGCGGGACGAGAGCGCGGCGAGCGCTGCGTCGGAATGAAGCTGGTTGGGTAACGCCACGATCACCGCGTCGATCTCGGCCTGCGTGAGCAGATCGCGATAGTCCACAAACGCGCGAGCTCCCGGAGCGAGCTTCAGCGCCTTCGCGCGCGCGCGCTCGTCAGTCTCGGCCACCGCGGTGACATCGAATTCGCCGAGGGATGTCAGCGCCGGCAAGTGGACGTTGCACGCCATCGCGCCGCAGCCAATGAGACCGAGACGGATCCGCTGTCCTGACATGTGTTCGGTTCTCGGTTCTGCTCTCTATGGCGCCTGGAGGAGCGCGCGATCGGATGGGCGCATCAAACGACCCCGATTGATCTCCTCCTCCCACTCGAATCCTTCGCAGCCCTTCGCGCCGAAGAGAAAGCCGACGCTGTACATCGCGCCGCCGAACAGCAGCGAGACGAAGAGCAACAAGAGGAGGCACACGCGACTGACCTCGAGGTTCGGAATGCACGCCATGCGTTGGCGCAGGGAGCCGACGCGACGCACACCGATCAATGGCCCGATGGCGGCGAAATACAGCCGGCGACGCCACGGCCAGTGGCGCGACCAGACGGAACTGAATATGCGCGACGAATGCAGGCGCTCCCGCACGAACGCCCCACGGCGCGAGATGTTGAAGTGCGCCCCCTGGGCCGCCGGATCGACAAAGAATTGAGCGCCCCGTTTGGCGAGCTCCCAGTGCATGACCGTTTCCGCCTGGAGTAAATGCGGCAGCTCGTCGCCGAGACTCAGCAGGGCCTTCCGGCTGTACGCGCTGTTGTGCCCGGCCACTGTGTCGACAGCCCCCGGCTCGATTGGTGCGCTCCATCCGCCGTACGCCATCAGAAACGAGGCCCAACTGATGACGCTGCCAGGGTTGGCGTTGACCATTTGGGGACCGACGCCGGCGTAGCCCTCGCGCAGGCGAGTCAACAAGACCTCGGCCCACTCCGGATTCGGGAGGCAGTGGTCTTCACCAAGCGCCACGAAATCGGCGCGGGCCGCATGCGTGCACAGTGCTCGCGCCAGTGAGAGAGACCGTCGTCCGTCCAGGTTCACGATGCGCACGTCAGCAAACGCCGCACGGTCCGCCGACGTGATCTGCACCAGCTCGGGGTCCGGTGCACCAATCAACACTTCGATGCGCGCGGCAATCGTTTGGTGGCGCAGCCGAGAGAGTACCGTTGTGAGATTGGAGCCGTCGTTCTCCGCCGACAGAATCACCGCAAGGTCGGGCGTGACTATGTCACGCATGCTGCTGCACCTCAGCGTAAGGCGCTTCGAGTAGCCCAGCGTCACGATACCAGTCGACGAGCTGCTTCATCCCGTCCTGGATGTCGACGCGTGAGTGATAGCCCAGCTCCTGCCGGGCGCGCGTCGAATCGTACGCGCGGGGCCACGTGAAGAACTTGATCATCTGCAGACGCTGCGACTCGAGGCCAACCGGCCTGCCCATCCACGTGAGCAACCGCGCCGCGTGTGCGGCGAGGGTGCTGCCTGGGAGCGATCGCCACCTGAAGGGGACCCCCAGCGCTGCGGCGATTGCGTCATAAATGCCCCGCAGCGTCGGGATGGGCTCGGCCGCGATGTGATAGGTCGCTCCGGGTGCGGCGGGGTGTACTGCGCACAGTAGCAACCCATCCACGATGTCATCGATATGCGTGAAGTGACAGAATCGCCCGCCAGGTCCGAAGGCGGTCACGCGTCCGGACAACACGTCTCGTGTCACGCCCAGTAGCTTTTGACTGCCGGGCCCATATACGCTGGACAAGCGGGCGGTGACGATCGGGATGCGGTCGTGGTACCGGTGTACTAAGTACTCGGCCATCAGCTTCGTGCGCCGGTAATCGGTATCCGGTGTCGCACGATCATTTTCGGGCACTGGTCGGTTTGACTGATACCCGAGCACGCCCGCAGAGCCGCAATGAACGAAGCGCTGGACCCGCGCATCGACTGCAGCCCGGATGGCGAGCTCGAGCCCGACGACGTTGACCTGGTAGTTGCAGGATACCTTGCGGTCACGAGCCACTGCGGCGTAGTAGACGATGTCTGCACCTTCGATCGTGCGTCGCACCGCCGCAGCATCTGTAACGTCGCCACGGATGATGGTCGCGCCCAACGATTCGATCGCGCGGGTATCGCTGGTCGGCCGTGCGAGAACCGCCACCTCTGCATCCTGAAGACGCAGTCTCCGAACCAGGTGCGGTCCAATGAAGCCGGTGGCCCCGAATAGCGCGACTCGGCCGGACATGGCGTCCGTCGCCGGGCGGCTCATGGTTCTACGCGCAGGCGCAAGCGCCCGCGGGCAAACGCGCGCGACGGCGTCGGGAGTCGGTCGAGAGGTCTGGCGGCCGGCTCGCGCTCGAGACGCTGTTCCTCGAGGTACTCGAAATCCGTGTTGACGGCCCACACGTCGTGCGATTCGCCTTGAATGTTCCAGACGGCCATCATGGCCGTCAGCATCGAATGATCCTGGTTGTTGTATTTGTGCAGCCCGTTGCGCCCGACGGTTTGCAGCCCGACGATGGGCTCCAGCGCCGCTCGGACCTCGGCCAGCTGACCGCGATAGCTGGAGTCGTACACCGGGTAGGCGTTGGGCATCCGAATAACGGTGCCGTCCACGACCTTCGCGCCCTTCGCCAGCCCGAGGGTCGAGAGCTCGCGCGTCGCAAGCTCGATGAGATCTTCGTCGCGACGACTCCAGAATGGTTCGTTCTTGAAGCAGAAATACTCGAGGCCGAGGGCCGATTGTCCCGGCGTTGGCACCATCTCGCGGCTCCAGTTCCCGAAGTTCTGGATCCGACCAACCTTGACGTTCTCGCTGTGAATGTAGATCCAGTTGTCCGGGAAGAGATCCGCCTGATCGAGGACCAGGCCCACCACGATCATGTCGCGATACTTCAAGCCCGCCGCTGCGTCGATCGCTCGGGCCGGTGCCGGCGGATCGAGCGCGCGAACGAGCGCGGGAAGCGCCGCGCTCGATATGACGTGATCCGCGGCGAAGCGTCGCTCGACCCCATCTCGCGTCCTGGCCCGCACCGCCACCACGCGTCCTCCCGCGTGTTCGACGGCCGTCACGCGATGGTCGAGAAGCACCGATTGCCCCATCGCCACAATTCTGTCGCGACACCGCTCCCACATCTGGCCGGGACCGAGCCTGGGATATCGGAATTCGTGAATGAGGCTTCTGACCGACGCCGCGCGTTTGGTGAGCGCGGTTGCGCCGAGGATGGCGCGAGCCAGCGACAGCCCCTGGATGCGCTGCGCCGCCCACTCGGCGCGAATCTCATGACACGGAATGCCCCACACCTTCTCCGTGTAGGTCTTGAAGAACACTTCGTACAGTCGCTTGCCGAACCGATTCGTCACCCACTGTTCGAAGGTGTCCTCGAGCGGATGCGGCCGGCACTGTGCACGGAGATAGCTCAGTACAATCCGCACGGCGTTCACCATGCCGAGCCCGGCTAAGGCGTTAGTGGCGCGCAGCGGATAGTCGAAGAATCTGCCCTTGTAGTGAATGCGCGAAATTCTGGGCACCCGGAGGAATTCCTCTCCGAGCAGCTCCTCCCAGAGGTCGTTGACTTCCTGAATTTTCGTGAAGAAGCGGTGGCCACCGATATCGAAGCGAAAACCCTTGTACTGCGCGGTGCGGGAGATCCCCCCGACCACGCTGTCCGCCTCCAGGACGGTGACCGCGAAGTTCTGCTTCGCGAGCAGATACGCAGCCGTCAGCCCGGCGGGACCCGCACCGATCACGACGACCTGCTGGCGAGGCGAAGGCCTGGTCCCGGAAACGCGTGGAGTAAGTGCTGCCATGGCTCGGAAGAACAAGAGCTGGGTGCAAGCGCTGCGCCACGGGTCCTGGCGGTTCACCAGTTGGCAGATCGTGTTTTGCGCTCCGAGCCGGGGCAGTGGCCGGGGACTGCAGGCGCTTTGTCCGCCGGAAAGCGGACAATAGGCTCCCCTCACCGGGAAGATAGGGGATAGGGGTTAGGGGTCAGGGATCAGGGATCAGGGATCTACCGGGTCGAGACGGGCGAGGCTTCCTTCGAATGCTGCGCTCCTGGAAGACGGGAATACTCCCGTGGGCAAGGGGATAGAGCACTGAGACTGGAACCTCGCCGCGTGTTGACGTACACACCGGACAGGAACGCGTGAGCCATTGCGAACGTTGGATCGAGCTCTATTGCCCGCTGGAGCTGCGGGATGGCCTCGAGCCGAGGCACTTCGACGCCTTCAGACAGCGCGAGCGAATAGGCGTGGAGCGCGTCGAGCGACGCTGTTGTGGCTCTCGGCAGCGGCACATCGAACTTCTGAATGGATGCGAGCGACTCGCCCAAGTTCTCACGCATCTTCGACGCGGCGGTGCCCAGTGACGTGAGGACCTGCTACACCTGGAGCCGATTCGAAGGCAATTTCGATCTTGACTACTCCCTTGTCTCCGTGTTCAACACGTCGTCGTTCATTCAGGACGGTCCGGGCACGAACGTCGAGGATCCGAATCGTTTCGGTCCTTTGCTGGAGGACCGGCCGCACGTCTTCAAGGTATTCACCTCGTACGCGGCAACCAGCAGAGTGACCGCTTCGGGCTACCTGCGCGTGCAGAGCGGCACGCCCTGGACCGCGCGTGGCCGCGACTGGGCAGGCGCCGTGATGAACTATCTGGAGCCGGCCGGTAGTCACCGCAACCCGACGTGGGCGAACCTGGATCTGATGAGTGCCTACCGTTTGCCGCTCAACGAGCGCGCACACATCTCATTCGAAGCGCGTCTGCTCAACGTGTTCAACAATCAGACCCGATTGACTACCGACTCACAGCAGTACCTGGATCTACGAACGGTGTCGACAGCACCGTACTTCGGGCCCTATCTGCAGTCGAATCCGTTTTTTTCCACTGGCAACGGCTTCGCGCCTCCTCGGCGTCCGCATGTCGCCGCAGTGGTCAGTTTCTGAGCTCGCGGATCCATTCCGCGTACATCATGCCCGCCGGGTCTTTACGCGCTCGACGCATCCAACCCAATAGAGATGACCACCGCCAGGAGCGTGGCGGGGCTGCACGTACGTGGGAGCCATGCGGTTGCGCCGCGTACACACGACGCAGCGCCCTGAGCCGGGGTGTCTGCGAGCACGATGACAGCCGCCGCACCAACTTGATTCCACAATGGAGTGAAGTGATCGTGGTCAGTAACCACGGTGTGGCCCGTCGGCCAACGCTCGACTTTGGCGATTCTGTCGACCGCGATGACCGACAAACCCGCCTCACGCACTGCGGAGCTCAACGCTCTGAGTCGTTGACGATCGGATTCGATGAGCAACAGGCGTGAGGTCCCCGGTCGCTTCATTTCTCTGATCGGAGCACCTTCTATTCCGCCCGAAACCGTACTTTGTCGGCGTGTTTTTGAACGCGACGGTACAAGCGTGCAGGACTTACACGGCTCGCGATTCACTCTCAGCTGTGCGCGTCGACCACCTCACGCCACGCAGTCAGCCCCTCGTCGGTAATCATCGCGCCGCACACCCAACTGGCGTCTTTCGCTTGCTGCCAGATCACGCGCATTTTGACTGAAACGGCAGCGCTCGGGACGCTGATTTGAAACGTAGACTCGGGTGTGATGCCTGGCGGATCGTCCGCGGCGAATCGCACTCCTCCGTAGCTCACGTCCACGATTCGGACCGCGGCTTGGTCCACCTGCGCCGGCAGTTCAGAGGTGAGGCGTTTCCGCTGCCATCGTCGGCCAGGGGAAAAGGTTTCAACTCTCGTACTGTCTGAGAGCTTGCGCTCGACGATGGCCATCAATTCAGACGGGGTAACCGGCTTGAGCATGAATTCAGCGCCGAGATGCTGAGCTTCTGCTTCGAGCACTCGATCGGGAAAGCCAGTCAACACGATCGCAGGAATTGGGTTCGGATTCGTGGCCAACAGCTGGAGCCCGTTGTACTCGCCCAGCCGGACGTCTGTGATCAACAGGTGGGGGCGTTCGGCGACCAGCGCTTTTTTCGCGTCGGGGATCGAATCGACCGCAACAACCTCGTAGCCGGCGTTTCGCAAAAGGGCAACCAGTCCCCGCCGGGTGGCGTTGTCATCCTCCACAACCAGAATTTTGCGTGCCATTTGGGCGTTCATTGCGCGGACTCTCAGTACGACACAAACCCACGGTCGTGACAATCTCCACGTCGTGGCTATGGCTCAGGTTCTAGGACGTCTTCACAGAAAATTTCGTTGCGATATGTTTTGAATGGGCGGATACGTGGCAGTCTGGTCGGTTTCACCCAGAGGTGGCTGTATGGCGATGAACGAGCTCGAGATGTTCCTGAGCGCGTGGGAGCGCATAGCACGGTACGCGGGGTGTGACTCGGAGAACGCCTAATTCGGGCGCGAGCGACGCGTCCACCCCGCTCGGTTATGCTCCTGGGTGAGAGGTGCCGATGAAGGGGACAACCAACCCACCTGCCATTCGCGACAATCCCGCTCTTGCAGACGTGATCGAGCAAAACATCCTGACGATGGTGGATGTTCGGGGAACGGAAGACCGTCGTAAGTCCGCGCAGGATCGCTTCGCTGATATGTTGACGCGATTCTCAGGAAACATGTGGTTCGTCTACGTCCATGTGGCATGGTTCGCGTGGTGGATCGCGGACAACAACGGGTGGATTCGAGGCCGGGTGTTCGATCCGTTCCCGTTCGGGCTGCTCACGCTGATCGTCTCTCTCGAAGCCATCTTCCTCGCGACGTTCGTCCTCATCAGCCAGAATCGCGCGGCGGTTGTAGCCGACATGCGGGCCGACCTGGATCTGCAGATCGATCTCCTGGCTGAGTACGAGATCACGCAAGTCCTGCGGCTCGTGGCCGCAATCGGGAAGAAGCTCGAGGTGGAGGGATGCGACGGCGCCGAGCTTGATCAGTTGGAGAGGCGCGTCGCGGTGGGGGAGTTGATCAAGGAGATGCAACTTCGAGCGGAAGAAGCGCGCGTGCGTGGCTGAGGAACACGCGAGTCACATCACGGCTGTGCTTGCGCTGCTGCGAATCTTTCACCTCTGCCTCGAATGCGGGAAGACATTCGCGGTCTACGCCATATCCTTAGCGCTTCGCCACACGCGAGTCAGGGTGCGCGGTCGAAGACAACGGTCAGCGCAAGCAAATTGGGCCGAGCGGTTCTCTTCGCGAGTATCCACGAATCTGAAAAACGGGGCGGGGCCGAAGTCGTATCTGGTTTCGTCCACCATTCTTCGCTCGATCGCGCGAGCTCCGGCAACTTGAAACCGAGGAGGTCTTCGATCTCCGTGAACTTCAGGACCACGCGGTCAGCGAATCTACCGTCCAGGTACTTGTAAAGCGACAGGTACTTGCCGGACATCAGGGGTCGTTGCGCCTTGGTCTCCCCGGCCGGCTCAGGTTGCCTGTGCGGCGTCGGTGGCCGCCTCTTCATCCATGAAAGCATGTGGTATTCCGTCTTCTGCCTTCTTTCGGGTCAGGAGCCGCGCGGGTGGTGACGCGCCTATCCGCCTCGGAACCGCCCCTCTAGCGTACGCGATACACCGTCCCCGAACTTGTGCTGTTTTAAACATCACGGCGGCCCACGCGCGACGATGGCCCGTCTCGCCTTATGAGAGTACACCCAGCGGTCCTGCGGCCACTCCGGCCCGATCTGGCTTATGAGACGCGCTTCAGGCGGCTTCGATTCGTAACGGGGCGTTTGATTCGGCGCCGGGCCGGCGGAATCGCAAGCACTGGAACGGATGTCGTCCTCACCACGCCTTCCGTCGTCGAGCCGAACAATAATCTGGACGCACCGCCCACTCCGCGATAGCCCATTACGATCAGATCGCAACCGTGGCGTTCTGCGACGTTCACGATTTCTCTGGCAGGCTTGCCAGCGATCGTGATGAGCGTGGCTGGTATGGCTCGGGCCGCTCTCACGCTCGTGACAAACCGCCGCAGGTCATGCTCGCTGGTGTGGATCAGTGAGCGCGCGCCGTGTCTCGTTGCCGCAGCGATCGCCAGCAGCGGGTCGTTGACATACACGACGACGAGGTGACAACCGGAGTGCCGCGCGAGCGCTGCGGCATACCGCAAGGCTGCCCGCGAGTTCGCTGAGAAATCCACGGGGCAGAGGATTGAGCGGAAGACACGTGGGCCGGTTGGTTGTCGACGCAGGGAAACCTCGCGTGTTCCAACGGCAAGTGAAGTGCCACACGCTGGCATCAGGCTGCCGAGCGAAGTGATGATTGGGAGCGAACGCAGCGCTCGGCTCCGTGGAAAATCCCGCAACGTTGCTGAGAATTTCCCGTTCTCGACGCGGCGGCGGCGTCAGACGCGGTTATTCCGACGCGACGTGACGTCCTTCGTCGGCAGGCTTTGTGCCTCAGTCCGCAGCGGCGTAGCCATGAAGCCTCTCGCGATACGGAGCTGCGAGCAGAACCGAGGTTGACCGATGTCGATGCTTTGATGATTTCAATGGCCAAGAGCGCCGCAGGCGGAGTGGCGTCACACGTCGCGGCGGAGGCAATCGCCATCGGCATTCTTGCGAATTCAATCTTGAAGCTCTGTCTGGCGCTGGCGCTTGGGACGCGGCAGTTTCGACGGGTGAGCGGAGTCGCGTTGACGGCTATGACCGTGGCGTCAGGGGTTTCCCTTGGGTTCCTTCGATGAACAACAGATGTCATCGGATCGCGAACCCTCTTGATCGACGAAAGCCACGAGCAGGAGGGACGTTCTCAGAGGTCTTGTATCAATCTCGGCGGGAACGCTGCCCGCAGGGCGTTCAGTACCGCAGCCACATCGATCACCTCCTGACTGATCGCCCCATTCACCGGACTCAAGTAGCCGGCCGCGGCGACCAGCATGCCGGCGATGCTGAGGAGCATCCCGCCGACGGCGCTCTGCAGCGCGATCCCGCGCATTCGGCGGCTGATGTGGATGAATTCGTCCACCTTACTCAGCGAGTTGTCCATGATGACGACCCCCGCCGCCTCCGTCGTCACGTCACTGTTCTGTCCGATGGCGATGCCGATCGTGGCCGCCATCATGGCCGGAGCATCATTGATCCCGTCGCCGACGTACAGCGTCGGAGCAATCGCTGTTTCAGTCCTGACGATCTCGAGCTTCTCCTCTGGACTGGTCGGGGCGTGGATGTCGGTGATGCCCACCTGGCCCGCCAGGTAGCGGACCTCTGACTCGCGATCCCCCGATACGATCATCAGTCGCGTGAATCCGTGCTTCGGGCCCAGGTGCTTCACGAACGGACGGCTGTCGGACCGCGGAGCGTCGCGAAAGTGATAGGTTGCCGCGACGCGACCGTCGATCGTCACCACGCATTCGAGCCCGTCGCCTGATGTGGGGAGCCGATTGGCACCGGCCACGCCCAGCGCGATCAGTTTGCTGCGGTTCGTGATCTGCACCTCGTGACCGGACACTCGACCGCGGAGTCCCTGTCCCGGCGGCTCGCTTGCCTCAGCGGCCTCACCGAGCTCGACGCCCTCCTGTGCCGCGGCGGCGAGAATGGCATGCGCCAGGGGGTGCTTCGAATAGCGCTCCAGGCTGGCCACGAGAGAGAGCACTTCGGTTCGCTCGAACCCGGGGGCCACGAGCTGCTCGGTCAGCGTCGGGGTGCCGTACGTGAGCGTGCCGGTCTTGTCGAAAATCGCGGTGCGGCACCCCGCGATTTGCTCGAGCACGACTGGGCTCCTGACGATGATGGCGCGGCGGGCGCAAAGGGAAATCGAGCCGATGATAGCGACCGGTATCGCGATGAGTAGCGGGCAGGGCGTCGCAATGACCAGCACGGCCAGGAAGCGGATCGCGTCCCCACTGATCACCCATGCGAAGACCGCGACTGCGAGCGCGATGGGCGTATAGATCGCACCTAGGCGATCGCCCAGCCGCCGGAGTTGGGGTCGCGTCTCCTCGGACTCCCGCATGACTTCCATGATCTTCGCGTAGCGCGAGTCGGCAGGCCGCTGTGACGCCCGGATGGTCAGCGCCGAGTCGCCGTTGATCGCTCCCGAGATGACCGCGGACCCCGACGTCTTGGTCATCCGGAACGGCTCGCCGGTCAGGTACGACTCGTCCATCACGCCGTGTCCGTCGATCACGACGCCGTCAGCGGGACAGATCTCGTGCGGATAGATGACGAGCGTGTCGCCCACTGCCACATCCTCGAGCGCCACGTCGAGGATGTCCGCGTCCCGTTTGCAGTGGGCCACGGAAGGCATCCGCGAGGCGAGCGCGGCAAGCACCGAGGACGCGCTACGCAAGGCATAACTCTCCAGCGCCTCGCCCCCGGCAAGCATGAGAACGACGATGGAGCCTGCCAGATATTCACCCAGCAGGACCGACGTCACGATGGACATGCCGGCGAGCAAGTCGGATCCGAACTCGCGTCTCAGAAGGTTCCTGAGCAGCTCAAGAACGAGGGGCACGCCGCCAACGGCGAGCGTGAGCACGAGCGGCAGCCGGGCCGTCGCCGGCGTCGCGTGGACTCCGAACCGAAGCACGAGATGCGCCAGGATTCCCGCCGTGGACAGGACGGTAATGATGCTGGTTCTCCGACGCCAGACACCGGCAATGGAGAGGCTCACGTCATCGAACCGCGCGCCTCTGCGGGCGGCAACGTCTGCGATGGGGTGGACATGGGTCGCATTCTCGTGCGGTGGCCGATCACGCGGGACTCGCGCGACTGGCCCCGCCGGGGCCGGGGGCCTCGGCGGCTGAGGCGTGCGGGTTAGAGGTGCCGTGGCAGCGGTTCCAACATCCGCCGGACCGCCTCGTCAATCTTCTGTTCCATCAGATTCTGGTTGTCGATCAAGCCGTTCACCACGCCCCGCGCGGAGCCACGCCAGACCAGTTTATTCGTTCGGGCATCAACCATGTCGAGTACCAGAGTCCCCTCGTCGTAGTCGCCCACGGTGGGCTCACAATCGTCGGAGCAGTAGCCGCGGTCCCGATCCACCGTGTTGACCTCGAACCGCTGGGTGATGTTCGCGTGATAGTGAATCAGAAGGTCAGGCGTTGTCGACGTCGACTTCTCGAACCGCTTCGTGGTGAGCTGTTTTTCAACGGCTCCCTCCAGGCGGTCTTTGAAGAAAGGGTTGCTGTTCAGCCGCGGGTCCCCGGTCGGTCGCGCGTCGGTCGGTCCCCACGCGTAGGTGCGGTACTGCGTAAAATCGACGCCGCGCTCCAGATGCGAGTAGACGTTCATTGTTGCGCAGCCTGCAAGGGCCAGCGCAGGAAGTGCCACAAGAGCCAATCGTGTGAAGCGACGCATGGTCGGATACCTCGTTAAGTCTGGTTGAGGGTTGTTGCGGGCGCGGCCTTCCTACGAGCCACTCACCTGCAGCTTCCCCTCGCCTGGTCGGACTACACGGACCAGTGGCTTCGGAAACTGTTCCATCATCCTCGTGACCGCCTGGTTGATCTGCCGCTCCATGCGGTCCTGGTTGTCGATGACCTTGTCGACACTGTCCTGCGCCCAGCCACGCCAGACCACTTTGTTGGTGTGGGCATCAACCAGGTCGAGCACGATCGTGCCCTCCTCGTACTCCTTCAGCCGGGGCTGGCAATCGTCATAGCAATACCCCCGATCGCGGTCGATCCCGTTGACCTCGAAGCGCCGAGTGATGTTTGCGTGATAGTGAATCAGCAGGTCTGGCGTTCCCGATCCCGACCTCTCGAGTCCTCTCGTGGCGAGCTGCTTTTCAACCGCCCCCTCGAGATGGTCCTTGAAGAACGGATTGCGATCGAGCCTCGGGTCTCCGGTCGGCAGCGCGTCAGCCGGGCCCCAGTCGAAGGTGCGATATTGCGCGAAGTTGACGCCGCGCTCCACATGCGAGCTCACGTTCATCGTCGCGCAACCTGCAAGAGCGAGTGCAGAGAATGTCAATGTGGTCAGTCGTCCAACGCGTCGCATGTCTCGTACCTCCGTTGAAGTCGCATCAAGCGGACCATCCATCCCGCCGTACTGCGCGGACTTTCGACGGACGAATCGCCTGCGGCGCTGCATTGCGAAAGAAGTGCCGTTCGAGAAATAACGAAAAAGTCGTCGAGTGCGGGCTCCGAGTGGGGAAAAATCGGGGTGACTAGGAATTTCTCCGCGGGCTCGCGTATGCCGCAATTCGACGCGAGCGCCAGGGCGGCAATCGCCGGCCTTCCCGCCGCCTACATGACTGAGCAGCTCACGTACCGACGGCCGTGGCCAGCAACGTGAAGGCCTCCTATGCCGTGCGTTTCAGTTCCTCGCCGCAGCGAGCGACGTGGACAGTGATCGGGATTCCCTGACGCACGCTCTCTGTGACGATGCAGAAGTCTTCGAACAGCGCCTTGCAGCGATCGAACCGCCCCAGATCGACACTGGCGAGGCATGGCGTCAGATCCACGTCGATCCCCTCGATTCGAAGACGCCCCGCTTCATTGCGAGCCATGCGAGCCGTGACATTCGCGTTGATCGCATCCGGTTCGAGATGCGCCTTGTTCAGGCAAAGTGTCAGGCTTGCGGAAAGACAGCCTCCAATTGCGGCCGCAAGAAGGCCCGCGGGGGTGGGACCCGCGCCAGTGCCAAGGGGCGGCCCCTCATCGAGCGTCAGGGGCGCCGCTCCAGGTACATCGGGGAACGTGGCGGCGAAGCGATAGCCGTCGACGAGTTGAACATGCGCGCGTGCGGTTCTGGAATCAGCGGCCATGGCGCACCTCCTCGCGAGTACCATCTGCAATCCCCGTCCCAGACACCGAACACCAACATCTCGGCGCTCCAGCAGACACCGCTCGACACGCCCGTCGAATAGTTCCCGCCTCCGCGTGTTTTTCCCGGCCTGCCGTGGGGTCGGAGTGGTTCCTACCGCGCTCGAGCCTTACGGGGTTCCTTCAACAGCAGACGACGAAGGGCGCGAAGGTCATTGAGAATTCGGCTGCTGGCGATCAGGTGTTGTCTGAGCTGCTTGATCTTGTAATCGACAAGCCGAAGCGCGTCCACGCGCCTGGCTGCACCTTCGTTCGCGGCCAGAGCGATCTCGTCCGCGATGTCACCCTCGACGATTTCGACTTGCGTGACGAGGAGGCTGACGTATCCGTGTGCGCTCTCTATGCTGTCGAATGGAGTGTCGGCCATAGCCGGTAACGTACTGCAATCCCTGTCGAGATGCCGAAGCCAAGATCCTGGCGCTCCAAGAGACACCGCTCGAAGCGCCCGTCGAATAGTTCCCGGCTCCGCGTGTTATTACCCGACAAGCTGTGCTCGATCTCCCAATCTGTTCGCAATTCGCCCAGTCGTGACGCGTGGGGCGACGGCACACCCGTTGCCCTGCATGACGGTGTGTTCCGGAGGATGCCATGTTCGATTTGATTACTGGAAGGGTTCAGCACGTGCCGAGCACCCCCGCTATTCCAATCCTCATCTCGACCAGTGTGCAGGGGACGGTGTTTGCCGTTCTCGTGCTCGCGTCCTTTCTTGTCGCGACACGCGAACTGCCGCACGTGCCGGACATGATGGCATTTGTCGCGGATCTGCCTGCTGTGGTGCCTCCACCTCCGCCGCCTCCAGCCGCGCCTCCACCGTCGCAACCGCGGGCCGCGACACCGACAGCGGCGCCTGTGTCGGCTGCTGCGGCGCCGATCGAGGCGCCGGCGAGCATTGAGCCGGAGCCGCCGGCCGCTGTGAGGATGGACGAGGGAGTGCTCGGTGGCGTCCCAGGCGGGATCACAGCAGGAATTGTTGGAGGGATCCCAGGCTCGGTGGTTGGTCTCAGCGCACCGCCACCGCCAGTGTCGCATCAACCAGTCCGCATCGGCGGCCAAATCCAGGCGCCGGCGCTCGTCCACCGCGTTGAGCCGATCTATCCGCTCATCGCGCAGATGTCGAAGATCGACGGGGTCGTGATCCTCGAGGCGATCGTCGGCGAGAACGGGCACGTGCGGAGCGTGAAGGTGCTACGCGGTCAACCGCTGCTCGTGAAGGCTGCACTCGACGCCGTCGAGCAATGGCAGTACGAACCGCTGCGCTTGGACGGGACGCCGGCGGCCTTCGAGCTGACCGTGAGCCTCTGGTTCCACTTCGACGACAAGCCGAAGCGGCGGTTGTGAACATCAACGGGAGGTGTGCGATGACACGTCAATCACTGTTTTTCAGGATGATGGCCGGTAGCGCGCTGGCGATTATCGTTGCCACGCTTGCCGCGGTCAGTGTCACCGGAGCGCGCGCACAATCCGCAGTGTTCGACCCGGACGCGGCGCTGCGTGTATTCCATGAGCGCGTCGACTCATATGCCGCCCTTCACCGCCGCCTGGCGCCGCCCCTGGCTGCGGCACGCAGCACCGATCCGCTGTCGCGGCTGTTGACGAGCCAGTACCTCGCGTCGGCGATCCGCAGTTCACGTCGCACCTCGCAACAGGGGGACATCTTTAGCCCGGACGTCGCGACAGTGTTTCGGCAACTCCTGGCCGACTCGATCGGCGAACGCGATGGCGAGACGTTCCTTGCCGAGCTGGGCGGCGGCGCGATCGCG